>Ga0066790_10000363_pt1 | contig 16475 bp, 12 predicted proteins | sample OrgsoiDNA2013050_FD_70963 | JGI IMG/M metagenome (GOLD analysis project Ga0066790, IMG submission 70963) | Permafrost soil microbial communities from the Arctic, to analyse light accelerated degradation of dissolved organic matter (DOM) -... | ecosystem: Environmental > Terrestrial > Soil >...
GGCGCGCGCCATACAGTCCGCAGCCGCCGAACCGATGCGACCCACCTGAGCCGCGCGGCGTTGATTTTCATCGAGCGCGACCGCGCGCCCCGCCAGCGCGAACACGGTATCGCCGTCGAACGGGGTATGCGCGGGGCGCACCGCCCGAGCGATGCCGTCTTGCGCCATCATCGCAACGCGCTTGCACTCCACCGTCGTCAGGGCGGCGCTGCAGGCGATCACGCCCAGCGTGGTATTGGCGCCGGATTCCATCTTGCCCAGGGCGAGCAACCGGGAGTCATCAGGCGCGGGGTTGCCGATGCCCGAGTGCGCGGTCTTCATCGATGCAGCCGGCGGCTTCGCGCCCCCAAACTCGTCGTCAAGTTCGAACGGCCATGCCCAGTAGGTCGTGCCGTCCGGCATCAGTGCCGACCCGATCGAGTTCACCGCAACCAGTGCGCCGACGACCACCCCCAGCCCAAGATCGATGGAAGCGGACCCGATGCCGCCCTTGGTCAAGCCGGCCATGGCGCCGCGTCCGGCGCCGACCGATCCTAAGGAGAACTCCGGGCCGGCAGCCTGCATTGCCTGCATGCCGAGTCGGCGATAGGGTGGATCAATGCCCCACGCCTTGTCACCGCCGTTGCCCAAATCATGCAGCACCGCGGCGGGCACGATGGGAATCGCCGGTGAACCTTTGCTTAAGTTGAGGCCGATGCCGTTGACAGACAGCGCTGCGGTCACACCGTCCGCGGCTGCGAGGCCGAACACGGAGCCTCCGGCCAACACGACGGCATGCGCGCGCCCGATGAGATTTTCCGGCGCGAGCACGTCGGTCTCGCGCGTACCCGGACCCCCGCCCCGCACATCGACAGCCGCCGGCCAGTCCGCACCGCACGTGAGGACGGTCACTCCGGAGATGATGCGATCGTCGGTCGCATGTCCTACCAAGAGACCCGGCACATCCGTGATGAGATTTCTGATACCGGGTCGAAACATCGCTGCGACTACACGGGTTGCGCCGCGATGACGGCCAATCCCTGCAAGACCAGATCCGGCACGATTTCACCGCGGCAGCGCATCGTGCCGGTGATCATTCCGGCATCGCCCCCGGTGATGAATAACTTGGGTTTGACGCCGGTGCTTTGTTCGATCACTTCGGCGGCTCGATCGGCCATGCCGGCCAAGGCGAATATGGCACCGCGCGACACCGCCCCAATCGTGTTGTTCGCCAGAACACCGGCAAAGGAGGGCGTGCTGTGTTCGGCCGCTTTGGCAATATCGCCGGTCTTGTTCATGAGTACTTCGCGCATCATATGAATGCCGGGTGCAATCAAGCCGCCCAAATGTTGGCCGTTGGCATCGACGCTGTCTACCTTGACCGCAGTGCCTGCGTCCACCACGCACAGCGCCGAGTGGGCCAAAGTCCAGGCACCGATCAACGCGAGCCAGCGATCTGCACCCAGCAGCGACGGGTCCAAATAGCCGTTGGTCAAGCCATGGAATTCTTGTGCCGCCGTGACGAATTCGACCTTGACACGGAACTTCTTTTTCGAGAGTTGCGCGAGCGCCTTCGCCATTCTGAAGCCGGCGACGTTTGAGACCAGCACGCGGGTCGGCTTTTGTCCGGACTCGAATAGGGCTGCCGTCCATATGCCGGGCTTCGCATCCCGATGCACGATGGCCTGCTGATCCGAGAGTCCGGTACTCGTCAGCCAAGCCCACTTCAGGCGCGTGTTGCCCACGTCGATGACCAAAATCATGCTGAACCTATCACTCTCAAGAGCCGTCAACGGCGATAAAGCGGGCAAGGATAGCACTCTCATCCTGAGTGAGCCGGAACTCCGGCGCCGACGCCCGCGGGCACTTTCGAAACGACGTTGGCCATGGCTTCGGTTACGCGCTCGTCGATCTCCGCCGCGTGCTGCAGATGCACCGGATAACGCACGTGCGCTTCCACACCCCCGGCGGAGAAATGCAGCTGGACCTGGGGTTGGGCATCGCCGGCAGAACTCGACAAGGTCGTGCGTTCAATTTCTTTCGTCTGTCTTAAGATCTCACCGCGATAATCCTTCAGGGCATCGGTTACCGCAGCCATCAACTTTTCTTTGATGACCGCGTAATCGGCGCCCGACGGCAGTGTCAACACGACTTCACGCCAAGTGAAATTCACGCCTGGGATCTGTTTGAACAGGCCGCTTGACACCTGGAAGACCACCGAGTTGGCAAACGCAACGACCCTTCCGGTAGGTCCCATGGTCCCCTTGGCACCGAGTTCCATCAAGTACATCCTGACCAACCCCAAGTCGATGACTTCGCCGGCGACCTCGCCGATTTGCACCCGGTCACCGACGCGAATGCCGTACTTACCGATCAAGAAAAAATAGCCGACAATAGAAACGAGAACACTCTGCATTGCGACTGCGATGCCCGCCGTAATCAGGCCGGCAAACGTGACGATGGAACCCAACTCGCTCGCAAATGCGATGCCGATCACGATGACGACCAGCGACCACAGTGCAATCCGACGCAATAGCAGCAGCTGATAGCGACGTCGCGAATCCTGGATGTAGCGCAGCACCATACGCCGCCATAGTCCGGCAGCGCCGAACAGAAGTGCCAATACGGCCAGCACCAAGCCCGAACGAATTCCAAGGGTCTTGAGCGCATCCCGATATTGGGCGTCAATTGCCTCGCGCCAGTTGCTCAAGTTACGGCGGTATTGGCTGAGGAGATTGCTCTCCCGGCTCAATGGGATGAGCACCGCGGAGGTTTGCTTGAATTCTTCCGCGAGTGCGTCGAGCTCGTCACGAACACCATTGAGCGTTGCGCTGTCTGCCGAAGCCGACTGAGCGGCCAATGCATCGCCGCGCGCCGAGAGCTCCTTGATCTGACTCATGAGCGGAGCGCGAATCTGCGCGAGCGTCGCTTGCAGGGCAGCGGTGCGTCGGTCGATGGACGTGATGGTGCTCGCCTTTTCCGACAGCCGCAACGCATTCGCAGCCAAGTCCCAGAGTCCAAACCGTCCAACCGTCGCCGCGGCGCTGTTCGTTGGGCCGAGCAGCGACGGCGCGGACGATGCATTCCCCGCCGGCGATGCGGTTGATGCGGCGGAGTTCGTCGTCGATGGAGCGGTCGTTGACGGCATCGCCACCGCCATGGCGTCGATCTGCGCCTTGAGCGACCCGGCGCTCGTACCACCTGCGCCGGTGACGAAGGCGGTCATGGTCTCGAGGATGTTTTTCTTGGTATTGACCAGATCGAGTACGCCCTCGAGTTCGTTGATCTTCGCTTCCACGTCAGTCTTGGATTTCTTCGAAGCCGTGTTGAGTTCGCGCCGCTGGGCGTCCAGCTCTGCGCGTGCGGATGCGCTCTGCGACTCGAGCTTTTGCTTAAATTGCAATAAGGTCTGCGATGAAATGCCGGTGTCGCCGGTATCTTGGGAGGAAGGCTGCTCCTTGACCAATAGATCGGCATCGGCGCGGGCAATATCGAAGGCCAACGACATGACGTTGCTTGCGGTCTGCCGATTATCGTAGAAGAACAGCATGTCGGAGGGCTCGGTGGCGGCCTGCTGTTGAAGCCCAAGCGTGCGATACCAATCGACGGTTTGATCAAGAACCTGGATTACTTGCGATGCAGTCATCGGCGGAGCGATTGGCGGACGGGCGACCCGTGCCGCAGCGGCCGATCCCGCGTCAGGCGAGCCTTCGGTATCCGGCCCCGCGGACCTCGAGCCTGCCGTTTTTGATGCCCCCGCGGTGGCGGAAGGTGACGCTGCGGCCGGTGCGAATGGCGGCGCGGAACCGGCCCCGTGCCTCGAATGTCGCGCGGCATCGGCTCCCTGGGTAGAATGCCATAATGCGAAAAGCGCGAGGCAGACGCCGACCACAGCCGCTTGGGAGCCCTGCTTGTACATGCCGGGATGCTACATGAAGTACCGGGTCAGGACATGACCGGCCGGTTCGGGGCGATGTCCGAAGAAAATTCGCTGAGCCTGCACATTCATGAACTGGTGCAATATTTGAATCGCCGCGGGGCGGCTACTTTCATGACGATCGCGCAGCACGGATCGGTCGGCGACATGCGGACGCCAGGGTACCGACTTGCCCGCTCGAGAGTAATATCGAGATGCACTTTTATACATCTGGCCATATGGGTTACGCTCACGAGCCAGATTTGAAGGCCCTGCATGCGAACCTGGCAACTTTCATAGAGAAAACCAAGAATGCTGGTGTGAGTCGCTGACCGTGATCGATCTTAAAAAACTCGTCAGTGATGTTCCGGACTTCCCGCGGCCAGGCATCCTGTTCCGCGATATCTCACCGCTGTTGCGTGATCACTTCGATGCCGCGCTCGACGCGCTCGAGTCTTTGCTGACGGAGGTCGACTGGAGCGGCGTCGATGTGCTTGCGGGCATCGAATCGCGCGGTTTCATTCTGGGTGCGGCCCTGGCCGCGCGCCGGCACAAAGGATTCGCGTTGGTGCGCAAGCAGGGCAAACTTCCGCCGCCCGTGGTCGATGTCGCCTATGAGCTTGAATATGGATCGGGCGTTCTGGAAATGCAGCGGGGGCACGGGCGCGTGCTGTTGATCGATGACGTGCTTGCGACGGGCGGCACGATGACGGCATCGGCGGACTTGTGTGTTCGTGCCGGCTACGAGGTCATGGCGCTGGCCGCGTTGATCGATCTGCAAATCGTCGCTGACTACCGCTGGCGGACTCTGTCCTTGCGGGCTGCCATCAAATATTAAATGTACGTTTCTCTCCCAGGAATTCGCGTGGTCATGGCGCTGCCGGCCGAGTCCGACGGAGTTTTCGAAGACGCCGGAGTTCCCGTGTTGTATTGCGGTGTCGGCAAGGTGAACGCCGCCATCGCGCTCACTCGGGAACTATCCCGCTACGCTCATGCGGGCGCACCGCTGCCGCTGGTTTTGAATTTCGGCACGGCGGGGAGCCGGGTGCATGACACCGGCGCGTTCGTCGCATGCCATGAATTCATGCAGCGCGACATGGATGTACGCGGGTTGGGCTTCGCGTTGGGCGTCACGCCGTTCGACGCCGCGCCGCTTTCCTTGACATTCGAGCGCGTGTTCACTCATTTGTCGCCGGCAATCTGCGGAAGCGGCGATTCGTTCGCGACGGTCGGCTACGATGCGGCATGCGACGTTCTCGATATGGAAGCGTATGCGCTTGCGAAGGCCTGCTGGCTGGAGGGCGCCGCATTCGCGTGCGTCAAATATGTGACGGACGGCGCCGATCACGCAGCCGCTACCGATTGGCAGAACAACGTACGCAAGGCGGCGCGCGAATTCTTGAATCTGTATAGGTCCGTGCACGGACCTTCCGGTCGCGCTATTCTCGCGCCGTGAGCAACACCACCGACCTCCAAACATCCTGTGATCACGTCGCAGCGGTCGACTTAGGCTTCGTCGAGCTGTCATGGCTGCAAATAGCAGTGCTCGGCGTGATACAAGGCATCACCGAATTGCTGCCGATCAGCAGTACCGCTCATTTACGGGTTATCCCGGGCATTCTGGGATGGCGCGACCCGGGGTCGGCATTTTCGGCGGCGATGCAATTGGCGAGCTTCGTTGCCGTCATTGCGTATTTCAGGAAGGACATCGGAACCTTGACCGGCGCTAGCTTGCGCGCCGTTTCGACCCGGAACTTTAAGTCCGCAGATTTTCGCGTGGTGCTCGGGATTCTGCTGGGAACACTTCCATTGGTGGCGGCCGGAGCGCTGCTGCGTCCGGTGCTCAACGGCTGTCATTCGCCCTTGCGCGGCTTGCTGGTGGTTGGGTCCGCGTCGATCGCGATGTCGCTGCTGCTGGCAATTGCCGAGAAATTCGCGCGACATCGGCGCACGTTCACACAGGTCACACTCCGCGACGGGATCGTCGTCGGCCTGGCGCAGGCATTTGCGCTGATCCCGGGAGTATCCCGCTCGGGCGCTACGCTGACGGCGGGATTGTTTTGCGGCATGGAACGCGAAACGGCCGCCCGCTTTTCGTTCTTGCTGGGGTTGCCCGCCGTTACTCTCGCCGGGCTGTACGAGCTGCGCGTTCTCTTCAAGGCGGGATTGAATTCCGACGGTTGGGTTACGCTCCTCATCGGATTGCTGACCGCAAGCGTCACCGCATTCATCGCCATATATGCGTTGCTGCATTATCTGGAAAAGCGCAGCACCTGGATCTTCGTGTGGTATCGATTGGTGTTTGGTATAGGGATCGTTGCGGCAGTGATGGCTGGATATTTGCGCAACTGAGGCCTCGGGCGGGAGTCCGGGCGGCGGCCGCATTGGCCGTCGTCGGCGTTTCGACTTTATCGATACCGGCAGCCGCCGCCGTACGAGTCATCACTCAAGGTCGCAAGGCATGCACGGATCCCGTCTGGATCGATGCGGTCGCGAACTCCAGGGCAGGGATCATCCCTCGCGATTAATGCGTGATGCTTCTACGCGAAGCTTCAGCCAAGTCGGCAGTTTCCCGAGAATTGCAGTGAGTAGTTTGTAGCGCCAACCGGGAACGACGAAAAGCGATCCGTGGGCCAACGCGCTCAGAGAAGCGTCCACGACGTCCTCCGCAGTCAACCACAAGGACGGCGGCGCAAGACTCTTCCGGTTCTCGCCAAGGACGTCGTGGAAACCTGAATAGGTAAATCCGGGGCACAGCGCCTGAACGGTGACGGCCGAGTTCGCTCGTTTCAAATCAAGGTAGATTCCTTCGGTCAAGGCGCTAAGCCAGCTTTTCGTTGCGCCATAACTGGCGCTGCCGGCGCGCTGGGCGAACGCGGCGACGGATGCCACGTTGATAACGGCGCCACGGTTTTGTCGGACCAGTATGCCAAGCGCGGCGTGGGTGAGTTTGAGGGCGGCCATCACGTGCAAGCGGTGCATTTTTTCGATGACACGCAGATCCGCTTCCCAGAATGCCCCCCTTAACCCAAAGCCGGCATTATTGACGAGGAGCTCGAGCGTCGATTCGTTGGCGATTCGGTCCGCGACGACGCTCAATTGCGTCTCGTCGGTCAAATCGGCCGTGAGTATGGTGACCACCGAGCCATGTCGAGCGGTAAGCTCACTCGCCAGTGGGTCCAGCAGCTCCTTGCGGCGCGCAATCAGCAGCAGGTTGTAGTGCGGCGCGAGCTTGCGAGCAAACACCATTCCGATTCCGCTCGACGCGCCGGTGATCGCAGCCAGTGATTTCGCCATAGCGGGTCTCTACGTCCCTACGTGCGCATATCGTTGCTTGCTAACCGCTAGCGCCCGGTCAGCCTTGCCGCTCCCAGGTCTGCGAGCGCCCCAGCAAGGAGAACCCAATGTACCCGCGAAGAATAAGCCGACTTCCGTCTCGTTCAATGTGCATTTTGCAGCGATAGACCGACCCCGACTCGGGATCAAGGATGTCGCCGCCGTCGTACTCGTTGCCATCCCGTTTCATGTTTCGAATGATGATGAGACCAATAATCGGCCGATCTTTGCGCTCGTCGCTGCAGGGCACGCAGACCCGATGTTCGCCTCCCGGCGTGAACGATTGTTCGATTCGGCCAAACAGCTTTCCGTTCTGCTCGTAGATCCGCACGATGGCGCGTGCTTTACCGGTCTTGTCATCGAAAGTCTTCCACACGCCGATCGGCGACGTTGCGTCAGCGGAGTAACAAGCCATGTGCGGGATCGCGGCAAGGAGCATGACACTCAATAGGGCAATTCCAGGGTAGGTACGCATAGCCTTTAATATACCGCCAATAGCATCGGTTTTAGCCGAGCAGCCAACCAATGGGCGTTGAAATCAGGGCGGCGTCTACTCAAGGGCGCCAGTGCCGGTGCGCGGAGCGAGCGCAGAAGGTCGCGCGTCTGCAGCGCGAGACCCTGCAATGCGCCATTAGGGTTCATCGTTCAATTATACTGACACCCCCTCGCCGCGTACCCGCTCAGGGCTGTCCGCTGCGGGTCCTGCAACTCGGAGAGGTCGTGCAAACCAAGTTCTCATTGACTGGGGGTTCGATTCCGCGCGCCTTGCTGCCGCTGACAGGCGGCCTTGGACAATGCGAACGTCCGCTGGTCGTGCGCTGTGGCGCATTCGGCGACATGGTGTTGGTGACCACGCTGATCCGCGCTTTGGCAGAACGATTCGGCTGCGACGTCGACATCCTCACGTCAGGTCCTTGGAGCGAACCGTTGCTGCTTGGGCAATCGGGCGTCGGCGAGATTCTGACCGTTCGTAGCCGCAAGACGCCTTATTGGTTCGGTGTCGATCAGCAACAAGTGGTGCGGCGCCTGCGGTCACGCGGAGTGGGTCCCACGTGGTATTGCGATGGTAACGACGCGGCGCGACCCGTGCTGAGGCGGGCGGGCATTCCCGCCGACTGCATCGTGGACGTCAAAGATCATCCCTTGTTGCCCGGCGAACATGCCACCGAACAGTGGGGGCGGCTGGCGCGTATTCTGCCGGCCGCAGAAGTGGGCATCGCAAAGACGGTGGCCGAGGCGTTCACTACAGCGTCCGGCGGATGTTACCTCGACGTGAGCGACCAGCAGCGGGCAGATCTGGAACGCTGGTTGCGCGGACGAGAGTTGTCATCCGTCCCGCTCATTGCCATACAGGTCGGGAACAAACGCACCATGCGCCGCGGCTTGCGGCGCTTGGCAGTGAACAGCAAGTACTGGCCGAATGAGCGGTGGGCGGCCGTCTTGCGGCACGTGCGAGCGTGCCACGTTAAGCATGCGATCGTGCTTTTGGGCACGGGTCCGGAGTATCGCCTCAACCAGGAAATCGCTGCGCTGGCGGGCATCGATCGGCTATACAACGCGGCAGATGATTTACCGATTCCACGGCTGGTGGCGCTGTTGGCGCGCGCCCAGGGTCTCATCACCGTGGATTCCGGACCAGCCCATGCCGCCGCCGCCGTCGGGTGCCCGCAGGTCGTGTTGTTCGGCAAAGCCTCGACCACGCTGTACCGTCCTTGGGGTACGGACGGAGCCGATGTGAAGGTGCTGACGGCTCGAGTCGGCGGCGAGCCCAACATCCTGGGGATCGAAACGGGCGACGTCTTGGCGGCGTGGGATACGCTGGTGCTGCGGACTGCCTAGAGGAGGGCGTGCAGCATATCCGGGGTCACCAATACGACGCCGCGTTTGGTGACTAAGAAGCGCTGCCTGTCCGCCAGCGGATTCTCGCCGATGATCATGTCGTCGGGAACCACGCAGTGCTCGTCCAGAATGCAACGGTTAATTTTCACGTGGCGGCCGATGGTCACGCTCGGCAGCAATACCGAACTCAAGATGCTGCTGCCGTCTTCGATGCGTACGTCACTCGACAGCAGCGACTGTTTGACAGACGCGCCCGAGATGATGCATCCGCCGGCGACCATGGAATCGACCGCCATCCCGCGCCGGCCGTCATCGTCGAGTACGAATTTCGCAGGCGGCTGTTGCGCCTGATAGGTCCAAATCGGCCATTGGTGGTCGTAAATATTGAGTTCTGGATTGAGCGCAACCAGTTCCATGTTCGCTTCGTAGAGCGCGTCCACATTGCCGACATCGCGCCAATAGTTCTGCGCTCGCGTTTCCACGTCTTCGAACGGGTAGGCGAACACGCGCTTGCGCTCGATCGCAGGCGGAATGATGTTCCTCCCGAAATCGTGATTGCTGGCTGCGTCCGCGGCGTCTTCGATCAATAATTTCTCGAGTCTATCCATGGCGATCACATAAATGCCCATCGACCCGCGCGCTAAATGACTCTTACCGATGATGGGATCTGGATTTTGCGGTTTTTCGGCGAATTTCACGACCCGGTTTGTTTCATCGGTGGTCAGGATGCCGAATTCGTCGGCGCGTTCGATGGGCACGTCAACCACACCCACCGTAATGTCGGCTTCGCATTGTTCGTGATATGCAATCATCGGACCATAGTCCATCTTATAAATATGGTCGCCGGCAAGAACCAGCACATGGGTGGGGTGGTGGGAACGGATGAATTCCAGATTTTGATACACCGAGTCCGCGGTGCCTCGATACCAATACGTGCCGATCTGCTGCTGAGCGGGAATCAGTTCCACGAACTCGCCGAGTTCGCCGCGCAGGTAGCTCCAGCCGCGCTGAATGTGCTGTATGAGCGACTGAGCTTTGTACTGAGTCAGGACCGCGATTTGCCGTATCCCGGAATTGACGCAATTCGAGAGGACGAAATCGATGATCCGAAATTTACCGCCGAATGGCGTTGCCGGCTTGCAGCGATGCTCTGTCAGCGCTTGCAGGCGCTCGCCGCGACCTCCTGCCATGACCACCGCCAGTGTGCCGCTTGTCAATCGGCTGACATAGCGTCCGGTGTTGGTACGAGCCGCGTGTCGCATACAGTCCTGATGTTATCCTTAAGCATAGCGAGCCAGCCCACAACGTGGTCCGCAGCGTGACACACTAAAACGGAGATCGCACCAGGTTTTTAGCGATAGCGAATTAGCGTTTGCTAGACTGCACGGCATGGTCCCACTAAAGCTCTGCATCTTGAGTTCCGAAATCGTGCCGTATGCGAAAACCGGCGGACTTGCGGATGTGGCGGGAGCCTTGCTCCAAGAACTCAAGCAACTGGGTCACGACGTGCGCGCATTCATGCCGCTGTACGCTGCGGTGCGGCGCGACCGCCCTGAGCTGCAACCGGTGCCCAGCTTGCAAAATGTAGCGATGACCATCGGCGCTATCCCCTATGCCTTTTCGGTATTGACAGCTCGCTTTCCGGGTACGGAGATCGCGGTGTATTTCATCGATTGCCCGCAGATGTTCGATCGTCCGGCTTTCTACACCATTGATTCCGATGAGCACAGGCGCTTTCTCTTATTTACGCGCGCAGCCTTCGAGAGCTGTCAGCGTCTGGGATTCGTGCCGGATGTCTTTCATTGCAACGATTGGCACACTGCCTTCCTACCCCTTCTGTTGAAGACGGTGTACCGGTCGGTACCGGGACTCACCAAGGTGCGCTCGGTGTTGACGATTCATAACATCGGGTATCAGGGCATCATGCCCGCTGCAGCAATCGCCGACCTTGGACTGGGTGCTTTCGAAGACCGCTTGGATGCCGGCGATCGTGGCGCGGGCATTATTAACCCTCTGAAAAGTGGGATAAAATTTGCCGATGTAGTGACAACGGTCAGCCCCACCTACGCGCGCGAGATCTGCGAGACGCCACTCGGCATGGGAATGCAGCAGACGCTGCGCGAGCGGAGCAACGGCGTCGTCGGAATTCTGAACGGAGTCGATTACCGCGATTGGGATCCGCGGCATGACCCGCATTTAACAGTACATTTCGGGCCCAAGGATTTGCGCGGCAAGCTCACCAATAAACAACGCCTACTGGCGACCACCGGTCTGACGCTCAACCCGCATACGCCGCTCATCAGTATGGTGACCCGCCTGGCGGAACAAAAAGGCATCGATTTGTTGGTCGACGCCTTGCCGACGCTGCTCCAGCAACGCGAGTTTGGATTCCTGATCTTGGGCAGCGGTGATGACCGATTTGTGACGTTTTTTGACGATCTGGCGCGGCGCTTCCCGGGACGGGTCGTGTTTCGCTTGGGGTTCGACGAAGCGTTGGCGCACCTGATCGAGGCGGGCAGCGATATGTTTCTCATGCCGTCTCGCTATGAGCCTTGTGGCCTGAATCAAATGTACAGTCTTCGGTTCGGCACCATTCCCATCGTGCACAAAACCGGTGGTCTTGCCGACTCGGTGCAACATTTTGATTCCGCGACGGGCGAGGGTACCGGATGCGTATTCAACGACTATGACGTCTCCGCAGTAAGGTGGGGAGTCGGCACGGCGCTCGACTGGTTTACCGATCAAGAGAAGTGGCGTCGGTTGATGCGCAATGCCATGGCGCAGGACTTTTCCTGGGGCCGCCAGTCGGTCAAGTACGAACAGGTCTATCGCGACGCAGTGGCGGGCTCCCATGCGAGCAGGGCATAGCGGCGGCCGTTTGGCAGTGCATAGCGATGCGTGATTCGTAGCCGCAATCCTGAAGCCCAGGCCGGCATCTGCGCGTCGTCGACGAGCGGCGTCGGGGCAATGCGATCCCCGACGCCGAGGCTCGCGGCCAGCCGCCGGAATGTGCCAGTGTTGTTGCGCCCCGGTAACTGCGTCACGACCAGGCTTTGCGGATTGGACGCGAGCTGGGCCCGCAAGCGTTCGGTCGACTGCGCCGTAACCGGGCCGGGTATCAGGCCGACCGACGTGCGGGTGTACATGTCGATGAATGCGCGGGTGGTCTCGTCCGGCGCGAAGAGAATCACGGGCCGACCGCCGGCGTCGCGCCCAATGGCCCGGCCGATTGAGCCTAAGTCCTGCCAGGCGTCGGCGCGGCGATAGATTTGCGACGCGGGGCCCACTAGTAGCGCGCTATACGCGAGCAGCAGCCCGAATGACGCGCGCAGCAACAGCCCTCGACCCGCAGCTTGCCAGGCGAAAAGCGCGCACGCGAGGGCGCTCGCCAGGCCGAGCACGGACACCGCCACGAAAAGGATGCGCGCGTTTAGGACGTCCCACGACTCTAGGCCTAGGATGATCATCGCAGCCGCGAACACGATCACCGCCAGCAGCAGCAGGAGGGATGTCCCGCGCATGGCGCGCGCGTCCCAGGGGTCCTGTGTCGTCGAGAGATCGCTGACCCACCAGCCCAGCAGCAACGCGACGCCGGGAAGCGCCGGCGCCAAATAGATGTTGCGCGCCGTCGCCGCCACCGACAGCACGCCCAAAGTCGGTACGAAGGTCGCGAGCGCGAATCGGACCGGGCGCTGGCGCTCCGTGGATGTGATCCTCTGCCGCCACGCCCGTCGAGCGGCAGCCACGACCAACAGTGTCCAGGGCCACAAGTAGATCGGTAGTTCGATGAGATACTTACCCGGGGAATTGCGATGCGCGGCCGCGTATTGCAATTCTGCCGGTGCATCGACGTGGGCAAAGCGGCCCACCAGGTTGTTCCAAAAGAACACTTTGAGGTGCAGCGGCCCGTCGGGCCCGACATAAACCACCCACACCCAGGTGAGAATGAGTGCTATCTGCAGGACCAAACCCACGTACAGTTCCCAGCGCAACAATTCGCGCCAACGCCTCTCCCAGACCACCAGGGTTATGAGGGTCAAGACGGGTACCATCCAGGCAGCGGCGCTCTTGCTCAAGAAGCCGACGGCCAGTGCAATGTGCATCAGGGAATAGCCGCGCAAGCGCTCGCCGGTGCCCATGGCGTAGAAACCGACATACAGTCCCAACAACGCCACAGCCACCGCGGCGAGCAACGGCGCGTCGGTCGCGAGCCAGATTGCAACCTGGTACGACAGCAGGAACGTACCTATCGCGGCGGCGGCCGCCAAGCCCGCGATTGGTCCCGCGCTGCGACGCGCGATCATGCCCACGGCGAGGGCCGTCACGAGCGCGTATAGCAAATTGGGCAATCGGGCTACCCATGCGTCGGGGCCCCAGACGTCAATGGCGGCGCCCGCCATCCAATAAGCGAGGGGCGGTTTCTCGCAAAAGGGCTCACCGGCAAGCAGCGGAACCGCTTTGGAGGGCTGCCAGCTCATACGCCAAGCGAGATCCGCCTCACGAGGTTCGTCGGGAGTCCAGTAGCCACGGCCGAGAATGCCGACGCCCCAAGAGACGGCGACGGCTAGCCATATCAACCCCAGCATGGAACGAGGAAGTTTTCGCAAGTTACTGTGCCGATCGGGCTAGGTGAGCGGGTGTGCGCGGCATTTGCCGACTATACTTGACGCTGCGCCACCTCCAGTATCGTGCAGGGAGCGACGTTCGTCGCGGTCGGCGTATTGATTCACGAGCGACTAATCGATTCCCGGAATGCCCTTGCGTATATCCGCCGAAAAATGCGCGCTGCGGTCGCACTGCTTGGCGCGGTCGGTAATAAATCCGCGAGTACGGAGTTCTTCGAGCGAGCAGCGCCGATCCAGGCCTCGGACACTATATACGTATTCCGGCATGTAACCGGAGAACAACAGCCGATAACTGAGCGGCAGGTGGCCGACGATTCGCTTCATCATCTGGTATACGAGCGTCGTGCAGTTCACCGTGATGGTGTTATAGAAACGGGGTGCAATGTCTAGATTATTGGCCTCGCCGATGTAACCCAAAAAAAGCGAGCGCATTGCGGCTGTCGGAAGTTGCAACCGATACAGATAGACACTCTCGCCGCGGACGTTGGTACGCAGCCGAATGACATCGAGTTCGTCGGCCGCGATAATGCTGAGTTCGAATTCCTTGAAAAACCCGCCGATCTCGGAGAATAATTGAATTTTCCGACGGCGAACCTCCACGGAAAAAACGACCTGTGACCCGTCGTCGAAGCCGAACGAGATCAACATATGCGCGATGGCCGGACCGCGCCAATACGACATGATCATGTCGACCGATCTTAAGCGATCGAGATCGTAGGTCCGGGTCTCCCATCGCGGCGTATAGTCGGTGTTGCTGCGCCAAACGAAATTGCGTACATTGTGCAGGGTGACGCGATTGCCATGAACGGTGCCGGTCGTCATCTGCGCCACATCATCGGCCCAATCACCATCGTGCGTCGGTCGTAGTCGCGTCCACCAAGTCAGCAGCGCGGCCAGACCCACAGCAAAGGCGACCAAGCCTTCGCCTAAGCGGTCTTGCCACAGCGCAATCAGCATCATCAGGCTGAATGCGCCCCAGAGGACCACGCAGAGTCCCTTGACGGCCTTACCACCCGATATCTGGAACCAAAGTGCGAACCCACCCCAGATTGCGGGAAAGCCCACGATGAAGGTTGCGAGCGCGGTTCCTGCGATACGCGGGAGCGTGGCTGTGATCGGAGTCATTAGCGTCTTCGGAAAGTAGAGCCGTTGTCGACAAGCTGCACATTGTGCCGTATGCCGGCGTCGGCTACGCCGGCTTAGGTTACGCAGTTCCTCGCTCCGCGAGGAACTCGCCGAGAATGCGGGCCGTGTGGCTTTGCTTGGGCTTACGCGCGATCGCTTCAGGCATTCCCTGGGCGACGATGCCGCCGCCGCCCGCGCCGCCCTCCGGGCCTAGATCGATGATCCAATCCGCTTCGGCCATGATGTCGAGATTGTGCTCGATGACGACGACGCTATTACCGGCATCCACCAAGCGCTGCAGCACTTTGACGAGCTTCTCGACGTCGGCCATGTGAAGGCCGACGGTCGGTTCGTCGAGTACATACAGGGTGTGCTGGCGCTCGCGGCGGGCGATATCGACTCCAAGCTCGTCGGTGCGCACCTTGGCGAGTTCGGCCACTAGTTTGATTCTCTGGCTTTCGCCGCCGGAGAGTGTCGGACTGGGTTGGCCCAAGCTCAAGTAACCCAAGCCAACATCGGCCAACAGACTCAAGGGATGCAGCACGCTGCGCTGCGCAGCGAAGAACTCGACAGCGTCTTCGACGCTCATCGCGAGCGTCTCGCCGATGTTCTTTCCCTTGAATGAAATCGACAGCGTTTCGTGATTGAACCGCCGGCCGGCGCAGACATCGCATAGGACTTGCACGTCCGGCAGGAAGCTCATCTCGACGCGCTGCATGCCCTGGCCTTCGCAGGCCTCGCAGCGGCCGCCGGCCGTGTTGAATGAGAAGCGGCTCGCCGTGAATCCGCGGATACGAGCATCGGTGGTTTCGGCATAGAGGCGGCGGATGGAATCCCAAAACCCAATGTACGTCGCCGGACATGAGCGCGGAGTTTTGCCGATCGGCGTCTGATCCACCTCGAGCACGCGGCTGATCGTTTGCCAGCCGGTGACCGACTCGCAGCCCTTTACGGTCGGCTCTCGCGGATGCGAACGATCCGACCGACCAGGGCGCGACAACAAGCGCTTCAGGTTTTCAAGCAGCACATCGCGCGCGAGCGATGATTTGCCCGACCCCGATACACCGGTGATGACGCTCAATCGACCCAGCGGGATTCGTGCGTCGACATCCCGCAAGTTGTGCAGCGTGGCGCCGGTGACGTGAATCGACGGCGTGTCGCGTTCGATCGGGCGGCGCCGAGAGCGGGAATGCCGATAGGGCGTCGCGAGGCAACGGCCGGTCGCTGAATTTCCGAGACGCGCCAGTTCGGTGGCCGTGCCTTCGGCCACCAAACGGCCGCCGTGTTTGCCTGCGCCCGGCCCGAGATCGATCACGTGATCTGCGCGGCGAATCGTGTCCTCGTCATGTTCGACCACGACCAACGTGTTGCCCTTGGCCCGAAGCCGGTCCAACGTGTTGAGCAGTGCGACATTGTCGCGTGGATGCAGGCCTATCGTGGGCTCGTCGAGCACATAGCACACGCCTTGTAAATTCGAACCGAGCTGAGCGGCCAGTCGAATCCGCTGCGCTTCGCCACCGGAGAGCGTGGGCGCTGCGCGATCCAGCTCTAAATAGCCGAGTCCGACGTCGCAAAGGAATTCCGTGCGCGTGCCGAGTTCGGCGAGCAGATCGCGCGCAATAACGCGTTCGCGGCCGGCCAATTTGATCTTCGAT
>Ga0066790_10000364_pt1 | contig 16470 bp, 15 predicted proteins | sample OrgsoiDNA2013050_FD_70963 | JGI IMG/M metagenome (GOLD analysis project Ga0066790, IMG submission 70963) | Permafrost soil microbial communities from the Arctic, to analyse light accelerated degradation of dissolved organic matter (DOM) -... | ecosystem: Environmental > Terrestrial > Soil >...
ACACGAAGCCGGCCAGCGCCGCGACCGAGATGGCATACATGCCGATGATCGTCGGCGAGCTCCACGCGTAGGAGTTGCCGATGGGCACGTTAATGTAGAACACCCACCGCTAGGACAGGTCGTCGGTGAAGACGCCGCCGAGCAGCGGGCCGATGACCGTCGTCACGCCGAACACGGCGCCGAGCGCGCCCTGGTAATTGCCCCGCTCCCGGAGCGGGATGACGTCACCGATGGGCGCGGTGGCGGTGACGGTCAGGCCCGCCAGCACGGTCGCGATCGTGTCGGTCAGGATGTACGAGGTGGCGACCCAGCACACGTGGCCGGCCCGGCCGAGATCCCCGACGATGGTCGGCAGCGCGGTCGACACCACCGTCTGATCCAGCGCGGACACCAGGATCCCGAGCAGGATCGTCACGAAAATCAGGTTGACCGCCCGCCTGGTGAGCTCCTGCGGGCGGTCCGGGGCGGCCCGTGATTGGATAGCAGGGTGACCAGGCGGCTCGACGCGGAGATCGTGGTTCCGGCTCAGTGCGAACTGGCCGAAGGGCCGGTCTGGGACGCTCACCGGGGCCTGCTCCGCTGGGTGGACATCCTTCCCGGCCACGTGCACGCGCTCGATCCGGCCACCGGCGCGCATACCTTGGTTCGACGCCGGCGATCCGGTCGGCACCGTCGGGCTGACCCGCAGCGGCGGCCTGGTGCTCGCGCTGGCGGACCGGTTCGCCCTCGCCGACCACGACGGCCAGAATTCCCGGCGGCTGGGCGAGTTCACCGTCGACCGGTCCGTTTTCCGGTTCAACGACGGCAAGCCCGATCCCTGGGGGAACTTCTGCGCGGGCACCTGCACCTGGGCGCACGGCGGTCCGCCGTGCGGCCTGTACCGGCTCAGACCGCACGGCGCGGTCGGCGAGATCGTCGGGGACGTCGGCCTGTCCAACGGCCTGGACTGGTCCGATGACCACACGGCGTTCTACTTCGCCGACAGTGCCACCGGGGGAGTGGACGTGTTCGACACCGATCCCGAGACCGGCGCGCTGGGCGCCCGGCGCCGTTTCGTGACGGTCGGCGGCGTGCCCGACGGCCTGACCCTCGACGCGGAAGGCGCCCTCTGGGTCGCCGTCTGGGATTCGGCTGAGCTGCGGCGCTACACCCCGCAGGGTCAGCTCGACACCGTCGTCAGCCTCCCGGTCAGCCAGGTCACCTCGGCCGCGTTCGGCGGCGCCGACCTCGGCACCCTGTACATCACCACCGCCCGGGAGAACTTCACCCCCGCCGACCTGCGCGAGCAGCCGCACGCCGGCGACATCTTCGCCTGCACCCCCGGCGTCCCCGGCCGCCCCCCCTTCCTGTTCGCGGCCTGACGTAGCAGGAACCCGTTAGCATCGCGTCGTGTGGAACCTCAACCCCTGACGCTGTCGCTCGCTGCGCTCCTGGAGCGCTACCGCCCTGAGAACGAGGACGAGGCCGCTGATGTAGAACGCCTGCGAGCACTCGTGGCGGCCACCGGTGACCCGTGGCGGCGCGAGCTCCCGTTGCACGTCACCGCGTCCGCGCTGATCGCGCACCCGCCCACGTCCCGGGTGCTGCTGCGCTGGCACCAGCGTCAGCAAGGCTGGCTCCAGGTCGGCGGCCATGGCGACCCGGGGGAGAGCGACCTGCTCGCCATCACCAGGCGAGAAGCGCAGGAGGAAACCGGCCTGCCGGACCTGGAGCCGTGGCCAGACGCGGGAATCCGCCACGTGGTCATCGTCAGCGTCCCGGCCGGCAAGGGCGAGCCCGCGCACGAGCACGCCGACATCAGGCTCTTCATGGCCACTAGCACCCCGGCCGCGGCCCGCCCCGAGAATGCGGATGCCCCGCTGCGCTGGCTGTCCCTACCCGCGGCCTACGACGCCGCCTCCGAGCCCAGCGTCAGGGAGACCCTGACCAGGATGGAGCGCCTGCTCATGCCGTGAGCGCGGCCGGTCCGCGTACGGTAGTGGTCGTGCCGCGCGTGCCGTGGTGGGGCATGATCTCCTCGGCCGGATCGCCGACCCTGCTGGTGGGCGGGTCGACGGTTGCGGCCGGGCTGCAGCCGCGCTCATACAACCCGGTGGCCGACACGATCAGTTCCCTGGCGGCCGCCGGCGCCGCCGACCGGTGGGTGATGACCTGGGCCCTGGTCGCGGCGACCGGCTTTATCGCTATGACCGCCTGGCCGAGCGGGCCTGGCCGGAATACAGGCGCTATGGCCACTGTCCGTGGTCCTGACCTGTCGGCGCCGTGAGCACGGGCAAAGGATCCCACCAGGGCGAAGCCGGGGCACGATGAGCGTGCCGTGTGACGGCCACCCCAGCACCCAGGCCGATCGCAGCGAGCGCGGCGATGCTACCGAGTCTCATGGGACGAGGTTAGCCCCTATCTCGGCTGTTAATAGGTCGAGGTGCGGTTCAGGGGATGTGGGATGGGGGGCGAGCGGAAACGATACCGGCGCATCGAACAGTTTCATCCAGGCCGTAGTGTTGGATTCCTTTACTTCGACCGGAACCTCGGAGTAGCTCGCCAGGTCCTGTGGATCTGTGCCGTGCCTGATGGTCGTCTCATACACGAATGGCGACGCAATGACGCCCAGGCTCGCTGTGCTCCCAGTAAGAGCCATCTTGAAATGCGGGGCTTCCACCAGCCGCGCCGCGACGATGATGGCCTCACCGGAAACACCCATGTCGCTCACCACGGGTCCGACGTTCAGGGCCAATCGCAGCTTGAACCGGGCGGACTCGCGCTGGCTGCTGTTGTGCATCTCCAGCGTGGCTGGAAATTCTTTGAGCAGCTGATCGATGACTCTCGCGGTGGAAACGCTGGGCGGTACCACCGTCAGGAAACCGTCTCCGCGGTCTTCGGTTCGCGCATCAGGAATGTCCTGCACGGCCGCCTGCGTCATCCTGAAGAGCACTTCCCTGATCAGCAGGCGATCACTGTCGGTACGCGTGCGGGCACCAAATCCGACCACATCGGTGAGGAAAACTGTGCAGTTCTCGCCGTTCAGCGGTTGCAGGCGTCGCCGCGCCTGGCCAGGTGAATCGTCATGGCCAGCCTGGCCGGCGGGGGCCGGTCCACCGGCAGTTCCGGTCCGGGAGCCGCCTAGGTCGTAGCCGTTCCCGCGTCCGGCCGGTTGTTCGCTGCTCCGTTGATAGAGCTGGCCCTGCACAATGTCCAGGACCCGCGGGTGCGCGCTGACGAAGGCCGCGAAGTCCTTCGTCTGTATCACCAGAGCCCAGATCAGGTCCATGGCGATAACAGTGGCCGAACGCACGCTCACCTTCAATGCGCCCCGTTCTCCGACGAGCTGGCCCAGGCCGCGTACGGCCAGCACGCGTTCGCTGCCATTGTCCTCGACGCAGACCTTAACCTGGCCGCCGAGGATCACCATCACGTAATCCGCCCGCTCGCCTTCTTCCATGAGCCTGGCCCCGGCAGCAAACGTCCGCCACGAGGCCACCGATCTGAGCGCCTCCCGCTCGGTCGGGTCAAGGGCGTCCCAGAAACTGCCGGAAGGATCCTGCCGGCGCGGCTCGGGTGGAGCGGTCTGCTCCGGCCGCACGCTATGAACGTTCACAGCAGGTGCCTGCAGGCCATCAGGAGCCTGCGGAGGAAGTGGTCGGCCGGCCTGGGCCTTATCGTCCGGCCCGGGAATCTCTTCCGCCGCGCCAGCCACACACGGGGTTTCGCCCGTTTTCCCGGACCTTCCTATCGCGACATTCACACTACGGGCGCCGATTGAGAACGTCAGACGCAGGCTGTCCTCATTGGCCGGGTTTTGATCTGCCTGATCGTCTTGAGCCCTACGATGAGAATCAAGCCACGCGGAAAGCCTGCCGAGTGGGCCCATACCTCCTCCTTCCCCAATATTGGCAGCTAGAGCCGATGTAAAAGGTGTGAGAGATATCAGGGATTCCCTGTGCATCACATGTTGGCGGCCGATTTTGTTCGTCCCTCTGGCGGATTTGCGTCTCTTGACCGCTATGGTGTGTGCTGCCGTGGAGGCGTACACTTTGAATGCTGCTGCGGACCATTCGCCTGCCAGAGGAGAAGGCGCGCATCATTGTATCCGGTTTGTCCGGATCCGATGAAGCTGATGCCTGTGATGTGGATCGATCGTCATGCGACGACATATCGATAGACCCTTCTTGCGGTAGGTGCGTCTGAGCGGTTGTGAGGGTCGCCCCTTACCGTTCGATCCGTGGCTGGCACCTGGCTGATCGAAGAGGTGACAGGGGCGGCCCTCCCCTAGGGGCCTCGGTGAGATGGCGGCCTATGCCATCTGGATGGGCCTCCGTGCCTGGGTCCTCTGGATCGAGAGTGGCTCGTGAAGCCTTCTGTTGCCGTAATACTGCTTTTTGTCCGGATGTCGACGTTGTGTCCGGTCTGTACGTGAAGTTATGATGATCATACACAGTATCACGTCAGATCGTAACATCCCATGAGGCAATCATCTGCTCTGCAACACGCCAGGTTGCTAGGTGGCAGGCAGGGTTGTAACAGATTCCTATCAACGTTCCAGCAGAAGGCAACCACCGCGCTGGCTTCTGCGTCCTTCCCGGTAGCCGTGTAATGACTTGGCTGCCGATATAACGTCTTGTTCCGCATTGCCAGGTAGCAACGTGTATACTAGCAAACTATTCTAACGACTACAGAAAGTAATATTCGTGGCCACTGATCAGGGACCGGTTGTTCAGAGCGCTCTTCTCCGTGGCGAGCTCGTCCGTCTGCGAAAGGAGAGCGGGCTGACCCAGGAGCAGGTTGCCGCGGACCTGGAGTGGTCGCCGTCCAAGCTGATCCGTGTCGAGGGCGGCCGTAGCTCGATCACCAAGGTGGATCTGGATGCTCTCCTCACCAAATATGGAGTCACCTCGGAGAGCACCCGTGAGCGGCTCCAGGCCCTCAACAAGGGCGCACGCGAGCGAGCCTGGTGGGACAAGTACCGCGACGACATCTCCCCGACTTATCTCGACTACGTCGGCTTCGAGGCTGGGGCCGCCTTCATCAGGCAGTTCGAGTCTGGGTTCGTACCCGGTTTGCTGCAGACGCGTCAGTACGCTGAGGCGGTTACCGAATACTCGGTGAACGCGGCCCGGGTCAAGCCGATCGTCGAGCTGCGGCTGCAGCGCCAGTCCGAGCTGGCGCAGCGATCGCCGCAACCCCGCCAGTACTACGTCATTGATGAAGCTGTGATCCGCCGGCAGGTCGGTATTTCGAAGGATCCGGCCATCATGCCGGACCAGCTCCGCGCCATCGCCGATGAGATAGAGAGGAACCCCCTGGTAACGCTTCGGGTCATGCCTTTTACCGCGGGCGCACACCGGGGCTTGTCCGGCCCGTTCACCCTGCTCGAGTTCGACGGAGGGCTGCCCGATGTCCTGTACATCGACGCAGGCCGAGCGCCGTTCGCGAGCATGGTCGCTAGTAACGATCCGCGCGTCGCTGAGTACCGGGACGACTTTGAAACCCTGCTTGAAGACGCATTGCCTGCCGATAAGTCGATCGAGCTCATACGAAGCGTGGCGGAGGAGATGTCCTAACAGGATTACTTCCTGGCCGCGCCAGTAAGACCCGCCCGTCAAGCCACGTACACACCAGGAGCCCTATAGCAGCACATCCTTTGAAAGCCGGACAGTCTCGTTCACCGGACATATATACCGGCAAAGCCTTGCCGCTTACACTCTATGGCGAAGGATGCCCACAGAGTGGTGGTTGGTTACGCTTTGTGGTCTCTTGTATGTTCGGAGGCGCCGTCCCGAGTCATCGGGCTCTTCTAAACAACCGGCGAACAAGGATTGCTCAATGGCTGCTCAGCCAAATCGGGACTCGACACTTCACTGGCGCAAGAGCAGCGCAAGCGGCGGCGAGGGCGCATGCGTAGAAGTAGCTCAGTCGGGTTCATCTGTGCTGGTCAGAGATTCCCATAACCGGTCAGAGGCGGTACTTGTGTTTACCCGCGCTCAGTGGCTTGGGCTCCTGCGGCGCATCCGGAACTCAGGCTGAGCCCTGCAGAACCGCGGCCTACGCGTCGTCGTCCAGCAGTTTCCTGAGCCGTCCCAGCCGTTCGGTCCGCTCGCCCGCGAACCGCTCCAGCGCCGCCAGGATGTGCGCCTCGTCCAGGTGCGCCTCTTCGATGACCTCGTCCACCGAGCCGCCGGTGCGCCACCGGTCGTCCCAGTCCGACGACAGCGAGTACTCCCGGGCCAGCGGGCCGTCGGCCCAGTCCCGCATCAGCTTGAACGCTCCGTTGGTGATGACCATGGCGTCGAGCCCGCCCGCCGGGCCGGTCACCGAGCGCTGATACGAGACCGGCTGGCGGGCGAACAGCTGCGGGCTGATCGCCGCGACGATCCGCACGTTGATCCCCCGCGCGGCCAGCTCGGGCAGCAGGTTCACCACGTTCCGCGTCGGCATGGTGCCGCGCAGGAAGACGGTGCCGCCGCGAGGCAACCCCGGCTCGTAGTCCCGGAGCACATACGCGCCGCGCGCGGCGGCGAGATGGGACGGGATGCCCAGCACCTCGCGGTCAGGTATCTCCACCGGCGGCCGGGTCAGGTGCAGCGCCACGATCGGGACGTCGAGGGAGAACGCGGCGCCGAGCAAGACCGGCACCTCGTTGTACTCCCACGGATGCAGGTCGATGACGTGCCCCTCGGGGAACAGCTGGGTGACCCCGATCGAGAAGATGCCGAAGTGGGTGCGCGAGTCTTCGGCGGTCTCCGGTCCTGAGTGCCCCGCGATCCAGAGCAGCTTGCCCACCTTGAGCTCGGTGTCCTGAGCCAGCTGGCTGAACAGCCGCATCGGCCCGTACTTCAGGTAGGAGAACGAGCCGTAGGTGGAGCACGCGCCCCAGAAGCCGTCGAACTCCTCGAACGGATTCGAAGCCAGGTTGACCGTGGCCAGCCCGGCGACCAGTCCGGCGTTGGTGAACTCGGTGATCTCGGTGGGCAGCAGCGCCCCCGTCGGGTTCGCCGACCGCTCGTACCAGCCGGTGCCAGGGGCGCCGTCGAAGTCGTGGCCGAATCCGGCGATGTTGGTGGATTCGGCCAGGTCAGCCGAAGCGGCGATAAACAGCGGCCGGCCGTAATCCCGCAGCGCCAGCGAGTTGACGTAGGCGCCCCAGGCGGCCAGCCCGGCCCGGTTCGGCGCCTGCTCGCCCGGTTTCTTCCACATACTGTCCGGGTAGCTGGCCACGTCGAAGATGCGGCGGTCGGAGAAGACTTCAGGCTGGCCAAGCCGGAACCCTTCGACCGATTCAGGCACGGTGCCCGCGATCGCCAGCAGCCGGTCCGACAGCCAGGTCACCAGGTCATCGTCACGGCGCAGCACGCTCATCGCGACCCGCAGGTTCGCGGCCGCCTGGGCCTGTACAGCGGCAGGATCCGAAGGGGCAGCGGAGTCAACGCCCTCATAGACGACCCCGTAGCGGTCCATGAACCGCTTCCGCCCCGCCCAGAACGGCTCGGCGTTCATGCCGAACGGCGTGCCGTGACTGGCCGCGCCGACCTTGCCGTAGCCGCGGCCCTTCTGCGTGACGAACCACGCCATCGTCGGCACCTGGCCCGGGTTGGCGCCGTAGGTCGCGTCCAGGACCGTCCGGGTCACCGGTCCCCACTCCATGCCGTGCTCGGTGCCGGTGACCCGCCAGCCGTAGGGGGCGAACCAGTCGGCCGGCCTGCCCGCCACCACGCTCGAGGCTGGCCGCGGGTCGATGCCGAAGTCGTTCCAGTCGACCATGAAGACCAGGTTGTCCAGGCCAAGTCCCCATGCGGTGTTCTTGGTCTCGTGAGCCGCTCCGGGGGTGAGACCGCCTTCGCCCTCGAACACGAAGACCTTCACCTGGCCGGCGCCCGCTAGCTTCAGGCTGAGCGCTTCGCCCGCGGCGGGCGGCATCCCGTGCCCGGATGGTCCGGTGTTGAACTTCAGGAAGAGGGTCTTGCCCTGCATCTCGGCGTGCCCGGGCAGGCCGCCGCGGCGGCGGAGCCGCAGCAGCCATTCCCAGGTCAGCGCCCAGCGACCGTCATCGGGAAAGGCGAACTCGGCCGCCCCGGTGCGCTCGTGCCTGGCCCGGACCGCTTCGTTGAGCACCGCGAGGGTGGCGTAGACCAGCGGCACCGTGTGGCCCGCGGACAGCACGAAACGGTCCCCGAACCGCCGCCACGGCCGCAGCACGTCCCAGCGCATGGCGCCGGAAAGCAGCACCGCCAGCATCATGTGCACCTTGGATCGCGACCCGCCCGGATGCCCGCTCTGGCGGTAGTTCAGCGCCAGGTCGATGCACTCGTCGACGAGATCCTTGACCATCTCGTAGCGGGCGAAATCGGGTTCGGCCGCGGCGAATAGCTGCCCGGCGTCCAGGTCGCGGCCCGAGCGTGCCGGGAACGCCGTCCCAGCTGGCATCTCGCACCTCCTCGCTCGTCACGCCACAGGTACGGCCACGCCCATGCCAGCGTGCTGGAGTCGACGGTATGGCCGAACGGACGATCCTGCTCACTCGGTCGAGAACATCAAGTCCGCGCTGGAAGCGGTCAGGGCGCAGCTGAACCAGCCACCCACGCATACCGTCCCCGGCACGCTGGACCCGAGGGGCTGGCCCGGACGCGCTGGATCAGACCGGCTCGCCTTCGCCCTCGTCCATTTCCAGGAACTCTTCCATCGCGGCGCCCATCGACAGATCACCGGGCTGCAGGCCGTCACCACCCATACCGGGCGGGCTGTCCGGGTTGATCTTTACGAAAGGCGGCAACTGCGGCTCAGACCACACGACGTTCTTGCGCTTGCCCGTGACCCAGCGCCTAATCCTGACCATGTTCTTCTTCTTACCCACACCACCATCAATAACCGTTGCGCGGCGAACTGCCTGGAGCCATTTGCGGATTCACCCGCGGCCCCGCCGCGCTGGACGCAGGCGGCTGGATGTCGCGGCGGGTGACGGCGAGATAGCCGACCAGGGCGGCGACCAGGATCGCCACGATTACGGCCGTTTTCCCTGATCCGAAGCCGATGCCGCTGAGCGAATGCGGCCGCCCGAAGTAGTCGGCGAACGACGCCCCGATGGGCCGGGTCACCACGTAGGCGAACCAGAAGGCGGCGACCGCGTCGAGCCCGTACCGCGACCAGGCCACCGCGGGGATCAAGATGATGAGGCCGAACATGATCCCGGACGCGAGATAGCCCAGCCCCAGGACCGTGGCGGTGAAGTCGCCGAGGGCGGTGCCGAGCGCGAAGGTGGCGAACACCACGGCCCAGTAATACATCTCCCGCCGCCGCGTGATGATGCTGTGGATGGACAGCGTGCCCTCGCTGCGGTCCCAGCGCCAGAAGATCAGCGCGAGGACGACGGCCCACAGCAGCGTGGTGCCCGCGTAGGGGATACCGGCGAACAGGTGCAGCGCGTCCGACACCCCGGTGCCGAAGATCGCGATCACGTAGGCCAGGAACCAGTAGGCGGCCGCGGTGTAGCGGCGGGTCCTGAACTGCCAGACCAGGGCGATGGCCATCAAGGTGGCCTCCACGGCCCCGCCCACCAGCCGGCTGCCCTGGGCCAGGTAGTCAGAGACCGCCTCGCCGCCGCAGGTCGTGAGGACCTTGACCACCCAGAACAGCCAGGTGATCTCCGGCACCTTCACGGCCACGGGCTCGGGGAGGAAAACCTCCGCCCAGGTGCGGCTGCGAACGGGCGCGGACCTCACCCTGCTTACCTCACCCTCTGCGTCCCGCGTAGCGATCCGGACCGGCATCCGGCATTCTAGCGTGACCGGCCCGGCGGGCCACCGGCCTCACCTTGGCGATATGCACCAGGCTGTGGTAGGTGACCACCGCGATGGCCAGGTGCATGACGATGAGTACCGCGACCGCGCGGCCCGGCTGGCCCAGGTCCAGGATGTACAGGTCCGGGAGCCAAAGCACCAGCGTGACCAGCACCGCCAGCCGGAAGTATAGCCAGCGCGGCGCGGAACTTATACGGGTGACGACCGGCCAGGCCAGGCAGGCGATCACCACGCCGACGACCGTCAGCTTGGCGTAGTCGGAAAACCGGAAATGGACGTAGCCAAGGGTTGAGGGGAAGATCGCCGTGCCGATGCGGACGCAGATCGCGTCGGCCGCCAGCGACCCCGCCACCGAGACGATCAGCGCCGCCAGAAGGCGCAGGGCCGAGGGCTGCTGGTGAGCCGAAGGGTCAAAGTCAACCCGGGCCAGCTTGAGTACGCGATTCAGCCATGGCGGCAGTCCAGCAGGCAAAAGTCCCCTCCATCGTCAGATGACGCTAGCCCAAGGTATGCCGTACCGGCCCGCGAGCGGGATAGCCGGGAGGACGAAATCTACCCTCCCCGTCTCATCCTCAGGTCGCATGCAGACCAGCGGTACGCTGCCGGTAAGTCACCACGAAGGACGCACCTTGGGCACCATGACCGAGCTTCCCCTCTGGCCGAAGCGCGCAGCGGCGGCGACCGTACGCTTGCGGCCCGCGCGGCCAGGGCCCGAGCTGGCCCAGCTGCCGCCGGATGAGATCACTCGCGGCCTGTTCTCCAGCGGCCGCCGCGTCGCGCGCACCCACCCGCTGGCGACCGACGCACTGGTGGCGGCGGTGCTCCTGGCCCTGTCCTCGGTGTGGCTGGCGGGGTCAGCGTTCGCGGGCCCGCGCGCCGCCATCTTCCAGACGGTGCTGATCGCCATGATCGCCGTCCGCCGCATCTGGCCGGCCGCGGTGTTCCTGGTGACCAGCGCCATCGCGCTCGCCCAGTGGCTGCTGGGTTTCCCGCTGCTGGGTGACGCGGCGCTGCTTGTCGCGCTCTACACGGTGGCGGCTCACCAATCACGCGCCCGGGCCCTGCTCGCCGCCGGGCTGCTCGAAGTCGGCGCCGTCATGGCGGCGGTCAAGTGGGAGCCGGCCGGGACGTCGGAACGATCGCTGATCTTCCTCACCGCTACCGTGGTCGCCGCGCTGTTCACCGGCCTGACCGCGGCTTCGGGGAGCAGGTATCTGGCCTGGATGGATGAGCGCGCCCGCAGGCTCGAGACCGAGCGGGACCAGCAGGCCGAGATCGCGGCGTCCGCCGAGCGGACCAGGATCGCCCGCGAGCTCCACGACATCGTGTCCCACAGCCTGTCCGTGGTCATCACGCTGGCCGACGCCGCGGCCATCGTGGGCCGGGCCGACCCTGATCAAGGGGCCGAGGCGATGACCGAGGTCTCCGAGGTCGGCCGGCGTGCCCTGGCCGACATGCGGGCCATGCTCGGTGTGCTGCGGACCGACGAGTCGCCGTCCGGACTGGCCCCGCAACCGGGTGTCGCCGAGCTCGGGGCGCTCGTCGACGGGGTCCGGGCCACGGGCCTGTCCGCCGCCCTCGTCGTCGAAGGCACGCCCTTCTCCCTCGGCGGGGCCGCCGAGCTGACCGTCTACCGCATCGTGCAGGAGGCGCTTACCAACACGCTCCGGCACGCCGCGGCCGGCCATGCGCGGGTCACTATCGCCTACGCCGATCCCGGGGTGACGGTCCGGGTGACCGACGACGGCACCGCCGGCGGGCCGACCTCAGGCCGGGCCCCCGGCCAGGGCCACGGCCTGGCCGGCATGGGTGAACGGGTGGCCCTGCACCACGGCACCCTGCACGCCGGACCCGCCGCCGACGGAGGCTGGCTGGTCGAGGCGACCTTCCGCCCAGAACAGGTCACCCCGTGAGCGAGCCACCCAGATGAGCATTTCCGTCTTGCTGACCGACGACCAGCCGCTGCTGCGCCGCGGCTTCCGCATGATCTTGGAGGCGGAGGGCGACATCACGGTGGCCGCGGAAGCGAGCAACGGCGAGGAAGCCATCGATCTGGCTCGCCGTCATGCGCCGGACGTGGTGCTGATGGATATCCGGATGCCGGGCACTGACGGCATCGAGGCGACCCGGCGGATCACCGCCGCGGACGCCCGGGTCCGGGTGCTGGTCCTGACGACGTTTGACCTGGATGAGTACGCCTTCGGGGCGCTGCGGGCCGGTGCCAGCGGCTTCCTGCTGAAGGATGTGCGCCCGGCCGATCTCGTCGCCGCCATCAGGACCGTCGCGGCCGGTGACGCGGTTGTCTCGCCCCGGGTGACCCGCCGCCTGCTGGAGGAGTACGCCCAGGTGCTGCCCCTGTCCGTCAGCCAGCAGGCGGAGCGCTACCCGCAGCTGTCCACGCTGACCGAGCGCGAGCGCGAGGTGCTGATCGCGGTGGCCCAGGGCTTGTCCAACGCCGAGATCGCAGTCAGCTTGTACGTTTCTGAGGCGACCGTGAAGTCCCACGTCGGCCGGATCCTGGCCAAGCTCAGGCTGCGGGACCGGGTCCAGGTGGTGGTGCTCGCCTACGAGGCCGGCCTCATCCAGCCCGGCCTGCGCTAGCCGGCTGTTAGATCCGGACTGGAATCCTGGGAGGCGGAGACGGGAATCGAACCCGTGTACAGGGCTTTGCAGGCCCTTGCCTAAGCCACTCGGCCACTCCGCCGCAAGGGCAAACGACCCTCGAGAGCGGACGACGGGATTCGAACCCGCGACCCTCACCTTGGCAAGGTGATGCTCTACCAACTGAGCCACGTCCGCATGCACCTGGGTGCGTTGAGAACTGTAGCCGATCCTGCCGCTCATGCAAACTCGGCGCCCCGTTTCGGCGAAGATCGAATGGTCACGGCGTTACCGTCGAGGGTCCTAGGGCAGGGTCCGGGCCACCCCCGGCCCGCGGGCATGGGAGGCTTCGGTCATGCGAGAAGTGGTGGTAGACGGAAGCCCGCTGACGATCGGCGACGTCGTGGCCGTGGCGCACGGAAAAGCGCAGGCCCGCCTGGGCGCGGACGTGCCCAGGCTGATGGAGACGAGCCGCTCGGTCGTCGTGAAGGCGCTCAGCGGCGGCGCGCCGGTGTACGGGGTGAACACCGGGTTCGGCGCGCTGGCCGACACGCCGGTGGGGGAGGCCGACCTGACCACGCTGCAGGGCGCGATCGTGCGTTCGCACGCGGCGGGGATCGGCGTGCCTCTGGACGATGAGGTGGTGCGTGCGATCCTCCTGCTCCGGGCCAGGACGCTCGCGGCGGGGTATTCCGGGGTGCGCGCGGAGCTACCCGCCCGGCTGCTCGAGCTGCTCGCGCGTGACCTGCTGCCGGTGATCCCGGGCAAGGGCTCGGTGGGGGCCTCGGGCGACCTGGCGCAGCTCGCGCACCTGGCCCAGCCGCTGATCGGGGAGGGGCGGCTGCGCTGCCCTGGTGACCCGCCGTCCGGACGCCCGGCCGCCGAGGTGCTGCGCGAGCACGGGCTCGAGCCGCTGACGCTGGCCCCGAAGGAGGGGCTGTCGCTGGTCAACGGGACCGAGCCGATGCAGGCGCTGCTGGCCTTCTCTGTGCACGACGCCACGATGCTGGTGCAGGCGGCGGACGTGGCCTGCGCGCTGTCGGTCGAGGCGCTGCTCGGCACCGACCGGCCCTACGACGAGCGAGTCCAGGTGATCAGGCCGCATCCGGGCCAGCTGGTCAGCGCGGCCAACCTGCGCCAGCTGCTCGCCGGGTCATCGCTGCTCGCCAGCCACCGGCACAGCAGGCACGCGGTGCAGGACGCGTACTGCCTGCGCTGTGCGCCGCAGGTGCACGGGGCGGTCAGGGACGTGCTCAGCTTCGCCACGCAGGTGATCACCATCGAGCTGGGCGCGGTGGTGGACAATCCGGTCATCGTGCCCGACGGCGAGGTGATGACGACGGGGAACTTCCACGGTGAGCCGCTCGCGTTCGCCGCCGACATGCTGGCGATAGCCATCTCCGAGCTCGCCTCGATCAGCGAACGGCGGGTTGACCGGATGCTCGATCCGGCGTTCTCCCGTGGCCTGCCGCCGTTCCTGGCTCCCGCGGCCGGAACCAATTCCGGCTTCATGCTGGCTCAGTACACCGCCGCCTCGCTGGTCAGCGAGAACAAGGTACTCGCGCACCCGGCCAGCGTGGACACCATCCCGACCTCGGGCAAACAGGAAGATCACGTGTCGATGGGCTGGACCGCGGTGCGCAAGCTGCGGGAGGTGGTGGCCAACGTCCGCGCCTGCCTGGCGGTCGAGATCTGCTGCGCCGCGCAGGGCATCGACCTGCGCGCGCCGGTGGCCAGCCCCAGCCTCCCGCTGCAGGCCGTGCACGCGCTCGTACGCTCGTCCGTGCCACGGATGGATGTCGACAGGGAGGTCGCCGCTCAGCTCGCCGCCGTGGACACGCTGCTGCCAGAGATATGCCGCGTGGCCGCCGGAGCCTGTCCCTCGTTCCGGTAATCCTGGCTTTTGTTATGCGCTGCGCAGGAGGTCGTTTAGTTCCGTCTCGATATCGATGAAGTCGCTTTCCTGGCCCGCTGGCACGATTTGGTAGGTGCGCTGGAGGAACGCCGACATTGCCTGCGCTGGCGCTTCAAAGTGGGCCTGGCCAAATGGGGACGACAGCTCGATATTCAGGACCGTTCCGCTGACATCCGCCGAACCGATCACATCCAGGTCATCGGTTTCGGCGCAAGAGACAGGCGACGGCCACACCAGCACGTCACCCTCGCCGTGCCGGGACTCGATCCCGGCGGCGAGCAGGTCTCTGGCGAAGATCCACTCGACCGGCTCGTCGGTGCCCACGTGGAACGCCATGCGCACGGCGTAGGGATCGCTGCCGCTGTAGTACATGCTGGCCACAAGGGGGACAATCGTTTGCTGTGGGACAACAAGCCTTAGCCCAAGCTCGGCCGAGATCGTGGTGCTGCCGCTTCGGTTCATCGCCTACCCACCCCTACCTAGCCGGGTCCCTGTGACCATCGGGCTCTGCCAATCTGACGCCCCCAGCTGTTGACTATGACGCGTACGGAGGGTGAAGCCTTCCCAAGTGACTAACATTCCGTTTTGCGCCTTTCGTACCCAACCGGAAGACGAGCCTTCATCGTCGCCTTGACCTGGATAAATTCCGCTCAGCTGAAGGCCGCGATGTTGAAGTAGTTTAGTGTTCCTGTACGTCGATTGCATAGCCTGTGACTTTGATCTCATGCACTTATCTACAAGGCGTTTCAATAACAATACTTAGCGTAATTAAAGGCGTTCCGATGCGCACGTTTGCAGGATTTGGCCATTACTTAGTGTGACGACTGGCGGAGGTCCGGCGTGGCGGCCCCGGGCCCGCCGTTCGCCGGGGAGGCGTGCCGCGGGGCGGGAAGATGCGCTACCCTATGGGAGCGCCGGGATGATGGTCCCGAGGGTTGGTTACCTCGGATGCGGTCTAGGACCGGCGGCGGGCGATTGGCTCAGCGGGAGAGCGCCTCGTTCACACCGAGGAGGTCACTGGTTCGATCCCAGTATCGCCCACCACGTCAGACGCCTATCCGGGCCTAACGGACAACCCCAGGCTTCCGGTACAGCAGCAAGTACAGGGCCGCAACTGGTCCCCGGTTTGCTGCGCGCGCCCTGTCCTCTCCTGAGCTTGAGCGTGGCCTGGAGACTCAGACTAGCCTCGCCCCCATGCTGCCTCACCAGCCCACCCCGCCCCACCCCAATCATAATTCGATCGCCAGTACGACATGAAGAAGTATTTCCGCGGAAGATCCGGCTTCAGTGGAAATAAAGGTACCCCCCCGTTGCCCGGATCATCCGCGGAAGCCACATCTTCCACGATCTTCCCGGAGCCTGGCATACCACCGCACGCTGGCGTACCACGACGCACACCGGCATCACCGCGGGACCAGGCCAGCACGCAGGAGCGGGCGCAGAGCGCGATATCGAGGCCGCCGGTCATCCGGTTGAGCAGGCCGACGGCTCGGTGCAGGTCGCCTGAAGCGGGCGACGGCGGATCGGACGGCAGGTTGGCTAACAGGTCAAGGCCGGGGGCGGGGGACAGGGACTCCGCCAGCTGGGCGCAGATGGTCGCGGCGTTCCTGACGACCTGCGGATCGACGCTCCAGATGACCTCGAAGCGTCGGCTGGCGTCGGTGGCTCCCTGCTGGCCGGGGAATTCCCAGCCGCTCACGCAGGCGGGGTAGTCCCGGGCCTCGCAGACCAGTGTCCATTCGCGCCGCAGCGGGGCGTCGGCGGGCAGTGGTACTTTCAGCGGCGACCGGCTCGACGGGGGAGATGGGCAAGATGGGTAAGACGGGGGAGATGGGCAAGATGGGGGAGATGGGTCGGCGTCCGCGGGCTCGCCGAAGTCGGCGAACACGACGACGACCTGGGCGGTGCGAGCTAGCTCGTTCCAGCGGTCTTCGGAGTAGCGGTAGTTGCGCTGGTGCTGGAAGCTGGCGAACAGCACGGCCTGCTCGGCGCGCGCGCAGCACTCGTCCTCGACGGCCCGGGTCAGGGCGAGCAGCGTAGCTTTGCGGAGGACCTAGGATACCAGGTCGGGATGCTGGCGGCGCAGGTCGGCGAACACCGAGCGCTCGATTTCCCCGTCCGTGCGGTGGCCTGGCTGATGGCCGCCTGCAGGCTCATTCCCGCGGC
>Ga0066790_10000365_pt1 | contig 16451 bp, 10 predicted proteins | sample OrgsoiDNA2013050_FD_70963 | JGI IMG/M metagenome (GOLD analysis project Ga0066790, IMG submission 70963) | Permafrost soil microbial communities from the Arctic, to analyse light accelerated degradation of dissolved organic matter (DOM) -... | ecosystem: Environmental > Terrestrial > Soil >...
ACGCCGGCATTGGGACGTTGAGTTGGACTGGAACGGTGTCGACTTCCGATGGCGGCAAGTGGCTGGTCGCGACGCCTCTCACTGGAACGGCTCCGGCGACAGTGACCGTATCGATCATCCCGGCAAATCTGCCGGGTGGCGGACTCGTCGCAGGTACTTATTGCGGCGAACTGACTTTCCAGACAGCCGGAGATGTCGGCACGGTGCCGGTATGCGCAGTCGTGGGACCGAATGCATTTGAGCAAGTGAATCCGCTCAGCTTCACGATGACTACCGGCGGCGGGAACCCGCTGCCGCAGTCGATCACCCTCGCCAGCAGCGGTACGAATTTCAATTTCTACATTGATTCAGTGTCGACTGCCAAAGGCGGGAGCTGGCTGAAGATTGCTCCGGCCAGCGGCGTGCTCACCACGCCGGAAGCCATCACTGTGAGCGTAACAGCCGCAACGTTGCCGGCGGGGATCTACACGGGAGAGATCGTGTTCTCTCAGTATCCGAGCAACACCATGTCGGTCACGGTGCCGGTGACTTTGACGGTGGCGCCCGCCGCGTCCGCTTACTTCGACAATCTTCCCGGCGAACTGAGCTTCTTCCTGAAGCCTGGTGGCAAGCCGCCCACACAGCCGGTGCAGATCAGAAATGCTGGAACCGGAACATTGAACTGGACAGGATCCACGAGCACAGCAGATGGTGGCAAGTGGCTCACGCTTTCCGCGGCAAGCGGGGTCGCGGGCGCTACCGTGAATGTGGGAATCACGCCAGCCAATTTGCCCGGAGGGGGACTGGTGGCTGGCACCTACTGCGGCCAAGCCGTGTTCCTGACTGCCGGCGACTCGGGCACGATCCCGGTGTGCGCCACCGTGGGACCGAATGTGTTCAACCAGATGAATCCGCTGAGCTTCAACATGCCGCTCGGCGGCTCCAATCCGTTGCCGCAGGTGATCAGCTTGACGAGCACCGGTACCAATTTCAACTTCTACAACGCAGCCGTATCCACGTCGAAGGGCGGCAACTGGTTGACGCTGAGTGCCACGTCTGGCGTCTTCGGCACGCCCGAAGCCTTTACCGTCAGCGTGAACGCATCGGCGCTGCCGGTGGGAACCTACACCGGAGAAATTATCTTCTCCGAATATCCAAGCAACACGATGGCGATCACGATCCCGGTGAGTTTGACCATCACATCGTGCGGGCCATTCTTTGACGCGCTGCCGGGGCTGATGAGCTTCTCGTTCACGCCCAGCAGCACGAACCCTCCGACGCAAACGCTACAGATTCGCGCTGCCGGGGCTGGCTCACTGCAATGGAAGCTCGTGACCAGCACCTCGGATGGCGGCGCATGGCTTAGCGTAGCGGTGAAAGCCGGCACGGCGCCATCGACCGTGACCGTGAAAATAGTGAACTCGGCGCTGCCTGGAAGTGGACTGGTCGCCGGGAGTTTCAACGGCCAACTGCTCTTCCAATCGTCGGGAGGCAACGTAACCGTTCCTGTGACCGTCGTGATCGGGCCCAATGGGTTCACGCCACTGCCTCCTTTGAACTTCAAGATGAATCTCGGCGGAGCCACGCCAGCACCGCAGGCCTTCTCTGTAACGAGCACGGGCACAACGTTTAACTTCTACACTGTGGCAGTAGCGACCGGGAAAGGCGGCAACTGGCTGACGAGCGCTCCCGCCACGGGCGTACATGGAACGCCTACGACGATTACCGCCACGGTTAATGGTTCGGGATTACAGACGGGAGTTTATGAAGGGGAGATCGTCTTCTTCGAATATCCCTCTGGCACGATGGAGATGATCGAGCCGGTGACTTTGACGGTGACCGATCCGCGTGTGCCGGCAACCCTCACGACAGCCAGCGGAACTCCACAGAGTACCGTCGTCAACACAACCTTCACGAATCTCTCGGTGGCCGCCGTACCAGAAACAAAAAAAAACCCGGTTTCTGGGCTGCTGGTGACGTTCAATTCACCGACGACCGGGGCTAGCGGGAGCTTTGCCTGCGGGAACACGGCCATCACCAACGCTAACGGCGTCGCGACCTCGCAGATATATAAGGCCAATACGGTTGCGGGGAAATACACAGTGACTGCGAAGGCGGCTGCTCTCGTCACGAGTCCGGGATTCGCGATGACCAATAATCCGGGGCCACCGGCTGCCATCGCCGCCACGGCTGGCACGCCGCAAAGCGCTACCGTCAACACGGCCTTCACCACCAAGCTGGCGGCGACGGTGACGGACATCTACGGCAATGCAACGCCGGGGAAGACGGTAACGTTCAACGCACCAACCAGCGGCGCTAGCGGAACCTTCGCCGGCGGCGTGGACACGGCTACGACCAATGCGCAGGGTGTGGCTACGGCGGTGGTCTTTACGGCGAACGCTGTCGCAGGCTCCTATAGCGTGACGGCCGACATCGGGACGCTTACCAGCAATCCCGATTTCGCGTTGACGAATCTGGCGGGGCCGCCTGCGACAGTCACTGCTACAGGAGGCACGCCGCAAACCGCGAGCGTGAATACTGCGTTTGCCGATCCGTTAGAGGCAACAGTCAAGGACTCGTTCGGCAATGCTGTGCCAGGAGCGGTGGTAACATTCACCGCCCCAACCAGCGGAGCGAGCGGGACATTTGCCGGGGGCGTGAAAACGGCTACGACCAACGCGGCGGGAGTTGCTACTTCGGCGGTCTTCACGGCCAACGGAACCGCGGGGAGTTATGCGGTAACTGGGAAGGCGGGGACGGTTACTACCGCTCCCGGCTTCCAGTTGAAGAACCAGTAGACGATCCGACGCTGGACGCTGTTGTTTGCTGAACCAGAGAGAGGGGCGTTCAGCGCCGGACACTTCTGCCGAATTGAGGCCCACGAGTTCTGTGGACCTCTTTATTTTCTCCCGGCCAATTTTACTGCACGGGGTTTCCGTCGGCGTCGATCTTGTGAACTTCGCCGAGATTCAGTTCGCGGATGCCTGGTTCGACCTTGCTCATATCTCCGACGACCACCCAGACCAGGTGTTCCGGCAAAATGTATTTCTTGGCGATTTCGTTGGCGCTATCAGGCGTCAATGCCATCGCTTTTTGAGTGAAAGTGTTGTAGTAGTCCTCGGGCAACCCGTATTGAAGAATGTTGCCGTAGGCGCCGCTGAGTTGCTGTACGGTTTCGAAGCTGCCGGGAAGGCCGAGCGTGGAATTGCTCTGTTCGTCCTTCAATTCTTCCGCCGTGATCGGCCGGGAGTCGACGATGCCTTTGTATTCCTTTACCAGTTCGACCATGGACTCTTTGGTCTTGTCGGTTTGCACCGCCGAAATGCTGATGTAGGGACGCTGACCAAGGGCGGGCGGCAACACGGCGCGCACGCCATAGGACCAGTGCTTGTCCTCGCGCAGATTCATGTTGATGCGCGAACTGAACTTTCCGCCGAAGATGCTGTTGACCAATTGCAATGCGATGGCATCGGGAGAATTCTGCGGAGGCGCCAGTTGCGCGCCGAAGATCACGCTTTGTCCCGAACCTGGGCGATCGATCAGGTAGACCACATCCTTGTCTGGCTGTTGCACCTCGGGCACCGTTTTCTTCGGAACATCACCCGGCTTCCAGGAAGCCAGCAGTTTTTCCAGCTTGGGTTTAATTTCGGCGAGGGAGGTGTCGCCGACTACTAACAGCGTGGCATTATTCGGCCTGAACCAGGTGTCATGGAACTTGGCCAGGTCTTCGCGCGTCATCTTGCTCACGCCGGCTTCGGTGCCGGTTCCGGTGAAAGGCATGGCGTAAGGATGTCCTTTGCCGTACAGCAGCGCTGGCACGACACGCAGCGCCATTGATTGAGGCGTAACTTTCTCGCGCTGGATGCCGGCAATCCGTTCTTTTTGCAGGCGGACGAATTCTTTCTGGGGAAACGCGGGATGCAGAATCAGGTCGGTGTAAATGTCGAGCGACTTGTCCATGGTGCTCTTGAGCGTGTTGAGGTTGACCACGGAATAGTCGAGATTGGCGGCGGCATTAAAGTTGGCACTGAGCGATTCCAGTTCTTCGCCGATCTTCAGCGAATCGCGGGTCGGAGTTCCCTCTTCCAGCATGCGCTGTTCAAAACTTGCGGTGCCGGTTGTGTTGGAGGAATCGGCGGAGTATCCGCTGTCGACCAGCAAGGTGAAGTTGACCACCGGCGCGGTGTGGCGCTCCGCCAGAACAATCTTCAGCCCGTTGCTGAGCGTGGATTTCTGCAGGGGAGGAAGGTTGAGCGACATGGCGTCGCCTGGAGGAGGCTCTTTGGCGCGGTCGAGTTTCGCGTCGGTCTTGAGGTCGGTGGGATACGGATGCACTTCGAGGACATAGTCGCCGTCGCTGAGCCAATCGTTGGCGGCCTTCTTCACCGAGGCGGGAGTGGCGGCCTTTACCCACTTCAGATAATTCTTGTAGCAATCGGGATTGCCCGTGAAGGTCTGGCAGCGCGCGAGCAAGTCGCTCTTGCCTCCGAAGCCGCCGATGCGCTCCACGATGCGAGCATAGCGCCCCAGAATCTGCGTCTTGGCGAGTTGCAGTTCGGCTGGTGTGGGGCCGTTCTTCAGAAACTTCTGCAGTTCTTCATCCGCCGCGTTTTCCACCTTGCTGAGGTCTCCGCCCGGATTCGCCGTGAGCGTGAAATCGAACTGTCCGCCGATTTCGTTGGTGCCGTCTGAGGCGGTCGCGCTGGTTGCAATCTGATCTTTGTAGACGAGTCGCTTGTAGAGGCGCGACGTTTTGCCCTGGCCGAGGATTCCGGCTGCCAAATCCAGCAATGGTTCTTCGGAGGAGCCGTACTGTGGGACATTCCAAATGCGATAGAGGCGCGCCTGCGGAACTCGGTCCTGCACCCATCCGCGGTGCGAGCCAGTGCGCTTCGCCACCCACACTTCCTGTTTGGCGATGGGCGGTCCGGCAGGAATTTCGCCGTAGTACTTCTCGACTTTCTCCTTCGCAACCTCGGGCGTGATGTCTCCTGCGATGACGACGGTCACATTGTTCGGCCCGTAATAAGTCTTGAACCACTCCTGAACATCAGGCAATGAAGCGGCGTCCAGGTCCGTCATGGAGCCAATCACCGTCCATGAATATGGATGGCCGGCCGGATAGGTATTTTCTGTAATGAGCTGGTCGGTCACGCCGTAGGGCTGATTCTCGCCCTGGCGTTTTTCGTTCTGTACCACGCCGCGCTGCAGGTCGAGCTTCTTCTGGTCCAGCACGCCGAGCAGATGCCCCATGCGATCGCTTTCGGCGAACAAGGCATAGTCCAGCATCGACGTGGGGACATTTTCAAAATAATTTGTGCGATCGTTGTTGGTGGTGCCATTCAGATTGGTGGCCCCAATCTTTTCCATGGCGTTGATGTAGGTGTGATTGAAGTCGTCGCTGCCGCTGAACATCAGGTGCTCGAAAAGATGGGCGAATCCGGTCTTGCCCGGCTTCTCATTCTTGGAGCCCACGTGGTACCAGGTGTTCACGGCCACGATGGGGGCCTTGTGATCTTCATGCACCAGCACAGTCAGGCCGTTCTTCAGAACAAACTTGGTGTAGCGAATGTCTGGAATGGGAATGTCGACACTTGCGGCGGCAGCGGGCGCCTTATGGGCCGGGGCAGGTTCTGACTGTGCGACAGCAGCGACCGGGATGCTGAAGAACGCCACGGCGGCAAGCAGACACATCACAGACGACGTCGTTTTGTAACTCAAGATAGCCTCCACTTCCAAGACTTGGAGCGAGAAGTTCCGCACAACACTCTACACAAGGACGATGCCAAACGTCATCCACCACCTACGAGCGTGGTTGCCCGACGGCGCAGACTACTACTGCTGAAGTCACTTCTTTCGGCGGGTTACAGATCTGCGATGGCCTCGAATTGGGCACGGGCGGAGGAGCAATTGCGCGCCAATATCAAACTGACGTCAGAGGATGACGAGGCTGCAGACGCGTACAAGGTGCGTCAGTTGCCAGTTTCGGCCTTCAATGGTTCCTGGACCCGGCCAGTGGTCCATCCCCACGAGGAGGCTCGCAGGGACCCTGCAACGATCCAGGCTGCGCCGGCAATCGCTGACGCGACGAACAGCATTGTCCATTGGAGGCGGCTCGCGGGCTGAGAGAAAACGCTCGGAGCATGCAACAGGAGCACGAAGGAGCTGATCATGCTGGCTTCAAGAGTCGCAGCGAGTCGAGGAAGAACAGAGAACAGAATTGCGAGGCCGGCGGCGAAATGCCCGGCGCCAGTTAGATAGGCGAAGCCGGTGCGATCCGGCAGCCATGCCGGCACCATTCCAGCGGTGATGCCCAAATAGACAAAGTGTGAGATGCCCAGCACTACGCATGCGGCGCCGAACAGGTAGCGGGGAATGCGAGAATCTGAGAGGAACTTAGGCCGCAAGTTAGACTCCGAACCGGCGAGGGAGAGAAAGAGAGTCCAGCCTCCGCAAAACAGAGCCATGCTCTCCGAGAGCCCGAGCCACATTCCTACGTTCGCTGGGGCCTGAGCCACTCGCGGCGCTTGCAGGAGTAATACCCACGTCGCCAGATAGATTGTCATGACGAGCGTGCTGAGACTGGAAGCACGCTTAATCAGCATTCCCACGCCGGCTCCAAGCAGTAGCAGGCCTGAGGCATATGCGAGACCATGGCGCCAGATGATCCAACCTGGAACAGGCTGCCACGTGTAAGCGAAATCGCCGGAGGCGAGGCTGAGAACACCGATGCCCGCGAGACCGATTGCAAAGAGGACATGACCCAGCGCGATGGTACGCATTTTTGAGGTTCTCCAAGCGCCAGATAGGTTACATCGAGATCTCGATTTCTCATCGCGATCCGGGCGCGTGTAATTTTGCGGGTGAAAGGACGGAAGGGCAATATCCGCTTTGTGTTGGTTTGCTATGACCAGTGCAGCCTTAAGCGCCTGAGATGTCAGGCTTGTGCACGGTGTGGGCTGCCGGGGAGCTTGGCGTGGTGCAGGATATCTTTAAGTTTTCTTACGGCGCGGGGTATTTCTTCGGTCGACGTGTTGCTGAACCCCAGAATCAGACCTTGCTGGGGTTGCTCCTGATAGGAGGCTGAAAGCGGAGCCAGCCAGAGCTTTTGCCGGAGCGCGCGCTCGGCAATCTCGTGATCGCGGTAGCCTCGGGGCAACGTCATCGACAGATGCAACCCCGCTTGTTCGCCGGTCACGTCGACGGCAATCCCCAGGTCGTTCTTGAGGCTGTCAAGCAGCGCACTCCGCCGATCGCGATACAGCAACCGCATTCTACGGATGTGTCGCGAGAAGTGGCCTTCGCGGATGAAGTCCGCCAGAACCGCCTGTAGAAAAGTCGGCGGGCTGATGTCGGTGGTGAGGCGAACGACGAGAAAACGCTCGACCAGATCTGGCGGAATTACGATGTACCCAAGGCGCAACGATGGAAACAGAACTTTGCTGAAAGTGCCGATGTAGACCACTCGCGAACCCCGATCGAGACCCTGCAAAGAGGCAATGGGCAGGCTCTCATAGCGATATTCGCTGTCGTAGTCATCTTCGATGATCCATGATCCTGCGCTGTGCGACCACTCCAGCAGTTGCAGTCGTCGAGAGGCGCTCATGGTGACGCCCAGAGGATACTGGTGAGAAGGTGTAACCAAAACCGCTCTGGCTTTTCGGCATCGGCGGATTCCGGCGGCGACATTCAGGCCTTCGCTGTCAACTGGAACGGGAATGACCTGACAGCCGTTCAGATTGAAGACGTACCGTGCAAACCGGTATCCCGGATCTTCCATCCAGACGCGGCTTCCGCGGTCGAGCAGGACGCGCGTGGAAATCTCCAGCGCCTGCTGCGAACCACTGACGATCATGATCTGATCGGCTTCGCAACGTACTCCCCGGGCTGTCCTGACGTAGGTAGCGATTGCTTCGCGAAGGCTCTTTGAGCCCATCGGGCCGCTGTAGTGCATGGAGGCAAGGCGCAGATTGCGGCACTGGCGGGCCACTAACCTCGACCAGATTTTGACGGGAAACTGATCGAGAGCTGGTTGTCCAAGACTGAATGCGCCCCAGCGTCCGCCGAGCCAGGGAAGAACATTCTGTACTGAAGGCAGCCGCGAGCAGTCACGCGATATCGGGCGAGGTCCGAGCGGCGGCCCTGGTGAATTCGTGGACCGCGAAGGCGCAGTTACCTGATCGGGTAGCGTACTGGAAACAACTGTCCCGGCGCCGACGTGGCTCTCAAAATATCCTTCCGCGAGAAGTTGAGCGTACGCATTCAAGACCGGAATGCGGGAGACCCCTAATTCTAAGGCCAGAGTTCGGGTCGAAGGGACTTGCTCTTTGGGTCGCAATACACGGTCCAAAATTGCAGTGCGATAGGCGTTGTAGATCTGTCGATGCAGCGGCTCTCGGGCCCGGCGATCGACTCGAATGATCGGTACGATCCCGGTGGGTGTTTTCTTCATTCCCTTGCGAACATAGTGGTCTTACGGAAGCTGCGTCAAGTATGTAGTTGGGCCGACCACCTTGGCGTGTCAATCCGGGAGACGAGGCGATTTAGTGAGCCCCTTTCCAAAGAGCCGCTCCCAGCAGTTGTCCGGGCCCCTGCGCCTGCACAAAGGCGACGACGCGGATGCCGTTCAACTCAGTGCCGGGTTTGAGTTTCAACTGCACATCCTCGGCGAAAGTCTTTCCTTTTTGCAGCTTTCCGATTTTCGTGATTTGCTGCACCACGGCAACGTGGGTCAATCGCCGGCCGCCGTTCTCTCCTCGCAAGACTTGCGAGTCTACGTGATCAAGAGCAATCGCTACGTAAACCTCGGCGTTAGATCTTGCGGTATTGGCGTCGGTTTCGACGTGCGTCCGCAACAGACCGGGAGTCCCCTGGTCCATGCCTACCGCGCTGATGCGGACGGGAATCTTCGGCATAGTGACTGCTTGTTGAAACAGCTTTTCAACTTGTTGCGCATCGCTGATCCGCATCTCCTTGGTTCCATCAACGATGATTTGCGGAGTGTAAGGAGTTGGTAGTCCCATCACGTGAACGTAGGCGCTCCGGCGGTCAGTCAGCGCTGCCGAGGAATTGGCGTCTTTCCAGCCGTCGTGGTCCCAGTAGGTGACGTGCTCACTGAGCACGATGAGTTGTGCACCGTCTACGGATTGCAGCGCGTCGAGTTTTTGCACGAAGTCGTCGGCGGGCGGGCAGCTGGAGCAGCCTTCAGAAGTGAATAGCTCAACGAGAATGGGATGACTGTCAGTGCTGGGTGCGGCTTGGGCGGCCTGAGCATTGCCATTCAAGGAATTCCAGCCGCAAAAGGCGGCGATCGTCCACATCAGTAAACGGTTTGTGTTGTAACCGGACATGCCCGAAAGTCTACTGCGAAAACTTCCGCATGCAATCTTGAGTCGACGCATTTTCGTCATCCTAATCTCCTGCGCGGCAGTGAAAAAGTTTAGACCCGCTCCCACCGAGTTCTATGTGAGCGGGTCTAATTCATGATAGATCCGAACAATCAGAAATAAAGCTTCGCCCCGAACTGGAAGACTCTGGGATCGAAGGCAGAAGTAACCTGGCCGAAGTTGCTCGAGCCGAGACCGTTGCTCACCTGGTTGAATTCGGTGTGGTTCCAGGTGTTGAAGCTCTCCGCGCGAAGTTCGAGCCTGCTGCCGCGAGCTTCGTTGAACACAAAGCTCTTGAACAGCGAAAGGTTCCAGTTGTCGCGGCCGGGGCCGCGCAGGGAGTTGTGTCCCGAGTCCCCGAAGGCACCGATAGCCGGGTTCACGAACGCCGCCGTATCGAACCACTCGCCAACCTTATGAGGATACGCGACGGAGCTGACTTGATCCGGACGGTTGGTGGCGTTGGGTAGTCCGTTACCGCTTTGACCACCCGTAAGTTGCGGGTTGATCGGCAGGCCGGAGGTCATGGTGACGATGCCGGACATTTCCCAGCCGCCGATCGTTGCTTTCAGGAAATGGTTCTGACTGTTCCGCAGGAACGGAATGTCATAGATGAAATTGACCGAGGCGTTATGCGTGCGGTCGAAGCCGCCGGGACCGTTGTCGTATCTCCAACCCGCGTAGGGATTCGAGATGTTGCCAAGGTCTCCGCCGCCGTTGCCTGCCGTGGTTGGATCAATCGTGCGCGAGAGAGTGTAGAAAGCGCGAAGGTTGAGGTTGCGGCCGAGTTGCGAGGTCAAGTCAACCTGAAGCGAGTTGTAGTGCGAGTTTGCTTCGTTGGCGCTCATGCGAATTGAGCGGAAGCCCCGATAGGGCAGGCCTGGCGCTAGAGTATAAATGCCGCCGGCGATGAGCGAGGGAAGCGCGCTCTGGTCGGGCAGGTTGCTTTCCCCGTAATCGTTCTGGTGGCGGTTCTGATTTCCGACGTAGGCGACGGACAACACCGATCTTGCGCTGATTTGCCGCTGCACGCCGGCGCTCCACTGATAGCTGGCCGGAAGCTTGTAGTTGTCGATCGCCAGACCGGTGATGGAAGGCGCCACAATGGGCTGAGGGGCTGCCGTGCCGGTTCCAAGAGCGATGGTCGGATTCTCGAAGGTGACGCTGTTCAAGTTTGCCGCGAAGCTGAACGGAATGTTCGGGCCGGCGTTGTACATGTCGTTGCCCTGGATGCGCTCGTACATCAGGCCGAAACCGCCGCGGACCACCGTTTTGCCGGCGCCGGTCAAGTCATACGCGAAGCCAACTCGCGGACCGAATGCGGCCCAGTGGTTGTTCACCAAACCTTTCGGAACTCCGGGCTGCCCTGGTATGCCGATGCCATTCAGGTAGAGAGGGACACTGGCGAGAATTGGATTCGGACTGGTTCCCAGTCCCGGGCTGTTCGGGCTGATGTTGCCGTCGGGGAGCAGAATCGCCGCGTCCGCCTGGTTATAGAACGACGGATAGAAATTGCCCATGCGATTGTTCGCTTCGTAGGTGTGCGGTACACCGTCCCAACGGACACCGAGGTTCAGAGTCAGCTTGCGATTGACGCGCCAGTTGTCCTGAATGTAGGCGGCCCAGGACAGGTTATTCCAAAGGCCCTTTCCTGAACACCCAGTTCGGTGTAGGCCTTGGCATCGCCGAGCAGGAAATCGGCGAAGTCGTTTCCGGTATAAGTGCCGTCGAAGTTGAAGGCGCCCTGGGTCACGCCAAACAAATCCTGCACCTTCTTGTAGAGCGCCCAACTGGCGCCGAATCGCAGTTGATGCGCTCCCTTGGTGAGGGAGATGTCGTCGCGGATCTGGTAGTCGTCGGCTTTGTTGCTCCATGGCCAGTTGGAGACTTAAAATTTCGTGCCAGTGGAACCGTTCAGGTCGATATTCGGGATGCGGTTGAGATTGTTGGGTCCCGAGAACAGTCTGGAGTTCGTGCCGTCGTAGTCACTCGGAAGCGCCAGGCTGCTCAGGCCAGCGCCGGGAGTCGGAACAATATTGATACGGTTCCCGTTGTAGTTGAAGGACGTTTCGTTCAAGAGGTTTGGATTGATCGTGTAGGTTGCGTGGAATACTGCGCTGTACGACGGATTGCCGAAAGTGTCGCCCACGGTCGGCACGTTAGCATTGGACCATTGGCTGATCGCGAAGCCCTGCGAGACTTGTTCCGCGATGAAGTGCCCAAATACTGAGAACTTGCTACTAAAGTTGTGGTCGATGCGGGCCACTTCTTCCTTCAAGTTCGTGGGAGCGTTGGCGGAGCCGAGGAACTGATCGCCAGTTGTGGGTGCCGGAAAAATGCCGGCGTTGAGCAGGGAGGTTGAGTTGGGAGAGATCATGCAACTCGGAATCTTGTTGAGGGGGAAAGGAGATCCCTGAATGATTCCCGAGGGCAGCTGGGCATTCGGACAATTCGCTGCGAGCACGGAAGCGGCTACCTGAGCCTGAGTCGGAACGTTGATAACCGTGGTGCCAAAGTCGCCACTGTAGGTGGAAGGCAGGGGTACTGGCTGGCCATTGTTGATGACGCCCTGGATGAGCCTGCGCCACTCCATGTTGTAAAAGAAGAAAGTCTTTTTCTTGTCGGGGTTGTATAGGCTGCCGAACGTGACGGGACCGCCCACGTTGAAGCCGAACGTGTTCAACCTGAGTTCGGCTACCGGCTCAGGTGCGGGGTTGAAATAGTTGCGCGAGTCAAAAGCATCGTTGCGATTGAACTCCCACGCGGAAGCGTGCAGCGTGTTGGTCCCGGACTTAAGAACCATCGTCATGGTTGCGCCCGACGACAGACCATAGTCAGCACTGTAGTTTGAAGTAAGGGCGCGGAACTCGGCGATGGCGTCACTGGAAGGCGCAATGCTCATGCCGCCGGCGCCGCCACGATCGTCGTCTTCCCCGCCGTCCAGCAGGTAGATGTTGTGGTTCTGGCGCATGCCGTTAAATTCCACGCCCGCGTCTCCGCCGACCGGCGTGTTGACGACGCCGGAACTCATGCCGCCGGCGCCTATCTGGCTCGACGCTCCGGGCACCAGGGCCGCGAGTTGGTACATGCTGCGCCCGCTCACGGCGATCTGGGAAATCTGCTGGCCGGTGATCACGTTACTCTGTTCACCGGAATCCGTCTGCACGCGAACGGGATCGGCTTCGACGGTTACGGTTTCCTGAACTCCGCCCACCTGCATCTGAAAGTCGATGCGATCGCGATCGCCAACCTGCAGCACGACATTCTTTTGCTCCGAGGATTTGAAGCCGGCGAGTTCAGCTTTCACGCTGTAGTGGCCGATGTTCAGGTCTGGGACGACGAATTGTCCCGAGGCGTTGGTTTGAATCTGCTTGACCGCGTTCGAGTCGAGGTTGGTGACCGTAACGTTGACATTCGGCAGTGCTGCGCCGGAGGGATCCGTAACGGTGCCCACGATTGTGGCCTGTTGAGCGATCGCGGCGATGGAAATACCCATCACGACGGACAACAAAACAAATATAGACCTCAATCGGAGCTGACTGGCTGCGGAAACGATGCTCCGAACGGAATGCAACAAATAGCACTTCGAATTCATGGGTATGGCTCCAAGCCGCGGCGGGATTTTAGGCATCCTAAGGCGCGCCTTGGGTACAGAGTGAAGTCTCCACTGGTTGACAGCAATACCCACTTAATGGAAATCTGATATAGCCACTATGAAGGTACTTAAGTGTCGACGACATCATCACTCTCCGATTCCATCGTCACACTTCTGAATTTTGAGGGAGCGAGGTTCCCGTAAGTTTGTTCGAAGCGCTCTTTCTCGCAAATGGAACAGGCTCATCAATTCCTAGTACACTTCGAGTCGCGCTATGCAACCCACTGTATTATCTGAAGGTCCATCTCGCCGCCTGATCTGGCGCTGTCTGCTTGCCCTGCTCTGTGTGATTGCTGCTTTTGTTCCGACGTTCCTGCTCCAGCGTCTATTCCCTTATCCATTTCTGTTCTTGTTCTTCGGCGCGGTCATGGCGAGCGCATGGTTTGGAGGTGCGCTCTGCGGGCTCTTCGCGGTGCTGCTTTCCACGGTTCTGGTCGAGTATTTCTTCGTGCCGCCGTTTTATTCGTTTTCCGTCAGCCGGACAGCGACCGCATATTTTGCGGCTTTCGTGGCCTGTGCTCTGGTCGCGAGTTGGGTGAGTTCTGCGAAGAAGAAGAGCGAAGAGGCCTTGCAGGAGGGCTTGGACCAGTTGGAAGTCCGGGTCTCAGAACGATCCGCCGAACTGATGAAGACGCAAACAGAGCTCGCTCATCTCTCGCAGGTTCTGAGCATGGGCGAGCTCACAAGTTCGATTGCCCATGAAATCAATCAGCCCCTTACGGCTGTGGTCACCCATGGGCATGCGTGCGTCGAGTGGCTTGCGGCCGATCCTCCGAACCTGGAGAAGGCCCGGCAGACGGTTCGGAGAATCATTGAAGATGGAACCCGGGCCGGGGCGGTGCTCAGCCGGATTCGTGCGCTGGTTAAGAAAGAGCCGCCATCCAAAGACTGGCTTGATATCAACGAAGTGATTCACGAGTTGACGACGTTTCTGCGCGATGACGCCTTGCGGCGTCGCATTACGATCCGCACGGATCTGGTTCCGGGCTTGCCCAAAGTGAAGGCAGATCGGGTTCAACTGCAGCAAGTCGTGCTCAACCTGATGATGAATGGCATGGATGCGAAGGGGGAGACGAATGATCGAGCGAAAGAGGTGCTGATTCACGCGCGCGGAGATGAGTCGCAAGTGACGGTGCGGGTCGAAGACTCCGGGGTTGGTCTCGATGCGGAAGATGCCGAGAAAGTCTTCGATCCGTTTTTTACCACCAAGCCTCACGGCATCGGAATGGGCTTGTCGATCAGCCGATCGATCATAGAATCGCACGAAGGCCGATTGTGGGCGTCGCCCCGGCTGTCGGGCGGGGCGGTTTTTCAATTTATACTTCCGATTAGCGCGCGAGATTCCAATGCCTGAGGCACGCCCAACTACCTTCGTCGTCGATGATGACGCCTCCGTCCGCGACGCCATCGGCAATCTGCTCGAGTCGGTTGGGCTGCGGGCCAAGATGTTTGGCTCGACCGAAGAATTCTGGAAGGCGCCGCGACCCAACGGCCCCAGCTGTCTGATTCTCGATGTAAGGCTTCCGGGCGCGAGTGGCCTCGAATTTCAGGAACAGTTGGCCAAAGCCGGCGTTTCCATTCCTGTCATTTTTATCACGGCTCACGGCGATGTCCCCATGACTTCACGGGCCATGAAAGCGGGCGCGATCGAATTCCTGATGAAGCCGTTCCAGAAGGAAGAACTTCTGGCAGCGGTGCGTCACGGCCTGGAAAGGGATCGCATTCAGCGAGAGGAGCAGGCTGAGGTCTCCATTCTTCAGTCGCCAGTGGAGCAGCTTACGTCGCGGGAACGAGAAGTGATGGATCTAGTGGTCACTGGCCTCATTAACAAGCAGATCGGCGCCCAGCTTGGCTTGAGCGAAGTCACGGTAAAGATTCATCGCAGTCGAGTCATGCAGAAGATGGAAGCCGCGTCCCTGGCTGAATTGGTCAGAATGTCGGACAAACTCAAACCCCGCCTGCGGAAATAACTGACTGCAGATTCGCCGCATCGATTTTTTTCATAGCTTTACATACCAAAGGATGATTGTGCTCCGACTCCTGACTCACTAGCTTGAGTTGCATGAGTTCTTCTGGGGTGTTGTCACTCCGTGGGTCATTCGTCTCGGTTCGCACGGATTCACGCACCGAGAAAACTGGGCACGGCGCGGATGCGGTTTTCCTGCACGGCATCGCCAGCCGGATGGCTGAAGAAGTCCCGTTTGATGAAGTATTGCGCGAAGTGGTTGAGTTTGCCGCTGCCGCAGTGACCAGTGACTCTTGCTTCGTGTACGTTCTGCAAGATCAGGAGTTGGTGATGCGAGCTTCCAGGAACTCTCATTCGGAGGCTCCGGGCAAATTGACGCTCAAACTGGGACAAGGAATTGCGGGATGGGTTGCCCAGCACCGTCAGCCCGTGGTGATCGCCCGGAATGCGGCCTTGGACAGTCGGTTCCAATTGTTCAATGAGTTGCCGGAGGATCGATTTGAAGCTTTCCTGTCGGTTCCGCTGCTGAGCCGTGGACGGGTCTTGGGCGTCATCAATCTTCAAAACAAAGCGTCTCACGACTACAGTGAACGTGAAATCTCGTTGATCTCGACCGTCGGATTTCTGGTGGGCGCCGAAATCGAGATGGCGCGTCTGGAAAAAGAGAGATCGCAACTGGTAGATCGCCTGGAAGTGAGGAAAGTTGTAGAGCGCGCCAAGGGCATTCTGCAGGAAGATCTGAACATCAGCGAACGGGAAGCGTACCTCATGCTGCAGCGCCAGAGCCAGCAGCGGCGAAGGGCGATGAAGGACATCGCCGAAGCGGTCGTTCTGGGCAACGCGGTCAAGCAGGGCGGATTGCCCGCGCTTCGGACTTAGCCGTTCCGATGGCGCGAATTTGAAATTTGACTTTGACTTTGTGGGTGCCCGCAAGCAGAATCCACGGGCCAGCAGATTCGTGGTAACAGAAGTTGCTCCCTCTCTTCGACGCCGAGAAGAGGCGATCCTCAGGCACGATGCCGTGCCGATCTAACGAAAAGTTTAACCGTGGGATGGCTTGCGCGCGCGCCGTCATTTGCTGGCCGCCGCTGTTAGGTCATGAGACGTTCGAGCGCCATTGGTGTGCTCGGGGAGCGACTGGATGGACGGCAGTGCAAAGTTCGTCCCTAGTGAGGTTCAACGGCGATGAACCCGCTCTGGGAATTAGCAGACTTTGTCCGGCAGATTCGGCGGCAGTTGCGATTCGGAGAATTGTCGCGTGCCCAACTGCGGATGCTACGGCTGGAATGGCGCGGAGACACGCTGGAGTGCGAATGGATCGCTCGCCCGGCGGATCCGTGGGATGCAAGCCTGCCGGCCGGCGTAGCCGAGCGGAATCAGACGGTGCAGGCACTGAGCGACGCAATGCAGATACGAGATCTTGTTTTCGACATGCTTACAGAAGTTAATAGCGCCAAGTTTCGAG
>Ga0066790_10000367_pt1 | contig 16403 bp, 14 predicted proteins | sample OrgsoiDNA2013050_FD_70963 | JGI IMG/M metagenome (GOLD analysis project Ga0066790, IMG submission 70963) | Permafrost soil microbial communities from the Arctic, to analyse light accelerated degradation of dissolved organic matter (DOM) -... | ecosystem: Environmental > Terrestrial > Soil >...
TTCGTAGGCATCTCAACCCGGACGCCGACGACCTCCATCTGCCTCACAGCGGCTCCGTCCTTGCATGCGCCTGACGCGCTGCCCTCAGTTGCGAACCCTGCGTACTGCCATTCCCTTTACGCTCGCAGGCACTCCCTTTGTCAAAGTACACCCGGTATCGCTGGGCGTCGGCTGACGCCCCGCGCCCGGTGCACCGACCTCGGCAGCTCACGCGCTTGCGCCCTCGAAGCCGCGGCCTGCCTCGCGGCGGGGATGCCTGGCCTGGTCTTCGCGGACCAGCCCACTGGCCAGCCCGCCGTCCAGGTCACCCGACGTCCGGCCGGCGCCGGCCGCCTCGGCCAGGCCGGCCTCGGCCAGCGCGCCCTCGATCAGGGCCCGGTGCAGCCGCATCGCCAGCGCCGCGAGTTCACTTGCGGTCCGCCCGGCGAGCTCGCGCGCTCCGGCGCTGCGCTGCTTGAGGATCGGCGCGACGACGTGCTCGATCAGCGTCGTCTCCCGCTCGACCGCGGCCCGGATCGTGCGCAGGTGACGGGCCTCCACGCCGTAGGCCGTCAGCGCGGCGGCGGTGCGGGCCACCTCCAGCGCGTCCTCCCCGTACAGCCGGCCTACCTTGCGCAGGAGCCCGAACGCCTCCAGCTCGGTCAGCTGCGGATCGGTAATCCCGGCCTCGTCGAGCAGTTCGCGCCTGGTCAGCAGCTGGCCCGGCGCGCGACGGGCCGGGACATGCACGGCATGGCCGGCGTGCGGCTGGCCGGCGTGCGGCTGGCCGGGCTGATCGCCGCGCCCCAGCCGTTCCTTGATCACCCGGAGCGGCAGGTACTGATCCCGCTGGGCGGTGAGAATGTATCGGAGCCGCTCGACGTCGGCGGCAGCAAACCGGCGGTACCCGGACGGCGCACGGGCCGGAGCGATGAGGCCCTCGGTCTCCAGGAACCTGATCTTGGACACGCTGATATCAGGAAACTCAGCGCGGAGCTGGGCAAGCACCTCGCTGATGCCGAGATAACCCCGGACGGGCTGAGCGCTCATCCCCCGACCTGCGCGCCTCCGCCGTATTCCGCCACCGAGCGCGGGCCGAGCAGGAAGACCAGCCGGAACTTGCCGACTTGGACTTCATCACCGCCGCTCAGGTCAGTTTCCTCGATTCGCTCGCGATTTACGTAGGTGCCATTGAGGCTGCCCACGTCGCGCACGGTGAACCTGCTGCCCTGCCGGTAGAACTCGGCGTGCCGCCGCGAGACCGTGACGTCGTCGAGAAAGATGTCGCTATCGGGATGCCGGCCCACCAGGGTGAGGTCGCTGTCCAGCAGGAACCTGCTGCCCGCGTTGGGCCCGCGACGCACCACGAGCAGAGCCGTGCCGGCCGGCAGCGCGTCAAGCGCCGCGGAATCCGCATCGGACTCGTCGCCGAATTCCTCGGCCAGGTCGCTGTGGCCCAGCGAGATAGTGGAGGTAGTTTCCGCGATGCGGTCGCCCTGACCGCGGATCAGCGGCGTACCACATTGCGAGCAGAAGCGCGCACCTTCTGGATTCGGCTCGCCGCACCCGGTGCAGTACACACTCGGCATCTGCTCCCCTGGCCTCCCACTTATCGGGCTCGCTACCGCGGCGGAGGCTGTCCCCGCCCCGACCGCGCTCCGCGCGAACTCCGGTGGCGGGCTCAACGCTACCCGCGCAGAGCGGCGCCGGTCCATGCGCCACGCGCGCCGGGAAGCCCATGAGCCGCGCCCGCGGGCGGCGTCACGCGATCCCGCGCCCGACGCGGCCCGCGCGGCCGCATCCGGCCGCGGTGAGCCCGTCTGGGCACTGTCACGACGCCTCCGCCACATTCTGGCCGCACCTCCGACATAACACCGTCGCCGCACCGAACAACCCTGCGATGCTGGCGATTCTCTCATGCCAGACGGCCTTCGCGTCCACCGTCAGCGGGCCGGCCCTGGTCATGGAGTTCCCGGCACCGCGCTCAGCGGTCGGCGCGCTCCACGACCGCCGCCCATTCATCCAGCAGCGCGGCGGCTTCGTCGGAGTCGTTACCTTCTGCCCATAGCTGCGTCACGGCCTCCGAAGGGTCGGGCAGGACCAGGATCCAGCCCCTGGCCGGCTCGACCACCCGCACACCGTCGGTCGTGTCGATCTCCCGGTCTCCGGCCGCTTCCACGACCGTGCGCATCACCATGCCCTTCGCCGCCCACGGGGTGGGAATAGACCGCTTGAGCAGGTGAACTTCCGGGATCCGGTCCTCGATCTGGCTGAGCGTCAGCCGGGTCCGGGCCACCAGTCCAAGCAGCCGGGCGAAGGCGGCGAGGCCGTCGATGGACCGGGAGAACTCGGGCACGATGAAGCCGGCCCGGCCGTCCCCCGCGAAGATCACGTCGTCGGCCGCCGCGGCCTCGTACAGCCCGTGCAGGGAGGTAGGCGTCCAGTCGATCTGGACCCCGTGGAACCTGCTGACCTGCTCCGCGACCCTGGTCGTGGTCACCGGCAGCGCGGCCCGGCCGGCGCGCCGCTCGGCCGCGATCAGGTCGAGCACCACGAGCAGCGCGCGATCGTCGCTGACCAGCGCGCCCGTGTCATCCACCAGGGTCAGGCGCTCGCCCACCGGGTCGAACCGGACCCCGAAGTCCGCTCGCGACGAGGAGACCAGGTCGGCTAGTCGCTGCAGCCCCGCGCGGGCCTGGGCCAGCGACTGGGTGGGCGCCGACTCGTCCAGCCGGTTGTTGACCGTCAGCACGTCGACCCCGATCCGGCCGAGCAGCCCGGGAAGCACCAGGGACGCGGTCCCGCCCGCGCAGTCGGCGACCACCTTCAGCTCCGCCTCGCGCACTCCGGTCATGTCGATGCACCGCAGTAGCTCGTCGGTGTAGGACTCGACCACGCGCGGCGGGTAGGTCAGCCCGGCGATCTCGCCGGGAAAGGCGCGCCGGAACTCCTGCCGCGAGTACACGCGCTCCAGCTTGCGCTGCGCAGACTGCGAAAGGTCCGCCCCGCGAGAGTCCATGAAGATGATGTCGATGGACTCCGGGTCCCCCGGCGTGGTGCGCAGGGCAATCCCGCCGCTGCACTCACTGCGGGCGGTCTCGAACCTGGCCACCGGCATCGCCTGGGCCTCCAGGTCCACGACATTGATGGCGCTGGCGTTGAGGGCGCCGTGCACCGCCCGCTTCAGCGCCCGGGCCGCCCGCGAGACGTCGCGCGAGGTCGTGACCACGCTGCCCTTGCGCAGGGTGGTCGCATAGGCGCTGGCGAGCCGGACGCACAGCTCGGGCGTTATCTCGACGTTGACCAGTCCCGACACCCCGCGCGGGCCGAACATGGTCCGCTGACCCCGCGACTCCCAGATCACGCTGGTGTTGACGACCGCGCCGGCCTCGATCGTCTTGAACGGGTACACCTTCACCCCGGCCGACACGTAGGCGTCCGGCTCGATGACGCACTCGTCCCCGACGACGGCGCCCTCCTCGATCCGGGCCTTGCCCATCACGTCGGTCTTCTTCCCCACCACGCAGCCGCGCAGGGTCACGCCGCGGCCCACGTAGACGTTGTTATGTACGACCGCGCGATGCAGGAACGCGCCCTCCTTCACGATCACGTTGCTGCCCACGACCGTGTACTCGCGCAACTGCGCGCCCGCCTCGATCTTGGCGTAGTCACCGACGCAGACCGGGCCGCTGAGCACCGCGTCCGGGTCGACCTCGGCCCCCTCGGCCACCCAGACCCCCGGCGAGACCTCGAAGCCGTCGATATCGGCCCGTACCCGCCTGGACAGGACATCGGCCTGCGCCTTCAGGTAGCTCTCGAGCGTCCCCACATCTTCCCAGTAGCCGTCGGCGATCCAGCCGAAAAGCGGGGCACCGCGCTCCAGCAGCCGCGGGAACACGTCGCCCGACCAGTCCACCGACTCCCCGGGCGGCACCTCGTCGAGTACCTCGGGCTCCATCACGTAGATGCCCGTATTGACGGTGTCAGAGAACACCTGGCCCCAGGTGGGCTTCTCCAGGAAGCGCTGGATCCGGCCCTCCTCGTCCGCGATGACGATCCCGAACTCCAGCGGGTCCGGCACCCTGGTCAGTGCCACCGTGACGAGGGCGCCGCTGTTCTTGTGGAACGCGACCAGCTTGGACAGGTCAATATCGGTGAGCGCGTCGCCCGAAATCACCAGGAACGGCTCGTCCCGGAGCGCGTCCTGGGCATTCCTGACGCTCCCGGCCGTGCCGAGCGGCGTCTCCTCCGTGGCGTACTGCAGGCTCATGCCGAAGTCCTCGCCGTCGCCGAAGTAGTTGCGCACCAGCGAGGCCAAGAACTGGACGGTGACGACGGTCTCATCAAACCCGTGCTGGCGGAGCAGCCGCAGCACGTGCTCCATGATCGGCCGGTTGACCACGGGCAGCATCGGTTTGGGCTGGTTGGCGGTCATCGGACGCAGCCGGGTGCCCTCGCCCCCCGCCATCACTACGGCCTTCACGCTTTTACTGCCTTCACGCTTTTACTGCCTTCACGGTGTTACTGCCTCCACGGCTGACCTGCCTTTTTACGACTGAGCAGGGCCTTCTTCTGCTTCTGCCTGCGCTGGCACGGGCGGGCCCGCAGCGAGGAGTCGCCTGGCCTGCACCATATAGAGCACCCCGGCGCACCAATAAAGTGCACTTCCCCAGATAACGAAGGCCCAACCGACGACGCGTGTTAGCTCCGCGTAACTAGTCGGGTGTGAACCCAGGAAAAGCGCCGGGAACGCATACAGCAGCCCAAGAGTGGCGGTCTTCCCGATGAAACTCACCTGAAGCGCGCCCCAGCCGTGGCGGCGCAGCACCGCGAGCATGATTGCCAGGAGAGCCTCCCGGGTCCCGAGCACGATCACCAGCCACCACGGGATGATGCCGCGGACGGCCAGGGCGATCACCGTGGCCACGATGTAGAGCCGGTCCGCCGCCGGATCCAGCAGTTGCCCCAGCCGACTCTGCTGGTTGAACGCGCGGGCGATCTTGCCGTCCAGCCAGTCCGAGAGCCCGGACGCGATGAGAATGCCGACCGCCCACCAATCGGCCGTCTGACTGCGCGGGCCGAGCACTAGCCACAGGAAGACCGGAACGCCGACCAGACGCGCGAGGCTGATGATGTTCGGGATGGTCCAGATCCGCCCCAGGGGGTCGGCCTCAGCCGTCCCGGCCGGGGTCCCGGCCACCCTGCCTGGCTGCATGCGCTTGGCCCTTTCACCCCGACTGATCGAAGGTTACCGTCCAGGCCCCGTCGCGGCCGGTCTCGCCCGGCCGCATACGCAGATCCACCGTGCCGCCACCAGGCCTGCGGCACACTGGCGGGATGAGAGCGCCCTCCCGCCTGGCGCCCGGGCTCTTCCTGCTGCCCGCCCTGGCTGCCGTGGTTGCCCTGGCCGCGTGCGGTGGCAGCGGTGGTGGTGCCAGTACGCCGACCGCCGCGGCTTCGGCGTCCGCCACATCGAGCGGGCCAGCCGACGCGCGGCCGGCGTCCCGCGGCTCGTCCCCGGCGGCGGCGACGGCGGACTGGCCGACCTATCACGCCAATGCGGGCCGCACCGGCGCGGTGGCCGGGCTGCCCGCAGCGGGCGCGTTGTCGGTCGCCTGGGCCCGGCCGCTCGGCGGCGCCGTCTACGGCCAGCCGCTGATCGTCGGCGGCACGGTGATCGCCGCCACGGAATCCAACGAGGTCTACGGGCTCAGCCGGACCACGGGCCAGGTGCTGTGGAGTGTCCGGGTCGGCAGCGGCCGGCCGGTCCCGCAGTCCGCCCAGCCGTGCGGCGACCTCGACCCGCTCGGGATCACCGGGACACCGGTCTACGATCCGGCCACCGGCCTCGTCTACGCGGTGGCGGAGGTCACCGGCGGGACCACGGTGCTGGCCGGGATCAAGGTCTCCGACGGCAGGCTCGTCCTCAGCCGGGACATCGCCGCGCCCGATCACGAGGCCGCCTACGACCAGCAGCGCGGCGCCCTGGCACTCGCCGCGGGCCGGGTCTACGTGCCCTTCGGCGGCCACTTCGGCGACTGCGGCCCCTATCGCGGCTCGGTCGTCGCCGTCCCGGCCTCCGGGCACGGCCCGGTGCTGTCCTATGTCGTGCCCACCCAGCGGGAAGGTGGGATCTGGGCCCCCGGCGGCCCGATCGTCGGCCCGGACCTCACGATCTACGTTGCCGCCGGCAACGGCGCGGCGCGCCAGCCGCCGTTCGACGGCAGCGACTCGGTCATCGCGCTGTCGCCCGCGCTCAAGCGGATCGGCGTCTTCGCGCCGCGGCGGTGGCCGCAGGACAACGCTTCCGACCTCGACCTCGGTTCCATGTCCCCGGCGCTGCTGGCGGACGGCCGGATCCTGCAGGTCGGCAAGAGCGGCATCGGCTACCTGCTGAACGCCCGCGCGCTCGGTGGCGTCGGCGGGCAGCTAGCCGAGGGCGGCATCTGCCCGGCATTTGGCGGCGCCGCCGTCAGCCAGACCGTGGTCTACGTCCCGTGCTCCGGCAGCGGCATGACCGCCGTCAACGTCGCCGGGGGTCATCTCAGAGTGCTCTGGCGCGGGCCCGCCACGGCGAGCGGGTCGCCCGTCGTCGGCGGTGGCGCCGTCTGGGTCGCCGACTGGAACTCCGGGACCCTCTACGAGCTCAGCGAGGTCACCGGGCGGGTCCAGCAGCAAATCGGCCTCGGCTCCGCGCTGCCGCACTTCGCCTCACCATCGCTGTCCGGCGGCCTCGTGATCATCGGCACACTGCACGGGGTCGTCGCCGTGTCCGGCGCGTAGCGTTCTCCCTGGCTCGGTCTTGGCACCGTCGGTAGTACGCGAACGCAGCCTCCGCCGGCGCATCAGGTCACGCGTGCTCGGCTGCCTCCTTTATCTCCGCCAGCACTTCCTCCGTCGCCTGCGCCAGGTGGTTCGCCTGCTCAGTGGTCGCCTCAGCCTCGGCCTCCGCGGACTGGTAAGCCTCTTCCAGCGCGGCATTGTCGGCCGTGATCTCCGCAGCCGTAGCCTTCGCCTCTTCGGTCTGCAAAGTCATGCCCGCAGGTTCGGTCTGAGCCGATACGTCCGGGTGCTCGTTAGATGTCGTCATCCCCAGAGGCTACGCGCAGCCGGTTCCTGGCGCCCGAGCGAATGCAGGCCGGCAGCCCGTGCCGACCGGCCGACCGCAGACGCCGCAGGTCACCGGCCCGGTGCAGCACCCGGTAGCACCGCGTGCCACATGTCGATAGACTTGCAGCATGACGACGCAGCCTGAAATCACCCAGCGTGACCTGCGGAACAGGTCCAAGGAAATTATGGATGCCGTCGAAAACGGGCAGGCGTTCACCGTTACTCGCGACGGCCACCGGATCGGCGAGCTGATCCCCTTGCGCCACCGGCGCAGGTACGTCCCGCGGCGAGAATTCGCCGCCATGTCCCGCAGCGCCCCCGGCATCGACATCGAGGCGTTCCGCGCCGACCAGGAAGCTGCCTTCGACCACGACACGAGTAGCCCCTATGACAGTTGACAGCCACCCGCGGGGACTGCTCGACACCAACATCATGATCCTGCGCCGATGGATCGACCCCGGTGAGCTTCCAGCCGAGATGGCGATCACCGCTGTCACCCTGGCGGAACTGTCCGCCGGCCCTCACCAGGTGCACCGTGGCGATGAACAGGACGGCTACGACGAGCACGCGGAACGCGCCCGGCGGCTCGACGTGCTCCAGCGCGCCGAGAACGAGTTCGATCCCATCCCCTTCGACGCGGAGGCAGCCCGGATCTACGGCCGCGTGACCGCCGCAGTGATCGCCGCCGGCCGCAAGCCCCGGCGCAGGGTCGCCGACCTGATGATCGCCTCCATCGCGATAGCCGAAGACCTGCCCCTGTTCACCACCAACCCCGACGACTTCACCGGGCTGGAGCACCTGCTGACCCTCGTCCCCGTCACCCGTCCGCGCCTGCCCGAGCAGAGATAAGACCACAGGAAGACCAGCGCCACGCTCCGCAGCTAGCCTGGCGTTTCGGCCGGCAGGACATGCAGCTCCAGGTCGGCTGCCCGTCCGGTCAGCTCACGCAGCACGGGATAACGGCCGGGCCGGTTGTTGTCGTTCCTGGCCAGCACCATTTCCGAGGTGCGGTGCCGCAGTGCGAAGTCGGCCAGCGCGGCGGCGGGACTGGCCCCGGTCAGGACCGCCAGCTCGCCGCCCAGCTGCGCCACCAGCGCGGCGTAGGCCGTCACCAGCGGTGCCTCATCGCTGCCCGGCCGGGTGTCCGCCACGGTCGCCGCGCGGAACTCCCCGTCGACTTGGGCCGCGAGCGCGGCCGACCTGCGGATCAGCTGCTCCATGCCTGGCCGGGGCGCGACGCAGGCCAGGATGCCGGGCCGCGCTTCGACGCCGGCGGCGCGCGGATCGTCCTGACGGTAGGCGGCCAGCCGCCGCTCGCCGTGCTCGGCCACGATCCGGAAGGCATGCTCGCGCTGCTCGGTCAGCTCGGCGGGAGCGTAGTCCGTCGCGAGCGCATGCTCGATTCCTGCGGGCGGAACGATCTCGCCGCGCCGGACCCGGTCGATGAGGGCAGACGGTGCCACGTCCACGAGCTCGATCTCATCGGCCAGCGCGAGCAGCGATGCCTCGTCCAGAACGCCGCCGAGGTGGGCGGTGGCCACCACCGCGATGCCCGCGTCGGCCAGCCGCCGGGCGGCGGCCAGGCGGTTCTCCCCCGTCGTCGTCGTGGCCGATACCTCGTCTAGGCACACCACTTCCGGACGGCGGGCGAGGACCGCATCGGTGTCCAGGCTGGTCCCGTCGCCGATCTGCTCCAGGCCGTCCAGCAGGACGCTGACTTCCTCGCGGCCGCGCGCCTCGACGGCCGCGACCACCACGTCGGCGCCGCGGGACCGCCGCCGCACCGCCTCCTCGAGCATGGCGGTCGTCGTGCCGCAGCCGTGGGCATAGCCGAGATAGATCCGGATCGAGGCGCGCGGCGGCCGGCGGCTGGCCGCCGCGGCCGCGGCGCCAGCCGCAGCGCTAGTACCAGCACCGGCACCGGTCATGGCTCCCGCCTCCGCCGTGTCTGGCGCGCCGCCGGCCGGCGACCTGCCGGCCGGCGAGCCGGTCAGGACGTGCAGGTCCACGTCGGGGAGCTGGACGAGCAGCCGCTCGACGGCGCTGCCGCGCAGCCAGTCCAGCAGGCCCGCGGGCTGAGCGGCCAGGACCAGATGGCGCGCACCGGTCTCGCGGACCGACTGCGGAATGACGGTCGCCGCATCGCCGGCGCGTTCTATCTCTTGCGCGTCCGCCGCCGTGCCGGACTGGCGGATCGCACCTGCGGCCACCGCCCGCTGGTGCGCCGTGCCGAGCAGCAGCACCGAGCAGCGCGCGCTACCCCGCCGGGCCAGCCGGACCCCGTGCGCCACGAGCGCCTCGGCCTGGTCCGGGTCGCTGACCGCCACCAGGACGTCCTGTGGCTCGCGGGTCCGGGTGCCGGCCGGCGCAGGCAGCGTATCGGCGATAAGCCGCAGACCGATCTCCCGCAGCGCGGCCAGGCTGGGCGTCTGGAACTCGCTCGCGAGCGCTGCACTGACCTGATCGGGCGGATAGATGTTGCCGTGCCCGAGCCGCTTGCGCAGTGCCTCGGGCGAGCTGTCGACGAACTGGACCTCATCGGCGTCCGCCAGCATCTCGTCAGAGACGGTCGCGGTCGGCGCGCGGCCCGTCACCTCCTGCACGGCCGCGGCGACGCGCTGTACGTCCGCCACGTCGGCGGTGCTGATGACATCGATTCCCGCGCCGCGCAAGGCCCCGATGGCCGCTGGGTGCCGCCCGAGGTCATCGACCAGGACGACGGCCGGCTTGCGGGCCAGCACCGCGCCGGTGTCCAGGTCGCCGGAGTCGGCCAGCGGCGGCACAATCTCCAGGCCGCCGATGGCCTCGGTGGTGCGCGCCCGGCCGTGGGTCTCGATGAAGCCGATCACGACGTCCTCGCCCTGGGACCGCAGCGCCCGGCCCTCCCGGAGCATGGTGAACGTCTTCCCGGACCCCGGTGCGGCGCCCAGGTAGACGACCAGGGTGCCGCGCCGGGCGGGCTCCGCGTCATCGGCCAGGGTGGCGCCGATGCCCTGGTCCTCCCTGATCACCTGGCCCCGCGCCGCGTCGAACGCGTAGAGCTCCGCGTACCGGCCCCAGTTCACGGCCACGTCCAGCTGCCGGGCCGAATCCTCCTCGCTGAAGCTGGTCCGCAGGATGTCGGTGAAGAACCCGGCCGGCAGGTTGCCGTCCAGGCTGCCGCGCAGGGCCCGGTAGATGGTGCGCACCAGGGGTGCATGGTCCAGGCAGGCCCGGGCGAAGATCTGCTTGCTGTCCTGGATGCTCGCGCCGGCGAACACCCGCCCGGCGGCGGACAGCTCCAGCCGGTCATCATGCAGCTCGGCGAACCCGAGCAGCAGCAGCGCGTCGACGAGCGGCAGCAGGTCATCGACCTCCAGGCCCAGGCTGTCGGCCAGGTCGGCGAGGTCGGCCGCGCCGCCGTGCCGGCCGAGCATGACCTCCGCCAGGCCCGACAGCCCGTCCACGCTGGCCGGGGGCAGCGGCGTGTCGCTGACGGTCGGCCGGCCGCCGCCGCGGTCGGCCGGGACCGCCGCCGGCGCCGCCTCGCGCTGGGTCATCATCCGGTAGATCTGGTCCACCAGCTCCTCGAAGTCCGGGGTACGCCGGCGGCGCGGCCGGGCCAGCGGGTTGCGCAGGTCCGAGCGGATCCGGCCGGGGTTGGTGCCGAGCACCAGGATCCGGTCGGCCAGCAGCACCGCCTCCTCGATGTTGTGCGTGACCATCACCATGGTCTTGGTCGGAAACCGCTGGCCCTCCCACAGCTCCAGCAGCTCACCGCGCAGGTTCTCGGAGGTCAGCACGTCGAGGGCGCTGAACGGCTCGTCCATCAGCAGCGCCGCCGGCTCCACGACGAGCGCCCGGGCGAACCCGACGCGCTGGCGCATGCCACCCGACAGCTCCTTCGGGTAGGCCGACTCGTAGCCGTCCAGGCCGACGAGGTCGATGGCCCGCAGCGCCCGTTCCGACCGCTGCGCCGGCGCGACCCCGCGGGCCTCCAGCCCGAGCTCGACGTTCTGCTGCACCGTGAGCCACGGCAGCAGGGCAAAGGTCTGGAAGACCATCGTGGTATCCCGGTTGCTGCCTGTCAGTGCCGTCCCGCGGAACAGCACCTGGCCCTCGGTCGGCGCCATCAGCCCGGCGATGCAGCGCAGCAAGGTCGACTTACCGCTTCCGCTGCGTCCGAGCAGCGCCACGAACTCGCCCTCGGCCACGTCCAGGTTGATGTCGTCCAGCACCAGCAGCGGCCTGCCGCCGGGGCCCTCGAAGGACTTGCTCAGCGACCGAACGCTGATCAGCGGCTCACTCATGGCAGCATCACTCATGGCAGCATCACTCATGACAACGCGAACCTCGTCTCCGCGAGCTTGTACAGCCGCCGCCACAGCAGCGCGTTCAGCCCGGTCACGTAGACGGCCATGACCAGGAGCCCGGCGAACAGCGCCGGGAGGTTGCCGGTGTTCTCGGCGATGAAGCTACCCAGCCCGCTGGCGGTCAGCACATGCCCGTTGTACCGGACGATCTCCGCCACGATGGAAGCGTTCCAGGCTCCCCCGGCCGCCGTGATCGCGCCGGTCACGTAGGCCGGAAAGATCCCCGGCAGGATCAGCCTGCGCCACCGCTCCCGGCCGTGCACATCGAGGTTCTCCAGCACTTCCCGGAGATCCGACGGCACGGCGCTGGCGCCCGCGATGACGTTGAACAGGACGTACCACTGCGTGCCGAGGGCCATCAGCAGGATGGACCCGAAGTTGAGGCTGATCCCCAGATCCAGGAACACCACGATGGCGAACGGGAACACGAAGTTCGCCGGAAAGCTGGCCAGGACCTGGACGACCGGCTGCATGAACTGCGCCACCCGCGGGTTGAAGCCGATCCACACCCCGACGGGTATCCAGATGGCCGAGGACACGGCCACCACGACCACGACTCGCAAGAACGTGCGGAAGCCCAGGCCGGATGCCCGCCCCAGGACCGCGAGCCCCTGCGGCCCGTGCCCGATAAAGGCCAGCATGCTGGCCAGGCCGTAGGCCAGTACGGCCCCGACGACCACCAGGAAGACAATGTCGCCGGCCCGGCGCCGGGCCGCGTGGGTCTCCAGGCTCTGGTCATCGATGCCGCCCACCGCGGCCATCGCCCGGTTCACCGGCTCGGCGACCACCCGCCGGGCCCGCCCGAGGGCGGCCGGCCAGCTCGACCGGCGCAGCACGCTGAGCACCATCGAGCGCGGCTTGGCGCCGGACTCCGACTGCTCGACGCGGAACCGCTCCACGTAGGCGACCAGCGGCCGCCAGAAGAAGAAGTTGACCACCAGGATCATGACGATCATGGTCAGGATGCCGAGCCCCACGTGGCCGAGCTGGCCGCGCGCCTCGGCCACTCCGACGTAGGAGCCGACGCCCGGTAGGGCGTAGCTGCGGGAGTTGATGGTGATGAGCTCGGAGGCGGTCAGGAAGAACCAGCTGCCGCCGAAGCTCATCATGCCGTTCCATACCAGCCCGATCGCGCCGCTGGGCACGTCGATGGTCCAGAACCGCTTCCACCTGGACAGCCCCATCAGCCTGCTGGCCTCGTTGAGCTCCCCGGACTGGCTCATGAGCGAGTGATAGAAGGAGAACGTTATGTTCCACGCCTGTGCGGTGAAGACGGCGAAGACGGACGCGGCCTCCAGGCCCAGCTCGGAGCCCCGGAACAGGCCGGTGAAAAAGGCCACGGTGATGGCCAGGAAACCGAGCACCGGGACGGACTGGAGAATGTCCAGCGCCGGGATCATGATCCGCCGGGCCCGTCGGCTGCGAGCCGCGATGTAGGCGTAGGCCAGGCTGAACGTATAGGAAAAGAAGAGCGCGACGAACATCCGCAGCAGGCTGCGGGCGGCGTAGTAGGGCAGCTCCGCGGGCGAGGAGCTGATGGTGGCGGCGCTGCGACCAGGGTGAAACGGCACCTGCGCGCTCGCGCCGACCCGGACCACGGCGTAAACGAGAAGGAAGACGCCCAGGCCGACCACCGCGTCCAGCGGCCGGAACCGGAGCCTGCGCAGCGACTCACGGCTCGGGAAGGTGGGCGTGACCGCCATGCGGCGCTCCCGTCGACACAGCAGCGTAAGCAGAAGGACTGGCCGGCGGGATGCCGGGCCACCGGGCCGCGACCCGGCTGCCCCGCCCGAATCGTACCGAGCCAGGCCGGGCCGGCCGCGTCCGGCGGCCTGCCCAATGCCCATGAAAACCCCAGTGCTTGGCAAAGCGCCGGGGCAGGCAGGTGACAGCCAGCCTCTTCTGAGCGTATCCAGAGGTTTCGTGCATCTACCCGGCAGCTTGAGCTGGCACCTTCTGGCAATATGAGCGTTCGTTCGGCGAGCTTCGACGGTCCGGCGGCCACCGCGGGCCGGGCCGGAAAACGCCGGACCGCGGTCACCGCGGCTACGGCACCGCCCAGGCCGGTCCTCGTGAAGGCGGCTCTGGTGGTCGTCGGCACGGGACTCGGGGCCACCGCGGGCCTGGGCATCACGGCGGAGACCGCCAGCCAGCTCGCCGCTCCTGGCGGCTGGGCCACCTTCGCCGGAAGCCTCACCGGCCTCGTCGGCACCTACCTGGCGCTCGTCATGGTCCTCTTGGTGAGCCGCATTCCGTTTGTCGAGCGGGTGCTCGGCCAGGATGGCCTGCTGCGCTGGCACCGACGGCTGGCGCCCTGGCCGATCAGCCTGCTGATCGCCCATGCGGTACTCATCACCGTCGGCTACGCCCGCGCGGCCCGCAGCGGCCTCGGGCACCAGGTGGGCACGCTCATCACCAGCTACCCTGACGTCCTCGCGGCTACCGTGGCGCTGGGCCTGATGTGCCTGGCCGGCGCCATCTCCATCCGAGCGGTCCGCCGCCGGCTCCGGCGCGAGACGTGGTGGCTGGTCCACCTCTACCTGTACCTGGCGCTGGCGATCTCCTTCGCGCACGTCATCGTGCTCGGGCCGTCCTTCGTCGGGCATCCCGCGACGCAGGCCGTCTGGTCCGCGGCCTGGGTCGCGACCGCGGGCCTGGTGCTGTGCTACCGGTTCGGCTTGCCCATCGTCCGCAGCCTGCGCCACCGGCTGCGGGTCGTGGAAGTCCGCAGCGAAGGCCCCGGCGTTACCTCCGTCATCGTCGAGGGCCGTCACCTCGACAAGCTGGCCGTGTCCGGTGGCCAGTTCTTCTGCTGGCGATTCCTTACCAGCGACATGTGGTGGCAGGCGCACCCGTATTCGCTGTCGGCGCTGCCCAGGCCGCCCCACCTGAGACTGACCGTTAAGGGCGTGGGCGACCATTCCGCGGCGCTAGCGGGGCTCCGGCCCGGTACGCCGGTGGCCGTCGAGGGGCCCTACGGCGCCTTCACCCGGCACGCGCAGCGGCGGCCGAAGGCGCTCCTGATAGCGGCCGGCATCGGCGTGACGGCGCTGCGATCACTGCTGGAAGACCTGCCGCACGGCAGCGCGCCCGTGGTGATCCTGCGGGCCACCCGCGAGGCGGACCTCGTCCTTCGCCGGGAGGTCAGCGAGCTGGTGAAGCACCGCCGCGGGCGGCTGCACGAGATGATCGGCCGCCGCGAGCAGGCACGGCTCGACGAACGCTCGCTGATCCGGCTCGTTCCCGACCTCAACCAGCGCGATGTATTCGTGTGCGGTCCCGAGGGATTCGTCGCCGAACTCGTCACCGTCGCCAGGAACCTCGGGGTTCCCGACGAGTCACTCCACCACGAGGCCTTCGCGCTGTGACGCCGCAGGCTTCCCGAATGAGGAGACAGAGCACATGAAGCGGGCGCCGCTGTTCGTCCTCGCCGGTACGGCCGCGGGGCTCGCCGGGGTGCTGTCCTTCCACACCCGGCCGCTCACCTCGGCCGCGCTGGCCAGCCCGGCCAGCCCCGCCGCGCTGAGTACGCACGGGCAGGGCTCCGGCGGCCAGGGCTCCGGCGGGCAGCGGAAGGGCCCGGCGGCCCGCAAGCGCTCCGCCGGGCCAGCCAGCGTGCCGACCGCCCCCGCCGGCGTGCGCAGTGTCGTGGGCGCCACCGAGCAGTACGGCTACGGACAGCTGGCGGTCAAGGTCTCGGTGCGCGGGAGCCGCATCACCGACGTCACGGTGCCGGTCATCCAGGTGGCTGAGCAATACTCCCAGCAGCTGGCCGGCCAGGCTTTCCCGGTGCTGCGCTCGGAGGTGCTGTCGGCGCAGACCGCCAGGATCAATGGCGTGAGCGGCGCCACCTACACCAGCGAGGCCTACGCCGCGTCCCTGCAGGCGGCGCTCGACAAGCTGCACATCAAATAGCCGCACAGCAGATAACCAGTAACGAACACCGCGGGAGTGATGGCCACGGGCACAGCGGCGGTCAGCCACGCCGAGGCAGTCATGGGCACTGTCGTGTCGATCACCGTCGTGCCGGGCGGCCCGTCGAGTCAGCCGACCGGGCGGGCGATCGAGTCCGCGTGCGCGGCCTTGCACCGGGCCGACCGGATCTTTAGCACCTGGGATCCGCAGAGCCCCGTGAGCCGGCTGCGGCGCGGGGCGGCCACGCTACGCGACCTGCCCGCGGAGGTCGCCCAGGTCCTCGACTTGTGCGAGGAAGCACGGCGGACGTCCGGCGGCTGGTTCGACCCGTGGTCCCTCCCCGGCGGGGTCGATCCGACCGGCCTGGTCAAGGGCTGGGCGGTGGATCAGGCTCTCGCCATCCTGCGCCAGGCGGGAATGCCGGCCGCGATGGTCAACGGGGGCGGCGATATCGCCGTCTTCGGCGCACCTGAGCCCGGCCAGAAGTGGCGAATTGGCATCCGTCATCCCTGGCGTGCCGACGCCCTCGCCGCCGTCGTCGACGTCACCGCCGCGATAGCCACATCGGGCAGCTACGAGCGGGGCCAGCACCTGGTCAGCCCGTTTACCGGGCGGCCATCGAGCCAGGCCGCGTCGGCCACCGTCACCGGTCCCAGCCTGGCCTTCGCCGACGCGCTCGCGACCGCGCTGGCGGTCGGCGGCGACGCGGTCCTCGCGATGCTGGCCGGGCTCGACGGCTATGACGGCTACCTGATCCGGCCCGACGGCAGCGAGGCAGACACCGGCGGCATCGCGTTCGGGTGACGCGCCGCCAGTCACGACTCTGAGCCTGTCCGGGGTCCCGGTAGTACGGCAACCGGGACGTTTCTCATCTGACGGTGAAAGCATCTTGGCGTCGTGCTCGACCAGAGTATCGACACCTCCGCCGCACTGGGCCGGACCCCTGTCCGTGAGATGTCTAGACCGCGGCGCAGGAGTAGCCAGGTCGGGACCCGGGCATCCTGCTGTCAGCGCGGCACGCGGCGGCCCGGCCCGGGCGCGCCCGGG
>Ga0066790_10000368_pt1 | contig 16403 bp, 15 predicted proteins | sample OrgsoiDNA2013050_FD_70963 | JGI IMG/M metagenome (GOLD analysis project Ga0066790, IMG submission 70963) | Permafrost soil microbial communities from the Arctic, to analyse light accelerated degradation of dissolved organic matter (DOM) -... | ecosystem: Environmental > Terrestrial > Soil >...
AGGCTGCGCCGAATTACCGGTCACCGGGGCGCCGACAACGGGACGGCCGGGGGCGCCCTAGCCAGGGGCGCTGCAGGCGCGAGCGCCCGCGGCTCATGAACTACAGCGATTTAACGTGGCGGCACTTCGAGAGCGCGCTTGCTGCCGGCATTTTGGCGGGCCCGACCGTGCGCCGCGGTGCGGCGGGTAACCGGACGCAAGGCACGTGGGTGCAGTTCGATGTACAAGTGGGCTCGGGCGATCAGGATGCGACCGTGGAGGCGGTGCGGTTCTTGGCCTTCGGCTGTCCCCATGTCATTGCCGTGTCGGATTGGGTTTCGCAGTCGGCAGTGGGGCGGGATGCCAAGCCGGTTCTGCCCGAGACTGTTCAGGCGCTGCGCGAGCGGTTCGACGTACCGATCGAGAAGCTCGGCCGGCTCTTGATTATCGAAGACGCCTGGATAGCGGCCGTATCATCCCCATGTCGGGTCTGACGGCAGCTTTTCGTAGCGCGGGCGGGCGGGAGGCATACGGGAATGCAAAAAAGTGCGCTCGAGTTCCGTGCGCAGAGGACGTCTGCGTGCTATGTAGAACCATGTGGATATCCACAGGTCATTGAGAGGGCATCAAGCTATGGCGATACTGTTGACCGAGTCGGCTGCGGATCGAGTTCGTGCGCACTTGCAGCAACGTGGCGCGGGGCTCGGCCTGCGTGTCGGCATCAAGAAAACCGGCTGCTCCGGATTCGCATATGTCGTGAACTACGCCGATGAGATTCATCCTGAAGATGCGGTTTTCGAGGCGCGCGGGGTCAAAGTCGTGGTCGATCCGACGAGCTTGCCGCTGATCGACGGCACCGTCGTGGACTTCGTCAAACAGGGTTTGAACGAAGCTTTCAAGTTTCAGAACCCGAAGGCCAAGGGCGAATGCGGCTGCGGCGAGAGCTTCAACCTCTGATTCGCGGGCTTAGGCTGTAGGACGGCGCCGGGAGGCGCCTCGATCCCCCTCCTGCCGGTCTAGTTTTTTCCAAGCAATACAGGGACTTCGGTTGTCGCTGTGATTGCTTGCGCGCGCGCGCTCCAGTACACTTCGCGGTCTTTGTCGGTCCCTTTTGGGGCGAATTCCGCAGCGAAGCAGCCGAGGTCATCATGCCAATCGAGCGCACTCTGTCCATCGTCAAGCCGGACGGCGTCGGCCGTAATTTGATCGGCGAGGTCTATCGTCGGTTCGAGCAGGCGGGCTTGCGTGTGGTCGCGGCGCGCATGATGCACTTGTCGCAGGGCGAAGCCGAAGGCTTCTATGGCGTGCATCGCGAACGGCCGTTCTTCAAGGATTTGGTGAAGTTCATGAGCTCCGGTCCGGTAATGGTGCAAGTGCTCGAGGGCGAGGGTGCCATTGCCAAGAATCGCGACGTCATGGGCGCCACCGACCCGAAAAAAGCGGACAAAGGCACGATCCGCGCCGATCTTGCCACCAGCATCGATGAGAACATTGTTCATGGTTCGGACGCGCCGCAGACGGCCGCCCGCGAAATTTCCTATTTCTTCCGTGAAATTGAGGTCTGCCCGCGTACGCGCTAGCGTATGCGTGGGGGACCCATTCGGAAAGATGCAGTGACGTGGCCGACGATCGCGTAAATCTTCTCGGGTTAGCGCGCGCCGAACTCGAGGCGTTCGTGGCCGCCCGCCTGGGTGCAAAGCCGTTTCGCGCGCGGCAGTTGATGAAGTGGATCTACCGGCGCGGCGCCGCCAATTTCTCGTCGATGAGCGATCTTGCACAGGATTTTCGCGCGCAGCTGGCCGAGGTCGCCAAGATATCGGTGCCCGAAATCGTCACCGAGCAAAGATCCTCCGACGGGACGCGCAAGTGGATGCTGCGCATGGACGAAGTGCAGGGCATCGAGACGGTCTACATTCCCGAACCCGCCCGCGGGACCTTGTGCATTTCCAGCCAGGTGGGCTGTGCAATGGACTGTTCGTTTTGCGCGACGGCGCAGCAGGGCTTCAATCGCAACTTGAGCGTCGCGGAAATCGTAGGGCAGGTGTGGTTGGCGCGCCGCGAACTCGACGCCGGCGACCTCCGTGGCCCCAGCGCGCGCATCACCAACATCGTGTTGATGGGGATGGGCGAGCCGCTCGCGAACTATCGCAACGTCGTGCCCGCCATGCGGGTGTTCATGGACGATTTGGGATATGACTTGTCGCGCCGGCGCGTGACGTTGAGCACCTCGGGGCTGGTACCGCAGATTTACAAACTGGCCGAGGAGTGCAACGTTGCGCTCGCGGTTTCTCTGCACGCGCCCAACGATGCATTGCGAAACGAACTCGTGCCAATCAACCGCAAACATCCGATCGACGAATTGCTCACGGCTTGCTGGCACTACATTGAGAAGCAGAACGGCCGCAGCATCACGTTCGAGTACGTCATGCTCGACGGCATTAACGACAAGCCCGAGCATGCCAGGCAGCTCGCGCGGTTGTTGCGCGGTCGACCCGCGAAGCTGAATCTCATCCCGTTCAATGTGTTCCCAGGCACCGGATATCGGCGCTCGCCGGCGGCTGCGATTCTGCGATTCCGCGACATCCTCAACGATCACGGCGTCATCGCGACGATCCGGCGGACGCGCGGCGACGATATCGATGCCGCCTGCGGGCAACTCGCAGGGAAGGTAACCGATCGCACGCTGGTGCGCTTGGGTACTCGGCTCACTACCGTTTCGCGCTCGTCGGCGGAGGTCTGATGAAGATCAATGGCTTGATTGCGGTGATGGCCGTGATCCTCGGCATGAGTCTGGGTGCTTGCTCGAACAACGGGCAACTGGGCCGTAAAGCGACGCCGGCGCAACAGGCGGCGACCAACGTGCAACTCGCCATCGAGTACATGAAACTCAACAAGCTGGCGGACTCGCGCGAATTCATTGAACGCGCACTGAAAGAGGATCCAGGCAACGCGAACGTGCAATTGACCGCAGGCCTCCTGTACGAACGGCTCAACGACATGCCGAAGGCGGAAAAGGCGTATGCCGGCGCCGCGCGGTTGGGGAAAGACGATCCCAACATCCAGAATGACTACGCGGGGTTTCTCTGCCGGACCGGTAAAAGCGCCGCGGGCGAAAAACTGTTTGTCGACGTGGCACGCAACCCTTTGTATCAGACGCCCGAGGTGGCGCTCGTCAACGCCGGCGTTTGCGTGCGCAGTACGGGCGATATGCTCGACGCGCAGCGCTATTTCAACCGGGCATTGGCTGTGCGTCCCAACATGCCCGAAGCGCTGTTGCAGCTGGGCAACGTGGCAATCGATGGGGGCGATGGGGCCGAGGCACTCGACTACGTGCAACGCTATCTCGCGGTGAACCCTGCGACTCCGGAGGTACTGTGGCTGGGATTCCGAGCGCAACGCAAACTGGGTGATGCCACCGCGGCGGCCGTTTTCGCGCGACGGGTGCAAACCGAGTTCCCCAACTCTGAACAGGCCAGGTTGATGCGATCCGGCGTCGACCGATGAGCGAGACGGCGGAAACGCTCGGCGAGCGCCTGAAGGCCGCCCGGGAAGCCGCGGGGTTGAGCGCGCAGAAGGCCGCGGACGAATTGCACCTCGATGCATGGGTGATCGCAGCGCTCGAGAGCGGTGATTACGTGCGCATCGGTCCGTCGGTCTACGTCAAAGGGCATTTGCAGCGGTATGCGGGACTGATCGGGCTAGCGCCCTGCGAAATCCTCGACGCTTACGCGACGCGGTCATCGGCGCCGGCGGCCGCTACGACGCAGCCGTCGACGCTGCGATTGCGAACTTCGGCTTCTGAGAGCCCGGAAGCCCGCTGGGCGCCTCTCGCCGCTCTCGCCGTCGCGGCGGTGGTCCTCGCCGGCATTTACTGGTGGACGACCTGGAAGCCGCGTATGGCCGCCTTGCCGACCACCAGCCTCGCGCCTTCCGAGCCGGTGCTGGCAAACGCCGCTTCGACCGCCGAGAACGGCGTCGTGCCCGCTGTGGCCATCGGCTATGCGGGGGCCGGCGGCGCCATGACGGCGACAAGCGCCGTGTCGGTTGCGCCCGGCGATGCCGATTCAATTGTCGGAGTGGGGCGCGCGCGGCTGCGCTTGAGTTTCTCGGCCGACTCATGGGTGGACGTGCACGATGCAACGGGCCGGCGCCGATTCGCCGGCTATGGGCGCGCCAATAGCGTCAAGGCCATTGCCGGCAACGCTCCCATGAAGGTGTATCTCGGCTTCGCGAGCGGAGTGCAACTCGAGGTGAACAAGCACGCGGTCGCCATCGGACCACAATTCGTCGCCGGGGACGTTGCGCGCTTCGAAGCGGGCGCCGACGGCGTACTACGCCGTGACGCGCACGCTGCCACCGCCAGCAATCCGCATCATCGCGGCTGATCGGAGTACCCTTGGGTAGGATTATCGAGCCCCTCCGCGGCGTTCACGACGTTTTGCCGGCAAACGCAGCCGCATGGCAGCACCTGGAACGCGTCACGCGGCAAGTATTCGCGGGGTATGGGTACGAGGAGTTTCGCGTACCCATCATCGAGCAAACTGAGTTGTTCAGGCGTTCGATCGGCGATTTTACCGATATCGTCGAAAAGGAAATGTTCAGCTTCGTCGACCAGGGCGAAGATCACATTACCCTGCGCCCCGAGGCCACCGCCGGGATCGTGCGCGCCGTGATTTCGAACGGGATGCTTCGGGACAACCGGCTGCGCGTGTGGTGCATGGGTCCCATGTTCAGGCGCGAGCGTCCGCAGGCGGGGCGATATCGCCAATTTCATCAGATCGACGCGGAGGCATTCGGCTTCCCGGGTCCGGACATCGATGCGGAAATGATCCTGTTGTCGGCGCGGCTTCTGCGGCGATTGGGTTTGATGCGCCTGAAGTTGCTGCTCAATTCGCTTGGAACACCCGCGTCGCGCGCCGCGTATCGCGAGGAGCTCACGGCCTATTTCGGCGCGCATGAAGCGGCTTTGGACGAGGACAGCAAGCGGCGGCTGCGCGGCAATCCGCTGCGTATTCTCGATAGTAAGAACCCAGACACGCAGCGCGTCGTGGCCGGTGCGCCGCTGCTGGTCGAGTCATTGGATGCGGAATCGAAGGCACACTTCGAGATGTTGTGTGCTCACCTTAAGAGCGCCGGCATCGAGTATCATGTCGAGCCGCATTTAGTGCGTGGGCTCGATTACTACACGCGAACCGTTTTCGAGTGGACCACGGATGCGCTGGGTTCGCAAAGCACCGTGTGCGCCGGCGGCCGTTATGACGACCTGGTGGAGCAATTGGGCGGCGCCAGCACCGCCGGTATCGGCTGGGCGATGGGGCAAGAGCGGATCGTCATGCTGCTGGAGAAGCAGGGCCTCGGCGTCCTGCGCGATCGGCCGCAGATCTACCTGGTGTTGGTGGGGGAGCGGACCGAGATTCCGGGCTTCCAACTGGCAGAACGGGTGCGCGATGCGTGGCCGGATCTGAAATTGCAAATTAATCTCGGCGGCGGCAGTTTCAAGACGCAATTCAAGCGCGCGGACAAGAGCGGCGCCCAGTTTGCGATCGTTCTGGGCGACGACGAGGTGGCACGTGGGGTCGTGGCTGTGAAGGATTTGCGCCGGGACGTGGCGCAAGAGGAATGCGCCATCGATCGAATCAGTGAACGCTTGGGGGCCTTGTTGGGTCTCAAGGCTGGGATAGCGGAGTAATCATGCCAGAAGATTATTTGACCGACGATGAACAACTCGAACACGTCAAACGCGTCGTGGCGGAGAACTGGGTGTTGGTCGCCGGCGGCATCGTGTTGGGCGCGGCGCTCATTTTCGGGTATCGCTACTACGACAGCTACCGAAACGACCGTGCCTTGCGCGCCGCCGCCCGATTCGACGACATGACGTCGGCGCTCGAACACAACGATCAGGCCAAGTCGCGGCAAATCGCCGACGGTCTCATCAAGGATTTTCCGACCTCGCCGTATGCCGAACAGGCGCAATTGCTGCTGGCGCGCCTGTATGTCGACGAGGGGAACCTCGCGGACGCGGTTCGACCGCTGATGCAGGTCATGAACAATTCCAAGGACAACGAACTGCGGCACATAGCGCGATTGCGCCTGGCGAGGGTTCTGACCGATCAAGGCAAGCCGGACGATGCCATCAAGACATTGGCTGAGGATACCGCGGGCGCGTTCGCATCGCGCGCGCACGAAGTTCGGGGCGATGCGTTGTACGCGAAGAAGGATTTCAAGAGTGCCGTGGCGGAATACAAGGCGGCACTTATGGGCGGCGATGCGGGCAGCGTCGATTCTGCCTTGCTGCAATTGAAAATAGCGGACTTGGGAACACCTCCGGCGCCGGCTTCGGCGCCCGCGACTGCGATGGTTCCCGGCGCTGCTGCGCCGCCGGCTGTTACATCGCCCTCTGCCGCCCCATCCAACAAGGCTAAACCCTGATGCGCTTATTGCTTCTCGTGGGCCTGGCCACGCTGTTGATCGCAGCCGGCTGCTCCAAGGACAAGGACGTCGAACCGCCCGCAGTCCTGCTCAAATTTCCTGCGACGCTGCCGGTTAAAGAGCTGTGGAACGACAATGTGGGCGGCGGCAAGAAACAAATCAAATTGCGCTTAGGCCTGGGGCCGGCCATCGACAATGGGTTGGTATTCGCCGCGTCGCATAAGGGCGAGCTGGTTGCGGTGGCTCTGGATACCGGCAAGCAGCAGTGGGTAAAGAAGCTGAAGTTACCGCTGTCGGCGGGCCCGGCCGCCGGCTTCGGGATGATCGTTGCGGGTTCCAGTAAGGGTGAGATCGTCGCGCTGGACTCCGCAACGGGCAAGGAACGATGGCGCACGCATGTGAATTCGGAATTGCTGTCGGCACCCGCGATCGGCGAGAAGGTGGTGGTCATGCGCTCCGTCGACGGCCGACTGCGCGGCTTGGCGGCCGATAGCGGCACGGAACTGTGGCAGGTTGAGCAGCAAGTGCCGCGTTTGAGTTTGCGCGGCACGGCGATTCCCATCATCGCCAAGGAATTGGCCATCAGCGGTTTCGACAACGGCAAAGTGATGGCCGTGTCGCTGGCCACCGGCGACACGGTGTGGGACACCGCGCTCGCTTCCCCGCATGGCCGAACAGAACTGGACCGGCTGGTCGATATCGACTCCGCCGTACGCGTGGTCGGCGATGACGTTTTCGCCGCCGGATTCCAGGGTCGCACGGCCATGTTGGCGCTCGATTCCGGCCAGATCTGGTGGGCGCACGACATGTCGAGCTATCGCGGTCTGGCGGCCGACACGGACACTTTATACGTCACGCAGTCCGATGGCGTCGTGGTCGCGCTGCGGGAACGCGACGGCTCCGAAATCTGGCGCAACGAAAGTCTGAAGCGCCGCGGTCTCTCCGCGCCGGTCGAAACCACCACGGCAGTGGCTGTCTCGGACTACCAGGGCTATCTGCATTGGTTGGATAAAAAGACGGGCTACCTCGTCGCGCGCGAACGAGCCTCCAAGTTTCGAGTGAGCAACCAGCCGGTGGCGGTGGACGACACCGTGGTGGTACTGGACGATGGCGGCAAACTGGCGGCGTTTCGCGCCAACCCCGCGGCTGCGGCACCGCCGCATCCCGATCCCGTTCCCCCGCCGCCCAAGGCACCCAAGAAGTCCAAGCCAGCCAAAGCTTCGGCCGCCGATATTCCGCCGCCGCAGAAATAGCGGACACACCATGTTGCCCGTCGTCGCGTTGATCGGTCGACCGAACGTGGGCAAATCGACCTTGTTCAATGCCATGACGGGCACGCGGGACGCGCTGGTGGCGGAATTACCGGGACTGACGCGCGATCGACAGTATGGCTTCGCGCGACGCACCGATGTCCCCTGCATCGTGGTGGATACGGGCGGCCTCGTGGAGAACGCCAACGTCATCGAAAGTCTGATGGTTGCGCAGACCGAACGCGCCATTACCGAGGCCGATCGCTTGATCGTGTTGGTGGACGGACGAGCGGGAGTCACTCCCCAAGATCAATTCGTCGCCCAGCTGGCGCGGCGCAGCGGTAAGCCGCTGTGGTTGGCGGTCAATAAAACCGAGGGCTTCGACCACGATATCGCAGTCGCGGATTTCCATCAGCTGGGTTTGGGTGAGCCGCATCCCATCGCCGCTGCGCATGATCAAGGCGTCGTTTCGCTGCTCGAGGCCGCGCTCGATGGATTGACGGCGGACCCGCAAGACGGTCCGGAAATGACGGGAATCAAGGTCGCGGTGATTGGGCGTCCGAACGTCGGCAAGAGCACATTGATCAACCGGTTGCTCGGTGAAAATCGGATGGTTGCCTTCGATCAGCCGGGCACCACGCGTGATGCCGTACTGGTGCCGTTCGAACGCGATGGCGAGCGTTACACCCTGATCGACACCGCCGGTGTGCGGCGCCGCGCGCGAGTCGAAGAGGCGGTCGAAAAATTCAGCGTCATCAAAACGCTGCAGGCGATCGAGACGGCTCATGTGGTCGTGGTGGTGATGGACGCGCATGACAACGTCGCGGAGCAGGACGCGAGCCTTCTGGGCACCGTGATCGAGCAGGGCCGAGCTCTGGTGCTCGCCGTCAACAAGTGGGACAACATCCCTGCCGAACAGCGCGATTTGATCCGCAGCCAAGTCGAACAGCGACTCGAGTTTGCATCGTTCGCACCGCTGCATTTCATCTCGGCGCGACATGGAAGCGGCGTGGGTGAATTATTCGCGTCAGTCCGCAAGGTCTACGCTGCCGCCACGCGCGACATGGCGACGCCGGAGTTGACCCGGGTCCTGGAGGCGGCCATCGAAAGCCATCAGCCGCCGTTGGTGAGCGGGCGCCGAATAAAATTGCGCTATGCTCACCAGGGCGGACAAAACCCGCCGGTCATCGTCATTCATGGCAATCAAACCGATCACGTGCCCGATGCTTACCGGAGGTACTTGGTCAACGTGTATCGCAAGGCGTTCGATCTGATGGGCACGCCGGTGCGTGTTATCTTCCGCGGTGAGGAAAATCCGTTTGCGGGTAAGCGAAATCCCTTAACTCCCAGACAGGTACGCAAGCGCAAACGACTGATCCAACGCAACAAGCGTTGAGCGGAGTTTTGCTAGTATAGGGGTAGAGCCGTGCCGGCGATGGATTGGGATGTCCTGTGCTGCGTTTCTACAGAACTAAAACCTTTCTCGGTCTCCCTATCATCGCGGCCCTCATCGCCTTGTATGCGATACTGGGCTTCGTCGTTGCACCGAAATTGATACGGTCCGCCCTGCTCAAGGACATCCCTGAGAGTATCGGCGTCACGCCGGCGGTGGGCGAGATTCGCATCAACCCGTTCCTCCTTCAGGTCACGGTCGATGACTTCTCGCTCGCAGGGGCGGCCGGCGAGAAATTGCTCGGATTCAAGCGCTTGTTCATCGATGTCGAGTTGTCCTCGATATGGCATCGCGCTTATTCATTCGGCAACATCGACATCGCGTCGCCCTATGTCAACGCAGCGGTCGCGAAAGACGGCTCGCTCAACCTCATGCAGCTGCGGCCGAAATCGACGGGGGCGCCCAAACCGAAAGAAAAGCCGGCGTCTATGCCGGCGATTCGCATCGGCTCATTCAAGGTATCGCAAGGTGCGGTGACGTACGAGGACCGCAGTCAACCGGATGTTTTCGTCGCACAGCTCGAACCCGTCAATTTCGAACTGAGCGAGTTCACGACCGGGGTCGAGGGCGGCCAATTCACCTTTACGGGTTCCTCGAAGTTCGGAGAGCGGATCGAGTGGCACGGACACGTGACCGTTGAGCCGATCGAGTCTGATGGCGAGTTTCGGATTGACGGCTTGCTCGCCCACACGGTCTGGGACTACCTGCAGGATCGGCTGAATTTCGTGGTCAACTCGGGCAACATCGATCTGGCTGCGACCTATAAATTTTCTGCGGGTGGTGGCGGCCCGGCCGGCGGTGGCCCCGCGGATAGCCGCCCTGCCAACCTACAGGTCGATTTATCGAAGGTGGCGTTGAACGATCTGACCATTCGGCCCAAAGACTCGGCAACGGCTTGGATTACCATTCCGAGTCTCAGCGTGACGGGCACCACTGTGGACCTTGCCCAGCGTCAGGCGCACGTCGCTCTGGTCACTGTGACGGGGATCAAATTGCTCACCTGGCTGGAACCCGACGGTTCGTTCAACTTATTGAAGTTGGCGAGTGCGCCGTCGAAAGCCGCGTCAGGCGCGGCGGCCGCCGCGCCCGCCACCTCTCCGGCGCCTTACCCGGCTGCGCCACCGACCTTGATCGCCACCACCACCTCGCCTCCCGATGCGAGTCCACCGTGGCGGTTCGATTTGCGTCAATTCGATCTGCGCGATGCCAACCTATCGGTGGAAGATCGCACCGCTCGCCCGGCGGTGAAGGTGGTCCTGGCGCCGTTGGCATTGCAGGTGAATGGGGCAAGCCAGGACTTGAATAAGCCGGTCAGCGTGACGCTCGATACCCGCATCAATGAAAAGGGATCGCTGACGATGAATGGCGAAGTCACGCCGCAACCCGTAACGGCCGATCTGACCCTCAAGTTGGCGGGCGTCGAGCTGGACGCGATCCAACCGTACATCGCCCAATATAGTTCCATGACGCTGCTTCGCGGCGCGCTCGGCGCTGAGGCGAAACTACATTACGGCGCGCGGAAGAACATGCCTGCCGTGCAATTCTCGGGAAACATCGACATCGAGAAATTGCACACCGTCGACAATGTGCTGCAGGACGATTTCATCAACTGGGATCGCTTGGAAATTCGCGGGTTGAATTTCACCCAAGGCCCGGACCGCCTCGATATCGATCAGATCGTAGCGCGAAAGCCGTACGCCAGAGTCATCATCGAGTCGGACGACACCATGAACGTAAAGCGCGTTCTGGCGATTCCCGGAGTCGCCACCAACGGCTCGGCGGCGGTACGGCCGGTAGGGTCGACAGCGTCTTCGGCAGCGACCGCTGCGCCTGCCGTTAAGGAGCATCTCGCCAAAAACCCAGCCTCCACCAAAAAGCGCGGGCCTGCAACACCGCAAACCGCCGCGACCGCTCCAGCGGCGCAGAGCATGCCGATGTCGATCAAGAAAGTCGTCGTCCAGGCGGGTCAGGCGAATTTCTCGGACCTGTCCGTGAATCCCAATTTCTCGGCGGGGATTCAAGAGCTGCAGGGGACTATCGTCGGATTGTCATCCAAACCGACCTCGCGCGCGACGGTGGATTTGCACGGTTCCGTGGACAAGTATTCGCCGGTATCGATTACGGGCGAATTCAACGTACTGAGTGCGAAGGCCTATGCTGATGTTGGGATGAGCTTTCGCAATATCTCGCTGCCCATCTTCAATCCGTATTCGGGTAAGTTCGCCGGCTACAACATCACCAAGGGCAAGCTCAGTACCGAACTGCATTACAAGGTCGACGGAAGTAAGCTCGATGCGCAGCATCACGTGGTCATCGAACAACTCGAATTCGGAGATAAGACCGCCAGCAAGGATGCGGTCTCGCTGCCGATCAAGCTGGCCGTCTCCCTGCTCAAAGACCGGAATGGCGTCATCGACTTGAATTTGCCGGTAACCGGTTCACTGGATGATCCCCAGTTTCGTTTGGGCCCCATCATTTGGAAGGTGTTCGTCAACCTGTTGGAAAAAGCTGTAACCGCGCCGTTCGCTCTCCTGGGATCTTTGTTCGGAGGCGGCCCGGATATTCAATTCATCGACTTCCAGCCAGGCATGAGCACATTGGATGCCGCGGCCACGGACAAAGTCAAAATCGTGGCCAAAGCGCTGATCGAGCGGCCGCAGTTGAAGGTTGAAGTTCCCATCGCCGCGGTGGCCGATGTCGACCGCCCAGCGCTTGTCGCCGCGCGCTACTACGCCGAGCTCAGTGCCATGCAAGCGGCCCAGACCACTCGTAAAAAAGCGGCTGCCGCGAGTGGTGCGCCGCTTCCCTACGAGCAACTCGATCCGGCGGCACAACTCGAGCTGCTGACCCAGCTTCATGCAAAGGTCTTCGGCGCGGAAGCGAAGTTTCCCGACTCTGTGACCAGCCTCAAGTCAAAGCCGGAAGTCAATGCAGCCAAGATCGATTTCCTGACGAAGGCTATCCGCGAGCGCATTCAAGTCGGCGACGCTGAGCTGCAGGCCCTGGGCCAGCAACGCGCCTTGGCAGTGCAGCAGGTATTGCTGGCGGACTCGCAGGCGGCCGCGGAGCGAGTGTTCCTGGTGGGAAACGACAAGGCAACCGTTAAGGACGGGGTGGTGAGACTGGAGTTGTCGCTCCAATGATGAGGCGGTGACGGCGTTTGTCGCCTCAAAGTAATGCATGGACGGCAGAATCGGCTATTGGTTGGCATTCACTCCAGGAAGCGGCTTCATCGGGGGGCGACGCGAGCGCGTCGTCGGATCGTCCGTAAACGGCGACAGCGCGCATCGGCGAAGGCTTACTTTCCCGCGTTTCGTGATCCACGTCGCACTCGCAACTTGATTATGCCAGGTAGGCTGCTACTCCGCGTCCGCCGTCTTCGACACCTGGAGGAAATTCATGAGCAATCCGTACAGCAGCGCGACTGACCGCGCTTCGGTTCTCGGTCCTACGTTATTTTTCAAAGGCGACTTGTCCGCAGAAGAAGACCTTCTGATTCAGGGGCGAGTCGAGGGATCCATCACACATACCCAACGCTTGACCGTCGGTGCTCAAGGCACCGTCAAAGCGAACATACGCGCCCAGCTCATCATCGTCGAGGGTACCGTTGACGGCGATTTGCATGCCGAAAAGTCAGTATTCGTAAAAGAAACCGCCAAGGTTGTCGGCAACATCTTCGCGCCCACGGTCAGCATCCTGGAAGGCGCCTGCTTCAGCGGCCACATCGACATGGACGGCAAGAAAGCGGGTCAACAATCGGCCAAGCCCGACGCGACTTTGCCGCGCTCGGTCAAAGCTTCCGCGAGCGCCGCTTGACAATGGCCTGGTTCAAAAAATCCGAAGAGGGAGAAACGCAGATGAACAGCAATTTCAGCGGCCGCAGCGGGTCGGAGCCATTGGCTAGCCGTCCCGAACCGCGAGAGCCGCGCGCTGAACCACGGACGCCAGCGCAACGTGCGGCCGAAACGAAAGCCACGGAACCGCGCCCGGTTGAAGTACGGGCACCCGAGGTGCGCACACCGGAAGCGGCACCGCGTGCCTCCGTGTTGGGACCCACCTTGCGTTTTCGCGGTGAGCTGTCGGCCCAAGAAGATCTCATCGTCCAGGGTAGCGTCGAAGGGTCCATCACGCATACTCAGAACCTCACCATCGGCACCGACGGTTCGATGAAGGGCGACATTCGTGCGCGGGTCATCGTTATCGACGGCAAGGTCGAGGGCGATCTCTTCGCCACCGAGTCCGTGAATATCCGCGCTACTGCGAAGGTGAAGGGCAATGTGTTTGCGCCGCGCATTGCGGTACAGGACGGTGCGTTCTTCCATGGTCAGGTGGAGATGCAGCCATCGGGGGCCGCGGTTCAAGAACACAGCGCGCGTCTGCGGCAGGCCGCAATGAGCGCGGCGCCGTTGGAAGGTGCTGCGGTCGATCAGGTGCTGAGCGGGACCGGTACTTAGCGCACGAACAGTTCCGGGTCCACCCAGACCCGATTGAGCGACAGACCCCAATGCAGATGGGGTCCAGTGGCACGTCCTGTCTTGCCGACAGCGCCGATGCGAGTGCCGGCGGCGAGTCGCTGTCCGGTCTTGACGTCGATGGCGCTCAAGTGGCAGTACATGCTGATGAGTCCGCGTCCATGATCGACGAAGACCGTGTTGCCGTTGAAGAAATACTCGCCCGTAGCGACGACGGTACCGGCGATCGGCACCTGAACGGGCGTGCCGGCGGGCGCGGCGATGTCCATGCCCGTGTGCGGATTGCGCGCCTCGCCGTTGAATATGCGGCGCGCGCCAAATGAGCTGCTGCGCGGGCCGGGAACGGGTTGCGGCAACTGCAGTGATTGGGGCGGCGGCTCCGAAAACCCTGCGAGCACATGGTCGATGCGGGAATGCTCGCCGTTCACGCGTGCCAGATCCGCCTTGGATAGGTTCACCTGCCTGGGCGCGACCTTGAGCGACTGACTGGCGTACTGTTTGCTGCCGACGTTGAATTTGATTTTCTGGCCGCCGCCGGCATCACGCACGGTTATCTCATGTTCTCCGAGCGACGCGGACAAAGGAATACCGATAACGGCCATCCAGGCCGCGCCATCCTGAATGACGAGCGCACGGCGGCCGTCGGCATCGACGTAGGGTGGGGAGGCACCGTGATTGTCGAGTCGAATGATTTTGACGCCGCCCGGCACTGCATCCTCATGCGGAAGATCGAAGCTGAATAGGGGCGCGGTGCGCAAAGCGAAGGCTAAGCCGATCCCTACCAGCGAGATACGGAGGGAGCCGATCAAGATGCTCCCTCGACCTTGGCGCGAAGTCGGCCGACACTGAGGCGCGCTTCAATGATGGAGCCCGGCTCGGCGTCTGCAGCATCGCGTAAAATGTGCCCGGTCGCGGTACTCACGATGGCGTAGCCCCGTCCGAGCGTGGCGAGCGGGCTGACGGCATTCAACGTACGTACCAACGGCAGCAACCTTTCACGGCTGCGTCGCAGCTGGAAAAGTGCCGCCGCTTGCAAGCGTGCGAACAGCGCGGCGTGTCGCGCGGCTGAGTGGCGGACATGCGCCACGGGGCTTACCTGCCACAGCCGGCTCTCGGTGTCGCTGAGCGCTGCACGCCGGTCGCTCACGGCATGCCGCCATGCACGATCCAACCGCTGGCGCAAATTCTCCAATTGCAGTGATTGTTGCGTCAGGCGAGTGGCCGGACTCACCAGCGCTGCGCGCCCCGTCAGCCACTGTAGGCGCTCCCGATATCCGTGGAGCTGACGGCGCAGTTCGCGCGACAGGCATTGTTCCAGCTCATCCAAGCGCTGCGCTTGCTGCGCCAGCTTCGCGGTGGGACTCACCAGTGCTGCGCGACCGATCAACCAGCGCAGCCGTTCGCGATGCTCTTCGATCCGCCGCCCCATACGGCGTTCCAGGCGCGTACCCAAACGCGTGAAAGCATCGAGCCAGTCCGCGGCATCGGGAACGACCAGCTCCGCCGCCGCGGACGGTGTCGGTGCGCGCACATCCGCCGCAAAGTCCGCAATGGTGAAGTCGACTTCGTGTCCGATGCCGGTGATGATGGGTATCGGTGAGGCGACGATGGCGCGCGCCAGGCGTTCGTCGTTGAATGCCCAGAGATCCTCGAGGGACCCGCCGCCCCGGGCCAGAATCAGCACGTCGCACTCCGCCCGCAGGCCTGCTAATTGGAGCGCTGCAATGATGTCTGCGGCGGCCTGTGCGCCCTGGACCGGGACCGGATAAATCAATACACCAACCGCAGGAAAGCGTCGCGCCAGCACGTGCACGATATCCCGCACGGCGGCTCCGGTGGGCGATGTGATGATGCCGATGCGAGTCGGAACGCTGGGCAACGGACGTTTTCTATCCGCTGCAAACAAGCCTTCAGCGGTGAGTTTGGCGCTCAATTCCTCGAACTGTCGTTGTAGTGCGCCGCGGCCGGCATCTTCCATGTGATCGATGATGAGCTGATACTCGCCACGGGGCTCGTACAGTCCGATACGGGCGCGCACCAGCACTTTTTGGCCGTCACGGGCGGTGAATGCGCACAACATATTGCGTTGGCGAAACATGGCGCAGCGCACCTGCGCAGCCGCGTCCTTGAGCGAAAAGTACCAGTGCCCGGAACTCGGTCTGGCGAAATTCGAGATCTCCGCTTCGATCCACAACGTGCCGAAACCTCGTTCCAGCAGGATTCGAACTTCGCGATTGAGGCGCGAAACCGTGTAAATGTCGCGATCGGGGCGGGCAGACTGCGTTAAGCGCTCGGCTGGATTCATGTGTAGATGATACTGCGGTTTACCGCGCAGCATGCGCAAGGTACAATGCGCCGCCTCTTAGACGAACCTGTGAACGCGACCTTATGCGCATTCTTGAAGAGGCACTTACCTTCGATGACGTTTTACTCGTCCCGGCATACTCGGAAGTGCTGCCGCGCGACGTGTCCCTCGCCAGCCAGTTGACCCGGGAAATACGCGTCAATCTGCCCGTGGTCTCCGCCGCCATGGACACTGTCACGGAGGCCCGTCTCGCCATTACCATCGCCCAAGAGGGCGGCATCGGCATCATTCACAAGAATATGTCGATCGACAATCAGACCCGGCAGGTCGATCGCGTCAAAAAATTCGAGAGTGGGGTCATCAGCGATCCCATCTGCGTCAAGCCGGACATGACCATTCGCGAGGTGATCGAACTGACCCGGGCCAAGAACATCTCGGGCGTGCCGGTCGTCCTCGGCACCAAGGTTGTCGGTATCGTCACGCATCGCGATCTGCGATTTGAAACGAAGCTGGAT
>Ga0066790_10000369_pt1 | contig 16397 bp, 10 predicted proteins | sample OrgsoiDNA2013050_FD_70963 | JGI IMG/M metagenome (GOLD analysis project Ga0066790, IMG submission 70963) | Permafrost soil microbial communities from the Arctic, to analyse light accelerated degradation of dissolved organic matter (DOM) -... | ecosystem: Environmental > Terrestrial > Soil >...
GGAGCGACTGAGAAAGGATGGCCTTTGAGGCGCTCGAAACACCGCTCAACCAAATATTCATCGCGCTATGCCTCTATTGCTTGTTCTAGGGGGAGAAGTTCTTTCACCTGATTCGTGGCATATGCACGCCAGCTCAGATGGCTTATTTCATACGCAATCGCCTTCTCCTTGCGTTCACTGCTTATGGTGAATATGATGTCTTGACGCGGTGGTGCTATTTTCCCTCTATACGCACGTACTGGATGTTCCTGAATTTCTTCATGAACAATAACCTCTAAGAAGTCTTCCACATGAAATTTCTTTAAGACTTCTTGTATGGCTTCCTCTATCTCTCTGCGTGTTTTTCTGAGCAGCTTTCCTTGCTTTCTCACCAGAAGATCCTGTAGCGCCTGTTCTGCTTTCTCCACTCGTCCTCGTAGAAAATGGTGCGCTGCTTGCGCTCCACTCGTTGATTGGATCAGAAAGCGGCGTTCGGTCCACGTCTGCATGTGTCCATTGACGTCGGCTGTCAGCTCTTGACTCGTCTCATACCCTTGAGCACTACACAGAGGCTCATTTTTCTCAGTGAGTCGCTCAACCTTTCTTATCGATATCTCTTTCTTTCTCATATCATCCACTTCTCGCCGTAATTGCTCTTGCGGTACGTGGAGAGAGGAAAGAGGACACACATAAAAATCTTTCTTCTCATGAATACTGGCACGTGTTTGCAGAGCTGCCATCTTACAATCCCCTACATACAGCAACCCCTCCTTCCCCAGTCCCTCACGTACTCGCGCAATGATGGGCAGATAGACTGGATCATCCGCATGCTCCCCTGAAAGAACTTCCGTTGCCAGTGGCATTCCTAAAGGATCCAGGCTCGCCAGGACCAATTTGAGTTGGGCCAGGTCGGGTCGATGATCTTTGCTATGCCCCAATTGCAGCAATCCCTCTTCATTCACTTCCGCATACCTCTTGACGCTCGTCGTATCCACGCGGACACACCCATTTTGCAGATCATACACCCGTACCAAATTTTCCATCAATTCCTGTTCAAATGCTGACCAGTGAATATCGCTACTCAGCGCATGTAAAACATCAGCAAGGCGATCATCGGTCATATCTCTTGCTTCAAATGTCTTCAGCCCACAACCACGAACTATTTCTTGCCGTCGCATTGCCCACTCTTGTACTTGATTCATTCGATGATTCGCTTCTGAAAGGATATGGGATAACCAGACCATTGTCACGTTTCCCAGGCTTCATCCCTTTCGATTGCCATGAACTGGAATATGTTTGTCCAACAGGTTCGCCATATTCATATGCTGCATGTGCGCTAATAACAGTGGAATATCATCTGCACGTTCAGTTTCAATACTCAGTGTTTCTTTCATGCTTGTAGTGTATTCCAATTTTGAAATCTCGTCAAAATTTGAGCGAACCATGAGATTGCACTTCAAGTTGCCAAAAGCATTATACAGACTCCAAATAATTACAGTTTCCAGGTTGTGTCAAGCGCAGCTGAATACCTAGCAGAAAACTTACCAATGAAGCTCCCAAGTCTAGCATCAATGGAAAACAAGTTGAATATTCACATTCCATCCAAAAGTAACACAACAAGCTAGATTAGCGTATACAAGTTATTAGCACAAGCAATTTTACCATTCATTCACAATTAATAACAACGAATCAGCTTAATAAAGAGTTAGTGCCTTCCAGCATACAACCAAAGAGCCTATGCAGCCTCAGGATCACAACGACATTCCAGCCGCGTAGCTTCAAGTGCCTCATCCAGCGTAAAGGTTTGCACATGTATCTCTTCCTGATCACCCAATTCCAAAGGGTCCCACTCCAAATCATATGCAACAAATAGACGAACCTTATGAGCTATAATCAGGAAGACATTAGAAGTCCAACAAATCTCGATCCTACACGCTCGATAACCAATCTCCTCACGTAATTCTATTTGCGTCTGCCTCACCATTCCTTCAATAGAAACATCGTCAACCTTTCCCCAGGTCAGGTAAGCTGCCAGAACTCAACCCCCAAATCGTACTCCTCAATAAGCAGAACCATCTGTTTTTGACCTACAGGCGAAACCTGGCCAGATGAGATTTGACTCTGATGGGCAGGATCTCCTGGAATACAACTCGCCTGGAACACAGCTTGCTCTCACTTCCAAAAAGGTCTAGAATGGTGTGGTGGAGCGGGAAACATTCTTTGGAGAGAGAAAAGCCTATGCAGCATGCAGCAACTTTGACGTTCGAGCGACTGTGGCCGCGCCTGCAGCACACTTTTCGCGAGGAAGCCAGGGCCGCACCCACCGACTGGCAAGCATTCGAGAAGCGGCTGCGCCAGGAGTGGGAACAGTTCTTTGGGCTGCTGTTGGGCCTGTATGGCGGACAATACGACTTTTTCTATCACCTTGAGGAACTGCTGTATACGATGGCACGCAGCTGGTTCGCGCGTCCGACCTGGCTCAAGCAGCTGGATATGCGGCGCGAAGCCGATCCCACCTGGTTTCAGTCGCAGCAGATGGTTGGCGGCATGTGTTACGTCGAACTGTTCGCCGGGACACTCCAGGGCCTGCGCGACCACTTACCCTACTTCAAAAAGCTCGGACTTACCTATTTGCACCTGATGCCACTGTTCGACTCGCCGAATGGCAATAGTGACGGTGGCTACGCCGTCAGCAGCTACCGCCGCGTCAACCCGAGGCTCGGGACAATCGAAGAGCTGGCCGAGCTGGCGCGCGAGTTCCAGGAGCATGGCATCAGCCTGGTGCTCGACTTCGTTTTCAACCACACCTCCGACGAGCATGAGTGGGCGCGGCGCGCGCAGGCTGGCGACCCCGAGTACGAGCGCTTCTACTTCCTCTTCCCCGACCGGACGTACCCTGACGCCTACGAGCGCACCCTGCGTGAGATCTTCCCCACCGTGCGCCGAGGGAGCTTTACCTGGCGCGAGGACATTCACAAGTGGGTCTGGACAACCTTCAACAGCTTCCAGTGGGATCTAAACTACACCAACCCGGCGGTCTTCCGCGCGATGGCCGACGAGATGCTGTTCATCGCCAACACCGGTGTAGAGATCCTCAGGCTCGACGCACTCGCCTTCATCTGGAAGCGCATGGGAACGAGCTGCGAGAACCAACCAGAAGCTCACCAGATTATCCAGGCATTTAACTCCATCGCGAGAATAGCCGCCCCCGCGACGCTGTTCAAGTCCGAGGCGATTGTCCACCCCGACGACGTGCAGAGCTACATCAGCCCGCAAGAATGCCAGATCAGCTATAACCCGCTGCTCATGGCGCTGCTGTGGGAGTCGCTGGCGACCAGCGAGATCAAGCTGCTCGATCACTCAATGAGCCACCGTTTCCGGCTACCCCAGGGAACGGTCTGGGTGAACTACCTGCGCTCGCACGACGATATCGGGTGGACATTTGACGATAACGACGCGCGGTGGGAGTGGATCGATCCGAACGGACACCGGAAGTTCCTGAACCAGTTCTACACCGGGCGCTTCCCAGGCTCTTTCGCGCGCGGTTTGCCATTCCAGGAAAACCCGGCTACCGGCGATGCCCGCGTCGCTGGCTCGCTGGCCTCGCTTGCCGGGTTGGAGCAAGCGGTCAAGTCCACCGACGAGCAACAGATTGAACTGGCTGTGCGGCGCATTCTGATGCTGCACAGCGTCATCTTGAGCATCGGCGGTATCCCGTTGCTCTACCTGGGTGACGAGGTCGCTACGCTGAACGAGTACTCGTTCGCCCATGACCCGCACAAGGCCGGGGACAGTCGTTGGGTCCACCGCACGAAGACGAATTGGGCCTGGCAAGAGAGGGTAGAGCATGACCCGGACTCGCCGCATGGCCACATATTCGCGGAGCTGGTGCGGCTGATCGCGCTGCGTAAGCAGCAACCGGCGCTTTACGATAGTGACACAGAGTTCGTCGAGACCAGCAACGGGCATCTCTTCGGCTACGTCCGTCACGGCGGCGGTCAGCGACTCTTCGTAGTGGCGAATTTCTCCGCGCATCCACAGGAGATGGATGCTAACCGGCTGCGGATGTATGGGGCAGGCTATCGCTTCATCGACCTGGTCACCGGCCATACGCTCACAGCAGAGCAGCCGTTGCGGCTGGAACCATACCAGTGCATGTGGCTGGAGGCATGTAGTGCTGCCTGATTCTCAGCGCCAATTAACCCAAATGGTAACCATTCAGTAGGGATGGAGCTGGCCTCCATCCGTGTCCCCATCATGCGACTCCTGGGCCGGATGGAGGCTAGCCCCATCCCTACTGAGGAAAAATATATACATAAAAAACCGCCTGGAAATTGGCTTCCCAGGCGGTCTCGGCTCCTCGACCAGGATTCGAACCTGGAACAAATCGGTTAACAGCCGATTGCTCTACCGTTGAGCTATCGAGGAATGTCTGTAACGAACGACACTGGCAGTATATACCAAAGTCGCGCCTTCGTCAATACCTTTTTGGGAAAATTTGCCAGGGGAAAAAATAAATCTGGACTATTGCACTCCCTGTACCTGCGAAGAAATACGCCCGGTTCCTGATCGCCGCTGAACAGGATCCGGGCGGTTTGCGAAGTACGTCAGCAGCGTGCTATGCTGCTGAGCTTATACGCTTGTTAGATGTCGGTCGTGGCCAGGTCGTGAGTCGTCAGGACAAGCGAGATCTCGCAGCCGTAGTGCAGATCGTGCTCGATAAGGTGCCAGATGATCCACTGGCGCGTGGCATACTCATGATGATACGGAATATAGAAACGCTCTTCGAGGCTCTCGGGAGTCCAGGTCGCGAGGGCACGCTGAATCACGTGCCATGTCACCTGTAGGCCGTTAACGAGATCGGAGGCGCTCAACGCGGGTCCATCCTCGTCGCCCCAGTCATAGAAGGTCTCCAATTCGGGACCACCCTCACCCAGAATCTCCTGCAGCCACCAGACGCGCGTACCGATGATACGACCGGCCAATCTGCCTATCGAGCGCAGATGTGACGCGGCCCTTAAAGCGAGTTGATCCTCTGTAAGCGGAGCAATCGCTTGTACAAGGCGGTCCTGATAGGCGTCCCAGCCTTTATAGAATGGTGTGAGCGTTTGTGCTTTTGGCATGTCTTGTATAGTCATTCCACTATCCTTCCTACGTAGCAAGATTGCGCACAGACGTTTCCTGGAAACATCCTTGCCGCCGAAGCCCCTTTTCTTGAGCAATGATATCTACCCGAGGAAGTGTTTCTCTATGAAGTGGCACGCCTTTCGATGACGCCTCGCTTCACGTGCTTTCTCTAGCATAGACGTATGTTACGTTTGACAGTCTTCTTTGACGGTCTTACCAGAAGTGTAGCATAGATGGCTGCACTTTTCTCGCTCCTGATATCACAGTCCTGTGAGAATTTCTCAGGTCTTATTCATATCGCGCCAGCAAACTGGTTGATGAGGGCCAGCGTGACGATAAAGAAGACGCTCAAGCTGATTATAGCGATAACCGGATCGAGCAGCGGCGCGGTCATCAAGCTACCACGCAGGCGTAGCCGATCAAAGAGATTCGGCAGCATAAGCCCACAAAGAGCGGCCACAAACAGGGTCAAAGCAAATCCCACCGCGACAGTAAGGCTGAGTAGCCAGGAGTGAAAGAGCAACCAGACCAGCAGGGCAACCAGGATGCTTGCCAGCACCCCTCCGACTGTGCCGATCTGCAGTTCGCTGAAGAGGCCGCGCCAGAAATCTCTGCCGCTCTTTGTACGCAGTTGCCAGCCAGCAATACCCAGCGCCTGCGAACTGGTACTGCCGCTAGTGAGCACCAGCATGGGGATCAGACAGATCACAGCATTGAGCGCTACCCGCGAACCCACGCCGATCGGTGCCAGGGACGCCAGGGTAATATTCGTATAGAGGATAGAGTTGAAGACGCGCGAGATGATCACCGCCAGGATGAAGCCAGCCACTACGCTCACCGCCAGCCAGGAGAAACGACGCAGGGCTGTTCTCCAGGAGAAATGCTCCTCCTCCTCGCTCTCCTCAACATCGGTGCCCGCGATCTCAGAGAAGTCCTCGGCATGCTCTTCGCGGATCACATCGATGACATCATCCACTGTAATCATACCAACCAGGCGGTTATCGGCATCGACCACGGGCACGCCGAGCAGGTCGTATTTCGAGATGATACGCGCCACCTCTTCCTGATCGGTATCGACCTGGACCTTGATAACGTCGCGATCCATCAGATTGCGCAGAGGCGTCGCGGGATCGGCGGTCACAAGCTGGCGCAGCGACACAACGCCCATCAGGTGTTCCTCTTCGTCCTTGATATAAAGGTAGTAGACCATCTCCAGGTGGACCGAGTTCTGGCGCAGGTAGGTCAGGGCATCCTCAACCGTAGCATCCTGCGCAAGGGCCAGGATCTCGTTGGTCATGATGCCGCCCGCCGTCTCGCCTTCGTAGCGCAGCAGATCGCGGATGGGCTGTGACTCGTTCGCGGGCATCAGGCTCAGCAGGCGCTCAGCCTCTTCGCGCGACATCTCGGACAGGATATCCGCAGCATCATCGGGTGGCAGCCTTTCGAGCAGGTCAGAGGCGCGCTCAGGACCCAGCTCGGTCAGCAGCTCGGATTGCAATGGATACTCGACCTCGTTGAGCGTATCGGCGGCGGTCTCGGTATCCAGACGATCAAGTACCGCCCCGGCGTCCTCGATGTCAAGTTGCTCTAGAATGTCCGCGATATCGGCGGGACGCAGCTCGGCCAGTTTGTTCTGGCTCACATTGAGCTGCACCTGCGATACCATGCCGACCGCGCCCGCCGTCGCGCCCGCACCGGCAAGGGCAAGCTGGCCGGTCGTGCCGCTCGCTCTGACGACCTGAATAGGCTCAACATAATTCCAGGTAATTGTGCGCTCCGCGAGCTGCATGGGCGCGACACGGCTCAGTGCATCTACAGCGGGCTGCACGCCCAGGCGACGCAACAGGCCACTAAAGCTGATATCTACCCCCAGGAGGCGTGCGGTATGCTTAATCTGTACCAGCTTCAGGTCGTTCACCTTCACCACGCGAAAGCCCTGTGTATCCACAATCTGCTTATCCAGAATGTCGCGACGCAGCAGCAACTCATTGGCTTGCGGTGTATAGGGCATAATCTGTGCTTGATTTACGGTAAGTCGAACAGGATCTTCTTCTATACTTTGCACCTGGGACCAGGGAATAATGGTATCGCCCGTTGCGCGATGCACCACCAGGGCAGTGATCTCGGGAAACGTCTCATCAAGGGTCACGCACACATCGCGCACGCCACCTACGCGATGATTCTCCAGGTCATAAACGCTGCGACGCAGCAAGGTGCTCAAAAAAATCATAGTATCACCGCCTTTCGAGAGTAATAAAAGTCATACACTTATCCACAAGCAGTGTGAACAAGTGGAAAAATCGTCGACCCGCGTAACATTTGTTACAGAAACCAGCACAGGAGAGCGCGACAGCTATTAACGAGGTTAACAGGCATCACAAAGCTCTGTGTAGTTCGCACAGGGGACGCTGCAAGAGCAGGAAAGGACTTACTGGCAGGCGGGAAAATCCTTACTCGACATCGGCTCCATCATTGGGGATGATGTATGCTCACCGAGTAAGATGGCGGGAAAACGTCGGGAGGATCAACTGAGCGGAGATCCAGAGGCCGTACTCGATGAGGAGCAGAATGGTCCCAAAAGCAGGTATACGCTAACCATACACCTACTATGACTAGGGCCAGCGTCCATATTCCTCACCTCCTTTACCCGGACCAGTTGCAGATCTCCCAATGGCGACATTCTCGCTAACGTCTAAGGCCGTGGTGGGATGAATGGCAACGGTGGGTTGTACAAAATCTTTCTCCCTGGGATTATAACACTAATATACACGTTTCAACAAGGGACATAGTGTACATAGTACGATTTGGCCTTTTTTCTACATGTGTGCTCCCAATATCCCTTCACTAGGGATGGGGCATAACGAGCGTGTGGTAATATACGTTATATAGGGTATAGAGATGTTCACATTGCGCCGAAAAGAACGAAAATTTAGGTGGCAAGGGAGCGGGAATCTCGCCTGAGATTGAAATATAAAAATGTAGTGAAGAGAACAAGGATAGATACATGGTAAGCAACCAGATATTGCACGTCAATATCCCGACTCCAACAGGCCACCTGGAGGGCATTCTCAAGCCAGAAGAGGAGGGGTCGCAGCCTCTCTACACCAGCGTCATCTGCCATCCACATTCGCTCTATGGCGGCACGATGCACAATAAAGTAGTTTTCAAGGTCGCCCAGACGCTCCAGGCCCAGAACATTCCCGCGCTCCGCTTCAATTTTCGCGGCGTCGGCAAAAGTACTGGGACCTATGACGAGGGTCGGGGCGAGATGGACGACGTGCGCTACGCGCTGGAATTTCTGAGCCGCCGCTATCCAGGCGTTCCCATCATCGTCGCGGGCTTCTCCTTCGGAGCTTACGTGGCGCTGCGCGTAGCCGCGAACGACGATCGGGTACAGGCGATGATTGGCCTGGGAGTACCGGCACGCTGGTTCGAAGGTAATACGCTGCAGGACTGCCACAAGCCCAAGCTTATCGTTCACGGCACCGAAGACGATACCGCGCCCTACAACGCCACGGCACAATGGTTCGAGCAGGTGCCTGCACCCAAAAGCATGGTCGCGATCGAGGGTGCCGATCACTTCTTCCAGGGCCATCTTGAAGAGGTACAGACAATCGTCAACCGCTTCATAGAATCGCTCTAAGTATCGACGCTTGTCTGATTGTATAGCACAAAAACGAGGAGATAGATATGTCTATAGCAAGCAAAACGCGGGAGATTAGCGCTCGCGTCACCAACCAGCCGCAGTGGCGCTGGTATCACGGTGTAGCCTTTTACGCAATCGTCCAGGTACTGACCTTTGGCCTCTCGGGCCTGACTAACGTAGTAACCGGTAAGAAGAGCGACAATGCACGCGACGCCATCTTCGGCGATGTATCCTACTTCAAGGGCTTGAAGCAGTCCGTATTCGCGCCACCGTCCTGGGTTTTTGGTCCTGCGTGGACTATAAACAACATCGCGAGCATCTACGGCAATTTGCGCGTACTGAATATGCCGAAGAACACACCGGGGCGCGACGCCTATATCGCGCTGCAGGCCGCTTCGTGGCTTGACTACGTGATATTCAGCGCGGCCTATTTCAGCCTGCGTTCGCCCATCAACGCGTTTTTTATCACCCTTAGTATGTTCCTGCTGACTATTGCCAGCATCCTGGTTTCCATCTTCCAGCTCAAAGATACAAAGGTCGCGCTCTCGTTCGCCACACTCTTCGTCTGGCTGATTATCGCGCTGACCGCGGCCACGTTTCAGGCGGCCTGGAACCGCGACGAGTTGTACAAAGTGGGACCGTTCGCCGAGGTCAATCCAGCATTGGAGAAAGAGGCAAGCTAGCTGGCATCCCAACGCGCTCTGTTACAAACTCAAGTGTTAGAGCGTATATACAGTAGGGATGGGGCTGGCCCCCATCCGGCCCGGAAGCCACATTGTGGGGAACCGGATGGGGGCCAGCCCCATTCCTACTGTTATCTTATTTAGGAGTAAACATATGGCAAACGAAAAGGCCATCAGGCGATGGTCTGAGCTAAAGGGGATGAAGGTCGCAATTCCGTCCCAGGGGAGAAACGTCGGCGAAGTTGAGGATTTCTATTTTCAGCCCGGCACAAACTCCATCTACGCGCTGAGCGTGCGCACACGGCTCTCCGGCATCCTGGCGCTGCCCACGCGCTCAATCGAGGAGATCACCAGCGATGCCGTGGTTATCAAAAACGAGGAGATGTTATCAAAAAGGATACCACCCTTCCCGCTGGGAACGATGCTCATTTCCGCGCAGGTCAAAGGGGAGGATGATAAAAACGCGGGCATTGTGGCCGATGTATTAATCAGCGTCATTCCTATCGTCGCGCTACATGTCGCGGGCTACGAGGTCACTGATGCCTCCGGCAGGCGTTCCAATCGGCGCAAGATCCTCGACGCGGACGCTGTAACGCATTACGGTGAAGGAAGCATGGTCATCGATAAACAGACGGTGCGCAGGCTCTAGTCCAGACACTGCATCCAGCGGTCCCGCTACGCCTCGTTACGCAGGCGCGCGACCTCGGCCTCGGCGGCCCGCGCCTCCTTGCCACGGCGCAACTTGCGCAATGCCTCGGCCTTGCGCTGCCAATTATCGGGATCGTTGGGTGCCAGGCGCAGCGCAGCCTCGGCGGCATCCAGCGCCTCCTCGTAGCGACGCAGCTGTTTGAGCACCAGCGACTTGTTATGCAGGGCCGAGACCATGCGCGGATTGAGGCGCAGAGCTCTATCATAGGCGTCCAACGAGTGCGCGTAATCGGCGAGCTGGTAATAGGCGTTGCCCTGCCCGTTCCAGGCCTGCGGAGAGTTGGGGTTCAGGCGCAGCGCGTGCTCGTATGCATCGAGCGCCAGATCGTAACGCCCCATCTGGCACAGAACGCTCGCTTTGCCATTCCAGGAAGGCGCGTAGCGCGGATCAATACGTAACGCTCGCTCGTATGATTCGAGCGCCCTGGGAGTATCCCCCATATCGCCTAGAACGTTGCCGCGCCTGTCCCATGCCTTCACAAAATTGGGGTCGCATTTGACCGCGCGATCATAATGGTCAAGGGCGCTCTTCAACTTCTGCTGAGCATAGAGCACATTGCCGATGCCATACAGGGCAGGCGCGTAGTTGGGGTTGCGGTTGATCACCTCCTGATAGGCAAGCAGCGAATCGGGGAGCCGCCCCATCTCGTACAGGACCAGGCCCTTGCCGTTCCAGTAGGCAATATTGTTGCGATCAAAGGAGAGCGCTTGCTCAAAGGCGCGCAACGCTTCTGGATAGCGCTTCATCTGCCTCAGCACCAGTCCCTTGTTATTCCAGGCCTGCGCCATACGTCCATCGAAGTGGATTGCGATATCGAACGCCGTCAGCGCCTGGTCGGGCTGCCCCAGCGCGCTCTGCACAGCTCCCTTGCCGTTCCACGAAACGGCGTTATCCGGTTCCAATAGTACGGCCTTTTCAAAGACATCAAGCGCTTCGCGATTGCGGCGTAGCAGGTTGAGCGCCGTTCCCTTGCCATTAAGCGAAGTGACCAGCGAGGAGTCTAGCTGTAAAGCGCGCTCAAAGGATTCGAGCGCCTCGCGGTGACGCCCACTGAGCGCAAGGGAGAGGCCACGCCCCTGCCAGGCGAGCGGATTCAAGCTCTCAGTTTTTAAAGCCTGATCGTAGGCATCCAGGGCTTCTCGGCCACGCCTCTGCGCGTATAATGCATAAGCGTTTTGCAATAATTGGTTGCCCCTCGGCGCGCTGCGGATCGTCTTATCGGCGGGGATCGCGAACGATAGCGTGCCGCTGATACGCTGCTGATCGATGTGGCGCAGCGCCCTCACGACCTCCTGCGCGCTCGCGGGCCGTTTCACCGAGTCCATATCCAGCATCTGTTGCAGCAGATTCTCCAGTTCGGGTGGAACGACGGGATTCAACTGCGACGCGGGCCGGAAAAAGAACGGCTGCTCGCTAGGATCAACGCCTGTGAGCAGGCAGTGCAACAGCGCGCCCAGGCTGTAGATATCCGAGCGCGGCGTGCTCTGCGCCTTGCCGTACTGCTCGGGCGCGGCAAAGCCCGGAGAGCCGAGCGCCACGGTGTCGTGCGACTGGCCCGGCTTGAAGATGCGGGCAATGCCAAAATCGATCAGATAAACATGCCCACTATCGCTGATCATCACGTTTGAAGGCTTGAGATCGCGGAAGATAATGGGTGGCTGATGCGTATGCAGGTAGTTCAGCACATCGCAGATCTGTATGCCCCAGTCAAGCACCTGCTCCATGGGGAGCGGACTCCCCGCCGCCTTCTCCAGATAATCTTCCAGCGTCTGCCCCTCGATGAAATCCATCACCAGGTAAGAGCGTTCATTCTCCGTAAAGTGGTCATAGATGCGCGGCAGATTGGGATGCAGCAGATCAGCAAGCAGGCGGGCCTCGTGTTCAAAGGACTCCTCCGCCTCTTGAACCTGGGTAGGGTTCAGTCCGGCGCGGCTCATTTCTTTAATAGCGATCGGGCGATTATTGAAGCGCGTATCTGTAGCCTTATAGACAGCACCCATACCACCCTGGCCGACGCGCGCCTCTAACTGGTAGCGCCCACTGAGCAGTGTTTGTTCAGGCAATGATCCGGTTGTATATTTAAAAGGGAGCGGCGCGGCACAATACTGGCAGAAACGCGCCGTCGCGACATTCGCGGCCCCACAGTTATCGCAGAACTGCTCCTGTGTTTCCATACAATTTTATTACTTCTTATATTTCACAACATAACTCTACAACATTGAACGTGATAGATAGCGTAAAGGTTCCAGGTCCTGGGAGGTTGTATCTCTCTTAATGATAACACATGACGTTGGACCGCGTATTGCACGGCTCTTTCATGTAACCCCTCGCCCGCTTCAAGCCTCCGCATGAATAGTGTGCCACAGGCGTAGCCAATCTTCAATACTTAGCGTCTCTGCCCGGCGACTGGCATCAATCGAGGCAGCGGCCAACCATGCGCGTACCTGCTCATTTTTGGAATGCAGGCCATGGGTCAGCGAGTTATGTAGCTGCTTGCGCTTCTCCGAAAAGCCCGCCTGGACCAGGCGGAAGAAACTATCGCGCTCCTCGGGCAGGAGAGGAGCTTGCGGCTTCACGTCCACACGCAGAATCGCCGAATCGACTTTGGGCGCTGGATAGAACGAGCGCGCAGGCACCTGCGCGATAATACGCGGGCGACCATAAAATTGGATGCTCACCGCCAGCACGCTCAAGTCGCCCGGCTCGGCAATGATGCGCTGCGCGACCTCCTGTTGCACCATCACGACCAGCAGACGCGGAGGATTCGCGCTCTCTAGAAAGTGTCGGAACGTCGGCGCGGTAATATAGTATGGCAGGTTCGCCACCAGCTTGTACGGCTCTTGAGCAAAGACCTCTTCGGGATTGAGAAAGAGCAAATTGCGCGCCACCAGCTCAATGTTTGGATACGCGCTGGTCGTCTTTGCTAATAGCGCCAGCATGTCGCGCTCAAGCTCAACCGCGACTACGCGCCGTGCCTGCTTCGCCAGCTCACGCGTCAGCACGCCCGTACCCGAGCCAACCTCCAATACCTGATCGTCGGGCTGAATATCGGCAGCCTCGACGATAGTATTCAGGATCGAGCGATCAATCAAAAAATTCTGCCCAAAGGATTTCAGTGGGCGCATCTTGTTCGCGGCAAGCAGGTTGCGCAGTTCGCTTATACTGGTCAGGTCTAATTCTGCGTGCGCATTTTGCGCTTCAGATGGACTATGCAGGCTATCGGTCACTCTATTTCTCTCACCTTACGGATTTTTTCAAACTGTACCAGAGCATGGCGGCGCTGTCAAATTCTCCGCCCACTCCGCCAGACGGCGCGTCCTAGCAACAGACCAGACATAGCGATCACGAGCGCGCCGATGAGCACAGCACCGATCACAATCAGCGGAATCAGGATGACCAGGGCGAGCACACCCACACCAGCCAGTAACAGCGCACCGAGCAGTATCAGCAGCGGCTTGAGCAGAATAATGCCCAGCACGATCAGCACAATCCAGCGCAACGTGTGAGGTCTGTTGTGGCGCTGCGGACGCGCCCATGACGGGACCGAGTATTGCATCCGTTGTTGTTGCTCGTACGGACGGTAGCCATTCTCCAGGGCGTCACCGTCGGGACTGAAATGCCGACGCCGATAGCGACGCGCGCGCTCGTCTATCTCGTGCGCATGCGCCGTGCTGGCGGGATCGTACGAGCGTTGCGCGGCGGCATCCTGAGCGTGATAGCTATACGCTGGAAGAGACGCCTCGAAGGTCGAGGGATGCTCTTCCTTGGGCACACTCCCACCCTTCGGTGCTTTATAAAGGTGTTGATATATTTCTACGTCACCGCCCAGGCGTTCGCTACCCTGTTGCGGGACAAATTCTTGCTGGCTCATGAAATGCTCTCCTTGTTCTTATGAAACCCTCATTATTCAGTACGTATCAGGTAACAACGAGTTGCACGTAGTGAATCTACAGAGGGATAGAGCATTTCTGGTCATGCCGCAAAACGCGTAAAAAGCAAGCGATCATAAAACGTGATAAAAGGCAAAATTAGCACTTTATGGATGAGTTGGTATGACCTATGTGGGGGATATATTCGCCTGGATAGAAACCTTATGGTATCATTGTAGGGATACTCATGGCAATGAGAAGAGATGGCAAGGGAAGATATATAAAAACGCGCCTGTATGATAATGAGGAGGGACGTGATATGTCCATAGATGAACTCAGCGATAAGCAGCATGAAAAAATACGTGCCCTCGTCACAGCCCCTGATGTGCAAGGGGGCATCATTCCTGCATCAGCCAGTAAGCCTGTTCTAACGGCACAGGAGCAGCAGGCGCTGCGTATAGCGCGAGTTAACCGTATCATCATGCGCAAGCGTCGTCAAGCGCGCTTCGGCAAAGACATGGCTCCGCGTATAGTTACTTTTGTGGTCATTGCTTTTGCCCTCTTCACCATCCTGGTCTCAGGGAGCGTCGGCGCTGGCTACGCCTACTACCAGGCGCAACTTCCCCTCCTGAACGGCATAGCGCAGCACTCACTTTTCCAAACGACGCATATTTATGATCGCAACGGCAAATTACTGTATGAACTTTACGATCACCAGCAAGACAAAGGGCGTCGCACCTATATAAATTATACTGACATATCGAAATTATTAGTCAACGCCACCATCGCGGCTGAAGATCACACCTTCTGGACCAATAACGGAGTCGATCTCAATGGTATCGCGCGCGCCGCCTTCTCAAACGTGCAGAGCCAGGGTGTGGTCGAGGGTGGCAGTACCATCACGCAGCAGCTGATCAAAAACCAGTTTTTCGCCGGGCAGCCACGTTCATTTCCGGTTAAAGGCGAGGAGGCTCTCCTGGCGACCGGCCTGACGCAGCAATACCCTAAGTGGAAGATCATGGAAATGTACGTGAATACCGTATATTATGGTGATCTCAACTATGGTATTGAGTCCGCCACCGAAGACTACTATGGCCTTCAGCAGCATTGCACGCGCACACACTGCACGCCTGCCGTCGCGCAACTGGATATCGCCCAGGCATCCATGCTGGCAGGTCTGCCCCAGGGTCCATCGCTCTACGATCCTATTGTGAACAAGGCTACCGCGATGCAGCGCCAGGAAGTAGTTCTGCAGAATATGCTCGATCTGGGTATGATCACCGCGAAACAGAAGGCCCAGGCGATCCAGGAGACCACGAAATACAAATTCACAGGTCATTCTATCAATAACACCCCCCAGGCACCGCATTTCGTGCGCTACGTGATCGATCAGGTACTGGTCCCGTTGCTGGGCGCGCAAAATTTAGAGGATGGCGGCTACAACATCTATACAACGCTTGACCTGACGCTGGAGAAGAAGGTCGAGCAGATTGTCTACAACCATCTTTACACGCCGCAATACGAATCGTATGTTGGTTACGGCATTCTAGCGCAAACCAATAACGTCAACAATGGCGCGGCGGTAGTGATGAATCCCTATAACGGCGAAATCCTGGCGATGGATGGTAGCGCCCAATATAACAAGAATACGCCGCAGATGCAGGGGCAATTCAACGCAGCGACAGCCCCACGACAACCGGGTTCATCGTTTAAACCTATCGTCTACGCCACGGACTTTGAGATGGGCTGGTATCCTGGCATGATCGTTCCGGATCACAAGACCATCTATCCCGGTAACGCGCAGCCACCATACTATCAGCCACAGAACTACGACGGCACCTATCACACCAGCTTCCCGATGACCATTCGTACAGCCGTAGCCAACTCCTTCAATATTCCGGCCATCGACGGACTTATGTACGCTGGCATCCCCAATGTGCAGAACATGGCCGGTCGGCTGGGATTGACCGAAATTGCCCACAAAAAGGCATCTCAACTCGGTCCATCCATGGCTATCGGCTCAACCGAGGTCTCGCTGCTGGATCTGACCGATGCCTACTCAGCATTCGCCAACAAGGGTGTACGCATGGCACCAACCTCTATTTTGGAGATCACCAATAACGAGGGGCAGCCCATCTATAAGTACAACGAGGCCCATCCGCAGGGGATGCGCGCGATGCGTGAAGATGTCGCCTTCTTGATCAGCAGCATCCTCTCCGACAAGCAGGCGCGCTACCACGAATTCCTGCCGGGCAACCCGTTGGAACTGGATCGACCGGCGGCGGCCAAAACGGGAACAACCGATAGCTTCCGCGACAACTGGACTATGGGCTATACGCCCCACCTCGCGGTTGGCGTCTGGGCGGGCAACGATGATAACAGTA
>Ga0066790_10000371_pt1 | contig 16390 bp, 17 predicted proteins | sample OrgsoiDNA2013050_FD_70963 | JGI IMG/M metagenome (GOLD analysis project Ga0066790, IMG submission 70963) | Permafrost soil microbial communities from the Arctic, to analyse light accelerated degradation of dissolved organic matter (DOM) -... | ecosystem: Environmental > Terrestrial > Soil >...
GCGGGGTCAACGCCAGGACATTCTCGCGGCCATCAGCGGGCGAAGGCCTGCGCGCGATCAGCCGCCGCTTCTCGAAACCACGCAGCAGGCGGCTCAAATAACCCTCGTCGATCCCGAGCCGCACGGCGAGGCGGCTCGCCGACGGCGAATCCGTTGTCGGCTGGCCGCCGGTGCCGTCTTTCCAATGTGCGAGCTCGTAGAGGACGCGTACTTCCGCCAGCGAAAACTCGCTTTCGAGCAGCCCTTCCTGCAGCACGCCGATTTTCTGCGTATAAAACCGGTTGAAACGGCGGATGTCGGAAATTCTTCGCTCGTGATCGATAGTCTGCGGCTGCGCCATGGTGCGATAGGCTCGCAGTGCGTGGAAGGAATCGACGCCACTGTCGGCAATTTAGTTGCTTTTGTCAACCATTCCGCTCGCGATGCATTTGCTCACAGGACGCTTTCTGCTCCAGAATCCCCGCGCCGCAGCCGGTTGCCCTGGAGCTGTCGCCTTTCGCATCGCAGACGCGGAACGAAGCCTCGTGGCGACGGTCTCTACCACCGTGAACGGCAATGCCACCCTTCCGATGCGTGCCCTTTGCCGGGCGCGCGCAAGCGCATACCTCGCGCTCGCGTGTTTCTTTTCATCGATGATGGCGGCGGGGAGCGCGATGGCGGCCGGCGGCGACCTGCTCGACGCGATCGAGTTCTACTATCCGGCGCTGGACCACTATTTCGTCACCGCCGACGCGCACGAAATAAACCTCCTCGACACGGGCGCTTTCGTCGGCTGGCAACGCACCGGCTTGGGCTTCAAGGTTCTCGACCCCGCTACCGCCGTTGCCAACGTCTCGCCGGTCTGCCGGTTCTATGGCAGCCCCGCGGCCGGGCTCGACTCGCATTTCTATTCCGCCTCACCCATCGAGTGCGATCAGGTCAAGCAGCGCTTCCCCGGCGTCTGGCTCCTGGAATCGAGCAATGTCTTTCTGGTCGGCCTGCCCGATCCGTCCAACGGCCATTGCCCGTCGGGAACCGTGCCCATTTATCGCAGCTGGAACGGCCGCATCGATTCCAACCATCGCTACACGACCGATCCCGCCGTGCAGCAGTCGATGATCGCGCGCGGCTACATTGCGGAGGGGTACGGCTCGCCGCCGGTGGTGATGTGCTCGCCGGGAACCAACGCGAGTCCGCCTTCGTGCACCGTTGTCGCCAGCGATCCCGCGCCGACGGTGGGCAGCAGCATCACGCTGAGCGCGTTTTGCGACGGCAATGCGACGTCATACATGTGGACCGGCTGCACGGGCAGTGGCTCGACCTGCACCGCGACCTCGTCGTCGACGGGCTTGCGCACCTACACGGTCATCGGCAGCAATGCCGTGGGCCCGGGCGCACCGGCGATCATCAATGTCTTCTGGTCGGAATTGCCTCCTCCGCCGGTGTGCAACGTCAGCGTGACGACCAACAACGACCGGCCGGCAGTCGGCTCGCTGGCGATGCTGACCGCGTCGTGTGGCGGCAATCCAACAAGTTATCAATGGAGCGGCTGCAATAGCAACACCGAGACATGTCTGGTTCGCGGAACGACGCCGGGCGCGCAGAGCTATTCGGTGATTCCAATCAATTCCGGCGGCTCCGGCCCGCCCGCGTCCGCCACGGTGAATTGGCAAACATCGGCTTCGCCGCCTCCCGGGCTGTGCTCGCAATATCCGAGCATCCTGTATTCGGATCTGCCCTGGGACTTCGTAAGCGTCCACACCAGCGCTTATGTCGACCCGCCTGCCTTTGCCTGGAACGGCGTGTGGGTGATCAAATTTACCGTCGCCTCGGGAGCGAGCTCAGGATCCACCGGCCGCTTGACCGTTTCCGAATTCGCGGGCCCCGCGACCAACCGCGACGCAACGCTTTCGTCGCTTCCCTGCGATTTTCGCCCGACCGATCCGAGCGGCGCCAATGGCCCGCTGTCGAGAAGCGACGGGTCGACCACGAGCAACGACTTTTTCATCGGACCGTCGGGCGGGACTCCGCGCCTCACGCCGGGACAAACGTACTATCTGAATGTTCGAAACTTCACCAGCACCGACGGGTCGATCTCCTGTCCCATCGAGCTCGGTCGCTGCGACGCGCTTTTGTATTTCGTTCCCTGAGTCGCGCGTCAATCCGCTTCCGCTCGCCCTCGGCAACTCCTATCAACGGTGCGACGCGAGCGCGCCGGCTCAACCGAGATAGCGCCGGAAGTGACCCAAGGTCCGCTCGCGCGCGAGCGCCGCAGCGGTCGCATCGTAGGATCCCCGCTGATCGCAATTGAACCCATGATCCGCGGCATAGATAAACACTTCGACGTCGGGATGCGCCGTAGCGAATCGCTTGACGCCATCGACCGGTATCATCGAATCGCGCTCGCCGAAGTGCGACATCACGGGACATTTCGGCGTTTCGGCGATGGCCTCGAGCATGCCTCCGCCGTAATAAGTGACAGCGCACGCGAAGCCGGCCAATCGGCACGCGCTCATCCATGAGACAAGGCCGCCCCAGCAATAGCCGACGACTCCGACTTTGCCCGTTGCGCTCAATGCGTCGCGAGCCGCGGTGACGTCCAGCAACGCGCCCTCGGTGGTTGCTTTGGCCTTGAGCGCGCGCCCGCGGGCAATGTCCTCGCCGGTGTACCCGATGTCGACACCGCGTTCGTAGCGATCGAATAGTGCAGGCGCGACGGCCACGTATCCTTCTTTTGCGAATCCATCGCAAACGCTTTTGATGTGACTGTTGACGCCGAATATTTCCTGCGCGACGACGACGCCGCCGCGCGATTCGCCGGCCGGGTCCGCGCGATAGGCTGACAGGCGAAATCCGTCGGTCGCTACCAGTTCGATCATCTTACCCATCCGTTTCACTCCATGTCGATTGTCCTCGAGCGCGAATTATGACATTCCCATCGACGCGATCTCCGTGGATTTGATCGGGGCGGGCCCTCGCCGAGCTTTCGCGTGGGATAATACGCGACCAACGCTGCTCGGCTCGACCGACCGAAAGAGAAAGTCATGAAGGTGGACCGCACCAAGATCGAGTCCTTGATACACCAGCTGCTGATCGAAATCGGCGAGGACCCGCAGCGCGAAGGCCTGCTCCGCACGCCCAAGCGCGTCGCCGAGGCGATCGATTTCCTGACCTCGGGCAACCGCATCGACCTCGAGCGGCTGATCAATGGCGCGGTGTTCACGCAAGAAACGAACAGCATGGTCATCGTCAAGAACATCGAGGTGTACAGTCTTTGCGAGCATCACATGCTGCCTTTTTTTGGACGATGCCATATCGGCTACATTCCGAACGGACGGGTATTCGGCGTCTCCAAGCTGGCGCGTCTTGTCGACATGTACGCGCGCCGGTTGCAGCTTCAGGAGCGCCTCACCGAGCAGATATCGAAGGAAGTCATGGAGTCGGTCGATGCCAAGGGCGTCGGTGTGATGATCGAGGCACGCCACCTTTGCATGATGATGCGCGGCGTCGAAAAACAGAACTCGGTGATGATCACCTCGTCGGTGCTGGGCACGTTTCGCGAATCGACGGCGACCCGCGAGGAGTTTCTGGCATTGATCGGCAGCCGGCCGGCTTGACCCGCATCGATACCAGGCGCCAGCGCTCGAAACGATCCATTCCTCAGTGTCCGCGACTTCGCGGCGCAAGATCCGACTGACAATCCCGTCGCGGTCGGTTTCATTCATCCGCCCGGCCTCATACAAAACACAACAGCATGTCATTCGCAAAACTTGGTTTGTCCCCCGAACTCGTTCGCGCGGTTGCCGAACACGGATACACCGTCCCGACGCCGATTCAGTCGCAGGCGATCCCGGCGGTGCTCGCGGGAGGCGACCTGCTTGCGGGTGCGCAGACAGGCACCGGCAAGACCGCCGGATTCGTTCTGCCTATTCTTCAGCGTCTGATGACGCACAGCGTCGCGGCGCAGGCTGGCGGCCGCCGGCCGGTGCGCGTGCTGATTCTCACGCCGACGCGCGAGCTCGCCGCGCAGGTCGCGGAAAGCGTGCACGTCTATGGCAAGTACGCGAAGCAGGTGTGCGCGGTCGTCTACGGCGGCGTCGGAATCCAGCCGCAGATTGCGCAGCTCAGGCGCGGCGTCGACATACTAGTCGCGACGCCGGGCCGGCTGATGGACCTGCATGGGCAACGCTGCGTCGACCTGTCGCGGGTCGAGATCCTGGTGCTCGACGAGGCCGATCGCATGCTCGACATGGGCTTCATCCGCGACATACGACGCATTCTGGCGATGCTCCCCAAGAGTCGGCAGAACCTGCTCTTCTCGGCGACATTCTCGGACGAGATCAGGGGCCTCGCCGACACGCTCCTCGATCATCCGGCGACGATCGAAGTCGCGCGCCGGAACTCGACCGTCGAAGCGACGACGCAAAAAGTCCATCCCGTCGATCGCGACCGCAAGCGCGAGCTGCTCTCGCACCTGATCAAGACGCGCAACTGGTTTCAGGTGCTGGTGTTCACGCGCACCAAGCACGGCGCCAACAAGCTCGCCGAGCAACTCAACAAGGACGGAATCACCGCGCTCGCGATTCACGGCAACAAGAGTCAGGGTGCGCGCACCCGCGCACTGTCTGAATTCAAGACTGCGACGCTGCAGGTGCTGGTCGCCACCGACATCGCCGCGCGCGGCATCGACATCGATCAGCTGCCGCACGTCGTGAACTACGATCTGCCGAACGTTCCCGAGGACTACGTGCATCGCATCGGCCGAACCGGGCGCGCCGGCGCCACGGGCGAGGCGATTTCGCTGGTATGCGTCGACGAGCACGCGTTCCTGCGCGATATCGAAAGGCTGATCAAGCGCGAGATACCGAGCGAAGTCATTGCCGGCTTCGAGCCCGACCGGCGAGCGGTCGCGCAGCCGATTCAGCAGCGCGGCGCGCGCGGGAGCGGTCCCTCGGGCGCGACGTCGAGGCACCGGTCCGCGGCCGGCGGCGGCGGTCGAGGCGGCGCCGAAGGCCGCACCAAGTCCCCGGGCCACGCGCACGCTTCGCACGGCAAGGCAGGCGCGAATCCCGCCACGGCGCGAAAGACGCATTCATCGGCCGCACCGCAGCCGGCGGCTCAAGCTCGCACCTCCGGATCATCGCCACGTCCCGCTCCGCGCACGCCGGCAAACGCCGCGAAGCCCGGCGTGCGCCGCTTCGGCGGGCGCTTCAAATAAGCGTCGGATGGCGCTCAAGGCGACCATCTGCAAGGCTGCGCTGCGCATCGCCAACGTCGACAGCAATTACTATCAGGATCACGCACTGACGCTGGCGCGGCATCCCTCGGAAACCGACGAGCGCATGATGTTGCGCATCCTCGCCTTCGCACTCCACGCTGATGAGTCGCTGCAGTTCGGCCGGGGGATCAGCACCGACGACGAGCCCGATCTCTGGCAGAAGGATCTGACCGGTGTCATCGAGATCTGGATCGATGTCGGCCAGCCTGATGAAAAACTGATTCGCAAGGCGTGCGGCCGATCGCGGCAGGTTTTCATCTATAGCTATGGTGGCTACGAGTCGGGCAAGTGGTGGCAGCGCGTCGCGCCCAAGCTCGAACGATGCGAAAATCTCACCGTGCAGCACGTCGCGCCGGCGACGTGCGCGGCGCTGACCAGCCTTGCGGCGAGAAGCATGGAAATCCAGTGCACGATCCAGGACGGACAGGCGTGGATGGCGAGCGACGATGTGAGCTTCGCGGTGGAGCTCGCGACACTCAAGACCGCGACTTCTGCCGCCGCACGTAGATAGCTTCACTCGATCGCTGTGGATGACGAGAGTCCGAAGGGCGAGAACAGCCCGCCTCGACCGAACACGGCGACGTCTCGACATCGGATCGCCGACGCGGTCACGATCCCGCACCAAATGCGATGCACCGTTGCGGTGGTCGTACGCGAAACGCTGCTATTTTATAAGTTCTTTCAAGCACTTGAAAAGCGCGACGGCGGCCACCGGGCCGCCGTCCGCACGCCAGAATGACGCGAGTGCGCCAATCTCAGGCGTGCAGCCACCAGCGATAGAGCGTGCGCGCGACCGCTTTCGCACCGCTCAGCGCCGGCGCCGGCAGCTGAAGCGGTCTGAGCAGCATATCCACGGGCAGTTCGCGCGGTGCGTGCCGACGCGCCAGCGTGCCGACGCGGTCGAGGAAGCTCTGATAGTCGCGCTCGACCGAGCTGCCGCTCCCGGATTGCCTGCCAGGATGGTTGCGGGTGGCACCCCAAACGTGGCGATAGGCGCAATACCCGTCGTCGTCGCGCGAAGCGAACATGCGCTTGGCGAGCGTACGGCCCACACGCCATCTTCCGTGAGCTTCACGCTGCTGGTAGCGGCGAAAGTAGCGATAGAAATGTTTGTAGTGGCGCACCTCGTCGGCATAGATCCGCCCGGCCAGGTCCTTCAGCACCGGCTCCTCGACGTAGTCGTGAAGTGAGCTGTACAGCGTCGCGGTGCCCATTTCCACCACGCAACGCGCCGCGAGCTCGAGCCCATGCGACGGCTCGAGGTCGGGCAGCGTACAGGTCTTGGCGTATTCCTCGAAAAACGCGTCGTAAACGGTTTGCCAATCGAAGTCCGGCCACGCGTGTTCAACGTACGCCCGAAGCGCGGCGCCGTGCTGCACTTCCTCGTGCTCCCACGACTGCGCGAGCCAGTCTGCAACCTCGGGATCCTCGGCGAAATAGGACACCAGGACGTGCGCGTACAGATCCGACCCGGTCTCGACGAACGAAGCCATCGTCACTAGGGTGAAGAGCGTCGGGTCGTCGGCAACCTGGGATCGATCGATCGCCGCGTAGTCGATGTCGGCCAGTCGCCATGGCGCACGGGACCGCGGCGGAACAGGCGGCCGGTCTACCGTGGGGCGGCGGGCAGCAATGGTTTCAGGCACGATTTTTACCCCTTGTCACGCGATAGACAGCGATGACTCAAAAAAATGCCCTCCTTGGAGCGCAGCGCCCAAGCGATGCTTCGGGCGCTTTCGCCACGCAGCCTAATGTGCCACAAACCCGGTTGCGCGGACAGGTAACTGCGTCCTACATTTTCGAGGCGCTTGGCCCGGCGCGACAGCGCCCTCGGCGTCGCCCCTTAGTAGAATGCATTTTTGCTGCGCCATCGGAGCTCATGCAAACGTTCGAACGCATCGTCGCCCTGACGGCGCCCTTGTTCATTCTGGTCTTGCTTGGCTACGGCCTGACACGGTGGGCGCGATGGCCAAAACCGGTCTCCGACGCCCTGACACGGTTCGTGTTCTCGGTCGCGATTCCGGCGCTGCTATTCCGGATGATGAGCGATTTTTCGCGCTTGCCCCGGGTCGATCCGCGCCTGCTGATCGCGTATTTCGGCAGCTGCTTCATCGTTTTCGCGCTGGGGCGTTTTATCGCTCGGCGGGTGTTTCGCATGGACGGCGTATCGCAATCGGTTTTCGCCTTGGGCGGAATTTTTGCCAACAACGTCTTGCTTGGCGTCCCGCTGGCCAAGATCACGCTCGGCGAGGCGTCGATTCCCGTGGTTTCGCTGGTGCTGGTCTTCAACTCGCTGACGCTGTGGACGCTGGTCACGATTTCGGTCGAATGGGCACGCCATCGAGCCATGTCGTGGTCGGGTTACCTGCAAGCCGTTAAGGCGGTGCTGACCAATCCGGTCGTCGCCAGCATTCTCATCGGTACCGCGTGGGGACTTGCCTCGCTACCGCTGCCCGCCGTGGTCGACGGCACGCTGGAGCTTGTCAGCCAGGCCGCGATTCCGCTGTCGCTGATCGCGCTGGGGATGGGACTTGCCGAGTACCGCATCAGCGAAGAATGGCGCGTCAGCGCAACCATATGCGCCCTCAAGCTCGTCGCGCAGCCGGCGATCGTCTACCTGCTCGCGCGATGGTTGGCGCTTCCGCCGCTGGAAACGCAGGCGATCGTGATGCTGGCATCGTTGCCGGTCGGCGCCAACGTTTATCTGATGAGCCGCCAATTCAACACCCTCGGCGGGCCGATCGCCGCGAGCCTGGTCATTTCCACGGCGCTGGCCGCGGCAACGACGCCGCTGATTCTTGCGCTCACGGCAGGCGGATAGGCGCGGACGCGTCGCGCGCCCGAGTCAAGGCCAGCCGCGTCTCTAATTCTGCGCCATGCGATCGAGGCACACGCGCAGGAAGTGAGCGCGGTGCTCGTCCGGGATCGAGGGCTGCTCGAACACCAGCCGCGCCTGATCGGCAAGAAACACTTCGTCGCCTTCGTCGTGCACGAACCACCGCAGGTCGTTGGGAAAGGCACGGATCGCGAAAAAATCCTCTTTCATCCGTTCGATGAAGGCTTCGCCGGCAATGCCCGCGTCGCGAGACAACGCGGCGTTGTGAATGAAATCGGACGCCTCGAGGCACTCCTGCATCGTCGGCCGGCCGGCGACGCTCGGCATCGCGCACGCTGCGCAGCAAAAGAACAAGCCAAGAGCAAGTCGCTGCACCATTGCGCGCCTCTCGGTCATGACATCCCCATGCGTGAGACTGCGTTGCCGGGTCTCTACTCCGATCCCAATTCCCGGGCCACGCGCGGGTGAGACTCATCCCGGGACGAATGCGTTCCCGCTAGCGCCAACTTCGCGTCCTCGCGTTCGCCGGAAAGGTCCGGACGCCGGGCTACAATGCGCGCTCGCGAAGCCTGAAGGAATGGCATGGCACTGAAACGCTCGAAGGGTCCGGCCGGACAGCTGATCGTGCTCGAACACACGTCCAAAGTGCTGAAAGGCAACCGTCTCGGCGATCCGCATGTTCGAAAGCTCGGTGTCTGGCTGCCGGCGGAGTACGACCAAGGTGCGGGCCGCGGCAGGGGAAAGCGCTTTCCGGCGCTGTGGGACATGGTCGGATTCACCGGTTCCGGCCTCGCGCACGCCAACTGGAAGCCATTCTCGGACAACGTGCCCGAGCGCGTCGCGCGGCTGATCCACGATCGGAAGATGGGCCCGACACTGATGGTCTTTCCCGATTGCTTCACCGCGCTTGGCGGCAACCAGTACGTCAACTCATCGGCGATCGGCAATTATGCGGATTATCTGGTCGACGAGCTGATCCCCTTCGTCGATCGCGAGTTCCGGACCCTCGCCTCGCGCGAGCATCGGGGCTGCTTCGGCAAATCCTCGGGCGGCTACGGCGCAATCATCCACGGCATGAAATACGCGCAGCACTGGGGCGCCATTGCCGATCATTCAGGCGATTCCTATTTCGAGTTCGTCTACGGCCACGACTGGCCGAACACGCTGGCCGAGCTGACGCGTTTTCGCTCGCCGAAGCGCAAGTCCGGCAAATACGACGCCTTGCGCGAAAGCAGCCGCAAGGGTCTTGCCGAAGGCCTCGACGACGGCCGGGTCAAGCGCTTTCTCGAACATGTCTGGGAAAAGGAAAAGCTTTCGCTCGGCGAGGGCCACGCGATCATGAACCTGTGCATGGCGGCGACCTATGATCCCGACCGACGCGCGCCGCTTGGTTTCCGCCTTCCGTTCAATCTGGAGAGCGGCGAAATGATCGACAAGCGCTGGCAGCGATGGCGCGAGCAGGATCCGGTCAACCTCGTCGACAAGTACAAGGCAAATCTCAAAACCTTGCGCGGCATCTACATCGACTGCGGCTGGCGCGACCAATTCCACATCCACTTCGGCACCCGGATCCTTTCCAGGCGCCTTGCATCGGCCGGCATCAGGCATACCTACGAGGAGTTCGACGACAACCATTCCGACGTCGATTACAGGATGGACGTGAGCCTTCCGTTTCTCTACAAGGCGCTCAAACCCTGATCCCTCGCCCTGGTTTCGCCACGCGTCGGCAGCATCGTCGCCGTCGCCCATTAAGATGTCGGCCATGAACGAACCCTCGGCAGCCGCGCAGAAACCGGTCGACGCACCCACCAAGCGCGGGCTCTTCATGAGCTTCCTCGTGGTCGGACTGCAAGGCTTCGGCGGCGTGCTTCCGTTTGCGCGGCGGATGCTGGTCGAGCAGCGCGGCTGGCTGGACGACCGCGAGTTCACCGAAGTGCTGTCGCTGTCGCAATTTCTTCCCGGTCCCAACATCGTCAACGTGTCGATCATCGTCGGCAACCGTTTCCGTGGCCCGATGGGAGCGATCGCCGCGACGCTGGGCCTGATGCTGATGCCCTTCGTGATCGTGCTCGCGCTCGCCGCGCTTTACGCAAGATTCGCCGACCTGGCGGCGGTGCGCGGCGCGACCAACGGCGTTTCCGCCGCGGCGACAGGCCTCATCATCGCCACCGGTTTGAAGATGGCGCGGCCGCTCAAGGGCATTCCCTGGCACATCGTCATGTGCGCACTGACTTTCATCGCGATTGCCTTGCTGCGCCTGCCGCTGCTGTGGGTGCTGGCCGCCCTTGCCCCGATTTCGGTCGCGATCGCGCGATGGATGATGCGGCGATGATTCCCTCGGTGCTGGCCGAGCTGGCCTGGCAGTTCGCGCTCCTTTCGTTCCTGGCCATCGGCGGCGTCAATGCGCTGATCCCGGAGATCCACCGCCGCGTCGTCGGCATGGAACACTGGATGACCGACACCGATTTCGCGCAGGCTTTCGCGATCGCGCAGGCGGCGCCGGGGCCCAACATGCTCATCGTCAGCGTGATTGGATGGAAGGTGTCCGGAGTGCTCGGCGCGCTGGTGGCCACCGTTGCGATTTGCCTGCCCTCATCGATGCTGACCTTTGCCGTGGCCCATATCTGGGATCGTTTTCGTGAGGCCCCGCTTCGCGCCGCGATCCAGTACGGCCTCGCGCCGGTGACGGTCGGGCTGGTGCTTGCGAGCGGCTATATCCTGGCGAGAACCGCCGATCACACCTGGGCCGCATTTGCGATCACCGGCGCGACGGTGGCCGCGACCCTGGCGACGCGCCTGCATCCGCTGGTGCTGCTCGCCGCCGCGGCCGCGCTGGGCGTTGCCGGTTTCGTCTAGCGGCCGTGCCCGAGCTTCCCGATATCGTCGTCTATCGCGAAAGCCTCGAGCGGCGCATTGTCGGCCAGACCCTCGAGCAGATGCGTCTCAACAGCCCGTTCGTCCTCCGCACCGCGGTACCGCCGTTGAGCGACGTCGTCGGCAAGAGTGTCGTCGCCGTTCGGAGGCTCGGCAAGCGCATCGTGCTTGCCCTGGAAGACGAATTTTACATGGTGCTGCACTTGATGATCGCCGGTCGCCTGCGCTGGATCGAGGCCGGTGGCAGACACAAGGTGCCGAGTACGACCGTGGCGACTTTCCAATTCTCCAACGGCACACTGGCGTTCACCGAAGCGGGAACGCGCAAGCGCGCGTCGCTTCATATCGTGCGCGGCGAAGATGCCCTGGCCGCGTTCGACATGGGAGGGCTCGACGTTCTCGACGCGGACGCGGACGCGTTCCTGGAGCGGCTTACCCGCGAAAACCACACCCTCAAGCGGGCGTTGACCGACCCGCGGCTGTTCAGCGGCATCGGCAACGCTTACTCGGACGAGATCCTGCACCGCGCGCGCCTTTCGCCGATTGCGCAGACGCACAAGCTGAATGCGGGCGAGGCGCTGCGTCTCTATGCCTCGGCCAGGTCCGTGCTCAGTGAATGGACCGAGCGGCTGCGCGCGGAAGCGGGAAGCGAATTTCCGACCAGCGTGACGGCCTTCCGGCCGCACATGGCGGTGCACGGCCGCTTCGGGAAGCCCTGCCCGGACTGCGGATTGCCGGTGCAGCGGATCGTCTACGCCGAAAATGAGACCAACTATTGTGCGCGGTGCCAGACCGGCGGCACGATCCTCGCGGACCGCGCGATGTCCCGTTTGTTGAAGTCGAGCTGGCCGCGATCGATCGACGAGCTGGGCTGAGCTTCATCCGGGTGCGGTAATATGCACACCATTCACCGGGGAGGCCGCCATGCGCTGGCAGGATTTTCGTCGTAGCGACAATGTCGAGGAAAGCTCGGACAGCGGTTCGCCGGGATTCGGTGGCATTCACCTGGGCATCGGCGGGGTCATCGTGGTGATCATCGTCAGCCTTTTGCTGGGCAAGAATCCGCTCGACGTGCTGGCCCTTTTCAGCGACAGCGGCACACCGACGCAAACGCAAGCGCCGGCGCCCTCCGCTCCGCCGCGCGTGGGCGCTCCGCGCGATGAGCAGACGGAATTCGTGGCGCGGGTCCTGGGCGACACCGAAGACGTCTGGATCGCTGCTTTTCAGAAGAATGGCGGGCGCTATCAGCCGCCGAAGCTGGTGCTCTTCCGCGGACAGGCGAACTCGGCGTGCGGCCTCGCCAGCGCGGCGACGGGGCCGTTTTACTGCCCGGGCGACCGCGATGTCTATCTCGATCTGACGTTCTTCCAGGAGCTTTCGCAGCGCTTCGGCGTCTCGGGGGACTTCGCCCGCGCTTACGTGATTGCGCACGAAGTCGGACACCATGTGCAGAACCAGCTGGGATTGATGGCGCAAGCGCAGCAGAAAGCCGAAGGAGCGTCCCCCGCGGCACGCAACGCACTTTCGGTGCGGCAGGAGCTCCAGGCCGACTGCTTCGCCGGGATCTGGGGCCACTCCGCGCAGCAGCGCGGCCTGATCGACGCCAAGGATGTCGAATCGGGCATCGCCGCTGCGACTGCGGTCGGCGACGATCGACTGCAGCAGCGCTCGCGCGGCTACGTCGTTCCTGAATCGTTTACGCACGGCACGTCGGCGCAGCGCGTGAAATGGTTCAGGGCCGGGCTCGACAGCGGCGACATGCGCCGTTGCGACACCTTCGGCGCGCGCGAGCTTTGACCGACCGGACTGCGTCGGATGCACGCCACCGATGCTAAAGCAAACGCCAGTAACGGCCCTGACCGGGCTCGCAGATAGGGCTTGTAGCCCGAACCAATATTGCCTATAGTCAGATCGAAAGGAGGGCCAGCCATGAAGCTGATCCTTGCTTTGAGCGGTGCGTTCCTGGTGGCAGCTTGCTCGTCGGTGCCGACGCAAATGGCGGCGAATTCCGATACGCGTGTGGTCTGCGACAAAGAGCAGATGGCCCGTGTCCACGCGCAGGCCGTCGCGACCGGCGCGTCGGTCTACTGGGTTCGCTGCCCGGAAGTCAACCAGCGCGCGAAAACCTGATCTAGCTCGCCTTCGTCTCTGACCCTACAGTCAAAGCGAAGCGCGGACGACCGGTTGCGTGGTTCGATGCCGGCGCTCGACTTGGAGCGCCGGGGTTGATTTTTTTGTCCCCCGTTTCGATACTGGCGCGCACAGCAGGCCACTCGCGCGAGCGTTGGCTGGTTTCGCAATTCCCCATGGATGACCACCCCGCCGCACGGCGTTAGACGCGATGGCATTCGCCCGAAGAAGATGCCGCGTACTTCCCTCTTGAGCGGTCGCGGCTTAAAATGCGCCCCTTTGTCTCTTGTCTGCGAGGCCCTCGATGATCTCCCGCCTGTTTCTTGCCACACTGCTCGCCGCGTCGCTTGCCGCCATTGGCGCCGAGGCACACGCTCAAGCCCCGGCGGCGCCCGCCGCCAGTCCGGTCGTCATCCCGCCCAACAAGTGCGTCAAGCCCGAATATCCGGGCAAGCTCGGCTCTTCGCAGAAGTTCACCGCCTTCAACAAGGACTTCAACGCCTACGGAGAGTGCATCAAGAAGTATGTCGACGAAACCAAGCTGATCATCAATGCCGCGGCCACGGCAGGCAATGGCGCAGTGGAGGAATTCAACAAGTTCGCCGCCGACGTCAAGGCCCAGGACGAGGCCGGAAAGAATTAGCGCTCCGCGCGCCGCCGCCAGTCCGCCGGCCATCGCCCAGGCGACGCTCGACGGATTCAATCGTCACTACGAGCTGTTCCGCGACTGCGCACGGCTGGCAAGGAAATATTTCGAAGCCGGCAACTGGCTTGCGATCGGCCACGTTTCCGGCGACAGAATCGACTTCTACGATCGCCGCGTCGCGGAAACGGTCGCCCACCTCGAGCTCGACTACGACTGCGCCAGCATCGACGATTCGCGCTGGGCCGAGGTCAAGCGCGAGTACATCGCACTGCTGATTGATCACCGACAGCCCGAGTGCGCCGAAACTTTTTTCAACTCGGTATCGTGCAAGATTCTTCATCGCACGTATTTTCACAACCGTTGCCTTTTCGTGCGGCCCGCGGTGTCCACCGAGCACATCGACGCCGACCCTCCGTCGTACCGCTCGTACTACCCGCGGCAGCACGGCTTGCGCCAGGCGCTGATCGATATCGTCCTCGACTTCCGGCTCGAGCGCCGCTTCGCGGATTTCCGCGGTGACCTGGCCAACATCCTGGCTGCGTCTCGGCGGCGCTTCCCACGGCCGATGCGGCTCGAGGCGAACCATCAGATTCAGGTGCTTTCCAGCCTGTTCTTCCGCAATCGGACCGCGTACGTCGTCGGCCGCGTCGTCAACGGCTATCAGGCGCATCCTTTCGTCGTGCCTATCAAGCACGACGCCGACGGCAACCTCTACGTCGATGCGCTGCTGATGGATGCCGAGCAGCTCGCGCTCCTGTTCTCGGCCAACCGCGCCTACTTTCTGGTCGACATGGAAGTGCCGTCCGCGTACGTCACTTTTCTGCATCACATCGCTCCGGAGCGGACCGAAGCCGAGCTCTACACCATGGTCGGCCTGCAGAAGCAGGGCAAGACGCTTTTCTTCCGCGACTTTCTGCATCACCTCAAGCATTCGACCGACGACTTCGTGCTCGCTCCCGGGATCAAGGGCCTGGTCATGACGGTTTTCACGCTGCCGTCCTATCCCTACGTATTCAAGGTGATCAAGGACCGCATCGCGCCGTCGAAGGACACCACGCGCGACAAAGTCAAGGAAAAATACGTTCTGGTCAAGCACCACGATCGGGTCGGGCGCATGGCCGACACGCTGGAATATTCCGATGTCGCGTTTCCTCGCGGGCGCTTCTCCGCCGAGCTGATCGCGGAACTTCAGGCCGTGGCGCCGTCGACCATCGAGCAAGACGGCGACATGATCGTCGTCAAGCATCTCTATATCGAGCGGCGCATGACTCCGCTCAATCTTTTCCTCGAGAAGGCGACGCCGGCGCAGAGAGCGCACGCCATGCAGGATTACGGCGACGCACTCAAGCAGATGGCCGCGGTGAATATTTTCGCCGGCGACCTGCTGTTCAAGAATTTCGGAGTGACGCGCTACGGCCGCGTCGTGTTCTACGACTATGACGAAATCGAGTACATGACGGCATGCAGCTTCCGCCGTATTCCGCAGCTCCCGCCGGGCCAGGATGACATGGCGAGCGAGGTCTGGTACCCGGTCGGACGCAACGACATTTTCCCTGAGGAATTCGCAACCTTCCTGCTCACCGATGCCGCGGTGCGCGCGGATTTCCTGAAGCGTCACGCCGACCTGCTCGAGGCGGAATGGTGGCAGGCGATCCAGGGCACCCTCGCGCGAGGCGACCTGCCGGAGGTGCTTTCCTATCCCGACGCGATGCGTTTTCCGCATCCGGGCTCGGTGCAGTCCAACGCGCCGGCGCGGGAAAATCCGGAGCGGGAGCCGCTACGCATGCCCAGGTGACCGGGCAGCTGCCGCGTCGCTGACGCGGCTCAAGGCGTGCTCGGCGTGCTGGAAAGACGCCGCGCAACGTCCTTGGCCTGTGCCGCGGCACCGACGTCGCCCTGGCGCGCGGCCAGGACGTACCACGCCAGCGCCTTGTTCAAATCCCGTGTGACGCCGTCGCCGTGCTCGTAGAAGCTGCCGATGATGTACTGCGCGCCAGGATCGCCGCTCTCCGCCGCCGCTTCATACCATTTTGCAGCGAGCGTCCAATCCTTCGCAGCGCCGCGGCCGAGAAAATACTGGGTCGCGAGCTGCACCTGCGCGTCAGCGTGACCTTGCTCTGCGGCCTTGCTCCACCATAACGTCGCCGACGTCAACGACCGCGGCACGCCCACGCCGCTCTCGTACATCAGGCCAAGGTTGTATTGGGCCTGCGCCAGCCCGGCGTCCGCCGCGCGCTGGAGCCAGGGCAATCCGCCGGCTATGTCCACGGCGCCCGCCTCTCCCCGCATCAGCATCATGGCCAGGTTGAACTGGGCGACACGATCCCCATCGCGGGCCCGCTGCTCGAAGTCGGCCCGCGCCGCCGCGTAGTCCCGCTTCTGGTACGCACGCCATCCCGTGTCCGGCAGCGTCGCGGCAAACGTCATCGTGACGGCGGCAAGTAGCATGGCGGCGGCCAGCACACGCCCGTGCGCCGCGGATCGAGATGGCATGTCCGCTCCCGGAGTACAATGCGGTCCCAGTCTACCATCCACTTTCCGCGATGTTCGTCAGCGCATTTGACCTGTTCAAGATCGGCCTCGGGCCGTCGAGCTCGCACACGGTGGGACCGATGCGCGCAGCCGGCCGCTTCGCCAAGGAGCTCGC
>Ga0066790_10000373_pt1 | contig 16322 bp, 14 predicted proteins | sample OrgsoiDNA2013050_FD_70963 | JGI IMG/M metagenome (GOLD analysis project Ga0066790, IMG submission 70963) | Permafrost soil microbial communities from the Arctic, to analyse light accelerated degradation of dissolved organic matter (DOM) -... | ecosystem: Environmental > Terrestrial > Soil >...
ACCAACTCATTGATCATGGCCCTGCCATTTGCGCTGGCGATGCTCTACTACATCGCGATCATCTACGAGCTCCCGGCTGTGCGTACACCGCACAGCCAGCACCGACGAAGGCGGTGACGTCCAAACCAATCCCGACGTTCCTCCGGCTCGCTCCGCGCGGCGCGGACCCATCTGCGACAGTGCCGAACGCGAGTCAAGTAGTGCTGGACCAAGACCCTCAGCCGACCCGAAACCTGCTGTTAGCGCGCGACCGGCATCTCGCTCGTGTCGGTACCCCGAGATTGCACCATTCGAGCACGTGGCAAAGCGCCGCCGTGACACGTACGACCGGCACAATGGCAGGGTGACGCGGGAATCGACACCGAGCAAGCCCGCTCCGCGTTCGAGCAGCCGCACAGGCTCGCCAGCACTACCACCATCGCGCCGTCGAGACTCCCTGGCAGCGCCGCTACGTCCGCCGCTTTGCACGGCTGGCCGCCACCTTCTGAAACAGCTTCTAGACGCGGCGATGGAAGAATCTGGAGATGACAGCTGCTGCCGAGTTCGTTCCCGTCACCGTTCCGACGAGCGGCGGCGTCATCCTGACTCTCCGCCCTGCGAGAGAGGAGGACGCCGAGAGGTGGGCGGTGCACGTGCGAGATGATTTGGAGCACCTTGGGGAGCACCTGTCTTGGCCGGCGAACACGGCTAGCGTGGCTGGCGCTGAGGCATACATCCGGCGCTACCTGCGGCGGGAGGCTGGTCGCGAGCTGCTGCTCGTGCTGGTTGACGAGGAGGCGCTCGTTGGCGGCACCGTCCTCATCGGCTACGACGCTCGTACTTCGGCCATGGAGCTGGGCTGCTGGGTGGTGCGCACGCACGAGGGCCAAGGAGCCATGCGCGGGGCGTGCCTCGCGACGATCGAGCACGCTCGCCGGTCACTCGGCGCTCACCGCATCGCCTGGACGGCCGCAGCCGAGAACGCTCGCTCACGTGCGCTCGCCGACCGCCTCGGGTTTCGCCCCGAGGGACGCCTTCGCGAGGCTGGCGTGCACCACGGGCGACGCCAGGATCTAGACGTTTCCTCGCTCATAGGCGATGAGATCGACGACGCACTGGACGCGCAGTGGTGAGTGACCGCGACGTCGTGGGCAACTCACGCTTCGCGACGTTCGCAGGGTGCGGCGAATCGATCGCCGAGAGGAGCGCTGATCCGCCGACAGCAGGTGCCCAGACACTCGCGTGGGCGGCGCGGTGAGCTGCGGGCTGCTGCTGACCCTCTCGCCACGGGCGATGTCGCCGGAGGAGCGCCGCGATGGACGCGTTTATCGAACTCGACGAGACCTGGCTGGAGCGAGCGGTAACTCGGACTTGATGACCAGACCCCACGTCCTCCCCACCTGCATAAAGTGTCAAGTCGCGATGCCAGCGGTTCGAGGTGACGTTCAGCTGGCGAGGTCTCTGAGTGGCCGCTGGAGACGGCGGGCCAGTCCGGCATCGGTCCGTTCGGTTTCGAGGAGCAGAGCTTGTGGTGATCGCAGCGAAGGCGCGCTTGAGCTCAGGGATCTCAAGCGAGCGAACCAACGCCGGCGTGATGCAGGCTGTCACGTCCGGCGGAAGGCTGTCCATGCCCCGGCCCTGGACCGCGGGGACGCCGTCACGCAGGCACGCCAGCGCAAGCACCTGGTCTCGCATGCCACTGATCATGTGCTCCGCTTGCCACACCCGAGCCCGCGCGATGCTCGAGCGGGCATGGAGGGCGTAGAGCCAGGCCAGGCCGATCAGCTCCGCCCAAGACGGCTCTCTTACGGCGGCGGTCGCCCCTCGTGGTGGTCCCGAACAGCAAGCGCAGCGGGCGAGAGCCCTCCGACCGGTCCCACACACATGGGCCCCTCAAGCGCGAGCGCCAACTCGTCACGACCACTCCAACGCTCGACGACGACGAGCTCACCCCCTCCAGCCGACTGAGCGTGATCGTTCCCGTCCTCCCCCCATCGCCAACGCGACCCGCGAACGAGACGACCGCGATCGCCGCGCCACGGCGCTCGAGCTCCTCCCACACAGCCTGGCGAGCCGCCAGCTCCCGACGCCCAGGACGCAGCCGGGCCGCATGCGGCCGGGAGCACTCACGACCCGACGGCGTCTCGCACGGGTCGCCGGACAGCGCCCTACAGGTCCGGCACGGGCGCTCCCGCCAGCCCCGCGCTACGTGCATCCTCTGGGCCGGACTCGGGCGCTTCCGAGACGAATACCGATCCTGTCGACAGCGAGAGCCAGGCGCCGCCCAGCAGTACGGGCACCACTCATCCAGCCATGCCCGGCGGTCGCTCACGGCAGATCCCGCGCTTTTGCGCCTCGATCGTGGTCACCGTTTTGGTCACCGATTTTCTTCCTACCGATGCCCGTCTTCGCTACCCAGCGCATGGGCTCGGGGGGAACGGCTGGGGGAACGACGGGTCCAATATGAGGACCCGGACTGGCCCGCGCTGACCCACGGGAGGGTCGCCCTTGCGGCCCGAAGACGGTCGGAATTGCCTGCAACGCTCAGAAGTTGCCGCTACGACGCGGCGAAGGAATCGAACCTTCCAAGCCGGGGGCTGCCCGGCCCTGCCAGTTTTGAAGACCGGATGGGCCACCAGGCCCGTGCCGCGCCGCCGGTGATCGTAGAGGCGCCGGGGCGAGCGGGGCTCTCGGTACCGGCGCTCAGCTGGCGAGGCCGTGCTCGAGCACGCCTTTGACGTTTGCGTCGAGTGCATTGAGCCGGTACAGGGCGAGCGCCTCGGCGGAGCCGAATCGCCTCCCCGGAGCCTGGTCAGGGCCGTGGTGGCAGAGGACGCAGTGCAGCAGTGCCAGTCGGCGCTCCTCGTCGAGCTCGCCGGCGCGCTCGGAGAGCATCCGCTGACCGATCGAGATGTGACCGAGCAGGCGCCCCTCCTCCGTGAGCCCGAAGTCGGCGCCGTAGGTGAACTCCTGGGTCCGGCCCAGATCATGGACGATCGCCGCGCTCAGGAGCAGGTCGGGGTTGAGCTTGGGGTGCAGCTGACAGAGATCGTGGGCGAGCGTCGCCACCGCGACCGTGTGCTCGAGCAGGCCGCCCAGGTAGGCGTGGTGCCCGGCCCGCGAGCATGGCGCCCGCCGCCACTGCGCTCGTAGCGATCGGTCGGCCAGCAGCGCGTCGAGCAAGACCCGGTAGCGGCGGTCGTAGACCTCCGTGACCAGGTGCTCGAGGAATCCGTCGAGCTCGTCCAGATCGCGATAGGCCGAGGGGAGGAACGACGCCGGATCGGTCTCGTCGTCCTCGGCGCGCGCGATCTCGGACACCTCGACCACGAGCTCGTCGCGGAACCGCTCGACCCGCCCGGATACGCGCACCAGGTCCCCGCGCTCGAAGCGCCCGGCCAGCGCATCGGCGTCCTGGAAGGCGCGGGCGGCCATCCTGCCGCTCCGGTCCCGGAGCTCGATCGCCAGGTAGGGCGACCCGGTGCGGGTGCTGAGGCGATCCTTGCGCGTGCACGCGAACACCCCGTTGACGTCCTCCCCGGGGCGCAGCGCGCTGAGCCGCGCGGGGGTGAGATCGGTCGAGCTCATGCGCCCATGATGTACGGTGGACCGGATGCAGCCGCTGCAATGGGAGCACCGCCCCGATGGTCTCCGCGCACCCGCGCTCGTGTGCGCGTTCAAGGGCTGGAACGACGCGGCCGACGCAGCCTCGACGGCCATCACGGCCGTCGCCGGCGCGCTCGGAGCCACGCGGTTCGCCACTATCGATCCTGAGGACTTCTACGACTTCCAGGCCACACGCCCGCGGATCAAATTGGTCGAGGGACGAACGCGAGAGATCGTGTGGCCCAAGGTGGAGCTGTTCGAGGCGCGGATCCCGCGCGCCCCGCGGGACCTGATCCTGCTCGCCGGCAGTGAGCCCTCGTTCCGCTGGCGGAGCTTCACCCAGCTGATCGTGGAGCTCGTCGAGGCACTCGGCGCGCAACTGGTGGTGACGCTCGGCGCGCTGCTGGCCGACGTGCCCCACACCCGCTCGGTGTCGGTCAGCGGCCTGGCCTCGGACCCCGCGCTGGTGGCCCGGCTCGGGCTCACCGCGTCGTCCTACGAGGGTCCCACCGGCATCGTCGGAGTGCTGCATACCGCCTGCCAGCAGGCGGGACTCCCATCGGCCAGCCTGTGGGCTGCCGTCCCGCACTACATCGCCGCCGCGCCCAATCCCAAGGCTGCGCTGGCGCTGGTACGCAAACTGGAAGGCCTGGTGGGCGTCGCGGTCGACGCCTCGGGACTGGAAGCCGCAGCCGCCGACTACGAGCGCCAGGTCAGCCTGGCGGTGCAGAGCGATCCGGACATTCAGGCCTTCGTGGAGCGCCTGGAGCAGGCCGCCGGCGATGAGGAGGCCGACCAACCGGGCTCACTGCCGTCGGGGGACACGATCGCGCGCGACCTGCAGCGGTTCCTGCGCCAGCGCGACGACGAGCCGGAAGCCTGAGCCGAGGATCCGTGGCCGGCGACGGCCAGGTCCGGGCGGCTCACCGCTCGGCTGCCGGGCACACCAGCCGGTAGTCGCAGATCGAGCACGCGGCAACCGACGGCGTCGGCTCGAATCCCTGCGACAGGATCCCCTCGGCGACCTCCGCGGTGACGTCGAGGATCCACTCGCGGCCGCCCTCATCGGACGGGACGGCGACCTTCTGGTCGTCGAGCAGGTAGTAGTAGGCCTGCTGCGATGCCTCCAGGCGCCACGCCTCGCGAGCTCCGACCGCGTACAGCGACAGCTGCACGTCGTCGGCGAGCTGCGCGGCGCTCTTGGGTCGCCCGGTCTTGTAGTCGATCAGCTCGTATTCGCCGCCCGGCAGCCGATCGACGCGGTCCACCCGGCCGCGCAGCAGATGCGGCCCCACCTTGAACGTGAACGGCCGTTCGAACCACATCGGCTCCGCCTCCTCGGTCTGAAAGCGCTCGTGGTAGCGCGTGAGCGCGGACGCGGCCTTGCCGCGCAACTGGCGCTCCTCCTCGGAGTCGGCAAAGCCGCCGCGCCGCCAGCCGGCGTCGAGCAGGCCGAGCAGCTCGCCCAGGCTCCCCGACCCGTCCCCGGCGTGGAAGCGCTCGAGCACCTGATGCACGAGGATCCCGAAGCGCTGGTGGATCGTGGGCTCCTGCGGGATCCGGAAGACGCGCGCGAACTTGTACTTGAGTGGACATGTCCGGTAGGTATCGATGTCCGAGGCCGACAGGACCACCCCGTCGCCGCGCTTGGGCAGGAACGGATCGAGCGACGGCTCGTCGCGCGCGGCGACCGCCTTGGCCCGCCGGCCGGCGTCGCGCTCGGCGTCGAGGAGGTATTCGTCGAGCACCGAGGAGGTGAAGATCTCCCGCTGCTCGGCGGTCACGGCCTGCAGGATGCGCGAGTTGACGTCCCTCAGCGCCTCGGTCACGCTCTGGCCGTCCGGCCTGGCGATCAGCGCCGCGACCTTGAGCAGCTCGAGATAGCGCACGACCGCGTGGGAGACGTCGAGGTCGGTGTCGAAGCGCAACTCGCCGAGGCGGCTTCCGGCTCGCATCGTGCCCTCCAGCAGCTCGTCGCGCAGCAACCGGTAGGTCGAGTGCAGCGTCTCGGCCGGCCCGAACAGCTCCTCCGGCTTGTCCTCCCATTCGCCGCCGAGCGCGATGCGCGCGTCATCGACCAGCGGTGAGGGCCCGTGCGCGTGGCCGCGGTCGCCGGCCTCGGGGTAGGCGAGCACCACCCGCTCGCCCGCGCGGGTCACCGCGACGTAGAGCAGCTGCCGCAGCATCGCGCGGCGGTTCTCGACGCTGTCCGGCGGAAGCCGCTCGCGTAGCAACGCATCGGGGATCGACTCCGGCACGGGGGCAGCCAGGCCGGCGTGCAGGCCGATCACGTACACGTGATCGGCGTCGAGGCCACCGGCCGCACCCAGCGCCAGCACCTGGACCGCACGAGAGCCCGACAGCTCCGGCTCCTCCTGCTCACGCAGGCCCGAGTCCGCGACCGCCGCGATCGAACGTGCGAACTCGCGCGGGGTGGCCTGCGGCGCCCGGCGCACGTGGGCCGAGGCGAGCTCGCCGAACCGGGCCAGAGCCCTGAGCCGCTCCACCACGTCCGCCTGAGCGGCGAACAGTTGCTGCCGGCGCAGGCCGAGTCGCTCGATCAGACGGTGCACGTAGAGGTCGGGACGCGTCGTGTCGAGGGCCGCGACGGCCGAACGGTAGAGCTTCAGGAACACCCGGATCCGCTCCCGGGCCTCCGGCGGAACCTGGGGCGACTCGGTCGCGGCGGCCAGCGCGGCCACCATGTCGAGCTTGCGCCGGCGCGCGATCTGGGTGCAGCGGGCGATGTCGACCGACCGCAACTCGATCGGCGGCCGAGCCAGCGCCCGGACGACTGCTCCGGCATCGGCCGGATCGGCCAGCAGGCGGAGCCAAGCGAGCACGTCGCGGATCTCGGCGCGCTGGAAGAAGGCCGCCTCGCCCACCAGCCGGTGGGCGACGGCCCGTTCCTCGAGCGCCACCGCCACCGCCTGACCATCGCGCGCGACCTGAGACACCAGGATCGCCACGCGTCCCGGCTCGACTCCCTCGCGCGAGATCAGCCGCTCCACGTCGGCCGCCACCGACTGGGCCTGTGCCCGGTCGTTGGCGCAACGCCAATACGAGACCTCGCCCCCGGGGGACGCCAGGGGCGGTGCGATCCCGGCCACGGCGGCCGCGGCCCGCGCCACCTGCTCGGGACAGCGCAGGCTCCGGTCCAGCCTGACCACGCGGGCGCTCGCAGCCTCGAGCTCCTGCAGGACCGCGGCACCGGCCCCGCGGTACCGCCGCAGGGCCTGGAGCGGATCACCGGCTGCCGTCAGGTTGGCGCCCGCCACGTCGCGAGCGAGGCTGGCGGCAGCGAGATCGAGATCCTGGACGTCGTCGATCAGCACGTGGTCGAACCGGCGCATGGTCCCGGGCCGCTCGCGGACCATCCGCAGCGCCTCGCGCAGCAGATCGCCCGCATCCCGGGCGCCTCCCTCCGCCAGCATCCGCTCATGCGCGCGGTAGACCTCGGCGAACTCGCGCTCGAGCGCGCCACTGGTCTCCTCGCCCGAGTCCTCGAGCGCCGCGGCCCAGCGCGCGTAGTTCTCGGCGCTCACCAGCTCGGCCTTCAAACGGTCGATGCGGCGCACGAATCCCCCGAGCAGGGCGCTGGCGCTGCCGCCGAAGTCGTGATGGCGCAGAGGCAGCTCATCGATGCGCGCCAGCAGCATCGCCAGCCGATCCCCGGCACCAAGCACCGAGGACAGCGCGTCGTTCTCCCAGCCGGCGGCATCGAGCAACCGTCCCGCGAGCTCCAGCGGCGTCTCGATGCGCAGCTCGTCGTAGCCGCGATCGAGGGCCCCCTCCAGCTTCGCCCTCAGCGCCTGAGCGGCGGCCGCCGACGGGGTCAGGACGAGCATCCGGTCCGGGGCGGACCCGCGGGCGACCAGCCAGGCGAACCGCGCCTCGATCACTCGCGTCCTGCCGCTCCCCGCCCCACCGAGCACGACCAGACGCGAGCCGCGGTGCGTGACCGCCTCGAGCTGGGGTCCGAGCAGGCCTTGATCGGGCGGCAACTCCACTCTGACAGCATAAGTAGGCGATGAGCACCACCCACTCGGCGATCGACGCAGACTGGCTCTCGGCCTGCCGTCGCGCCGTGACCGGACTCGAGGCCGTGCTGGCGCAGGCCCCGAGCACCGAGGAGAGGGCGCGCGAGACCGGGACCCGGGGGCACGGCGGCGACCGCACGCTGGTGATCGATCGCGCCGCGGAGCTGGTCGTGCTCGGCGAGCTCGACGCGCTCCGAGCGGAGGGCTACCGCTTCACGGCGATGTCCGAGGAGAGTGGCGAGATCGGATACGGCGATCGCTCGGTGCACGTGATCATCGACCCGATCGACGGGTCGCTGAACGCGAAGCGCGGCGTCCCCCATCACGCGCTCTCGATCGCCGTGGCCGCCGGTGAGCTCATGTCCGATGTGGCGTTCGGGTTCGTGTACGACTTCGGGCCCGGCGAGGAGTGGTATGCGCGACGGGGCGAGGGCGCATGGCTCAACGGCACCCGCCTCGATCCGCGCGCGAGCGAGCGCCGAGCGCGCGACGGCCGGCTCGAGGTCCTGGGCATCGAATCCGCAGACCCCCGCTGGGTGGCCGCCTCGATCGACGCCCTGGTCAGCTCGGCCTACCGGCTGCGCGCGCTCGGGACGATTGCCTCGTCGCTGTGCCAGGTGGCCGCGGCCAGGTTCGACGGGATGGTGTCGCTGCGCAGATGCAGGGGCGTCGACGCCGCCGCCGGTCAGCTGATCGTGCGCGAGGCGGGAGGATTGGTCAGCTTCCCGGAGCACGCCGACCCGCTCGGCGTTCCACTCGACGCGACTCCGCACTCCCCGATCATCGCCGCGCGCACGCCTGAGACGCTGAGGGAGCTCGAGGGGATCCCGGCCCGATGATCGACTGGATCCTCGCCGAGCGGATCGCCGGCTACGTCGCGGGCCGGGGCGAGGATGGCGCCCCGAGCTCGGATCTGCCGGCTCTGGCGGCCGAGAGCGAACGGCGCGTGACCTCCTACACCGGCCTGTCTCCCGCGCAGCCGCTGCCCCGGCCCGAGGGCATCAGCCGCAAGGAGTGGGTCTCCAGCAACATCGGCGCCATGCGCACCATGCTCGACCCGGTGCTGGAACGCGCGGGCAAGGGCCTCGGGCCGCTCCGGCCGGCGTTGCAGCTCGGGCTCGGCGTGGTGCTGACGACCGAGGTCGGGGTCGTCCTCGGCTACCTGGCGCAGCGAGTCCTCGGCCAATACGAGCTCGTCCTGCTCGACCCGGCCGAGCATGGCCGGCCCCCGCGCCTGCTGTTCGTGCTGCCCAACCTGGGGCAGGCCGTCCGGGCGTTCGATGCCGAGGAGGACGAGTTCATGACCTGGGTGACGCTGCACGAGGTCACCCACGCGGTGCAGTTCGCAGGTGTGCCGTGGCTTCAGGGCCACGTCGCCGGCCTGGTCCGAGAGCTGCTGCAGACCGCCGAGGTGCGAATCGACAGCGAGCGCAAGCTGCGCCTGCCGACCGGAGCGGAGATCCGCCGGATGGTCGCGGCCCTTCGCCAGGGTGACCTGATCTCGCTCGTCACCAGCGACGCGGAGCGCGACACGCTCGACCGCGTGCAGGCGGTGATGGCGGTGATCGAGGGCCATGCGGAGCACGTGATGGACGTCGTCGCGCCCGACCTGCTTCCGTCGCTGCCCGAGCTCCGCGCTGCCCTGGACCGGCGCCGGAAGTCCCAGTCCGCGCTCTCCCGGCTGCTCGCCCGGCTGCTCGGACTCGATCTCAAGCTGAAGCAGTACGAGCAGGGCAAGCTCTTTTGCGACGCGGTCGTTCGCCAGGGGGGGCCGGCCGCGCTGCACCGCGTCTTCTCGCGTCCCGAGGCGCTGCCGACGCTCGCCGAGCTGCGCGATCCGGCCGCCTGGCTGGCGCGGACCACGCCGCGCCAGCTGCCCAGCGGCGCCTGAGACCCACCCGATCCCAGGCCCACCCCAGGCTGAGAGCTACAACCGGACATGAGGTTCTGTCCCCCGGGGAACCGGGCCGCAAGGCCTGCAATCGCTACGGTCCTGTAACCGCGCGGCGGCTTTGGTTTACAAACACATGTTCGGTGTTATCCTCACACTGGACAGACTTAGAAGTAATATCCTTAGTCCCACGGGGAGCGGAGCAACCGAAGCCATGGCCACCAGCAGCAGCAATTCAAGCGAGCGCAAGCCCGCCACTACACGAAAGACGCCGACGGCTGCGCGTAAGCGTACGCCTGGCGGCACGTCCACCACCACTTCGACTCAACCCAAGACCCCGGTCGAGCAGGTCCAGCAGATCGCCGAACGCGCAGTGCTGGTTCCCGTCGGCGCGAGTCTCCTCGCCCGCGAGAACATCGTCTCCACCGTTCGTGGCCTTGCCAACAAATACAGCACCCGCCAGGGCGTCGAGCGTGAGCTCAAGCGCTTCGAGCGGCGTGGCGTGACGGCCCGCAACCGCCTCGAGCGCCAGGTTCGCCGCACGCGCACGAAGTTCGAGCGCGAGCTGCGGCAGCGTCGCACCCGGGTCGAGCGCACGGTCAAGCAGAACCGCCGCCGGCTCGAGCGCGAAGTGCGCCAGGTCCGCCGGGATCTGGAGAAGCAGTCCAAGACGGTCACCGCGAACGTCGAGAAGCTCGTCACCGACACGCAGGAGCGGCTGAGCTCGGTCTCGTAGACATCTTCCCCCGCCGGCGCCCAGGAGAGCGCCTCAGCGGGAAAGGTTCGCCGGCCTCATAACCTCGCCGGCGGATGTAGCACCCTCTCCTCCCTCAACCGCCGGGGCGTCACGAAAGTGGCGCCCCGTCGGTCCTTAGATGGCCCCTTGGCCCGCGCGCGGCGACCGGTCCTCCGAGGGCCGATGGCTCAGGCGTGGCAGAATGAGTTCAATGCCCACCCAAGAACAGGTAGTTGCATCCCTCCGGGCCGTGATCGACCCCGAGCTGAGGCGCGACATCGTCGAGCTGGAGATGGTTCGCTCTGTCGACGTGCACGCCAACGGCGTGGTCGATGTGATGATCTCGCTGACCACCCCGGGTTGCCCGATCCGCAGCCATTTCGAGACCGGAGTTGCGCAGGCCGTACGCGAGCTCGAGGGAGTCACGGGCGTGAACGTGTCCTTCGACGTGCTCTCCGACCAGGAGAAGGCGGCCCTGGGCCACAAGCTCGGGCGCGCAGACCTCCCGCAGGGAGCACTGGCCCAGGTCAAGAACGTGATCTGCATCGGCTCGGGCAAGGGTGGTGTGGGGAAGTCGAGCGTGACGGCCAATCTCGCCGCGGCGCTGGCCGCCGACGGCCGGCAGGTCGGCGTGCTCGATGCCGATGTCTGGGGCTACTCACAGCCCCGCATGCTCGGCCTCGGCGCGGAGCGCCCACAGGTGAACGCGGAGCGCAAGCTGGTGCCGCTGTCGGCGCACGACGGGATCCGGGTGATGTCGATCGGTTTCTTCGTCGAGCAGGACGCGGCCGTGGTGTGGCGCGGCCCGATGCTTCACAAGGCCCTGCAGCAGTTCCTCGAGGACGTGGAGTGGGGTGAGCTGGACTATCTGCTGATCGACCTGCCACCCGGGACGGGCGACGTGTCGATGACGCTCGCGCAGCTGCTCCCGCAGGCCAAGTTCCTGATCGTCACCACGCCGCAGGCCGTGGCTCAGAAGGTGGCCCGCCGCTCCGCTGAGATGGCGGCCAAGGTAAAGCTGGAGGTCGCGGGCGTGATCGAGAACATGTCCGGCTTCGTGACCCCAGGCGGGGAGCGCTTCCAGCTCTTCGGCGAGGGCGGAGGGCAGCTGCTGGCCGACGAGCTGGACGTGCCGCTGCTCGCCAAGGTCCCGCTCACGATGCCCCTGCGCGAGCAGGCGGACGCCGGTCTGCCGATCGTTCTCTCCGATCCCGACGATCCGGCCGCGCAGGCGATCCGTCAGGCCGCGCGCGGGCTGATCGCGCTCTCGCCGATCGAGCTCCCGGTGATGCAGGAGCCCTCGCCGGCGGCCGCGCCCCAGCCCATCGGCATCTCGCTGCCGATGGCGTAGCGCGCTCCTGAGCGGCCCCGCCGCTCAGCGGAGCTGCGGCTCAGCTCTTGCCGGCGTAATAGTCGGCGTTGAGCTTCGTGTACTTCTGCCACTCCTCGGGGAGCTGGTCCTCCGCGAAACAGGCGTCGACCGGACAGGCCTCGACGCATGCGTCGCAGTCGATGCACTCCTCAGGGTCGATGTAGAGCATCTCGACCTGGTCGTAGTCGGGCTCATCGGGCGTCGGATGGATGCAGTCCACCGGGCAGACCTCAACGCACGAGTTGTCCTTCGTGCCGATGCAGGGCTCGGCGATGACGTAGGCCATAGGCGTCTCGATTCTTCTGCTGCTTCGTTCGTTACGGGTCTCGGCCGGCGGGCGCCGGCACGCCGGGGATTCTACGGAGGCGGCGCGCTGCTCGTCTCCAGCGGGGCCGCCGGCCGCGCAGGCCGCTCACGGGCCCGCGGCCGCTGCAGCCTCCCCGCGATGCTGCTGCTCACTGGAGCCACGGGGACGATCGGGATGCCGCTGCTGCGACGGCTGACGGCGGCGGGAGTCCCGGTGCGCTGTCTGGTGCGCGACCCGCGGCGACTCGGCGTCGAGCGGGTTCGCGTGCAGATCGCGCTCGGAGATCTGTCCGATCATCTGTCCTTCCGGCACGCGCTCCGCGGTGTCGAAACCGTCGTGCACCTGGCCTCGGTGATCCGCGATCAGCCCAACGGCTCGATCGAGGAATTGGCCGGCGTCGCGACCTGGCGGCTGGTCAGGGCCGCGGAGCGCGCCGGCGTCGAGGCGGTTCGTGTTCTTCTCGGCGCTCGGTGCCTCGACCCGGAGCCGCGCCCGCCTGATGCGCGCCAAGGCCGTGGCGGAGCGGGCGGTGATGGAGTCCTCGCTGACACATACGGTGATCGCCCCGTCGGTCGTCTATTCGCCGGGCGACCCGTTCCTGAAGCTGCTCGAGAGCATGTCGCTGCTGCCGGTGATGCCGATCTCCGGTTCCGGGCGCACGCCGTTTCAGCCCATCTGGGCCGAGGACGTGGCCGACTGCGTGTTGTCAACCCTGCCCGGCGGGGAGCTGGCCGCCGCATCCGACGGCGCCCGCTACGAGCTCGCCGGACCCGAGACGCTGAGCTACCGCGACATCGTCGAGATTGCACTGCGGTCCTTCGGCCGCCGCCGCCCGATCGTCGGCGTTCCGATCCCGGTGATGCGACGCACGCTGCGCGCGGCCGAGCTGCTGCTGGGCCCAACCGCGTTCGCCACCTGGGACGAGGCCGAGCTGCTCGAGATCCCGATGACCTCTGGCCACGGAACCGCCGACGCCGAGCGACTGGGCGTGCTGGCGAAATCGATGCCCGCGGTGCTCGGGGTGGGTTAGGCAGCTCCGTACCGGCCGCCCTCGGAGACGTCCGGGCGCCGATCGGCCCACGGCCGGGCCTGCTCGAGTGCGGTCGCCAGCTGCAGCAGGGTCTCCTCGCGTCCGGGGGGTCCGATCAGCTGGATCGCCGTCGGCAGTCCATCCTGCCCGTGGTCGAGCGGCAGCGAGATCGCCGGCTGGCCGGTCACGTTGACGATCGCCGTGTACGGAGTGAAGCCGCCCGAGCGCTGATAGCGACTCCAGGGCTCGGGGCCCAGCCCGTGGATCTCGCCGATCGGGACCGGACGGCGCGCGAGCGCGGGGGTCAGGACGACGTCGAAGGGGCGCAGGAAGGAGATGATCGACCGCGCCACCCCCTCGAGCCGCGCTTGCGCGGACAGCAGCGACAGCGCGTCCTCGTTCCGGGCCCGCTCCCACAGTATCCAGGTCAGCGGCTCGACGTCCTCCGGCAGCGGCTCCCGCCGCGCGAGCCGCCCGCCGATCAGCGTGGTCATCGAGGCGCTCGGACCGAACGTGCGGGTGAAGTCAGACAGCAGGTCCAGGTTCGACCACGGCGGCGAGATCTCCTCGACGCGGTGGCCGAGCGACTCGAGCAGCGCGGCGCCGTCGCGGGCGGCAGCCTCGCAGACGGGATCGAGCTCAGCGCCCTCGAGCGGCATGTTCAGCGCCAGTCCGATCCTCAGAGATCCGGGATCCGTCCGGGCGAGCTCGGCATACGGCGCGGGCGGTGGCGGCGCCCAGCTGGCGTCGCCGGGCTCATATCCCGCCAGCACGTCGAGCAGCGCCGCCGTCTCGGCGGCGGTCCGGGTCAACACGCCGTCGGTGACCAGGAAGCTGTGGCCCCCGTCGGGACCGGCCGAGACCCGTCCGCGCGCGGGCTTCAGCCCCACCAGACCGCAGCAGCTGGCGGGGATCCGGATCGAGCCGCCGCCGTCGTTGCCGTGAGCGACGGGAACCATTCCCGCTGCGACGGCCGCGCCCGAGCCGCCGCTCGAGCCTCCGGGCGTTCGGTCCAGCGCCCACGGGTTCCGGGTCGGGCCGAAGCGGCGCGACTCGGTGGTGGGCAGGATCCCCATCTCCGGAAGCGTCGTCTTGCCCACGAGCACGAACCCGGCCTCCCGCAGCCGGCGCACGGAGAAAGAATCGTGGCCAGGAACGAAGTCGCCGAACAGATCGCTGCCCATCGTCAACGGCATGCCGGCCACCGGCCGGTTGTCCTTGATCGCGATCGGGACGCCCGCGAACGGGCGCGGATCGCCCGGCCCGATCGCCGCTGCCGCGGCCAGAGCCGACTCGTGCGCCACGTGGGTGAACGCGCCGAGCACGGGATCGAGCTCGTCGATTCGGCGCAGCGAGGCCTCGACCAGCTCGCTCGACGTGAGCTCGCCCGAGCGGATCAGGGCGGCCAGCGCATCGATGGGGCGAGCGAGAAGCTCCGACACGGAGGCAAGCCTAGCCGGGGGCGATCGGACGCGAGCGGCCGCGGGTACGGCGTCGAACACGGCGAGGTCGGCAACGCGCGGCCCGAAGCGGGCGTTGTCTACGCTGTGAGCACCACCGCCCTCCCTTGAACCGGCCCAGGAGTTTCCCCAGATGAGCGCCATTGCAGAAGTGCAGTCAGGGCTCGAGGGCGTCGTCGCCTTCGCCACCGACATCGCCGAACCCGATCGGGAGGGCGGCGCACTGCGGTATCGGGGCGTCGACATCGAGGACCTGGTCGGCAACGTGCCCTTCGGGCAGGTCTGGGGCCTGCTCGTGGACGGCCAGCTGCTGCCGGGCCTGCCGCCGGCCGAGCCGCATCCACTCAGCATCCATACCGGCAATCCGCGTGTCGATGTGCAATCGGCGCTGGCCATGCTCAGCCCGCAATGGGGGTTCGGGGAGCTGATCGACATCTCCGACGAGGAGGCTCGTGACAACCTCGCCCGCGCGTCGGTGATGGCGCTTTCGTTCGTGGCCCAGTCCGCCCGCGGGTGGGGCCAGCCGCCTGTGCCCCAGCGCGAGGTCGACAAGGCCAGCCGCATCGCCGAGCGCTTCCTGATCCGCTGGCGCGGCGAGGCCAACCCTCGGCACGTCGAGGCGATCGACGCCTACTGGATCTCGGCCGCCGAGCACGGGATGAACGCCTCGACCTTCACCGCCCGCGTGATCGCCTCCACCGGGGCTGACGTGGCCGCGGCCCTCTCCGGCGCGGTGGGAGCCCTCTCCGGACCGCTGCACGGGGGCGCGCCCTCCCGCGTGCTGAAGATGCTCGACGAGGTGGAGCAGGCCGGGGACGCCGATCGCTACGTCAAGGACCTGCTGGATCGGGGCGAGCGCCTGATGGGCTTCGGTCACCGCGTCTACCGCGCCGAGGACCCACGCGCACGGGTGCTGCGCCGCACCGCCCGCGCGTTGGGCTCGCCGCGCGTGGAGGTCGCAGAGGCACTCGAGACCGCAGCCCTGGCCGAGCTGCAGGCGCGAAAGCCCGACCGCGTGCTGGCCACCAACGTCGAGTTCTGGTCGGCCGTCGTGCTCGACTTCGCCGACGTGCCACCGGCCCTGTTCACGCCCATGTTCACCTGTGCGCGCACCGCCGGGTGGTCGGCTCACATCATGGAGCAGAAGCGCGAGGGCCGGCTGATCCGGCCCACCGCCAAGTACGTCGGACCGCCGCCCCGCCCGCTGTCCGATCTGCAGGACTGACGCCGGGCCTGCAGCGCGCGCGGTGGGCCCGTAAGCTCGCCGCGACTGCATGTCCGGGAGCGAACGCCAGTTAGACCCAGATTCCCTCGGCGACCACATCGATCGGCTCTACCGGGCGGCCTGGGGGCTGTGCGGGTCGCGGGAGGAGGCCGAAGACCTGGTACAGGAGACGTTCGCGCGCGTTCTCCGCAAGCCGCGGCTGATCCGCGCCGAGGACGACCTCGGATATCTGTTGCGCGTGCTGCGCAACACGTTCTTCAGCCAGCACCGGACCGCCGCCCGGCGCCCGCAGACGACCGCCCTGCCCGACGACCTCGATTTCGTCGAGGACCGCTCGGCCATCAACCCCGAGGCCTCGATCGATACCGAGGCCCTCTACACCGCCATCTCGCAGCTCCCCGACGACTTCCGCGACGTGCTGCTGGCGATCGACGTGCTCGGGCTCTCCTATCGCGAGGCGGCTCGGGCGCTGCGCGTCCGCGAAGCGACGATCACCACCCGCCTGCACCGCGCCCGCCAGCGCGTGGCCCGGGACCTGCAGGGAGATGACCTGGAGTAGGGGCTTCTCGCGAGCCGGGCGATTCGCGTGGCTTCGGGCGTCGGGCGATTCGGGGCGTCGGGCGATTCAGGGCGTCGGGCGATCCAGGGGCGTCGGGCGATTCGGGGCGTCGGGCGA
>Ga0066790_10000374_pt1 | contig 16322 bp, 11 predicted proteins | sample OrgsoiDNA2013050_FD_70963 | JGI IMG/M metagenome (GOLD analysis project Ga0066790, IMG submission 70963) | Permafrost soil microbial communities from the Arctic, to analyse light accelerated degradation of dissolved organic matter (DOM) -... | ecosystem: Environmental > Terrestrial > Soil >...
GCCGGTGCCGGCCATTGCTATGACGTAGCCGGTCCGGAGCCGCTCAGCTTCGCCGAACTGCTGCGGATCTGCGCCCGGGCGGTCGGCAGCCGGGCCCGCTTCGTCCCGGTACCGCTGGCGTCGCTGGTCGCCGCGGCGCACTGCTACGAGGCGTTCAGCGCCCGTCCCCGGATCCGGGCCGAGCAGGTGCAGCGGCTGGCCGAGGACAAGGCGTTCGCCATCGACGACGCCGTCCGCGATCTCGGCTATGCCCCCCGCTCGTTCGCGGACGGCATCCTGGCCGAGGTCCGCGCGCTGCGACTGGCGACCGGAGCGAGGCCATGACCGGCCGCGACGTCGCCTTGCTGGCCCGGACCGCGGTGCACCTGCGGCCCGCTCAGATCGCGCAGCGGGCCCGGCTGCGGACCCAGCGCACGGCGCTGCGCCGCTTCCCGCCGACGGCCCGCTGGTTGCTGGCCGGCCCCGATCCGGCGACGGCCGTGGGCTGGCCGGCCGGATTCATCCCGCTCGACGAGCGGCTCCGGCGGGACCGGCCTGATCTTCCGGACCTGCGGGAAGGCCGCCTTGAGCTACTAGGGATGGGCCGCTCCCTGATCCGTCCGGCGCACCGCGGCCCGGCGCCCGGCGGGATGGGCGGTTTCCCGGACGCTGGGCCAGCGCCGGAACATAGCGCGCAGGCCGCCTGGAATCGGGCGGATTGGGAGCAGGCGGACGCGCCCGCGCTCTGGCGGTTCCACTTGCATTACTGGGACTGGTCATGGGCGCTGGCCGCCGAGCCGGACCGGGCCGGCGCCCGGGCCTGGTTCACCGCGCTGTGGCGATCCTGGCGGGCCGCGACGGTGGCCGGCCGGGGGGATGCGTGGCACCCCTACCCAGTGGCCCTGCGCGCTTGGTCGTTCTGCGGCGTTCACCGGGACCTCATAGCAGGCAGCGAGATCGAGGACTGCTTCATCGCCAGCCTGTCCACCCACACCGGATTCCTGCGCCGGCATCTGGAAACCGATGTCGGCGGCAACCATCTGATCAAGAACCTCAAGGCGCTGGCCGGGCTGGCGGTGTTCTTCGCCGACGAGGGCCTGCTGGACCGGGCGCTGGGCCGGCTGACCGGGCAGCTGGCCGTGCAGGTCCTGCCCGACGGCGGCCATTACGAGCGGGCCCCCGCCTATCACGTCCAGGTGCTCGCCGACTTGATCGACGTGGCCGGGCTGATGCAAGCCGCGGGCCGGGAGCCCGGGCCGCAGCTGACCCGGGCGATCCGGCGGATGCGCCGCTGGCTGAGCTGCGTGCTGGCGCCAGACGGGCAGGTCCCGCTGCTGAACGATGGGTATCCGGTCGACGCCGGGCTAATCGGCGCCCTCCAGCCCGGGACGGTGCCCTGCCGCCCGCTGGTGGTCCTCGGGGACACCGGCCTGGTCCGCGCGTCGGCAGGCGGCTGGCACCTGCTGGCCGACGTCGGCGCGCCCTGCCCCGGCGAACTCCCGGCGCACGCGCATGCGGACACCCTGAGCTGCCTGGTGTACGTGGACGGGGTGCCGCTGCTGGTGGACACCGGCACCTCCACGTACGCGCCGGGCCCGGTGCGCGACTATGAGCGGTCCACCGCGGCCCACAACACCGTCGAGGTCGACGGGACTGATTCCACCGAGGTATGGGGTGCCTTCCGCGCGGCCCGGCGGGCGCGGGTCAGCGAGGTCTCGGTCCGGGCCGACGCCGGTGTGCTGACCGTCGAGGCTGTCCATGACGGATTCCGCAGGCTGCCCGGCCGCCCGGCGCACCGTCGCCGCTGGTCGCTCTCGCAGACCGGGCTGCGGGTGGACGATCTGATGGGCGGCTCCGGTGGACATGCGATGACGGTGCGCTGGCACCTGGCCCCCGGATCGGTGGTGCGGCTGATCGGCGGGGGAGCTGTGGTGAGCACGCGGGCCGGCGAGTTCCGGGTGGCGGTCTCGGCGTCCGGACCGGTCACGCTGACCGACGGGTTCGCCCCGGTCGCTACCGGTTTCGGCCGGACGGCCGATGCTCCGGTACTGACCTGCCATATCCAGGCTGTGCTCCCCGTGCGGATCAGCGCCGTCTGGCGGTGCGCTGAGAACGCTCAACTTACCGCGGCCGGTGAGCCGGCGTTCGCCTCGGAAGGAACCGCGTGAAGCAGATCGTGCAACCACTCGCCGGGGGCCCGGTCGAGGTGCTCGACGTGCCGCGCCCGGTCCCGGAAACCACCGAGGTGCTGGTCCGCACGGTCGCGTCGGTGATCTCCCCCGGCACCGAGCGGGCCGTCACCGCCCTGGCCCAGGCCAGCCTGCTCGCCAAGGCACGAGCCCGGCCCGACCTCGTGCGCCAGGTGATCCGGAAGGCCCGCACCGACGGGTTCTCCACCACCCGGCAGGCCGTCCGCAGCCGCCTCGCAACGGACCTGCCGCTGGGCTATTCGGCGGCCGGAATCGTGCTGGCGGCCGGCCCTGCGGTCACCGGGGTGCGGGTCGGTCAGCTGGTGGCGACCGGCGGTGCGGGCAAGGCCAACCACGCTGAGGTGCAGGCCGTACCCGGCCTGCTCTGCGCGACCGTGCCCGATGGCGTACCCGCCGGGGACGCGGCCTTCACCACGGTCGCCTCGATCGCGCTGCACGGCCTCCGCCAGGCCGGGGCCGGGCCCGGATCGCGGGTAGTGGTCCTCGGACTCGGCCTCATCGGCCAGCTGGCGGCACGGCTGGCGATCGCGGCCGGCTGCGAGGTGGCCGGCATCGATCCAGCGGAGCACCCGCGCCGCATCGCGGCCGGCTCGGGCGTGCTGGCCCTGGACGAATGCGGCGACGCCACGACCGACCAGATACTGGGCTGGTCACGCGGTCGCGGCGCGGACGCCGTCCTGGTCTGCGCGGCCGGCCGCTCGTCGGCCGCCGTCATGCGCGCGCCCGCGCTCTGCCGGGACCGGGCCGCGGTGGTCGTCGTCGGCGATGTCGGCCTCCATCTGGACCGCGCCCCGTTTTACAAACGGGAACTATCACTCCGGTTCGCCCGGTCCTACGGTCCCGGCCGCTACGAGCCCTCCTACGAAGCCTGGGGCGTGGACTTCCCGGCCGGCCAGGTGCGCTGGACCGAGGGGCGCAACTTCGAAGCCGTCCTCGACCTGCTAGCTGGTGGCCGGCTCACCGTGTCGGACCTGGTCACGCACACCTTCGGTATCGCCGAAGCCGATGCCGCCTACCGGCTGATCGAGGAGCGTGCCGAGCCATACCTGGCCATCCGGCTGACCTACCGGGGGGAACCGGCTGATGAGGGCGTCCGGCTGAAAAGCTCCCCCGCCACGAGCGCCTCGCCAGGGGTCGGATGGGCCGGAGCGGGCCCGTTCTCCAGCGGCACGCTGCTGCCCGCCTTCCGCGCCGCGGGCTTCGGGCGGTTCGTGGCCATCGCCTCGGCCAGCGGGCTGTCCGCCCGGCGGGCCGCGGAGCGCCACGACTTCGAGAAGGCGGTATCCGGCGCGGACGCGCTGATCAGCGACCCCGGCGTGGAGGTGGTCGTCGTCGCTACCCCGCATGACACGCACGCGGATCTGGCGGCGCGGGCGCTGGCCGCCGGGCGGCACGTGTGGTGCGAGAAGCCGCTCGCACTGACCCTCGATGAACTCGACGCGGTGGAGAAGGCCTGGCGCGGGTCCGGGCGGCAGCTGGCGGTGGGCTTCAACCGGCGCTGGTCTCCCGCCGTGCTGGCCGGGCAGCGGGCGCTGGCCGGGATCGCGGCGAGCAAGCTCGTGGTCTACCGGGTGGCCGCCGGGCCGGTGCCGGATCGCCACTGGTATCACGATCGGCGGCAAGGGGGGCGGCTGCTCGGTGAGGTGTGCCATTTCGTGGACACCGCGCAGGCTCTGGTCGGCGCCCCCATCGAGGACGTGACCGCCCTCCCGGGTGGTGGTGGCGCCGGAGTCGTACACGGAGACGACGTGGCGGTGGCACTGCGGTTCGCGGACGGCTCACTGGCCGTCATCGCCTACGGCAGTGCGGATCCGGTGGCCGGCAAGGAGTGGATCGAGGTCCAGGCGGGTTCGCACCGGGTGACGATCAACGACTTCCGGTCCGCCGAGGCGGACGGCAAGGCGATCTGGAAGGGCCGGCCGGACAAGGGACACCGGGCTTGTGCCGCGGCGTTCCACGAGGCCGTGACGGGTGTGGCGGCCCTGCCTACCGAGGTCATGCTGGCCACGATGCGCGCCACCATCCGGGCCGCGGAAGGGGCGGGCGGCCGTGGCTGAGCAGGCGCTGGATCACACGCAGCAGGTACAGCTGCTCTTTGACGCCAAGGCTGGAAGCTGGGCCGCCAAGTACGCGCCGGATGGCCGGCTCGCCGGCCGGCTGACCCGGCTGGCCGATGCGATTGGGTATCACGTGCCCGCGGGAGGGTGGGTGCTTGATCTCGGCTGCGGCACCGGCGAATTGGCCCGGCATCTGGCTGGCGCGGGGCTGCGGGTGGCCGGTTGCGACATCTCGGCCAACATGCTGGGCCGAGCCTCGGCCGCCGGTCCCGCGGCCGCCGCCGGGTGGATCCAGCTCGACCCCGACTGGCGGACGCTGCCGTTCGTGACGGCCAGCTTTGATGCGGTCCTCGCGGCGAGCGTCCTGGAGTACGTCGGCTCGCCGGCTGCCGTGCTGCACGAATGCGCCCGGGTGCTGCGGCCGGGTGGCGTCCTGCTGTGCACGGTCCCCGATCCCCGGCACCCGGTTCGCTGGCTGGAGTGGCTGGCCGGTGCCGCCGCTCAGATGTCACCGGTCCGGACCGTCGCCGAGGACTGGCCCCGGCTCGACCGCTACCTCGCGTACCTGCGGATCTCCCGCCAGCGGCGGTCGGCGGCCTGGTGGCGTGCGGCCGCCGCCGGAGCTGGGCTGCTCGCTGTGCCCCGTCCGGCGAAGGCTATGGAGAGCTCGCCCCTGCGCCTGTTCACGTTCCAGCGCCCCGATGGCCCCGGGGGAGCCTCATGAACGGAACGGTGACGGTGGACATCGCCGGGGCACAGATGGGGGGCGCGGCCCGGTACGCGGCGGAGCTGCACCGCTACCTGGCCCGTACCGGGCGCCAGGACGTGCAGGTCATCGGGGCTGGTCGGCAAGTCGGCCCAGCGTGGCTGCTGCGGCGGGAAATAACGGAGCGTAAGACAGGCCGGCGGATCGCGGTCAACAATGTCAGCTTCGTTGGTCCCGGTGGGCAGCGGTGGACCCTGCTCCGCAACGCCTTGCACTTCCTGACCAGCGCTGAGACCGCCCGCCTCGATCCTGCGCTGCGCACGTCCGTACAGCGGGAGGGCGTTGCCGTGCGGCTGGCCGCCCGCCGGGCCGACGTGCTCGTCGTGCCGAGCAGCGCCATGGCCGAGCGCGTTATCCACGTCATGCCCGCGGCGCGAAGCCGGATCGTGGTACGACCGCACCCGGTTTCGGCTGGATCGGTCCCGCCCGGCGTCCGGGAGGCAGCCATTTTGTGCCCAGTACTGTTCGCGCCCTACAAGCGGATGGATGAACGGCTTGTGGAGCTGCTCAACGCCGTCGACGACTATGGCGACGAGACGGTCCGGGTACAGGTCACCGCCGATCCCGCGGACTTGCCGCCCGCGCTGGCTCGCAGCCCGCGGCTGGAATTCCTCGGGCGTATCGATCAGCACGACTTGCGCCAGGCCTGGGGGCGCAGCCGGGCCATTTACTTCCCCACCGGCCTGGAGTCGTTCGGCTATCCGCTCGCCGAGGCCCGAGCCAACGGGCAGCCGGTGATCGCCCGTGACAGCGCGCAGAACAGGGAGATCGCCGGGCCCGCGCTGTGCGGCTTCAATCCCGATGACCAGGATTCGCTGAGCCATGCGGTCAAGTGCGCTCTGACGGCCGAGGTTGTGGCGGATCCGGCGCCCTTCGATCCGGCGGTCTACTTCGGCTGGCTACTGGGGAGCCCCGGATGACCAAGCTCGGATTGCGTCCTTACGGCACCGGTGACGATCCACCTCCCGGCTCCGTACCGGTCAGCGTGGTGGTGCTCACCCGCGATGAGGAAGTGAACATCGGCCGGTGCCTGGCCTCGGTGGCCTGGGCCGACCAGGTCATGGTGGTCGACTCGGGCTCCACGGACGCCACCGTGCCAATCGCGCGTTCCCTCAGTGCGGATGTAGTGGAGCAGCCCTGGCTCGGATTCTCCGCTCAGCGGGAGTTCGCGCTCCGGTTGCCGGATCTCCGGCACGACTGGGCCTATTTCGTCGATGCGGACGAATGGGTATCTCCGCAGCTGGCCGTCGAAATCGCGGCACAGCTGATCGCACCCGGCTGCACGGCTTTCACGCACCGCCTCCGGCTCGTCTTCCAGGACACGTGGATCCGCCACTGCGGCTGGTACAGCGGCTCGTGGGTCGTTCGCTTGGTCGATCGCCGCTACACCAAGTACGACGGAAGCCTGGTCGGCGAGCGAGCCTGTGTGGACGGGCCGGTCCGTCGCCTAGCCAACGACATCGTTGACGAGGATCAAAAGGGCCTGGCGACCTGGCTACACAAACATGTGCGCTATGCGCAGCTTGAGGCACAGCGCCGCGGACATTCGGTTTCACCGTTGGAGCGGCTGCGCCGACTCAGGAGCCGCGCACCTACCGATACACGGCCATTGATCCGGAGTGTGCTGAAACACGTGATCTTCCCCTCTATTCCGGGCAAGCCCGCAGCACTGTTCATCTACATGTATGTGTTCGGGCTCGGCCTGCTCGATGGCCGAGCCGGGCTGCGCTTCTGCTTCTACCACGCCTGGTACCAGTCCACCGTGGGCGCGCTGCAAGCGGAGGCGAAAGCGCTTCCCGTGATGCCGCCCCTCGCGCACATTCGAGAACCGGAAGTCAGACACGCCTATCAAGCAGCGCGGAACGCGGGCCCGGTCCTTCGGCGGACCCTCTCCCGCCCCCGTCTGGGAATCCTGGCGACCCACCCGATCCAGTATCAAGCACCGCTATACCAGGAACTCTCCCGTCGCGGCGTGGTGGACCTGGACGTTGCCTTTCTCAGTAGCTGTGGGGCACAGCCTTACAGTGATCCTGGTTTCGGCGTCACGGTGGCCTGGGATGTGGATCTACTGGCTGGCTACCGCTGGATTCTGCTACCACGGAAACCGCTGGTCGCCAAGGCGGGCTGGTTGCTCTCCGCGAGCAGATGGCTGCGCCGGCAGGACATCGTCGTGCTGCACGGTCACGCCGATCCGGAGATGCTGCTCGCGGTTGTGGCGTGCCGCTTGCTGCGTGTTCCTTACCTGCTCCGCGGTGAGTCACATCCAGAGTCCGCCGCCGTTGGCTGGCGCCGGATCGCCCGGCACCTCCTGGCCACCTTCGTTGTGCGGAGCGCGGCAGGTGCCCTGCCGATCGGCCGGCTCAATGCTGCCTTTTATGACCACTACGGGCGCATACCGCAGTACCCCGCGCCCTACAGTGTTGATAACGACCGATTCCGCACCATCTCCGACGCGGCCAGGTCGTCCCGTGCGCAGCGACTGGAATCACTGGGACTGGACCCACGGCATCCGACCGTCATCTTTTCGGGGAAACTCGTCCCGCAGAAGCGGCCACTGGACGCGGTACACGCCATTGCGCACTCCGGCGGGGCACTCAACCTGGTGATGCTCGGTGACGGGCCACTCAGGGAGGAAGTGCGCCGTTATGAGAGTCACCTCCCGGTGCGTTGCCTCGGGTTTGTCAACCAGGCGGAGTTGCCGGCCTGGTACGCCAGCGGTGACGTTCTGGTCTTGCCCAGCGGCCGCGAACCGTGGGGAGTTGTCGTAAACGAAGGGATGGCCTGTGGGCTGACTCCCGTGGTCAGCGATGCCGTCGGCTGCGCATCAGACCTCGTACACGGCGTCGGCGAGATCGTTCCAGTCGGAGACGTCGAGGCACTCGCCGCAGCCCTGCTGCGGGTCTCAAATGATGCGCAGGCCTGTCAAGATAAGATCCGCTGCAGGCTTGCGTGCTATACCCTCACCGAGACAGCGAAGGGCTACGAGCAAGCGGCCGTCGCCCTCGGTGGCAGGGCCTGAAGCAGTCCGGTGCCGCCCTCCGCTGACGTCCGCTCAGCATATCGACGTCGCCAGAGAATAGTTCGCCGTCACAGCAGGGCGCTGACCACGCGGGACGCGTAGGTGTCCGGAGCGAAGCACTGTCGTGACCATTGCGCGGCCTGCCTTCCCATCTGTTCCAGCGTTGCCGGGTCCTTCAGCAGCCGATCCAGGACAGTGCTCAGCGCCTGCGCCGTCTCATCCACTGGCGCGTCGCCGGTGATCTGACGCAGGAACGCTTCATGGGATCCGCCGAACGCCGGCCCGACCACAGGCGTCCCGGCTATCTGGGCCTCCAGCAGAACCATTCCGAATCCTTCACCAGAAGCACCCTGACCGCGCCTCATCCGAGTCGCCAGCACGAACAGATCAGCGGAGGCGAACTGAAGCGCGAGTTCCTCGTCGCTGAGCCCGTTCCGCAAGGTGCACCAGGGATATTCACCGATGAGACGACGGAGGTCCTCTGGCTGCTGGCCGCTGCCACACACGGTCATCCTTACGTCGGCTCTGCCGAGACGCGCGATAGCGTCCAGGATCTGCGGCAGCCCTTTGTCCCGGAAATCCACTAGCCGGAAGGCCGTCATCAGATGTATCCCGGGCTCCCGGTGATGCTCGGGATTCGCCGCTTCGACGAGGGTAGCAAACCAGGCCGGTGACAACCCAGGCGGCAAGATCGTTGCCTGGCATTCGCTGAACAGGGCTCCCGAAGTGAAGTTGCTCACCGCTACCACCCGAATGTGTGACCGCCGCATCAGCCAGTCCTCGACCGCACTGCGCATTCTTGGTCGCGCAGCCCATACCTCAATGCCGTGACAAACCACATACATCCTACACGATCGCCATCTGCGTGATAGGAGAGCAGCCGCCGGGACCAAGGAGCGGTGTGCCACGATAAGCCGATCAGGGGGTCCATCATCCGGACCAAAATGCCTGCGGCATTCCCGGAGAATGCGGGCATTTCCCGCTATCCCTGGGCCGGTAAGGTTGACCCGGAAACAGCGCACTCCGTGCGTACCAAGCGCCCACTCGATGGTGTCCACATATCTCTCAATGCCACCGCCGCGCCCCCGTGACGGCGCAAGGATCAGCGCTGTTGCGATCATATCCGCCGCCTGGGCCGGAAAATGATAACAACCGATACGAGAAAGGTGAACGAAATTGCCGGTATGGCGCCAAGAAATGTGTCCCAGTCAGTTTCCCCGCCCACCAAGGTCGGAAAGAGCAACAAGACGAGAATGATTGCATGTGGATTCGCCCGGACGTCTAGAGCATTGTCCAGTAGGCGAATAGCGGCTCCGAATAGTATCATACCGACAATAAGGCTAATCCAGCCTCCGTGCCAGTAAAGGCCGCCTATCATAGTGTCAGGTGTGGATGTATAAATAATAGCAGGCAGTCCATAAAAAACTTGCCCAAACTGATAACCGCTGATAAGTATCGGTTTACTCGGCCAGATCATGCGCGGAATCATCCCGATAACAGGCTGTTCTATCAGCTGGACTGGGCTAATAAAAGGAACCTGCGCAGGCGTACGCTGAATCATGATGGCCACATTATCGATCTCGCGGATTCTCTGTGTCAGATAGAAAAGTGAGTTCACCGCGACACCGGCCATATTCCCGTTGGTCAGCGTTTCCTTCATGACGGTCGGTGCCGTTGCGACACCCCGTGACGGCGTAAGAGTGGTCGCTCCCTGCCGGACTGCAATACGGTAGCTCTGATTGAAGGGAATGACTACCAACAGGAACGTTACGATAACCCCCACGATAGCGATGCGCGGGAGTCGTCGGCGCGCGGCCCCAAACGGAATAATAACGGCCAGCACGGCGATGACGAAGTCCTGCTTGTTTCCGGCGGCCACCCCGAACCCGATCTCTATCAGGAACAGCACAGTGAGCGTGATCTGGGCACCTTTGATCGAGTCACGGAAAACTTGAAGCGAAGCGGCGGTGAGAGCGAGCGGAGCGCATAGGGCAAGAGCCCCGATTATTCCTTGGTAGCTGCCTGCGGTGTTTACTGCTGACGAAGCGTTTCCAAGATAACCAAAACGTCCCGTTGATGCTACTGTGACGAGACGTGCGGCGATTCCTACTGCATACAGAGTCCACGGTGCCGCCAGGCTCCGGACCTCGCCCGTGAATCTATTGCCAAAAGCTCTCACCGTCCGGTAGCCAGTCCGCATGACGACCTGACCAGGCCCAGCCACGTACCCGAGGAACCACGCCGAAATCCCGGCGGTTAGCATCCAGACGGCACGAATTACGCTTGGTACCGCGATCTCGCTTAGCACGCCACTGGTCGGGGGCTTGCTCCAAGTCACCGTCGCCACCCCGAAGGTCACGGCATACCAGAGCAGTATCCAGGGCCCGATCTTCCACCTGGCAAGGCCGATTCCAGTCCTTTGGCTCGCACTGGCCAGGAACAACAGGCCGGCAATGTATGTTGCGAGGGCGAGGCCGCCCCAGATCACGGCAACGGTTGGCTGCCCGGAGGTCGCCAGCGTTTCGTAGAACAGCACGCATGCGATGGCCGCCAAGGCGAAGCCAAGGACAGCGATTCGTGACGCAGCCGTAAAAGGCTTTCCCAGTTCCTCGGCGACTGCAATCATGTGACCTTTTCCAGCATCTCAGCAACACGAAGGTCGTAGGTGTGATCGCGATGCGCGCGCCGGGTCGCGGCGTCGCCCAGGCGGCTCGTCAAACCCGCCTCCCCGAGAAGCCGCGTCGCCTGGTCGACCAGACTGTTGAAGTCATGAAAGACCAGTACCTCATCTCCCACTACGAACAGGTCCGGGACCGTCGGCCGGAATTCGGTGAGGACCGCTGCCCCGCAGCCGGCCGCCTCGAAGAGTCTTGCGTTGACCCCGGCTACTTCGGACAGATGCATGGTGTTCAGCACGCCAGCGGCCGAGCGAAACACCCTGGCTTTCTCGTCGCGCGCGATGAATCGGCCGGTGTGCGCCGCGCGAATGGGTGTCTCCCCGAGCCAGCGAGGAAAGTCGCCTCCGTAGAGCCGTAGTGGAATTCCTTTCGCCGCCAATCTCTCCAGGAGACGTACCCGGCTCGCGTACATATTTCCTGCAATCACCAGATAAGGATCGGTGCCCGCCTGGACCGTCGGCCTGTGCCACCTGGGGTTACAGCCCTGCGGCAGGTAATAGACGGGCAAGTCCAGGGCGGCTCGCAGGTTATTCACGATATGCGGTTCTTTAAAAAAGATCGCATCATATGGCGCAAGCAGCATAAGCTGCCGTCCCATATTTACCACGGCATCCGGGAACCAGAACGCGACTCGCATGCCTGCTCTTTTAAGTTGCCGCACCGTGACGGGCATGAGGCCCTCGTCAAGGTTGATAACGACCTCACAGTCGGCCGCCGCCGCCGTACGGACGATATGCCGCTGATCCCGCTCGTCAAGAGCGGGCAGTGCCTGCCGGGCGAGTATTCGTGATGTGGTGAAAAGTCGGCTGCGGTGCCGGGGACTGGTGGTGCCCAGATGAGCGACGACATTGCCGGTGTGTTCAAGTGCGTCGCTCACATTTTCTGCGAAAAAGTCTGGACCCATCGGCCCGATGACGCCTACCCGCACAGAAGCCCCCCCGGCTGCAATCTGTTCTCAGTTTATATCTTGCCGTTATAAAAAGCGTGCCATTAAGGTCCGGGCCAAGGCACTTGGGCTGGACGCGGTCCGCCGTTCATATACGAAAAAGTCAGCACGGGCAGACCCCGCGCCGGGACCTGGGGTAACACCCATGAGGCGCCACTGCGGGCATTCAGCGTCCACCCACCGAGAGAAACACCGGTGCCGGACATGAGGTGCGGTACCCGAAAGTACCACATTTGTGGAATACAGTACGACAAAGCGTTCTCCGGCCGCGAAGAGATGGCGGATGTATGTCCCAAATACATTGTCCTCGATCAGGTGATATACGACATCCAGGGAAAGAGCCAGGTCGGCGCTGAACCATCCTCCCCGGTCGGCAAAGCAGGCGGCGTCATAACGGAAAAAGCTCTTGGCGAGGTCCTCGACAAAACGTTCCTCGCACATCGCAATGGCACTGGAGGAAACGTCAAGCCCGGCGTACCGCGGGTAGTCTGCGAGTGAAAGCTGATTGCCGTCACCACAGCCGAACTCTACAACCGATGCTATAGAGTGTTCCCGTACAAAGGCATTGAGGAAATTGGCCTTCCCGCGAGCGAGTTCGCCGTAAGAGCCACTGCCGCTGTTTCCCCCATGACTGTAATTGAACTCCCAGTAATCAGCAGATCCCGTGAACGTGGCCCGCTGGCGCAGCAGTGAAAGCCGCCGCACTCCAGGGACAGGGCGTATCGCGTTCCTGACGTTCAACTTATCTCTCCTTGCTGGCCCGTTTTCCACCAACGTACGGACGGAATCCTTGCGGCGCCCCACGGTACAAGCGCGACATAGTTTGCTTCGACGAAGCTCTCCAGATCGACATCCCAGCGTGGATAGAATTCCACGCCGCGCCAGGTAAGCTTGCCAATACTGTAGCCAAGGGGGACGAGCAGCTCGAATGCATCCCTGAGGAATGTGTGCGCATATATCCAGCGCTGATTGTATTCGAACTGAAGGATCGTGATTTGCTGGCTGGCCAGGAGACCCCGCGCCCCGCGGAGCACAGCTAGATCGTGACCTTCGGTATCGATCTTTAGGAGCGCGATTTCGCCGTCCAGCCCTGTGCGTTCGGCATAGTCGTCCAGAGTGGTCGTCTGCACATTCTCGGTGCCGACCGTCGCGCCAGCCAGAGGTGATTCATATAGCGAGTTCGTCCCCGCCCCGGACACGATCACATGCAGCGTGGAGAGCCCAGGCTGGTCACCCAGCGACAGCCGGCCCAGGGTCACACAAGGGCTGTCGAGAGCTTCGGAAAGCCGGGTGAACGTATACGCCGAGGGCTCGAACTCGTGCAGGTCGAGATCATCAAGCCGTCCCGCCCGGCTCGCCGCCGACAGCATCGCGGACGACCAGTGGCCGACATTGGCTCCCACATCGAGCACGTGAAGGCGCTCGGACGGCAGCGACATGCCGACGACTTGGTGCTGCAGCCATATCTCACCGTTGGTGTCCATGTCGTTTGGGCCGTCCATGCACGCCCGCCGGTGAATGGAACGGACCGTGCGCACAACACGACGCCGGCCCACCGCGTGGCCCACTACGTGGGTCGCGGCCGCGACGGCCGTTCGGCCCCCTGTCATCAAGATCACCACTTTCTGGAATGGGATATGGGATAAGGTCAGCCGGCCGCGGGAATCGCTTCCGCCGTTCTCCGGCGGGCATGGCGAGGCGGCTGATGACGCAGGCGCCGCAACATCGCGGCAAGAGCGACGCCATAGGCGACAGTAGAGGCGATGGCCGCGCCGTAGACACCCACAAACGGCAGCAAGGCCAGCAGCAGAACCACGGTAAAAACCGCCGCGAGACCCTGCGCCCAAGCCACCGCACTGGGCTGCCCCTTGCCCCTCAGCAGGTCGCCTACAACCTGGCCGCACGCGAAAAAGACCGACCCGGGTGCGAGAATCCAGAGCAGCGGGACCGCCTCACGGTAGGCCGGCCCGTAGACCAGTGGGACGATCCAGTAGGCCACCGCGGCGAACGGGATGGTAAGCCCGGCCGATATCACGAAGCTTCCCGCGACTGACGCTTTCTGCAGGCGTCGGCTTGCCTGCGTCATTTTGGACTGCGCGGCGAGGCGGGGAAAGGCCACATTGCCGATCGCCGACACGAGAGGGATCGGAAATAGCGACAATGAGACCGCGACCGCGTAACGGCCAAGTTCGGCGGGGGGAACAGTCTGCGACAGCACAAGCTGGTCCAGTTGAGCGTTAAGGGCCGCCGGCGTGAGGGCTGCGATCTGGGCGGCTCCATATGTGGCCAACGGGCGGACCAGGGCCATCTGCGCATGCCCCGGAACCAGCCCTTCCCGCCGGCAACAGCCATAAGCCCACGCCAACTGCAGGAGCATCGTGCCGCTGAGAACCACCAGCGCGGTGTCCACAGTGAGGACGCGAAGCCTCCAGAGGATGGCGATTCCCATGAAGCTGAGCACCGGCTGGGTGATTCGTACGAGGTTCCACTGACGCAGGTTCTGCGCCTGCAACGAGAATGTAAGGCTGGCGCCGACAAACGCCATGATGGAGGCAGCGAAAGCAATGCGGTAGCCGGTCAGCATAGCCGGGTTGCCGTGAGCGAGAATCGGCGCGAGAAGCAAGCCAGAACACAACGCAACCGAGCCGGTGACGAGCATCATCGCCCGTGACGTAGCAACGTACGCGGGCGCGCGCTGTGCGTCTCGTGCGACGTAAAAGCACAGAGCCGCTGGCTGACCCATCCCGCCCACCATGAGCGCGACACCAAACCACGCGGTTACCGCGGCGTATTCCCCCCGCGCTGTCGGGCCAAGGGCGCGGGCGATGATCAACCCGCCGAGGCCTGCGGCGACAGTGGCTGAGATGTTGAAGGCCGCCGTCCGGGCGACCGTCCGCGTGAAGTCACGCCGGCCCACCGTCGACGCCAAGCCTCGTAGTCGGCCAAGTGACGCGTACGCGGTCACAAAAGCCTGTCGCGGGAACCTGTTAGCCTGCGACCCCCGCGCGCCGCACTGAAGAACCTAATCACTCTCCGATCATAACGCATAACATAGTGTAGCCGGGAAAGAGTAACGCCCTTATTTCGTCAGCGCCGCTCGATATAATCGGATTCACTGCCCTAATCACATTATGTTCCCCGCGGTATATAAACTCCTTCATGCCATCCACATTAGATTGTCTCGAGCCATCCATTCAGCGCTGCTAGAGTCCATGCCTCGGACCAGCGGCGCCCTGGCCGGAGAGGCAACAAGCCCGTTCGCTCGGCTACCTCCCGGTCCAACACGGACCAGATGGCTGCCATCGGGTCATCGGCCGCCTTAAGTACAGGTGACAAAGGACCCGACATCCATCGCTGCATTGGCAGGCTGAACCCGCGCTTCGGGACAGAGGCTAGGTGTACAAGGTAAGCGTCATGCAACGCCTTGCCGGCAGCCTCTTTGCCAGGCCGTTTTCCGTTTTCGCCTGCTAGCCTCAACGATGCCGAAAGAACCTGACAGTCGACGAAGGGTACCCTGAGCTCGACAGAGGAAGTCATTGAAAAAGCATCAGCATCAGGGAGCAGAGTTGCTTGAAGATATAGCGCCACCTCTGCGGCGACCATGGCGGAAAATTTCTCTGAACATGACCTGGTTCTTACTGGCGTGCTGACCGAATCGAGGCAGCTCGCTCCGGTCAACTCGGTCACCAATGCCTCAGGGAGCACCTCTCGCTGGAGATGAACAAGCTCCCAGCCTTCGCGCGGACCATCAGAGGCAAGCAGCCTCTTCAGCTTGGTTTCACCTGCCACGCCCATGCGAGATAGTGCTTTTGCTGCCACACTGCTTACCTGACCCGGTAGCCGATCGAGGGCCCGAAGTACCGATAGGTATGGCAGGAGACGGAAGTGGGAGTACCCGCCCACAGCCTCATCTCCGCCAAGACCAGACAGCGCGACCTTGAACCCAGCCTCGTGAACTGCCTTACAGACCACATAGTTATTGAGACCGTCGATGCTAGGGCGCTGCATCGCCGTAAAGAACTTTGGAACATCATCCGCCGTGACCACAGCTGGCACTCGCTGGAACCGGTGTCCGTAATGACGTGCGGTCTCTGCCGCCGCCGCACTCTCATCGGCGCCATCCTCGGTCGCGACCGTCAGACAGTGTAGGTCTCGGCCAAGGCGACGGCCCACTGCGGCAATGGTCGCGGAGTCAACACCCGCGGACAGCAACAGCGCACTCGGCACATCGGCCGCCAGATGCAACCGGACGGATTCTGTCAGCGCTTCTTTCAGATCTGCATGCCCCGCCGCAGCCGCAAGCGGTCCATCAGGCTGAATAGGGCGTATTGTGGAGCGGCAGTCGCGATTGAAGGATGCAACGTTGTTCGGCGGAAGCGCTGTTATCTCAAAGAACGGAGCCTGGTCGGCGGCCGTCGCTCCGAGATGAAGATACCTCGCTATTGCTTGAGGATATACTCGCGCGCCGCCGCCCGCCTGTATAAGCGGCCGAATCTCTGAGGCAAACAAAAGCCCGTCAGGAAGAATCCGCCAATGTAGTGGCTTTATCCCGAAAGGGTCCCTAGCCAGATAAAGACGCTCCTCCAGGGAATCCACCAGTGCTACGGCAAACATCCCGCGCAGCTCGGCCAGTGACGCTATGCCAAGCTTCGACCATAGCGCGGGAA
>Ga0066790_10000375_pt1 | contig 16311 bp, 8 predicted proteins | sample OrgsoiDNA2013050_FD_70963 | JGI IMG/M metagenome (GOLD analysis project Ga0066790, IMG submission 70963) | Permafrost soil microbial communities from the Arctic, to analyse light accelerated degradation of dissolved organic matter (DOM) -... | ecosystem: Environmental > Terrestrial > Soil >...
GTCTACGACTTCACCACCATCGATTCCCGCGTGGCAGATTCTCAAGCTGCAGGTGTCGACGTGCTCTACACGATCTACGGCACGCCCACATTTCATTCTTCAGATCCAACGGATGCCGGCTGCGGCGTGGGCCTGGGCGCGTGCGATCCGCCGAGCGATGTGAACGCCGACGGTTCCGGCACCGACGCCTCGCTCATCGCGTTCCTGACGGCGCTATTGAATCACGTGGGAGGGAAGATTCGTTATTACGAAGTGTGGAACGAAGCCAACATCACCAGCGAGTACAACGGCACATGGCCGCAGCTCGTCCGCATGGCAGAGGATGCTCGGGCGACGATTCTGTCGATCAACCCCAATGCCAAGATACTGAGCCCGTCGTTCGCCGAATTGACTTATAACAGCGCCGCAGCCAAGGAAGCCACGTACCTGAATACGTCGGTCAACGGATCAACCGGCAGCCAGGCCGCTGACATCATCAACTTCCACGGATACGTCGTGACTCCGGCGTTGCCGGTGCCCATCCCGGAATATGAAGTGGTGAACCTGAATCATTTGCTGCCCCTGCTATCGGCCACCGACCTCGCCAAGCCGCTCTGGGATACGGAGTGGGGCCCGGGAATCGGACTGAATGATCCGGACTTGAACTCCGGCTTCGTTGCGCGGCATCTGCTCATTGAAGCGAGCCAGGGGGTGGCCCGCAACTACTACTACGACTGGAATCCGCGCGACCAGCGCGCCCTATGGAGCGATACTCTGGTCGCCTGCCTGAACAGCGGGACCGCGAACGCCAGCGGATTCCTTTGCGACACCGGCGCTGCGTTTCAGCGGGTGGAGGGTTGGCTACTAGGAAACACTTCAATGCAGCCGTGCTCCGGGCCGCTCCCGCCCGCCGCGGGAGTGTGGACGTGCAGCCTGCTGTTGCCCAACGGCAAGCAGAGGCTCGCGGTTTGGGATTCCTCGCAGACGTGTTCCGCCGGAGCGTGCACCACTTCGAGCTACAGCTATGATCCGCGCTACGCGCAGTACTTCACGCTGGCCAGCGACACCAGTAGCCCTCTCGCGGGCGGGAGCGTACAGATCGGGGCAAAGCCGATTTTGCTCTCGCAGTGAGAGCGCAGGAGGGGTTCCAGGAAGGAGAACGTGGAACGGATACCGAATCCGTGGAAGAGCAGCGCTTTCAGCGCCGAATAAAGCAACAGCAAAAAGAGTTGGCCTCAGCGTGTGAGTGACGACTCGGGAGAGCCTGAAGGAATGCCTGCACGACCGTGGAAGAGCGGCGCTTCAGAGCCGCGTCAGCCAGACGAACTAATGAGGGCTTCAGCCCCCGTGGTCGTCTTTTGCGCTCAGGGCGGAAGAAACCATCCACGGGGGCTGAAGCCCAAATCATTTTAGGCACGCTGGCGCGGCGCTGAAAGCGCCGCTCTTCCACGGTTACGCACACGTTTCCGATTGTTTTCAGCAGAACTGTTCGAAGAGAGCAAACGGAGAGCTGGAACGCGAGGTCAAACGGCGGGAGAAGCGAAGAAATAATTCAGTTGCGGAGTAAAGCGGGAGGGACTACTAACTACTTGCCGGTGCCGGCCAGCGGCAGTACTTGCGGGCTATTGGTTCCCGAGTCAGTGAGGTTGACAGAGGCGACACGAGCGCCCACAGCCTTGGGCGAAAAGGTGACCGAGATGGAGCAGGTCGCTCCCGCCGCCAGACCAGCGCTGCAGGTGTTGGTTTGCGAATAGTCGCCCGGTTTCGATCCTCCAAGAACAATGCTGGTCATGCTGACAGGCACCTTCTCGTTGTTGGTGACCGTCACCACTTTGACTGCGCTGCTGGTACCAACAGTGACCTGTTCAAAGGCGAGGCTGCCCGGGATCAAGCTTACGGGAAGAACGCCAGTACCCCGCAAGGTGACGACTTGCGGACTGTTGGGAGCGCTGTCGGTGATGGTGATTGATCCGGTCTTAGCGCCGGTGACGGTGGGCGCGAATGTGACAGTAATCGAGCACTGCGAGTTTGGCGCCAAAGTCGAGCCGCATGTGTTGGTCTGGGTGAACGGGGCGCCGCTGGCCACGATACTGATGCCGGTCAGTGCGACCGACATTTGATTGGTTACCTTGATGGTGGCGCCTTTATTGGTTCCGGTCACGACGTTGCCGAACGCGATGCTGCCGGGATTGACCGCAACCGGCGGAACTCCAGTACCGCTAAGCGGCACGTTCTGCGGGCTGCCGGTTGCGTTGCTGGTCACCGTGACCGCCGCGCTGAAGGTGCCGGCGGCGGCGGGTGCAAAAGCCACGAAGATCGTGCAACTGGAACCAGCCGTCAGGTTCGTGGAACAATTCGTGCTTTCCGGAAAGCTGGTTTTATTGGCGCCCGTGACGGCGATGCTCGAGAAAGTAATCGTGCTCGATCCCGTGTTGGTCACCGTAATTGACTTATTTCCACTGCTGGTGCCGAAGGCCTGTCTGCCGAAACCGATCGATGCAGGCGATAGAGTGAGTGTCGGCGATCCTGTGCTGCCGCAGCCTGGAACGCTAAAAGTTGAAATTCGCGTTTTCCAAATAATTGATGTTCCGGTTTCATTGGCGGCGAGGTATTCGGCCACATACCAGAAGGCGCAGCCGCCAACCGGGTCTACCGTCATAGCGCTATAGTCTCCCCACAAGTTGCCGTTCTGCTCATCGCCGGATCCGCTGAAGAGCGGAATCTCAGTGGGTGCAGTCTGACCGGGCAAGCTCCAATACGATGCGCTCATGCCCGGATGTGTCGAAGAACTGGAGACGCTGTAGCCCACGGCAGCATTGCCGCTTTGATCCTGCGCGATGCTGGGCATGAATCGGAACAGAGTCGTGTCGGGACGGAGTGTGCCCGATTGAAAAACTGTCGGAATTCCGTTGCCGCGAAGTTCGTACCATCGAATTCCCGTCTGGGTGCGAGTCCCAGCGGCGACCTGCACGGTATGGGTCACCAGATAGGATTGATAGTCGCCGAAGTTGCGGTAGGAGAAATGGAACATCATCCGGTCGCCGACGGAATCGATGTGCTGGCCGGTGGTCCCGGTAGTCGCCTGCGGAACACACTGCGTATTCCCCGGACTCGAGGTGGAGTAGCAGCCAGGAATGTACGCGGTCACGGGCACCGAATTCTCGATGAGAGTGGTGTTCGCCGGAGTCGTCCAGTCCACATGGAATTGCCAGAGATTGATAGTGGTGGACGTGTTGGTCACACCGTCGATCACGGGATTTTGAATGGCAACAAGATACCCGGGACTGCCCACTGGCGGCGGGGTCGAGCCCTGCACATCGGCAGGTTCCGGGCTATGAGCCAGGTAGGGACTCGTGGGAACCGCACTAGGATGCACGAAGCACTGCGGAGTATTGGCGGCCGCGCCGATCAGCATGTTGGTGCGATCGAACGCGCACGCCATCATGGCAACGTCCAGAAAGCCGTTGTTGGGATCTCCCAGATCCATCCCAACGTAGTAGCCGTCGGGCCACGCTGCGAGCTTCGGCCAATCCGGGAAATAGGTCGTGCCCTGAGAGTTCGTACCGAGGAAAGAATTCAGGGGAAACGCGTAGGTGTACCACTTCAGATTGGCAGAGCTCAGGTCGTCAGTGTTCGAGATCGCGACGCAGTAATAGTAATTCGGCCCTGGACTATGGCCGGCCAGCACCCAGCGCGAAGCCAGGTTGTCAAAAATAATTACCCCGTCGCCCGGATTCAGATTGCTGCAGTTGGTTACTCCATTGTTGACGAATGGAGTAGGGCCGGGTTGCGGCGTCGGCCAGACCGGAGCGAACGTGACTTTGTCATAAGCCTGATAGTTGACGTTGGTCCACTCCATGAACTGTTTGGTTCCGATGGCGCCGTTGGCATCGGCATCTGACTCAGGATGCGCTACCTGCGATGCGTCAATACCTTCGAAAGTCGTGACCGTCTGGCCCCAAACCGCAGAGGACGAAGCAACAAATACGGCGACCAGACAAAGCGCCGCCAGGCGCATCGACAAGACTCTTCCGATGATGGTTCGTCGTTGATTTTTCGGCATCAAGGATCGAATCGACCGACCTGGCATACGCAAGAAAACCTCCAAAATCTGGCCCTAAACAAGAAATACAACGGTTTCTAATAATGCGCCACTACCGCCCGTAATCAGTAGGACGGTAGTGGCGTAACCTTGACTACTGGCCGGTTCCCGTGAGCGTGACAATCTGCGGACCGGTGGGATCGTTGTCACCGACATACAGCGCCGAAGCCCGCGCTCCCGTGGCCAGCGGAGTGAACGTGACGCTCACCGTGCAGGTTGCCCCGGCAGCAATGGGGCTGACGCAGGTGGTTGTCTTCGCGAAATCCTTAACATTTCCAGTCTGGAAAGTCAGGGTGATCGGAAGCGATGTGGTGTTGGCGTTCTTGATGGTGACCACCTGGGCGGCACTGGTCGTCCCAACCGTCTGGGCCGCATACGTCAGCGCCGACGGCTTCACCGAGATGCCGGTCCCAATCCCGGTCATCAAGATCGCCTGCTGACCGTTTCCGGGCGAGAAGTGCCCGAACGTGGTCAGAGCCGCCGTCCGCGAACCCTTCAAAGTCGGCTTGAAGAACACATCGATGTAACAGATTCCCTGCGGACCGATGCTAAACGCATGCTGGTTGTTGGGATCTCCGTTGCAGCCGTTGGTCACTCTGTCATTGAACGAATAGTCTTGAGTATCCAGACCCGTCAACTCAACAATGGCTACGCTCACCGTAAGGTTGGTGTAGTTCTTGAAGTTGGCATGGAAGGCCGGACTGGTGGTACCCAGCAGAGTTGTCGGAAAGGTGTGCGGATCAGGTTCGATCGCCACGCGGATCTGTCCCACGCCGTACAGACCGATTCCAACGCTGGCGCCTGCGCCGCCTTCAGGAATAATGATCTGGGCAGTGCGATTCCCCAGATCCTTCGGATTAAAGACGATCGAGAACGTGCAGGTCTTGCCCGCGCCAAGGCTGATGCCTTTGCAGGTATCGGTTTCGGAGAAGTCCCCGGCATTCGGTCCGATGATGCTTGGAGTACCGATGCTGATTGCCACCGTGCTGGTGTTGCGGACAGTAACGATCGAGGCCGGGCTGGGGAATCCACCCATTTGCCTGGGGAAGCTAATCAAGCTGGGCGAGACGTAGAGAGGAGTCTGGGTAAGAATAGTTACTCCGCCCGCCGTAGTGTCAACGACCGCCATGTCGATTCTGCCATCGCCGTTGAAGTCACCCAGAGACAGCCAACCCGGAGCCGCGTTGGTCGGGAAGACTTCCTGGGATTTGAATGTTCCATCGCCAACGCCAAGCAGCACGGAGACGGAATTGTTGGTGTAGTTGACGTCGGCCAGGTCGAGTTGGCCATCGCCGTTGAGGTCCGCAGCGACCATCATCTGCGGGTTCAGGCTGACCGGGTAGTCCACGTGCGTTGCAAAGGTTCCATCGCCGTTGTTCTTCAGGATTGAGACCTTACCCGCAGCCGCGGCCACAGCAAGATCAAGCTTTCCGTCTTTGTTAAAGTCGGCCGTCACCACCCAGGTGGGTGAGCCCGCGGTCGCGTAGTCGACGTGAGTCGGGTAAGTTCCGCTTCCGCCATTGATCATCACGGAGACGGTGCTGTCGGTCGCGTTGGAGACCGCCAGGTCGAGCAGGCCATCGCCGTTAAAATCTCCAACCGCAACGGAGTCCGGTCCGCCGCCTGTGATGTAGTCGAGCTTGGTCTGGAAGGTGCCGTCGCCATTGCCGCGAAACACGGAGACGGTGTTGTCTCCGGAGTTTGCCACCAGCAGGTCGAGCTTGCCGTCATTGTTGACGTCGGCCACGGTCACTGCCTGCGGATTGGTTCCGGTGGCGAACTGCTGACCGGTGGTGAAGGTGCCATCGCCGTTACCGGTCAAGATGAGCACCATCTTGGTGTGCCCGAGCAGCACGACCAGGTCCAGTTTGCCGTCGCCGTTTACGTCCGCAGGCACGATCGCGATCGGAAATCCGGAAGCGATCGGGTAGTTGACCGCTGCCTGAAAGGTGCCGTCGCCGTTGCCCAGCTTAACGTCGATGCTGTTGGCCGAGTTCGCGATCGCCAAATCCTGCTTGCCGATGCCGCGGAAATCGCCCACCGCTACGGCCATTGCCGTTGCGTTCACCGAAATATCGTTGCGGGCGAAGAACGTACCGGTGCTCGACTTAGTGACTTCGAACAACACCGGCACGGAAGTGCCGCCACCGGGAGCCGGATTGGTCACGGTCACCACCGCGGTCTTCGCCGTAGCGATGTCAGCCGCCGAGATGGGAGCCGTTAACTGCTGGGCGCTGACTACGGTCGTGGCGCGCGCGCTTCCGTTCCACTTGATGACTGCGCCGGTCGCAAAGCCGGTACCGTTCACGGTTAGAGTAAACGCCGCGCCGCCAGGTGTTGCAACGGTCGGACTCAGAGGTTGATTGACCTGCGGGATGGCATTCTGCGCCATCAACTGCGCTGGAACCACAGAGGCCAGAACAATCAGGATGAGCGCAGCCTGTAAGGCTTTGCGCGAAACCGTCGCCAGACGGAAGGGTGTTGCCATTGCGTTGTTTGCTGTCATGACCTGCATAAAATTGATCTCCACATTCATCCGATTGCGCCGGGAGAACCAGCACAGCCTGGGATAGCTTGGGTCGGCCATTGGGCCAAACCCGTTAGGGTTAATGGGGGAAAACGTAGCCAGAGAAAACCAACTGCTTTGGCCCCTACTGCGTCTTCACAGAATTCAGAACCTCGGACAACCTGCTTCAGATTGCTGCGGCCACGTCTTCTTCAATCAAAAGCTCTTAGGCCGAGCAACTCCAGCAGGACATTCCACACGAACACCGAACCGGACAAAATGTAGCGCCGCCATAACCGCTTGGGCTCCGCGCTCAACCGAAACAACCATTCCAAACCGTTCTCCCGCATCCACGCCGGCGCCTGCTTCAGCCGGCCCGTGTTGAGGTCGAACGCCGCCCCGATGCCGAACATCGCCGGGACGCTGAGCTTGTCGCGATGCTCATACATCCAGGTCTCCTGCTTCGGCGTACTCAGGCCGACCCAGACGATGTCCGCATTGGCTGCCTCAATCAGCTTCACCAGATCACTGTCTTCCGCTTCGGTAAGCGGCCGGAATGGAGGACAGTACGTGCCCACGACGCGGATTCCGTGCCGATGATGAAGTGCCTGTGCCAGCGAGTCTGCGACTCCAGGAGCGCCACCGTAGAAAAAATGGCGATACTTATTTCCGGTGACGGAGCAGAAGGTTTCGGTCAGCTCCGGCCCGTAGACACGCCGCTTCAAACCGAAGCCGTGCCAGCGGCCGAGCCAGACCAGCGGCATGCCGTCGGGCACGACCAGATCTGCCGACTGCAGAACGTGTCGAAAATTAGCATTGTGCCGCGACTCGCTGATGCCGTGCATCCCCGTGACGGCGATGAAGCGGCTGGGCCCGCGCTCCGCGATCCAGCCTTCGACTTTCGCGATCACATCCGGAATCTGCACCGCGTCCACACGAATGCCCAGCACTTTGTAAGACGGGCTGCCCGCAGCCTCCGCGGGCGTATCGTCCTTCGCGTATTCTCGGCTGGGCAAGTCCAACTCTGTCGACATAGGCGTAGTTCTGGCGCAGTTTTCCGTTCTTAGGACACTACAGGGGAGGATGAAGCGTTTGCAGCTTTCCGACCGGTGTAAGTTGCTACGCCATCTGGCTCGCATCCTTCACTGGCTTGCGAACCTCGGAATCGAACCAATTATAAGTGATGCGATGCCTTGTTCCAGCTTGATTAAAGGCTGCCAGCGCTCGGCGAGAAGTGCAAAACTTTGCGGCATTCGGCTCCGAAACTGGCCTCGCGCGGCAACGTCGTCTTTAGACTCTCGACGCGCGATCACGGTCGGGCATGCAAAGTGATGAATTCTCAGGCGGGCTTTCGCCAACATCGCGACCATGTCAAACGATCTCGTTACTCGCGTCACCTGTATAAACCATCCGTTCTTACGAACCCTGAGGTCTCGCAGGTAGAAGAGCAATTGCGCCGCCAAACGGCCGGTTGAGATCGTCAGTCGGCGCCGGACGAGGGAACCCGCTCGCCCTGCTTGGCGATCTCCGGCGGGCGCCTCATTTCGCGATACATGCGTAATAACGAGATCGGCCCGAAGCAGTACAGCAACAAGACCATCCGATCGAAAGTCTTATAGCTTCGATACAAAAGAGAATCGGAGATGCGTTCCAGCCAGTTGGGATTACCCACGCCGGCGGTTTCCGCTTCGGCAAACGCCGGCCAGTGGCCGTCATATTTTTTCCGCCAGAGATGCGTGTACCGTGCGATCTTCCTCTTCAGCGCCGGAGAGAGCACTTCTTCCCGCGGACCGGAAGGGCGAATCTTCTTTCCCTTCACATTGGCGTGATGATCGGCCTCGTAGATGGCCGACCGTTCCGCGTTTTCGAGCGATACCATGCGTGGATCGTACGGAATCTGGAGAAAGTCGCAGATGCCCCGCAATACGCCTTCCGGCTCGCGCACTAATTCTTCGTATTGCAGAAGATGAACCTGCATCCCGTTGGCGGCGATGCGGTCGGCTCCCTTTTTCATTTCCGCGTAGCCGAGCAGGGCGCGCAGCGTCATGCCCGAACGCGAGAACCACGAAGCCTTCTGCCCCGCGCGCACGATGCTGCGGCAAATGTCGGCGGGATTGCGATAGATCACGATGAACCGCGCCGTCGGAAAATCCCGAGCCAGTTGTTCCATCGCGTCGTGATACGTCGGCGACTTTCAGCCCCAGATGGCATCGCCGGAGTACTGGCGGTACGCCAGTTCGGTCGCGGCGCGCAGCCCAGCGACTTGCGAAGGAATTTTGCCCCGTTGTAATTGATGGCGCGACAGCGCGCTATTCCAGAATTCCCATCGCTCCGGCCAGTCGGACTTGGACTTGCGCCCCAGAAACAGCGGCCACATCAGCGGCAGGTCGCCCTCATACATCAAGGCAATCTGCGGATGCTGGTTGAGAAGTGCGTACAGCAGCGACGTACCCGAACGCCACATCCCAACCACGAACAAGGGCCCGTTGAACGCGTTCTGTGAAACAGGGTTTTCTGCGACGGTAGTCAATTCAGTTTGCATATCTTAATCTTGCTTATCTTGGATAAGGTCGAGGTTGGGCTGAAACGGACGGATTCAGCGCGGGCGAGGATCAAGCGCTCAGGCGGTCGCTTCAATAAGGCTCGGACTGCGGTTCAAATCGGCCACCGGCTGGTTCCGCTTGCGCCGCAGAAATTCGGCATAGCAGACGATCGCCAGAAATAGAAATGGCGCGTGCCAGCTCATCTCCACATTGAAGAACGAGCGCACCGTGATGGCGCCGAAAATGCCTGCGACTTCCGGCAGCCATTGCCTCTCGTCAGCGCTAAGCGATGGGTCCGAGTAGCTGCGGCCGATGATCCACCAGGTGCCAAGCACCGCGACCGTAAACGGAACCAATCCCCAGAAGCTTTCGCCGGTAAGGATCTCCATCCAGTCGCTGTGAATCTGCGACGCCTCGATGCCGATCTTGCTCAGCACCGCGAATTTTCCGGCAGCAAAGGCGCCGTACCCGGTGAACGGACGCTGCATGAATTGCTGCCAGGCAAAGGTCCACCAGTCTACGCGAGCGCTCATGTGCGTGATCTGGCTCTCGGTCTGATCGCGCGACAGGAATTGAATTACCCTTGGGCCCAAGCTGGTGAACATCATCACCGGGATCGAGCACACCAGCCCCAGAATCGGAACCCAGATCTTGCGCTCGTACACGAAAATCAGGAACGCGCCGAATATAAAGCCAGCCATCGAGTTGCGCGTCTGCGATGCGATCAGAGTGATGAGGCCTGCGGCCAGCAGCAGGACGTACCATGCGCGGCCAGTCTTTGCCTGGCGCCGGGACACAAGTCGCGCCAGGGCCACCAGGGCCACTACCGCGCTTGACGATCCCAGGCTGTTCGAGGAAATCACCGGCCACACCGACGACAGCCGGCCCAATTCATCCAGACATTCCGAAGGCCATACTGCCGCGCCTCCCCACGCAACTACCAAATCCAAGCCGTAGAGTACAAAGACCCAGTTGCAGACTTTTCGGATATCGGCGGCTGACGGGTTGGTCGCCAGAATGGCTGCCACCGTAGAAATGTCGAGCAGCATCTCGACCGACTTGTACAGCGTCCAGGCCGGATATACCGACCAGACTGAGGAGATCAGGCAGACGATGCCGAACACCGCCAGCACCCCCACCAAGCCACGAAACAAGCTGCGACGCCACGTCGTTTCCCGGTTCCGCAGCCGCAACCACAGAATCGCAACGACAATGACCTCAGGGCCGATGCGCAGGATCGCGTAGGCATCCAGCGGATTGGAAGAGGCTACCGAATTATCTCGGATGCGAAACACCAGCGTGCTGAAGATCAGCAGGAAAAACAGCCAGTGCCACCACGTCCAGGCCGCCCGCAGTTCCGAGAAATATCCCATCCCTTCGCGCAGGCCTGCGACCACAAGAATGCCGACCGGCACGACCAGAAGGATCAGTGCGATCATCGGCCCCACGCCGACCCGCTCGAAGCCTCCCGACAGCGCGTAGGTCCCCAGGCTGATCGCCACGCCCAGAGCGGCAAACAGCGCGAGCAACACGAGGTTCCGCTTGTTGCTGAGGCTGGGTTGTATGGTCTCGAAGTTCATGATGCGTTGCGAGCGCGTGCCGAAGAACCTACGGACGGCCTTCCTTCAGCGCCTGCAGCACTCCGTAATAGGCGGGCTTCTTCTGATAGCGCTCGTCGAACATGAGCGGCTTCGCGTCGGTCAGGCCCTTGGCTTCGTGCAGCCAACTGGCCGTGTCATAAAGGCCCCAGGTCGTGAATGTGGTGCAATTTGTGTCCTGCAGGCAGGCGTGAGCAATGTTGTAATAGATCGTCTTCTGGTTTTCAAATGGATCCTGCATCGCGCCCGCTGGCCCCTGGTAGACGTCGATTTCCGTCACTTGCGCGGTCACGTGGGCCTTGCGCGCCTGATCGAGGAAGTACTTGAATTCGTCGAGATAAGTCGGGCGCAGCCGTTGCGCCTCAAGGTGCATCTCGGTGCCGACGGCGTCGAGGTGACCGCCGATCGAGTTCACTTTCTTCACCAGGTTGAAGAAGTCATCGACCTTGGCCTTGTCGAGACCTTCCTGACCGAAGGTATCGTTCAGCAGGATTGGAACATTGGGGTTCGCCTCGTGCGCATATTGCGACGCGTGCGCGATCATTTTTGCCTGGCCTCCATTCTCCCATCCTCCGTAGAGGTGGGACCAGCAACCGTTGTGCCCCGGAGAGACCGGTTCGTTCACGATCTCCCACGCGTAATACATGTCGCCGCCGTGGCGGACGATGGTGGCGATGTCCTCCTTGATGATCGGCTCAATCGTCTGCTCGGTGTAGCCGCCGCAATTTTTCTCGAAGTGTAGCCACTCGGGAGAAGCGTTGTTGCGATAGAGCAGGCCGGCGCCAAACAGCTTCATGTTATGCGCCTTGGCGAACTGCATCTCTTCGTCCATCAGTTCGAAGTCGTAGTGCCCGCGCTCGGCCTGAATCTTGTTCGCGAATGTGACCGCGCGATTGAACTCGCGCCCCATAATCTGCTGGTGCTCGGGGTCGCGCTTCCAATATCGCGGCTGGATGAACACGCCAATCCCAAAACCCATTTTGTCTGCATATTGCCGTAGCGTCTCATCGTCGCCTTTCGGCGCAGCCGTGCCGCCGGGAGCGAGAGCCAACAGCACGATCGCCGCGGTCAACAGGACAAGGATTTTCCCGGTCGATGCGATGGTTCCCTTAGCCGACGTTTTGTGAGCAGAAGTCGTATTTGCCATGGCTTGTCTTCCCCACCTTTGAATTTGGTCTGAAGACATTTTAGATGCCGTGTGGTGGATTCGCGTGGTGTGTTAATTGATTGCGTGATTAGGACGCTGATGTGGCGGCAAGCACGGTACTCCCGGCGGCCATCTTTCGCCGCAGGAGCACGACGGCGAACAGAAGCGCTGCGGCATTCGCCAGAACGATTCCAAGCACGCAGCCCCACAGGCCGTACTTGATGGTGAGTGGAACGCCGACGGCCAGCGATAACACACTCGCCGCGCAGCGGGCGTAGAACACTGACGACGGAGATTCCATCCCGCGCAACACGATCGTAGGGCCGAACGCGGCGCTCCACAGAATCGTCTCCGCGGCCACGAACGGCAGCAGATACGTCACTTCCATGTACTTGCCGTTGTACAGCAGGTGAAAGAACTGCGCCTTCATGGGGATCACAATCATCCAGTACGCAGCGGCCCCGCCGACATAGAGAATCGTGATGCGCCGGGTCAGCACCCGCGCCGCCGAGATTCCACCTTCACCATGTAATCGCGCGGCATACGGAAGAAAAAGACAGGCCAGCGCGGTAAAGCTTTGTTCCAGCGGCAATGCAAGATTCATCAGCGCTCGCAATTGCCCGGCCTGCGTCAATCCGGTGAACGCACTGAGCAACGGATAGTACATGTAATACGGAATCCATGTCGCTGCGGAAGTGGCCAGCGCCCAGCGCCCGTAATCCCAGTGACGCGACCAGGTCTGACTGAGATTTGGGCCGGGAGTCTCGTCGACGAGTGTAGTGCGCACATGGAACAGCAGATACGCCGATGTGAAGAGCGCGCCGACGGCCATCAGGCCAAACGCGCTGAACGGCGACATCCATCCGCGACGGTAGACTACGAACAGCCCACCATTCACGATCACGCAGTAGAGGAATGCTCCTACAGCAGCGCGCGCCGGAGCCAGCTTCATGTAATACGCCCTCCGCGCCAGAGAGAAGAGGAGAATGCACGGCGCAGCCAGCGTCACGCCCAGAAGCGCTCCCGGAAGCCCGTTCGCGCTGCCCCGCTTATACGCAACGAGCGTGGCAATGCCCATCACAATCAGTCCCGGTCCAGTCAGCCAGACGTGAATCCAAAGCAGCGCGCCAAGATATCCGCGCAACGATTTGCGGTATGCCGAGCCGCTGAACACCGCCATGGGCTCAAGCAACAGCGATTGATAAAGAAACGTCAGCAGCAGCGAAACCGAGAACGCCAGCGCGTAAGCACCGTACTGAGCCGGAGCGAGCCAGCGCGCCAGAAAGATGCCGACCAGAAAATTCGATCCTGAGATCAACGCCTGATCGAGAATCGCCAGGCTCCCCTTCGCCGCCCAGCGGGATGCCGTGCGTATCGCCGGAGCCGGTCTTTCGGGCACTGCGGCGTCGAGCGGTTCGGCCACTGCCACGCTGGTATCTTCGCTGCTGTAACGCTCGGTCATGAATGTCTTTCTAGAGTTGGGCAAGAAACTCGGCAACGTATGTACAACCGTCACGTGTGCGTGCAACCGCTGCATGTACAGCCGTGGAAGAGCGGCGCTTCAGCGCCGCGTCCAGGTACCAAGAATAATTTTGGCTTTCAGCCCCTGTGGTCGTCTTCGTGGCTGGCAGAGAAAATCTATTTCTCTTGCGCGGCTAACGTGTGCAGAGTTGACTTTCAAGCTGCGCGGCATGCGCCGCTTCCAGGCGCGCTTTCAACTGCTCCGCCAGAACCGCGACCTGCGGCTCGCTCAACATGCTGACGTGCCCACCGGGAATCTCCACCACTTCCAGCTTGCCGGCAGCCAGTTCGCGCCAGCCGGCGTAGGAGTCGTTGACTCCACGCAGCGATTTCTCGCTGGCGCGAAGCAGAGTGATATCGCCCGAGTAGGACTTCGGAGAATATTGCGTACCGGCAAGATGAATGCCGCGCCGCACATTTTTCAGCGCCTGCGGCAGGAACATCCGGTCGATGCGCCGCTTCCAGTTGCGCGCATACTGCCCCGTCTTGCGCTGGATGTAGTCGAACTGCTCTCGCGCCGGCATCTTGCCCAGCTTGAGCAGCAGAGACGTTGCCGGTTCATATTTTCCCGGGAAAGTGTCGAGCAGGGCGAGCACTGCCACTTCTTCGCCTTTCGCCTTGAGTTGCCGCGCCATCTCGAATGCGACCGTCCCGCCAAACGACAAGCCGCCGAGCACGTACGGCCCCTCGGGCTGGATCTTGCGGATCGCCTCCAGATAGTGCGACGCCATATCTTCGACGCTCGTGAGGCACGCCTGTTTTCCATCGAGTCCCTGCGCCTGCAATCCGTAGACTGGCTGATCCATTCCCAGATGCCGCGCCAGATCGCGATAGATGATGACGGTGCCGCCCGCTCCATGCACCAGAAACAGCGGCCGCTTCGATCCCAGTGGCTGAATCGGCACCAGCGAGGACCACGATGGCGCCCATCCCTTCGTCCGCAGCAGCTCAGCCATATGCTCGATGGTCGGCGCCTGGAATAAAACCGTGATCGGCATGCGCTTGCCGAAGGCCTGCTCCAGCCGATGCATCAGCCGCACCGCGAGTAAAGAATGCCCGCCGAGATCGAAGAAACTCTGGCGCACGCCGATGGGCTGCTTGCCGAGAATCGTCTCCCAGATTCTTACCAGCTGCGACTCCAGCGCATCTTTCGGCGCGGTTAATTCCTGGCTGGTCGCGGAATCCGCCGCGCTGGGCTCAGGCAACTGCCGCCGATCCACTTTGCCGTTCGGCGTCAGCGGCATCTGCTCAAGCTTAACGAAAGACGACGGCAGCATGTAATCGGGCAAGCGCTCCTGCAGAAATTCGCGCAGATCGCTTCCCGTCGGCGCCGGCTCTTTCGCGGGAACGAAATAGGCGACCAGCGTCTTCTCGCCGCGCGCGTCTTCTCTCGGTACGACCACAGCCATGTCGATTCCGTGGAACTGCGCCAACAGCGCTTCAATCTCGCCAAGTTCCACGCGGAAGCCGCGCACTTTCACCTGATCGTCGGTGCGGCCAAGGAATTCGATGTTGCCATCGGGAAGGTAGCGGGCTACGTCACCGGTTTTGTATAACAGCGCGCCGCGCTCCGCGGAGAAGGGATCGTTCACAAATTTCGCCGCCGTCATCTCCGGGCGGTTCAGATATCCGCGCGCCACTCCCCTGCCGCCAATGTGCAATTCGCCGCGAATGCCCACCGGCTGCGGCTGCATCTGCGCGTTCAGAATGCGAATCTGGGTGTTGGCGATAGGCCGCCCAATCGGAAGCGGCGAAGGAACCTCGCCATGCGGCTCGTAGGCGGTCGCAATCACGCTGCACTCGGTGGGGCCGTAGGTATTGATCCACCGCACGCGGCCGCCGGCCAGTTTCTTCCACGCCGCCAGCGTTACCGGCGACGCCTTCTCGCCGCCGACGATCACCAACCGCAATCTTTCCGGTAGCGCTTCGTTCGACTCAGAAAGCTGATGCACCATTTCGTGCCAGTAGGCAGTCGGCAAGTCGAGGACGGAGATGCGATGCTGCCGGATCCAGCGCACGAAATCGCCCGCCGCCAACGGCATGTCTTCCGTCTTCAGCACCAGCCGCGCGCCGCTGATCCACGCCGGGAAAATCTCTTCTACCGCGATGTCGAAGCTGATCGACGAAAACTGCAGAACATAATCCGCTGCGGTCAATCCATAGAGTTTGATTGCCGCTGTGTTGTGATTCACCAGACCGCGATGCGTTAACTCAACTCCGCGAGGCTTTCCGGTCGAGCCCGAAGTGTAAATCACATACGCCAAATTCTCGGCGCTCAGATCGATATCGAGATTGTCTGAATTCTCTTCGTCGATGTCTCTCCAGTCCCCCGGCAGGCTGATGACCTCAGCCCCTGGAAACAGAGCCGCATTGCGCGCGTCGGAAATGAGCACCCGCGCGTTCGAGTCCTCCACCATGTAGGCCAGGCGTTCCTGCGGATACTTCGGATCAAGCGCCAGGCAAGCCGCTCCGGCCTTCAACACGGCCAGCAGCGCGACCATCATGTCGGGCGAACTGTGCAGGCAAATGCCCACCGGCGAATCGGGGCCAACGCCGCGCTTGCGCAGATAGTGGGCCAGTTGATTCGCCCGTAAATTCAGTTCGCGATAACTGAGCGAGCGTTTCTCCTGCTGTACCGCGATGGCGTCCGGCGTGCGCTCCACCTGCCGCTCCACCAACTGGTGAACACATTTTGCGGCCGGATAGTCCGCCTTAGTGTTGTTCCACTCCGATAACTGCTTCTTCTCGGGCTCAGTGAGAAGCGGCAGCATCGCGATGGGTCGATCGGGATTTGCAACCAGGCTTTGCAGCAGCGTTTCCCAGTGACCGACGGTGCGTGCGATGGTCGGAGCGTCGAATAAATCGGTGTTGTAGACAAAGCGCCCGCGAATGCCGTCCGGCCGGTCTTCCAGTTC
>Ga0066790_10000377_pt1 | contig 16285 bp, 16 predicted proteins | sample OrgsoiDNA2013050_FD_70963 | JGI IMG/M metagenome (GOLD analysis project Ga0066790, IMG submission 70963) | Permafrost soil microbial communities from the Arctic, to analyse light accelerated degradation of dissolved organic matter (DOM) -... | ecosystem: Environmental > Terrestrial > Soil >...
CGGGAGCCCCGGCCCGAGCGCCCCCGCCATCCGGCTGCGCCGGGACGGCAGGCTGCGGCACGGGCTCGCGCAGGAACGTGCCCCGGCCAACCTCGCGGGAGATGCGTCCCTGCGCTTCCAGCAGCGCGAGCGCGTGCCGGACCGATGAGCGGGTCACCCCCAGGTCGATGGCGAGCTGGCGCTCGGTCGGCAGCCGGGAGCCAGGGCCCAGGCCGCCGCGCTCCGACTCGGCCAGGATGAGCGCGGCCAGCCGCTGCCCGTGCTCCGCCGGGACTGGCCCGGCTGCCGGGTCAGCCGACCCGGTTCCTGCGGCTGTTCGCATCGGCCCCTCCGCCGTGCTCGCTGGTCGCGGCACCTGCGCAACCAATCCTACCAATGCTCGGCAGAAACTTTACCTGAAAGCCTGATAGATATGCTCTCGCCCCTCTTGACCCACAGATTGGTTGGACCTATGCTCAACCAATCCGGGACGTAGGACCAATCCGGCGGTCAGCCGCCGGATTGGCTGATCAGGAGGTTACTCGTGCGGCTTGCCACCATTGCCACCCCCGACGGCCAGCGACTGCACGTCCGGGGCAGCTCTGGCTACGTCGATGTAGCCGCGGCCACCGGCAATCCCGATTTCGCCGCCCTGCAGAGCGTCCTGGAGGCCGGGCCGCTGGCGATGGACAGCATCCGGCAGCTGCAGGACCGGGAGGGCCGGGAGGTCGCCGAGGCCGAGTTCGCGCCCGTGGTGCCGGACTCGCCGCGGGTCCTGTGCCTGGGGCTCAACTACTCCGCTCATGCCCTGGAGGGCGGGCGGGAGGTCCCGAGCTGGCCGGACGCGTTCGTCCGCGGCCGGGGCAGCATGCTGGGCCCGTATGCCGACCTGGTCAAGCCCGCACTGACCGAGCGCTTCGACTACGAGGCTGAGCTCGGCATCGTCATCGGCGCGGGCGGCCGGTACATCCGGGCGGACAAGGCGCTGGATGCCATCGCGGGCTTCGTGGTCCTCAACGACGCCTCAGCGCGCGACTGGCAGCGCGCCGCCAGCCAGTGGACGGCCGGGAAGAACTTCGAGGGCAGCATGCCGATCGGCCCCGAGCTCGTGACCCCGGACGAGGTCGATGTCAGCGACCTGGCCATCTCCTCGACCCTCAACGGCACGGTCATGCAGTCCTCGCGGACCTCGCTGATGCTCGTCGACGTGCCGAGCGCCGTCGAGTTCTTCTCCTCCTTCACTCGCCTGGTCCCGGGCGACGTCATCGCCACCGGGACGCCGGGCGGCGTCGGGTTCGCCCGGACGCCCCCGGTCTGGATGCATCCCGGCGACGTCATCGAGGTCACGGTCGAGCAGGTTGGCACCATCCGCAATCGCGTCGTCGCCGAGGCCAACGCGCCTGACGACTGGCGCTGGCAGCCGGGAACGAAGCTGGCGAGCGGGCTCTGAGGCCCGCGCCCCGGCGCGCCGGCCCCGATCCGCCCGCCCGACCCGAACGCCCTGATCCACCCTGATCCACGCCCTGTCGAGATCTCCCCCACCGAGATACCCCCGCGGACCACCGGTCCGGCTCCCTTCACCAGCGCAGCCTGGAGGGCACCATGAACACTCCCACTCCGCGGCTCACCCCGCGTTTCACCCCGCGCCTCACCCGCCCGGCCGCGGCGCTGGGCGCCGCCGTGCTGGCCGTCGCGATGTCGGCCTGCGGCATCACCTCCAGCTCTAGCTCGGGCGGCTCGGGCGGCTCCGCCGGCGGCTCGGGCGGCGGGTCGGCAGCGTCCGGGTCGGCCCTCACCGTCGCCGACGTCGCCCCGTTCAGCGGCGTGGACGGCTCGCTCGGGCCCATCTACCTCGCCACCTGCTATGGCGCCACCTCGGCCATCAACGCCGCCGGCGGCGTCCTCGGGCACAAGCTGGCCTGCAAGAGCGTCGACACCCGCGGCGAGCCGGCCGACGCGGTTCCGGCGGTCAACCAGATGTTCGCCTCCACCTCCAACCTGGCCCTGGTCATCGGCTGCACCTCCGACGAGGCGGCGTCCGTCGTCCCGATCATCAACGGGCGCAAGATGGTCTCCTTCTGCATGACCGGTCAGTCAGAGTTCGCGCACGTCCACTACCCGTACTTCTACCGGCTGGTCCCCCCGGACCTCGAAGAGGCCTACGCGATGGTGGCGATCGCCCAGCATCTGCACGCCAAGCGGGTCGCTCTGGCCTTCGGCAACGACATCGGGTCGCAGACTTTCGTCGCGCCCGCGCTCAGCGCGCTGAAGAAGGCCGGTATCACCGTGGCGACCAACCAGACGCTCGACCTGAAGGCGACCACCTTCCGCACCGAGGCCTCGGCGATCGTCCAGTCCCACCCCGACGCGATCCTGACCGAGGCCCTCGGCTCGGCCGACCCCACCCTGCTGGCCGAGATCAAGCAGCTCAACAACGGCAAGGTCATCCCGATCATCGGGACCTCGGCGGCGATCTCGCCCGCGTTCTTCAAGTCGGCCGCCGCGGCCCTGGGCGCCTCGACGTTCGCCGCGAACTTCCACGCCGACAACCTGGTGACCGAGTCAAGCGGCCCCGCTTACGCCGCCTTCTCCAAGGCGCTGCTGTCCCAGCAGGGCAAGGTGCCCGGCAGCACCGGTAACTTCACCACCTACCTGAGCGCGCCCGGCGGCGTGCACCTCTACGACGGGATCAACCTGGCCGCCCTGGCCATGATCATGTCGAAGAGCACCACGCCGGCCACCTACGCGCCGGACATCATCAAGATCGGCAACGGCGTGTCCGGCGCTCAGCTGTGCTACTCCTTCGCGGCGTGCGCCAGCGCCCTGAAGGCCGGTCACGCCATCCGGTACGAGGGCCCCGGCGGCCCGACGAACTTCGACAGCTACCACGGCTCGCCCGGCATCTTCCAGATCGACACCTACAGCCCGAGCGGGCAGGTCAACGTGGTCGGCAACCTGTCGGCGGCGCAGCTCCGGGCCCTGGCCGGATGACCCGCGCGGCCACGCGGGCGGGGCGCCGCTGATGTCGCTCTTCCTCGCCGCTGTCGGATTCGGCCTGGTCACGGCCGCTGTCCTGGCCATCGCCGCGGTCGGCTTCACCCTCCAGTTCGGCGTCACCGACGTGCTCAACCTGGCCTACGGGGCGGTGATGATCGCCGGAGCCTTCCTCGCCTACGTGCTGAACCAGGCGGGCCTGTCGGTGTGGGCCGCCCTGCCGGTGGTCATCGTCGCCTGCTCGGCCGGGTCGGTGCTGCTGAACTCGCGGATCTACACGCCGTTCAAGCAACGCGGCGCCTCCCCGATCACCCTGGTGATCGTGTCGCTCGGGGTGACGCTCATCATCGAGTTCGGCGTGCAGGCCCTGGCCGGCGGGACCAGCGTCTCCTACAACCTCGCCCAGGGGCCGACGCTCCGCGCGGGCGGCCTGATCCTGACCGCCGTGCAGATCGCCATCATCGGCGTCAGCCTGGTGGTCATGGCGGGGGTGCACGTGATGCTGCGCTACTCGAAGCTGGGCAAGGCCATGCGCGCGACCGCGGCCAACCCGGCCCTGGCCCGCAACTGCGGGATCCGGACCGGGCGCGTCATCACCACCACCTGGGCCATCACCGGGGCCATGTGCGGCCTGGCGGGCGTGGTCTTCGGCATCGACGCGGGCAGCTTCAGCCCCACCAGCACGGACGTGTTCCTGGTGCTGATCCTGGCCGCCGTCTTCCTGGGCGGTCCCGGCCAGGCCTACGGCGCCATGCTGGGCGCCGCGGTGATCGGCATCGCGACCGAGGTCAGCGCCGCCTTCATCGCGGCCGACTACAAGTACGTGGTCGCGTTCGTGGTGCTGCTGCTCATGCTCGGCATCCGCCCGTCCGGCCTGCTCGGAGCACGCGCATGACGGCCAGCACGCCCATGATCAGCGGACGGGGCAGCGGATGAACGCGTTCTACCTCATCAACCTGCTGGTGTACGCGGCGGTCGACGCCATGGCCTGCCTCGGGCTGAGCCAGCAGTTCGGTATCGCCGGCGTGACGAACTTCGGCTTCATCATCTTCCAGGCCGCCGGCGGCTACGCGGCCGCCATCCTGGCCATGCCGCCCGACTCGGCCAACGGCGGCTTCCAGCGCTATATCGGCGGCTGGCACCTGCCCTTCCCGCTGCCGTGGCTGGGCGCGGCGGTGGTCGGCGGACTCCTCGCGCTGCCGTTCACGTTCCTGGTCGGCAGGCGGCTGCGCGGCGACTTCGCCGCCGTCGGCCTGCTGGTCACCGCAGTGCTGCTGAACCTGCTGGTGACCAACTTCGTCCCGCTGTTCAACGGCGACGCCGGCATCTCGCTCATCCCGTTCCCGCTGCAGAGTGTCCTCAACGCGAGCACGCAGGCCTACCAGTGGGTGTTCACCGCGGTCGCCCTGCTGCTGTGCGTGGGGGTGTACCTGTTCCTGCGCCGGATCACCGAGTCGCCGTACGGGCGCTCGCTGCGGGCCATGCGCGACAACGACGTCGTCGCGGACTCCCTGGGCAAGAACCTGCTGTCGCTGCGCACCGGGGTGCTGGTACTCGGCGGCGCCATCGCCGGGCTGTCCGGCGGCATCCTCGTCTCGTACATCACGACGTGGTCGCCGGCCGCCTGGGGCTACGCCGAGACCGTCGTGCTGTTTGCCGCCGTGATCATCGGCGGGGCGGGCAATCACCGCGGCGCGGTGCTCGGCGCCATCCTCGTGCCGGTGGTATTCGAGGAGGTAACACGCTTTATCCCCAGCTCGAACAACCTCCCGCCGAACCTCATCCCCTCACTGGAATGGGTGGCGATCGGGCTGCTGATCGTCGTGTTCTTGTGGTTCCGCCCGCAGGGCATCCTGCCCGAGCGCAAGCGGGTCATCGCCTGGCCCGCCCCGGCCCGGCCGCTGACCGCCGCTGACGCCGACGGCGCCGGCGCTGGCGCTGGTGACGGCGGTGCTGGTGACGGCGATGCCACCGCCACCCTCGCTGCCCGGGCCGCTGAGCGCCCCGTCGAGCGGCCGGGCGGGCCGGGGGGTGGCCAGGCGGCAGATGGTGCCGCCGGGCAGGTCCTGCTGCAGGCCGCCGGCCTGGTCCGCGACTACGGCGGCGTGCGGGCAGTCGACGGCGTGTCCCTGTCGGTCCGGCGCGGCACGCTGACCGGCCTGATCGGGCCCAACGGCGCGGGGAAGTCGACGCTGCTGGCGATGCTCGCCGGCACCCTGCCAGCCTCGTCGGGAACGATCAGCTACCTCGGTCAGGACATCACCGGGATGCCCGCGTTCCGCCGGGCCCGGCTCGGCCTGGTCCGGACCTTCCAGCTGGCCAGCGAGTTCAAGCGGCTCACGGTGCTGGAGAACCTGCTGTCCGCGGTACCCGGCCACCGCGGCGACTCACTGCGCGGCGCGGTTCGCGGGCGGCGCTACTGGGGCGACGACGAGCAGGCCGCGATCGCCCGGGCGGAGCAGCTCCTGGAGCGCTTCGGCCTGCGGGAGATGGCCAACCGTTACGCCGGCGATCTCAGCGGCGGCCAGCGCAGGCTGGTCGAGATCATGCGCGCGCTGATGACCGAGCCATCGATGCTGCTGCTTGACGAGCCGATGGCCGGCGTGCACCCGAACCTGGCCCGCCGGATCGGCGACCAGCTGGTGGCCCTGTGCCACGACGGCATGACCATCCTCATGGTCGAGCACGAGCTGGCCATCATGGACGAGTTCTGCGATCCGGTGATCGTGATGGCCGAGGGCGCCGTGCTGGCGGAGGGGACCATGCGGCAGCTACGGGCCCGCAGCGAGGTTGTGGAGGCCTACCTTGTCGGCTGAGCCACTGATCGCCGGCCTGCCGCTGCGCGCCGAGGACGTCACCGCAGGCTACGGCGGCGACCCGGTCATCCGCGGGATCACCGTGAACGCCGATCCGGCCGAGATCGTCTCGCTCGTCGGGCCCAACGGCTCGGGCAAGAGCACCCTGCTCAAGGGCCTGGTCGGCATCGTGCGGGTCTCCCCCGGCCGGGTCCTGGCCGGCGACCTGGACATCACGAACAAGCCCTCGGAAGAGATCGCCCGGTCCGGGGTCGGCTACGTCCCGCAGGTCGATGACGTATTCGCGCCGCTGACCGTGCGGGAGAACCTGGAGATGGGCGGCTACCTGCTGCGCCGCAGCGAGCTCGCCGCGCGCACCGAGCGGGTCCTGGCCGTCTTCCCGCGACTGGCCACGATGCTCGGCCGCCCGGCGGGCAAGCTCAGCGGCGGCGAGCGGAAGATGCTGGCCATGGGCCGGGTGCTCATGCTCGAGCCGGGCATCTTCCTCCTGGACGAGCCCACCGCGAACCTGGCTCCCAAGGTGGCGGCGGAGCTGCTGGAGGAGCACGTCCGGCAGCTCGCGGTCAGCGGCGCCGCCGTGCTGATCGTCGAGCAGCGAGCCAGGTCGGTGCTGGCCATCTCCGACCGCACCTACGTCCTGGGCGGCGGCGAGGTCCGGATGACGGGCACCCCCGCCGAGCTGTCCGCCAGCCCGGACTTCATCGACTCCTTCCTCGGCGGCGGCCGCAAGCCGGCCGCCGCGCCGGGCGACGCCTGACCCGGTCACGACAGGCACCGGCGGACCCGCCAGGTGCACAGACCGGCCATCGGCCGATAGCAGGGCTACCTGCTGGTCCGACTGGCGGCTGCCGGCGCCGGAGAGGGCGTCGGGGCGGGCGCCGGAGCCGGGCGCGCTGGTGATGGTGACGGCTCCGGCATCGGGGGGCGGCGGGTCGGCGAGGGCGAGGGCGTGGGCGCCGCCGTCCCCCGCACCGGCGACGGCGAGGGCGTAGGTGCCGCCGTCCCCCGCACCGGCGACGGCGAGGCCGACGGGGCGGCCCGGCTGGGCAGCGGCGAGGGAACGGGCGTGGGTGTCGAGAGGCCGCGGGCCGGCGACGGCGAGGCGGCCGGAGCTGAGGCGTGCGCGGCGGCCGAGCCGGGCCTGGTCCCGGCCAGGTGACCGGCGGGGTGACTGGCCGCGGACGCCACCGTGAGTGCGGTGCCGCCGGCCACCACGGCGGCTGCGGGCAGCGCCAGCCACATCGTCGCGCGCCTGCCGGGCATCTTCATCTCTGGCCTCCAGCTCATCTGATCACTCGCTCATGCCGCCGGGATGCCGGCAGTCCTCGTATCTACCTGCGGGACGGCCACCCGGTTGCATGTCAGCCGCGGGAAGAAATGCCGATATCCGATCCGCGATCACGGCCGCCGGGGCCGCGAACTCCCCTACCGTTAGCGGGGCCGCTCTGCTCGCAGCGGGCGCATCGGCTCTCATGAGCGCGCCAGGAGACACGTTGACCCCCGAAGAGTTCACCGACTTCTACGCCGGATCATTCCGGCGGCTGGTCGGGCAGCTCTACGTGATGACCGGTGATCACGCGGAGGCACACGACGCTGTTCAGGAAGCCTTCGTACGGGCCTGGACCCACCGCGAGAAGCTGAGTGCCCAGGGCGTGCCAGAAGCCTGGGTCCGCGCCGCCGCCTGGCGGATCGCGATGTCACGGTGGAACCGGGCCCGGCTCGGCCGGCTCCTGATGCAGCCGCAGCCGCAGCCGCAGCCGCAGGCCGTTGACGGGCCCACCCCGGACCGGGTAGCGCTGATCCAGGCGCTGCGCAAGGTTCCGGCCGCGCAGCGGCGGGCCATCGTCCTGCACTACCTGTGTGACCTGACCGTCGCGCAGATCGCCGCGGAGACGGGGGTCCCGGAGGGGACGGTAAAAGCGCGGCTGGCCCGCGGCCGCGCGGCTCTCGCCCCGCACCTGCGCGAGCCCGCCGGGCACGGCATCAGCGGCGGGCGCCGCACGGACCGGGGGCAGGCTGGCGATGCCTGACCTCGGCGAGGAGCTGCAGCGAATCGCCAGCGAAGCCGCGCAGGAGGCGCGACCGCTGCCGGTGGCTCAGGTCATGCGCATCGGCGGCCGGCGGCGGCGGCTTCGGGTGGCTCGCGATGCCCTGGCGGCCGTGGTCGTGGCGAGCGCGATCACGGCTGGCATCCTGTCCAGCTCCGCCGTCAGAAGCCACCCCGGCCCGGGTCAGCCGGCCAGCCCCGCCGCCCCGCCGACCCGCTCGGTGACCGGCCGGGACACGCGCTCACCGGCCCCCGTGCCCACGCCGTCGTCGCCCGCGGCATCACCGCCAGCTGCATCGCCGTCGCCGACTGGCCAGCCAATTCCGTCGCCGTCGCCCTTGCCGCACACCCCCCGGCCATCGCGATGAGGACGGCCAGGACGCGCCGCTCCCCTCGTCCAGCCAGCAGTGCCCGCCGCTGGGTCGCCATTTGCGTGCTGTGCCTGGCCCTGCTCGTCCTGATCGCTGCCCTGACCTACCCCACCTTCCACCGCCAGGGGCAGTACGCGGCGCTGCGCGCGCACGGGGTGACCGCGACGGCACGGGTCGCCTACTGCTCCAGCACCGTGGGCTCCAATCAGACCTTCGGCGGCAAGCTGACCTGCCCGGTTACCTTCGTCCTGGGTGGCACCACGGTGGCCGAGGACCTGCTGGGCGTGCGCAGGCCGCTCCAGACGGGGGCCACGGTCGCGGTCGTGGTTGATCCCCGGAATCGCCGCGATGCCTACCCGCTGGGCGACGTGCGGGCCGGTTACCAATCGGGATGGCTGACCAATGACACCTACCTCGCTGCCCTGGCTGCCGTCTTGCTAGTGCTGACCATCACCAGCCAGGTCATCGTGGTGCGCAGACGTCGGCGAGCGTGATGATCGCCGGTCTGAAGCCCGGGTCCAGCCGAGCCGGGTCCGGGTGATCTCGCGGAAGCCAGCGGCCGGCAGGAAGGCCCGGTAACCGGCGTAGTCCAGGCCGCCGGGGTCCGTCCCCTCCAGCCAGGCGTAGTCCAGGAGGCGCTCGACCCCGGCCAGCTCCAGCCAGTCGGCCGCCTGGCCGAGCAGCCACGTCGCGACGCCCTGGCGGCGGTAGGGCTCGGTCACCCGGAGGTTGCCGACGTCGGCCCAGCCACCGTTCCGCGACCGGCGCTCGCCGTCGTCGAACGTCTCGATCTCGATGTAGCCGATCGGGTCCGGGCCGAGCGTGGCGGATAGGCGGGTGCCGTTCATCCCCGCCGAGCGGCGCACGTCCAGCCCCGGGATCGGGGCCCCGGCCGGAGTCCGCAGATCGCAGATCCTGGCCAGGTAGACGATCTCGGTGTGCCCGGTGTGCCGGAAGCCGGCCCGCTCGTAGAGCGCGCTGACGTGCGGCCACTGGCCGGGTACCCCGTACACGCCGCGGACGGGCAGCTCCCCGCCCGCCTGCTGGCGGGTGACGCCCCACCGGTCCAGCTGGCGGATGCAGGCGCCGATCAGCGCCTCAGCGGCCTCGGTGGCATCGAGCCAGTAAGGGTTCCCGGCGGGCGCCTCCGGCCAGAAGATCAGCCAGTGAATCTGGCCCGCGTCCCTCGCGGCCGGCCCTGCCTGCTCGTCGGGGAAGTACCGGAGCAGGTGCGCGGCCGCGGCGATCCGGTCACCCTGGCTGGCGACCAGCGTCATCCGCTCGCTGACCCAGGGGTCCTCGATGAAATCGCCCGGCTGGCGTTCCAGCGCGGCCAGCACAGTACTGACGGACGCGCTCATGCCGGGCAGGACCGCCCCGGCGTGCGCATTCACGAGCCGGGCGAGCTGTTCGCGGTCACCGCGACGGAATAGGCGCACCTCGATAGCGGACATGAGCAGCCTCCTCGGCGGCACTGCAGAACGCGAACGACGGAGGCCGCTACCGAAGCGGTACAAGCAGCATGCTACCAAGCAGCCCCCGCCCCGTCTGCAACGCGGTAAAAGGCATTGGCGCCGATTTGCCGTTATTTACCTAGTCGCGGCTTACCTGGGAGAGGCGGCGACGGAAATAACGGATCCGCACTCCGGGGAACCACGCAATGCGTAGAGTGCTGTCATAAGCATATTAATTCTGAACGGGAGCCAGGATGGGCGCCAGAAAGCGAAGGTTCTCGCGTCGGCGCTTTATCGTGGGCGCCGGCCTGACGGCTGCGGCTGCGGGCACAACGCAATCCGGCCGGTCAAGAGCGGCGGCGGCAGTCACGGCGCCGCCGGTCAAGCCACCGCCCAGGAGGATCGAGCCAGCTATGTCCAGCCAGGTCCAGCCAGCAGTTGTCCATTTCCAGTCAGATGGCGGAATTAGCACCGCGTATCTGAAAAATCAGCTGGCCGGCAATGGCCAGTCGATCAGTAACCTCGCCTTTATCACTTCTCTTTCCGCAGGCAACCTTGAGCTGCTTGCCCAGGGCGGCGCCGGCACATTCGTCAAGCTGAATTACCTGGACGGCGGCGGGAACGAGCGCACCGGCCTGGCCGTGGCCACCGGGACGGATCACCCCATCATCTCGATCGCCCCCGAGGCCAGCGGCGGCGCGTCACTGGACCTGGAGAACAACGACCTGACCGGCGTGGAGCGGGTCGTGCCGTCACCGGACAATCATGGTCAGATGAACCTGGACGGGCTGCTGGCTCTCACGCCGCAGGCGGAGCCGGCCGTCCCCGCGAGGGGCGGCGTCCTGTACGTGGACTCCGCGGACGGCGGGCTGAAGTTCAAGGGCCACTCCGGCACGGTGACCACCATCGCGCCCGCGTAACTGCCTGCTCAGAGGTCGACGCTGGTGCCCGGCTCCAGCCGGGTGAACGGCCCGTCACCGGGCCGGGCCATCATCTTGAGCAGGTTCGCGACCAGGCCGGTGCCCTGCTGGCTCAAGATCGCGTCGTGAATGGCGTAACCGCGCTCGGGCGCCACCTCGTAGGCGTAGGCCGCCACCTCGGAGAACTTGAGCCAGGGCGCGCTGACCGGCAGCAGCAGCGTCGGGATGCGGTCCTGCGGCACGGTGAAGGAGTCGCCGGGGTGGAAGACCGCACCGTCGACGGCGAAGCCGGTGTTGGGGATGATGGGGACGCTCGGCAGGATCTGGGCGTGCTTCTCGCCGTAGACGTGCACGTCGAATCCGGCCGCCGTGAACACGTCGCCGTGCGAGACCTCATGGACGCGGCCGCCGAAGTCGGCGAACTTCGCGGTGACCGAGGAATTCGCCCAGAGCTCCAGGCCTGAGCCGGCGGTCAGCGCTGCGCGCACCGCGTCGGCGTCGACGTGGTCGGGATGCTCGTGGGTGATCAGCACCGCCTGGGCTCCGGCCAGCCGGTCCGGCCCGCTCCAGGCACCGGGGTCGATGACCAGGCGGGCGCCGTCCTTCTCGAGCCGGACGCACGCATGGCCGAGCTTGGTGAGCCGCATCGTTGCCTCTCCTCGCGAGATCTGGGCACCGCTTGGTGATCGCTCCGAGCTTATGCTCGGCCCGGCCGGCGCTCAGCTCGGCCCGTGATTAGCGGGCCGCGAGGCCGCGCAGCAGTTCCTCGACGACCCGCCGGGCATAGCGGGGACCCGACTGCTCCCTGGTCGGGCCGCTCCAGGCCAGCACGGCCCCGCTCAGCAGGAACATGGCGGCGTCCACGTCGGTGGTCTCGCGCAGCTCGCCGGTGGCCACGCCGCGGCGCAGCACCGACCGGATCACCTCGCGGCGCGGCTCCATGACGATCTGGTTATACCGGGCCAGCAGCCGGGGGTACTTCAGGCCGTCCCCGTGCAGCAGGGCGAACTGGCGCGCCCGGCGCGGATCGGCCGCCTCCTTGCAGAGCGCCTCGACCAGGGCGGCCAGGTCGGCCCGGACCGACCTGCCCTGGGGCTGCGGCAGCGGCGTGCGCAGCGCCCCGATGGCGTCCAGCAGCAGTTCTTCCTTGCCCGGCCAGCGCCGGTAGATGGTGGCCTTGCCGACCCCGGCCCGGGCGGCGACCTGCTCGATGCCCAGCCCGTCGGCCCCCGACTCGGCGAAGACCTCCAGCGCGGCCTCGATGATCGCCTGCTCCGCCTGCTCACTGCGGGGCCGCCCCGGCCGCCGCGGCTCATGGTCGCCAGCGATGCCCGTCGCCGCCTTTCCGGCCGGACCGGGCACCACCTGAGAGCTCATGCTGTCCTTCTCCGCTGGTGCCGGACGCCGACTTACGATACGAAACCACACCGTATCGCAACAGGCCGCTTTTGGGGCTCGGCTTCGCAACTCCGCTGCCCGCCGGCTGCCGATAACGGGCCCGCTATGTCATGATCGTGAAGTCCGGGTACGCCACAGGGGCGACTCGAGACCGCGGAGGACTCTTATGACCGCAATTCAGGCTGACCCTGGGCAGGCCGCGACAACCGCGCGGACCGGAAACCCGGAGCCTCTCTACGGCGGGACCGCCCACCGGCGGGTCACCGTCCGCGATGTCGCGGCGGCCAAGCGCCGCGGCGAGCGCTGGCCGATGCTCACCGCCTACGACGCGCTGACCGCGCGGGTGTTCGACGAGGCGGGAATCCCGGTGCTGCTGGTCGGCGACTCGGCCGCCATGGTGGTGTTCGGGCACGACAGCACCATCCCGGTCACGGTCGACGACCTGATCCCGCTGACCGCCGCGGTGGTCCGCGGCACCCGCCGGGCCATGGTCGTGGCGGACCTGCCCTTCGGCTCCTACCAGGCCTCGCCCGAGGCCGCCCTGGGCGCCGCGACCCGGTTCCTGAAGGAGGCCGGAGCGCACGCCGTCAAGCTGGAGGGCGGTCATCGTATCCTGCGCCAGGTCGAGGAGCTCGTCGTGGCCGGCGTTCCCGTCATGGGCCACCTGGGCCTGACCCCGCAGTCGGTCAACGCCTTCGGCGGGTACCGGGTGCAGGGCCGCGGCGAGGACGGCGAGCAGCTGCTGCAGGACGCCAAGTCGCTGCAGGCGGCAGGCGCCTTCGCCATCGTGCTGGAGTGCGTTCCGGCCGACCTGGCCGCCCGGGTGACCGCCGCCCTCGAGGTGCCCACGATCGGGATCGGCGCCGGGCCGGCCTGCGACGCGCAGGTCCTGGTGTGGCAGGACATGGCCGGCCTGTCGCCGCAGACGCCCAAGTTTGTCCAGCGCTACGCCGACGTCGGTGGCGCCCTGCGGGACGCCGCCCGGGCCTTCGCGGCCGACGTCGCGGACGGCAGCTTCCCGGACGCGGCCCACTCCTACCGCTGAGCCCGGGTGCCGGGTCAGATGTCGGTGATCCGCAGGCCGGCGTGGGCCTTGTAACGGCGGTTAACCGAGACCAGGTTGGCGGTCAGCGCCTCCACCTGGCCGCAGTTGCGCAGCCGGCCCGCGTAGACGCCGCGGACGCCGGGCAGCAGGCAGGCCAGCGCCTGCACCAGGTCGGTCGCCTCCCGATCGTCACCCAGCACCAGGATGTCCAGATCCAGCTGCGCGACGTCCGGGTCCAGCAGCAGCACCGCCGAGACGTGATGGAACGCGCCCACGACCCGGCTGTCGGGCAGGACCGCCGCTGCCTGCTGCGCGGCGCTGCCCTCCGGCACGGGCACCGGGTAGGCGCCGCGGTTGTCGAAGCCCAGCGGGTTCACGCAGTCGATCACGATCTTGCCTGCCAGCCGGGCGGCCAGGCTGGAGAGCAGGGCGCGGTGTCCCTCCCAGGGCACCGCCGCGATCACCACGTCCGCGGCGGCCGCGGTGTCCTCATTCGACGCGCCCGTGACCAGCGGCGCCGAGCCCACGGTGGCGGCCGCCGCGCTGGCCCGGCCGGCATCCCGTGAGCCGATGATCACCCGCTGGCCGGCCAGGGCCAGCCTCCGGGCCAGGCCCCGGCCTTGATCGCCGGTGCCGCCGAGCACCCCGATGACGAGCGCGGAAAGGTCGGTGTCGGCGGAGGCGGAGCTCTCGTTGGCGGCCATGCTTCGATCTTGCCAGAGCCCGGGCCGGCGCTGCAGCGGGGCCGCCGGACGCCAGATCCCCCGGCCGCTGCCGGCAGGGCCACCTGGTCACGGCCGGCAACGCGTAGTCAAATAGTCACGAATCACGTGCAGCCGCCCGGCCCGTCGGGCACCATGGGGGCATGAACGCCGATCAGGTTGCAGCCCTGCGCGTTCTGCTGGCGCCGACCGGCTGGCTCGACCGGACCAGGTCCTTCGCGCGGGCCTTACGCGAGTACTCGCGGACGCCGCAGGGACTGCTCATTGTCGGCACGCCCGAGGACGAGCCCTGGCACATGACCGCTCATCTCGCCGACGAGAGCAGGCTGGCGGAGATTCCGGAGCTCGCTCCCACGCTCATCCGCTGGTCCCACCCGGCGGGCGCGCCGCCGCACCTGAGGGTGGGCATGGAGCGGCTGGAGGCCGCCACCCGGCGGGAGACGCTGCTGGTGGTCAGCCCCGAGGCGGCGCCGGCCGAGCTGCTGGAACGGGTCGATGACGCCCGCCGCATCGGGGCCACGATCCTGGCCCTCGACCGTGGTGATCCCGAGCTCGGCGCGCTGGCCCACGAGGCGCTGGCCGTTCCGGCAGATACCTCGCCGCTGTCCTTCGACGCCGCGCAGCACCTGGTGAGCGCGGCGGCGGGCGAGCCGGACCGCCTCCGGGAGACACCGCGCCGGGGCAGTCACCGCGCGAGCGGCCGCCTGCCGGCCCAGCGGCACGAGGCGAGTCACGGCGGCGCATCGCTGCGCAGCCGGCTGGCCCAGCTGCTTGACGCGGTAAGCGGTACCCCAGCCGATCCGGCCGACTAGCGCCGCGCTCCCCGTCCCCGCCCGGACCCGTCCCGGCCTGGGCGGCACCATTGCGCCCCGGCCGCGGAATACCGCGATCAATTCACGTCCGTGTCAAGAGATGGTCGTCAGCTGGTTCGCGGTCAATGGCATGCTGCTGAGTGCGCGATCATGGATCACCTGCGGATGAAAGGATCCATATGTTCAGGAGCCGGGAGCCCGGCCCGCGCTGGGCGCATATCTCGGCGCATCAGGGCGGATCCGAGCAGGCCCACCCCGGCACCTATGCGGCCTATGAGCAGTCGGCGGCCACCGGCGCCGAGTACGTGGAGTTCGATATCCGCCGGACCGCGAACCGGGCCCTGGTGGTCTTTCATGACGACCGGGCCGGGCCGTCGCGCCGCCTGGTCTCGCAGCTGCGCTACGGCGAGCTGTGCCACGCCGTCGGCTACGAGGTCCCCCTGGTCGAGGACGTCATGCGGCTGCTGGCCGGCCGGGTGGCCGGTCATCTCGATCTCAAGGAGACCGGTTACGAGACGGAGGTCATCGAGCTGGCCCTGGATACCTTCGGCCCGGCCAACTTCGTCGCGACGACGCTGGAGGACAGCTCGATCGTCGCCATCCGGCGCTCCTTCCCGGAGGTCAGGACGGCGCTGTCGCTCGGCCGTGATCTGCGCGAGGTCCGCCGGGCGCGCCGGATAGCCGTGCGCGCCAGCGAGCTGTCGCCGCTATCGCGCATCCGCAGCTGCGGGGCGGACTGGGTGGCGGTGCACTATCACCTGGCCCGGCTGGGCGTCCTGCGGGCCTGCCGTCGCAACGGCATCGGCGTGATGGTGTGGACCGTGGACTCAGACCGCCTGATCAGCAGCTTTCTCGCCGATCAGCGCGTGGAAGTGGTCATCACCAACCGGCCCGGCCGGGCGGTGCAGCACCGGTCGGCCACCCTCGAGCCCGCCACCCTCGAGCTCGCCACCCTCGAGCTCGCCACCCTCGAGCCCGGCCAGGAGTACCAGGGCGCGGCCCGGCAGGAGGCGGACGCCGAGGTCAGTAGCTGAAGTCAGGGGCTGAGATCAGGAGTCGAGGCTCAGCACCATGGTCGGGGTCTGGATCACGTGGTCCTCGCGCAGCGGCCGGACGGCCGTGCCGATGGCGAAGAACTCCGTCGTGTGCGATCCCCAGGTGTGACTGTGCTGGCGGAGCTGGACGCCCACGATGCCCTCGGCCTTGAGCTCCTCGGCCTCGGCCTGCATCCGGGCCATGGCCAGCTCGCGCGCGTCGTAGAGGGCCTGGGTGAACTGCTCGATCTCGACATTGCGCCCGACGTTGCCCATCTTGGCGCCCATCCGCTGATGGGCGATGTGGTAGACGCAGGTCCCCATGGTCATGCCCAGCGGCGCGTAGCCCGCCCGGATCAGGGTCCAGAAGTCCTGCCCCGACAGGTCGGAGGTGAACGGGAGGCCCTTGTTGTTCCGCCAGTTCGTCACTCCCCCGCCGCCGGCCCCCGGCTCCGCCTTGACGGCCGTGCCGACCGCGATGAACTCGGCGATGTCGGCGCCGAACTCCTTCATCTCCACGTCCAGGCGAACGCCGACCACCCCGTCGGCTCCGAGTGCCGCAGCCTCGGCCTCCATCCGGGTCATGGCCAGCTCGCGCGCGTGGTACATGGCCTGCGAGAGCACGTCGAGCTCCTGGCTCTTGCCCCACCGGGCGACCTGCAGGCCGACGTGGTAGATCGAGCTGCCGAGCAC
>Ga0066790_10000378_pt1 | contig 16274 bp, 12 predicted proteins | sample OrgsoiDNA2013050_FD_70963 | JGI IMG/M metagenome (GOLD analysis project Ga0066790, IMG submission 70963) | Permafrost soil microbial communities from the Arctic, to analyse light accelerated degradation of dissolved organic matter (DOM) -... | ecosystem: Environmental > Terrestrial > Soil >...
TGGCTCGTCCACATCGGTGACCCCTCCTCGAATCAGGCCACCACCCTTGAATCACAGATGATTCATATGATTCAAGAACTCTTCGGACAGACACTAAGATCATGCGCGCGCAAGACCTCATCGTCGTCGCCGCCAAGTGCAGCGTCATTACGGCTTTCCGCAACACGATCGGGCTTGCCGGCCGACTCTCCACGCGGCTGCAACCGAACCATCCGACCGACGATTCCCGCGGAATTGCGGCCAGCCTTCTTGACGGACTTTTGTTCGGGGTCGGCGACGCGGTCATCGGCGTCAATCCGGCAACTGATGGCGTGCAGGACTATGTGAGGATCGTCACCCTGCTCGACAATGTCCGGGAGCGCCTCGATGTTCCGACGCAGACCTGCTGTCTGGGTCATGTCACGACCGCCATCCAGGCTATCAACCTCGGCGCCCCGGTCGATCTCGTCTTTCAATCCATAGCTGGCTCGGAAAAAGCCAATCGGGGGTTCGGGATCAGCCTGTCCGTTCTGACGGAGGCCCATGATGCCGCGCTTTCGCTGGGTCGCGGCACGCTCGGCCGGAACGTCATGTACTTGGAAACCGGGCAAGGCAGCGCATTATCCGCCGAAGCGCATTTTGGAATCGACCAGCAGACGATGGAAGCACGCGCCTACGCTGTCGCGCGGCGGTTCAAGCCGCTGCTGATCAACACCGTCGTCGGCTTTATAGGTCCCGAATATCTCTATGACGGCAAAGAAATCACGCGGGCTGGGCTCGAGGACCATTTCTGCGGCAAACTGCTCGGCGTGCCGATGGGATGCGACGTCTGCTACACCAACCATGCCCAAGCCGATCAGGACGACATGGATGCGCTGCTGACGCTGCTTAGCGCCGCAGGCGTCACCTTCGTTATTGCGGTTCCTGGCGCCGACGACGTTATGCTGAACTATCAGAGCCTGGCGTTTCACGACATCCTCTACGTCCGCCAAACTCTCGGTCGGCGATGCGCTCCGGAATTCGAGGACTGGCTGAAGCGGATGGGCCTAGCCGACGCGGACGGCCGTCTGCTGGAGAAAGCGGCGTCCGGAGCGATCGGCTCGGCCATTGCGCTGATCGAGACGATGGAAGCCTGATGATGCCGGACGACTCGCCATCTGAATGCGATCAGCTCGTCGTGACCGACAACCTCACGCGCCTGCGACGTTTCACGCCAGCACGGATCGCGCTCGGGCGGGCCGGGTCCGGACAACTGACCGCGACAGGCCTCCAGTTCATGCTCGATCATGCGCGCGCACGCGACGCCGTTCACGCTGCGCTTGATTTTGAGGCCATCGGGCAATCGCTTCGAGAGCGAGACTGGAGCGTCGTTCATGTCCAGAGCGCCGCTGGCGATCGGGCCGAGTATCTGCGTCGTCCGGATCTCGGGCGCCGCCTTTCGTCGTCAGGGCGTCTTGCCATCGACGGCCAGCTACACGGAAACGATGTCGCGATCGTCGCCGCCGACGGTCTCTCCGCATTGGCCGTCGAGACCAATCTTCTGCCGGTGCTCGATCATCTTCGGCCGCTCCTGCTGGCTCATAGCCTCACGATCGGATCGCTCGTTCTTGTCGAGCAGGGACGCGTCGCGATAGGTGACGAGATCGGTCAACTGCTTGGCGCCAAGCTGGTGGTGGTCCTGATCGGCGAACGTCCTGGTTTGTCGGCAGCCGATTCGCTCGGCGCCTATATCACGTGGCGGCCGCGTGGCGGCGCGATGGATTCGACCCGGAATTGCATATCCAATATTCGTCCGGCTGGACTGCCGCCAGAAGACGCGGCTACGCAGATCGTCGGTGTGATTGAGCTGGCGTTCAAGCATGCCAAGACGGGCGTCCAACTGAACGATTTGCGGGGAACAGAAGCAATTCTTCTGGGCGGGCCGCGAGGATAGGCGCGAACTGTTATGTCTTGTCAAGATCGTCGGCAAATGGCGCGCCCGAAGAGATTCGAACTCCTGCCGCCCAGATCGTAGTCTGGGCCGGACCATTGAAATCGTCTGTTACCGTAAGACCCTCCCCAAAATCTGGAAACACAGGCTAGAGGGCGATAATCGCCGGCGCCGTTACCTTGGCAGGGGACGTCAAGAACCATCAAAATCGGTCGACGAGCGGCAGCTTTGCGCCAGGAGCGGCCGTTCACTTAGAATTGCATTCCCGCAGGGTTCTATGGCCTGAAGGTGCTGCGGTGCCCGGTGAAGATCCCCGGCTTCACCGTGAAGCAGCACTGGCACAGCCGCTTTCATCAAGATGCCGGTAATCGCTGGCTGCGCGAGGTGTGTGCTAAGTTGTTTCAGCAGCGCGAAGTGCGGCGGGCCAACTGACACCGAGAAAATCAGAAATATGGTAAGCCGAAGTAGCCGCGAAGCCGCACGGCGATGCCGCGAAAGCCCGGCAATGCGCCAAACAAAGTGGCGCGGATCTCCAGCCCCACGAAAACGGAAGTCGAAGGCCCCGTGAAAACCGAAGCCGCGCAACTTGCGCTCGAACTTCAGGAAGCCAGAGAGCGGCAGGCGGCGACAGCCGAGGTCCTGAGCCTCATCGCCGACGCGCCGACGGATCTGCTGCCGGTGTTCGACAGGATCGTCAGGAACGCCGCGCGGCTCTGCCAGAGTGTGCTCAGCGCCGTCTATCGCCAGGATGGCGAACATGTCCACTTGGTCGCGCACGATCAGTTCTCGCCGGAATCGGTGGCGGCGGTGCGCAAAGCCTACCCTGCCCCGCTCACCAGCAACAATCTGATCTCGGTCGCCATCCGCGAGCGGCGCGTCGTGCATGAGCCGGATGTGCTGATCTCCGGCGGATACAGCGAACTGCAGCGAACGTCGGGCTATCGCAGCATCCTGATCGTGCCGATGCTGCGCGACGATGCTGCTATCGGCGCGATCGCGGTGATGCGGCTCGAGCCGCAATTGTTCCCCAAAGCGCAGGTTGAGCTGCTGAAGACCTTTGCCGGCCAGGCGGTCATTGCCATCGAGAACACGCGGCTGTTCACCGAGGTGCAGGAGCGCACAAGGCAATTGTCGCAATCGCTTGAAGACCTGCGCGCCACGCAGGACAGTCTCGTGCAGACCGAGAAGCTGGCCGCGCTGGGACGGCTGGTCGCGGGGGTCGCTCACGAAATCAACACCCCTGTCGGAACCAGCCTGACCGTCGCCTCGGCCTTTATCAACAAGACCAACCGATTTGAAGCCGATGTCGTCAGCGGCAATGTGCGCCGGTCGGCCCTGACTGAATTTATTGCGGCAAGCCGGGAGGCGGCGTCGCAGATCATGGTCAATCTTGGTAACGCGGTCGAGTTGATACAGTCGTTCAAGCAGGTTGCGGCCGATCGCAACGTTTCGGATCGCAGAAACTTTGATCTCGGCCAGGTGACCGAACAGGTTGTCAAAGGACTGCGGTTCGGGTTGCGAAGTCAGCTGACGGTCAACGTCGAATGCGAGCCCAATCTCGCCATGAACAGCTATCCCGGCCCTTATGGCCAGGTACTCACCAACCTGGTCCTCAATTCTGCGGTTCATGCCTTTCCAGACGGCGCACGTGGATCCGTCCAGATCACAGCGCGGGTGTCGGGCAAGGACAATGTTGAAGTGCTGTTTTCGGACGACGGCTGCGGCATGAGCCCGGAGGTCAGGCGCCAGGTGTTCGACCCCTTTTTCACGACCCGGCGCGACCAGGGCAGCACCGGCCTCGGATTGCACATCGTCCACAACATCGTGACCAATCGTATGGGTGGCCGGATCGATCTGGAAACTAGACCTGGCGCGGGAACGCAAATCCGCATCGTCGTGCCGCGCGAAGCGCCGCCGGAGTTTGCTGCGGAATAATGCGAGCGACGTTGCACGCCTACGGCATCGTGGCCGGCGATGAAAACGGCTTGGTGGCATCCACCACGAACACGACAAGCGCATTCAGATCCCTTGCCGCTGCTTGAGATTTCCATTTCCATGGGCACGCCGGGACCATGTCCAGGCATCGACTGCCCCGCGTCGACATGACTGACAACACGCGGGCCTTTTTGGAGGCTGCTGGGGTTGGAGTGTCGCGGCGCTGCGGGTACAAGTGAAGCGTGGCGTCATCGAGCTTGATGACGTCGAGGATGCGGTCGGAATGCTGCTCGGTATGGTCGCTTCGGCACCGCGGCGCGCTGCGATGTTCGGAAGCGTCGCGCTTTGACCCATTCGGACATGGATCAATCGGCGATTTTTCTCTGAATCTGCCTTTGACCCCTTCCGGAGCGGATTTGACTCGCTACGATGTTGTCGATTGAACGGGAGCCGACATAAGGCAATGGAGGTCCACTGCGCGGCTAGTTGGCCCTTTTCTCTTCATCGACGGAGGCATCGATGGACAACCTTTATTTCGAAGAACTGCAAATCGGAAGCCGCAGCGCGGCGGGACCCTACCTCCTCTCCAAGGGCGAGATTATCCGGTTCGCAAAACAATATGATCCGATACCCCGACACATCGACGAGCAAGCCGCGGCGCGTTCAACCTTTGGGGAGCTGACCGCATCGGGTTCCCATACCTTCGCGATCTACATCTTGTTGACGGGTCAGCTTCAACCGCACTTCCAGGTCCTCATGGGACTGGGTTGGGATGACGTGAGACTGCCGAACCCGGTGCGCCCGGGTGATGAGCTCGATCTCGAAATGACGGTTCTGGAGATTCGCGAGTCGAAATCTAGATCCGACCGTGGAATCGTTCGCAACCGAAATTTTTTGCGCAATCAGAAGCGTGAAACGGTTCTGGAATGTATCTCCATTATATTCGTTGCGCGGCGGTCGGAAGCGAACATGCCGCCCCCGGGTTAGCCGCTGCGTGGATTTCTAGTTCGGTCCGGCTTGGCTCGAGTGTCGCGCTCGTAGCCGGTTCAAGGCGCTCCGCCGAAATAGCTCGCTCTCGCGTGTCCGAATGTCTCTTCATGGCACATTGAGACTTGCCGACGGGGCGCAGAAAGGTCCACTTCTGGGAGAAGATCGGACGCCGCCGGTGTCCGGTCAAACCGACGCGAACGAACCAAGTCCGACACGGCTGCGCTCGCCCGGCCTGTGAAAGCGCTCATTTCATCGAATAGGGTGCCGGCAGTCGGGCTCGCTCCCCTCGAGGGCTAGTATCTCTCTGGCAGGAGATTATTGTACCTAATGTAGCAGTCGCAATCCAAATACGAATGCGCCGCTACACCGCTGGGGGACAAACATGACGATTCTGAAAAAGACCATTGCCCCGATATTGTCGGCAACCGTCGCTTTCGTCGCGCTGGCGCCCGCGGTTTCGCAGGCGCGGATCGTGCGTCTCGAGATCACCGAGACCAAGCCGGCCTTTGGCGGTCGCAACTTTGGCGAGGTCGGCGTTTACGAGCGGGTGATTGGCAAGGCCCACGGCGAGGTCGACCCGCAGCAGCCGTCGAACGCCATGATCCAGGACATCGCGCTCGCACCGAAAAACGCGAAAGGCATGGTCGAGTATTCCACTGATATCGACATATTGCGGCCTGCTGATCGCACCAAGGCAAACGGCGTGCTGTTCTTCAACATTATCAATCGTGGGAACAAGGGCGGCCTTGCTCTCATCAACACCGATATTCCCGGTGGTCCTGCGAATATTGACAACATCAATGCGCTGACCGAGGCCGGCGACGGCTTTATGCAGCAACAGGGGTACACCATCGTCTGGTTCGGCTGGCAGCCGGACGTTGTTGCCGGCAACAACCGCATGACGATGCAGGTCCCCGTTGCCCGGAATTCCGATGGATCGTCGATAACCGGCGTTGTCCGCAACGAATTGACCGTACCCGTTCCGACCACGACTCTTGCGCTGCAGAGTGGCTGGTTTACGCCCGCCAGCAAACCATACCCAGCGGTGAACACCGACAACAAGACGCCGCTCGCTGACGGTTTCCTGCCGACGCTCACCGTGCGTGTGCGCGAGAACGAGCCACGTATTGTCATCCCAAACACGGAGTGGTCGTTCGGATCGTGCGAGGCCGGTAAGCCGGCCGCGGCGAGCGACACCCAGCTTTGCTATCAAGCCGGTTTCAAACCGGGCCACCTCTACGAGTTGGTCTACCGTGCAAAGGACCCGCTGGTATTGGGGCTGGGCTTTGCCGCCGCGCGGGACCTCGGCGCATTCTTGAAGGCGTCGGCAAAGGATGACAGCGGCATCGCTAATCCCGCTTATGTGGCCGGCGCAAAGGCGATCGTGATGGGATCTTCCCAGAGCGGGCGGTTCATCCGGACATTGGTCAATCTCGGTTTCAACCGCGACGAACAGGGCAAGACCGTCTTCGAGGGTGCGCTACCCCACATCGGCGGCGGATTAATGCCGCTCAACGTCCGGTTCGGGCAGCCCGGCCGCGCCACGACCAATACGATCGATCATCTTTTCCCGGGGGCCGAGTTTCCGTTCGCGTACACGAGTGTGACTGATCCCTTGACGGGGCGCACGCTGGGCATTCTCGACCGCTGCCTGGCAACCTCGACATGTCCGAAGATCGTTCATGCCGCGACTGCCCTGGAGCTGTGGGAGTTACGCCAGTCGCTCGGCTTTACCGATCCGCTAGGACTCAAGGACCTCGATGAACCGGCTAACGTCCGGAGCTACATCATGGCATCGACCCAGCATGCGCAGGCCCAACTGCCGCTGCCAGCCAAGGAACCGTTCCTTGCCTGCCAGCAACAGCCGAATCCAAATCCGCATAACTGGACCATCCGCGCGCTGCTCACCCATCTGACCGCATGGGTGAAGGACGGGACCGAACCGCCGCCGAGCAGCCGGCCGACCATCGCCGCGGGTAACCTGGTTGCGCCGGATCAGGTGCATTTTCCCCGCATTCCCGCCAACGGCTATGGCGGTGTAACACGGCCTGCCGTAAAGTTCGTTGCGGACAACGATCCATTGCACGTTCAGGACTACGGTAGCGCATACAACGCCGCAGACGCATCGGGCATCATCTCCGGCGATCCACCGAAACTATCGACGGGCCGCTACGGCAACCTCGTCGCGCAAGTAGACGCTGATGGTAATGATTTTGGCGGCATCCGCGACGTCTTCGTTGCAGTTCCAATCGGAACCTACACCGGCTGGAATCAATTCAATAAGAATTTCTTTGAAGACGGATTCTGCACACTCAGCGGCAGCTTCATTCCGTTTGCACCAACCAGGCAGGAACGCCTTGCGATCGGAGACTCGCGGCCCTCGATTGAAGAACGGTATCCGACGAAAGAGGCTTATGTTGCAGCCTTCAAGAAGGCAGCAAATGACCTCGTTGCCCAACGCTTCCTGTTAGCCGACGATGCCACCCGGCTGATCTTGGAAGCGGAGCGTGACGGCATTCGGAGCGCGCCGTAGGTTGGGCCTTCTTCCAAGCGCCGCGCGGCCGAATAATTCAACCCATGCCGTTATCGCGCTTTAGCTGACGATGGTCCCGAACACGATGGTCGCAATCAGGTCAAAATAGCCGGGTTAGCGGCCTAGCGGCTTAGTTGACGTCTGCTGTCGAAGGACTTACGGACACAGCCCGGACTTGCCGGGACTTCCGGAAATTTGGCACTTAGCTGACCTAGCCGATCCGCCGTACGTCCGCTTTGTGGCCGTAGCAGAAACGAACGTTTCGCTACGACGATCAAATCTCTACGCCGAGAGGAACTCGGGAGGCGAGCCTTCTCCAGTAGACCAGCGGAAGGCCGACGGGCTCGGACGCAGTAGGTTCGGGCGGAAGCGATCTAGGACAGACGTCGCGAATTCATAAACCATCAGCTCTGGTCAGCTTTGGTTTACCAGACCCATTAAGCTTTCGCGTCCAAGAGCATGCAATGGTGGCTGCAGATCGGGGGAAAACCTCGACAGGGAAAGCGTTAGGGTCAGGCCTCAAAGGGGCCTGACCCGCCATCTCCAGGGAATGCAATGTCTGCGAAGACAACACCACAAAAGGCGAAGCCCAAAAAATCAAAGACGAGTCCGCCGCCGACCTATGCAGCATCGACGATATCGATGGCCACGCAAAATCTGATCAACATGGTCGTCGTATTTGCCGTCTCAGGCACGATTCTACTTGGGCTTTTAGTCGCCAAGCATTTTTGAGACCGGTAACATTCGCGTATTAGACGTTAGGAACCCCTATGCCCGCCTTGCGCAAGAAGCGGTCATTCCAGGAACCGCCACTTCGAGAGGTCAGATTTCCGCGGCCTGCGACCGGACCGCAAACCGTTACGCGTGCCCCTGTCACGCGCGAGGAATGGTCCGCGGCCGGGATTCACGGGTTTGGGCAGCGAGGCGAACGGCGGCATTGGCGGCGCCGAAGCCCTCGTAGTTACGGCGCTGGACGACTTCGAAGAAAAACCGCTCATCAAAGGTGTGGGTGTAGATCTGGAAGAATTCGCCCTCGCCTTCACGGTCGTACAGGATCTGGTTGTCGCGAAGCGCTGTCATCGTCGCCGCGTCGAGATCGTATTTTGCCTCGATATCATCGTAGTAATTATCCGGAATCCTGAGGAAATCCGCCCCACGGGCGCGCATATCGGCAACCGTTGCGAAAATGTCGGCGCACGAAAAGGCAATGTGCTGGACGCCCGAGCCGAAGAATTCGTTGATGAAGCGAGCCGAAAGCGTTCGCGTCGCCGACGACCCGTTCAGGATCATGCGCAAGCCCTGATTGCTGTTGATCAGCGCCTGGGACTGCACGAGCCCGACCGGATCGGCGATCTCCATCTGCGGCAGGCGATGTAGATCGAGGATGCCGGTGTAGAACAACAACCAGGACAGCATCTCGTCGTAGGGCATCGACTGCGAGATATGATCGACCGCGTCAAGACGGTCGATCACGACATCGCTGCGCAGCGCGACAAAATCGGTGTCCCAGTTCTTGCCCGCGGTCTCGAGAAAATACAGCAGACTTCCGCCGACGCCTCTGATGGCCGGAATTTCGAGTTCGCCGGGTCCGACCGGCTGGTAGAAGGTATGCGCATTCAGCGCTGCTGCTCGTTTCATGGTTTTTCCGGCGTCACCGACGTCAATCGCTATGGCGCAGACCCCCGGACCATGCGTGATGTAGTGTGAATGGGCAAAGCCGTCCGGCTCGCAATTGATCACCAGCTCGATATTGCTCTGCGACCAGCGCTCGACATGCTTGCTGCGATGGGAGCCGGTCTTGCGGAACCCAAGCTGGCCGAACAAGGCGGATAGATCCCCGGCTTTTGCTTCATCGACGGCGAATTCGACAAAACCGACGCCGCGGCTTTGCGCTCTTGGTTGCAATCGCGTCGCCCGCGCGTTGGCGGGGCTTTGGGCCAGCTGATCCTCCAGCAAAATCAGCGAACGCAGTCCGTCCGTCGCGGTGCGGACCGCCGAGCCGGACCGGAACTGGTCGTTGAATATCTCCAGCGACAGCGGACCAGCATAGCCTGTCGCCGTTATCGCTTCCATGAAGGCATCCACCGGCAGATCGCCCTGGCCCGGAAAACAACGGAAGTGTCGGCTCCAGGACAATACATCGAGACCTAACTTTGGTGCGTCCGCAAGCTGCACAAGGAATATCCTGTCCGCCGGAATCGATTGGATCGCGCTAACCGGAAATGCCGGCGCCAGCGCGTGGAAGCTGTCGAGAATGATCCCGATCGATTTATGATCGGCCTGACGCACGATCTCCCATGCGTCGCGATAGTCGTTGACGTGTCGCCCCCAAGCCAGCGCCTCGAAGCCGACGCGCAGGCCATGCGAAGCTGCAAGTTCGCCCAAGGCGTGGAAATCCGCCGCCGCGCGATCAATCCCCCCGAGCGAGGCCGGCGAAACATTGCTGCAGATCAGCAGCAAATCGGTCTGCAGTTGCAGCATAAGGTCGAACTTGTGTTGGGCGCGGGCGAAGTTGCGGGTGCGCTGCGGCTCGGGCATGCCCTCGAAATCGCGAAACGGCTGGAACGCGCAGATGGCAAGACCAAGGTCGCAGCAGAGCTGCCCGACGTCGCGGGGGCTGCCATTGAACGTCAACAGGTCATTCTCGAAAATCTCGACCGCGTCAAAGCCGGCGCCGGCGATCGCGCGCAGCTTTTCATCGAGCGAGCCGCTGAGCGCGACGGTGGCGATCGAACGTTTGGCCATGCGATTTGCTCCGGCGGCAGCGCCTCGCGGCGGACAACGACGCCAACTAGATGCCTACTCAGCAAGCGGATCGAACTCTACGCGGCCGCCAATATAGACCAACAATGATCTAACACAATTACCCGGATGTTCGTAAAAGATAACATCTTGTTATTTTTTGGAACCTCGCGGGGCAGACTTTGGCGGCCCATTTCGACCGAGCCCTCCGGCCTGCATTTCCAGCCGTAAGCAATGGATGAAATGTTCGATGTAAAGCGACTGCGGCGTGCCACGTTTCACCGCAATGTAAGTTTCGAATTTGGTGGGTTCGATGATTGGTATCAGTTCGAGGCCGGGAAAGCCGTCGTGCGCAACAGTGAATTGGTCCATGACGGCGATACCAAGTCCCGCCTTTACCAACGCGCAAACGGTCGTGCCGAACCGCGCACGGATGGTGACGTCGTAATTGAGCTTCTTGCGGCCAAAGATTTCGGCCATGATGCGCCCGTAAGGATCAGTTGGGTCAATGCCGATCAGCGGATAACGGACGATTTCCGCCGCAGAAATTTGCTTGCGGCCGGCAAGTGGGTGACCGACCGGAACGATGCAGACCAATTCGCCCGACGCAAGCGGCAGGAAGTCGAGGCCGGAGTGATCGAGCCGATAGCTCATCGCAACGCAATCGCCTCGGCCAAGCAGCAGAAAATCGATCGCTTCCTCGATCTTGAGGACGTTGATGTCAATTCGCAGGTCGGGGTAACGCCGCCGGACGCGCTTGATCGCTCGGGGCACCATAACCTGGGAAATGCTCGGCACCGAACCGACGCGCAACTCTGACAACGCACCCTGCCCGATTTTGGAGATGATCTCGGTGAGATCATCGACCTTTTGGTAAACACCGTTGATCTGTTCAAAAATGTTCTGCGCTTCGGGCGTCGGAAAATAACGCCCACTCACTCGCTGGAAGAATCTAATGCCGAGCGATTTCTCGGTGTATTTCACCAGCCGGCTGATACCCGGTGCTGACACATTCAGAAGCTTGGCCGCGCCGCCAATGGTACCTGTCACCATGACCGCGCGGATAACTTCGACCTGGCGCAGCGTCATCATTTATCTAAACCCCCAGACACCGTGACCGCTATCGTAGCAACGGTGACCTGCCGGCATTCCATACAAAACAGGCTGAACCGCAGGTTGATCCGCTTGATGCAAAAATTGCCTGCAAATTATAGTGACCACAAGCCTCCATCGGCGAATGATCTGAGCAGGGCTCAAAAATCACCCGGAGCGATCGAAGGATTCACTTTTATGCGCACCGATCTCACGAGGCTGTTCGTTCAGGATTGGGCTCGTGTTTCGGTCCGTGCGCCGACGCCTGGCACACCAATCCATATCTCCCGACGTGCGCGACGTCAGCCAACACTTCGCAAGTGTCCGCGAGTCATCGTGACTGCCCTGGCGACGTAGCCACCTGGCTTTCGGACGCGATCAGCAAACCAGCCGACTTTGATTCCACTTGGGGAGCGGGCATCCGGATCATAGAAGTCGTTCAGCCGCGGATTTCAACGCTTAACATAATGTTACGTTTCTCGAATAATACGGTAATTGTGTTAGGTCAGGAATGAACTATCGTGATGCTGCTTCGAGCGGCAACGCAATCTCAGGTCGATAGCGAAGTGCGCACTTGAAGCGAAAGCACGCGACGAACCGAGAGCTCGGATCGCCGTCCAGAATTCAAAGAAGCCCGCAAAGGGACTTTCAGCAAACACATTGGGAGGAACCAACATGGCAAGTTCACCAGCGCAAACCGAACATCATGCGAATCAATCAAAGAAAGCCGCCGCCAGCGGCTGGATCGGATCGGCGCTCGAATACTACGACTTCTTCATCTATGCGACGGCGGCGGCGCTGGTATTCCCGCAGATATTCTTTCCATCGGATAATCCGACCGTCGCCATCGTCGCTTCGTTGGCGACGTACGGCGTCGGTTATATTGCCCGGCCGATCGGGGCTTTCGTTCTCGGCCACTGGGGCGATACCCATGGCCGGAAAACCGTGCTGATTGTCTGCATGTTCCTGATGGGCATCTCGACGATGGCCGTCGGCCTCTTGCCGACATACCAGCAGGTCGGTGTACTGGCGCCGGTGCTTCTCGTCATCTTGCGCCTGATCCAGGGTTTTGCCGTTGCCGGCGAGATATCCGGCGCCAGTTCAATGATCCTGGAGCACGCGCCATTTGGCCGGCGCGGATTTTATGCGAGCTTTGCGCTGCAAGGTGTGCAGGCCGGGCAGATCCTTGCTGCGGCGGTTTTCCTGCCGCTGGCGGCCTACATGCCGACCGAGGCGTTCAATAGCTGGGGTTGGCGGATCCCGTTCCTGCTCAGCTTCTTCGTCATCGTCGCCGGCTACATCATCCGTCGCGAAGTCGACGAAACCCCGGCCTTCGCCAAAGAGGACGAACAGGGCAGCGTCCCGAAAGCGCCGATCATCCAGGCTTTCAAGCTCAGCTGGCGGGACATGCTGCGTGTCGTCTGCATGGCGCTCATGAACGTCATCCCTGTCGTCGCCACGATATTCGGCGCGGCCTATGCGGTCCAACCGGCCTACGGAATCGGCTTCGAAAAGGACGTCTACCTCTGGATTCCCGTCCTCGGCAACATGCTGGCCGTGTTCGTCATCCCGTTCGTCGGCAACCTGTCCGACAAGGTCGGCCGCAAACCGCCGATCATCATCGGCGCCCTGTGTTCCGGCTTGCTTGCGTTCGGCTATCTCTACGCGATCAGCATTCACAACGTGCCACTGGCAATCTTCATGTCGCTGTTGATGTGGGGCGTCGTCTACCAGGGCTACAACGCTATCTTCCCGAGCTTCTACCCCGAACTGTTCCCGACGCGGACCCGGGTTTCGGCGATGGCGATCTCCCAGAATACCGGGACCACGATCACGGCTCTGCTTCCCGCACTGTTTGCGACCGTGGCGCCTCCCGGCTCGACCAACATTCCTCTGACCGTCGGAGCCATCGCCTTCGGTATCACCGTGATTGCGGCGCTGGCGGCGGTGACGGCCCGGGAAACCTACCGGATCAGCATCAGCGATCTCGGCAATCCTGACGCCGTTCCAATGCCGAAGGCTGACTATGAGCGAATGCGGACCGAGGCCGCAGGTCGAGCAGCCGTCGTTCCCACTTGATGGCCGAATGCAACCTGAATAGCCGCGATGTCGATGAGATTGCGCGGCTCTTCCAAAAGTGACGCTGCCGCCACCGGCGCAAACCGAACGAAGGCGGCAGCTGGCTCCCGACTGTTAACCAGACACACGAGGTTACGGCAGCATGACACCCCAAGCCGAGTTTCATCAACGCGATCGCGACCTTCATCCTCCGGCGCACACGCCGGTTTACAAGACGAGCGTCCTGCGCTCACCGCGCATCCCTCTTTGGTCCCTGCAAAACTCGCTGTCCGAGGTAACCGGCCCGATCTTCTCGCCCGATGAACTCGGTCCGCTCGATAATGATCTCGTCCTCAATTATGCCAAACAGGGCGAGGCGATCGGCGAGCAGACGATCGTCCACGGCTATGTCCTCGACGGCAACGGCCAGCCGGTATCCAACACGCTCGTTGAAGTCTGGCAGGCCAATGCCGGCGGACGCTACCGCCACCGCAACGACACCTATATCGCGCCGATCGACCCGAATTTCGGTGGCTGCGGCCGGATGATGACCGATGACCGCGGCTATTACTTCTTCCGGACCATCAAGCCCGGCGCCTACCCGTTCCGGAATCGCATCAACAGCTGGCGGCCGGCCCACATCCATTTCTCGGTGTTCGGAACCGGCTTTGCGCAAAGGCTGATCACCCAGATGTATTTCGAGGGGGATCCGCTCATCCCCCTCGATTCCATCATCGCAACCATCCCCGACAAGTCGGCGGCGGATCGTTTGACGGCAAGACTCGACCTCAACGCATCGCGCCCGCTGGAGTGCCTCGCCTATCGCTTCGATATCGTGCTGCGGGGACGCCGCCAGACCTTGTTCGAAAGCAAGCTTCAGGGAAACTGACATGACACCGCCCCCCTTCATTCCTTCCTATCTCCCGGAGACGCCGTCGCAAACCGCCGGTCCCTATGTGCACATCGGCCTGATACCGGAGCAAGCGGGCTTCGAGATTTTCGAAAAAAATTTCAGCGGCGATATCGCGGGTCCGGATGTTTCGGGCCAACGCATCATCATCGAAGGACGGATCTTCGATGGCGCGGGCCATGTGACAAAGGACGTGCTGGTCGAGACATGGCAGGCCAACGCGGCCGGGCGCTACAACCATCCGGCGGATACGCAGACCAAGTCACTCGATCATGGCTTCCGCGGCTGGGCTCGGACCGGGACCGACTTCGTCACCGGACTTTACACCATCCGGACCGTCAAACCCGGAAGCGTGGTCGGACGTAAGGGCCGCAAGGCGATGGCGCCGCACGTCAATTTCTGGCTGGCCTCGCGCGGCATCAATATCGGACTCGCGACGCGGATGTATTTTGGCGACGAGGAAGCGGCGAATTCCGACGATCCGGTCCTGAACATTATCGAGCAGCCCGAGCGGCGCAAAACGCTGATAGCGCCGCGATCGGAACGAGATGGCGCGGTCATCTACACCTTCGACATTCATCTTCAGGGCGACCTTGAGACCGTGTTCTTCGATGTTTGAACTCCCGATTGCATCAACGACCGGTCCAAATGGGCTTCGGTCCAACCACGAACGGAGGAAGCAATTATGTTGACGGACGAGGAGATCCTGACCTCGGTAAGGCCCGGCAAACCGCCAGCCAACTGCCCGGTGCTCGGAACCTGGCAACTGCGAAGCTACGTTCGCGAACGCCTGTCCGACGGACAACGGCACAATCAGTTTGGTGAGGCACCGGTCGGCTATATCGGTTACGCGCCCGACGGCCGGATGTACGCCATCTTCACGCGCGACGATCGCGTGGCGCCCCGCGACGTGGTGCCTACCGACGAAGAAGGCGTGCAATTGCTCGGCACCATGGTCGCCTATGCCGGCACGTTCTCACTGGGCGAGAATGTCGTGGTTCATCACATCGACACCTCGTGGAACCAGGCATGGACCGGCACCGACCAGATCCGGCACTTCGTGCTGGAGGGGGATACGCTGACGATCACGACCGCCCCCTACAAAAGCTATCTGGACGGCACCGTGGGCCGGTCCATTCTCGTCTGGAACAAGGTCAAGTAAATGCCCCGGCCTCCCGCTACAGGAGATTTGCGATGAGCGAGCTATTTGGGATCGAAGGGGCGCACGTGCTGGTCACGGGCGGCTCGAGCGGCCTTGGCCGATTCTTCGCAACCTTCCTCGCGCAACGGGGGGCACGCGTGACCGTCGGTGCGCGCCGCGCGGAAGCGCTGGCCAAGACCGTCGAGGATATCGGCAACGCCCGGGGCCACGCTCAAAGCGTCGTGATGGACGTCACCGACGCCGCGAGTATCGAGGCCGCGCTGGACGCCGCTGAAGCGCGTTTCGGTCTCGTTGAAATCGTCATCAACAATGCCGGCGTAACGGCAACGCGGCCGGCACTGCAACAGGACGAAGCCGACTGGGACAAGGTTATCGATACCAATCTGAAGGGAGTCTGGCTGGTCGCGCAAGCCGTCGGACGGCGAATGGTCGCGCACAAGGTGAAAGGCTCGATCGTCAATGTGGCCTCGATCCTGGGCCTGCGGGTCGCGAGTTCGGTGGCGCCGTATGCCGTTTCTAAGGCCGGCGTCGTACAGATGACCAAGGCGTTGGCGCTGGAATGGGCGCGCTACGGTATTCGCGTCAACGCCCTTGCCCCCGGCTACTTCGAAACCGAACTCAACGACGATTTCTTTCAGGAGGCCGCGGGACAAGCGCTGATCAAGCGGATCCCGCAGCGGCGGCTTGGCGAATTGCGCGAACTCGAAGGGCCGCTCCTGCTGCTCGCGTCGGAGGCCGGTTCCTACATGACCGGAAGCGTGGTCGTCGCAGATGGTGGCCACGTGGTCTCGACGCTTTGAGTGATGGTTTCTTACCGACCCAAACGATTCAACGAAGCATGGATGACTTTCCGATGAACGCAAACGACACCCATCCTTTCGAGGCGAATTTGGACCGGCATCAGTCCAATTACATCCCGTTGTCACCCGTCAGCTTCCTGACG
>Ga0066790_10000379_pt1 | contig 16270 bp, 16 predicted proteins | sample OrgsoiDNA2013050_FD_70963 | JGI IMG/M metagenome (GOLD analysis project Ga0066790, IMG submission 70963) | Permafrost soil microbial communities from the Arctic, to analyse light accelerated degradation of dissolved organic matter (DOM) -... | ecosystem: Environmental > Terrestrial > Soil >...
TGCACGCCACGGTCGCTCACCAGGCGAACGAAGAGGCGACCGTCAGGGCGCTTCTGCAAGGAAGCGCGGGTGTTCGGCAGAACGGGGTTGTAGTCGACGTTGGCAGCCCGGTAGGACTCGGGCGGCGCCACGCGAATCTTCAGATTGGCCTGCTCTTCGGCCGTCATGCTGGTGATTTCGATCTCGGCCTGCATCGCCTCGCCGAGAGACGATTGCACTGTGAGGCGGCCGAGGCCCAAGGCCGAGGCCCAAGGAGATGCCAGACAGAGGATGGCGGCGGCGATGCCGGTCAGCGCGAATCGCCCCGAGTACTTCAGTTTTCTTTTCAAGGCGTCTCCCGAGTGGACATTGCGGACTCGCAACCGAGCATGCCGATCTCGATGGGCCCCTTCATGCGACCTCAAAACCCGCGGCCGCAAAGACGGAAAAGACCATAACATCAGTGAGATACGGTAGCAAGCTCATGCATTGGCTGACGTTCGCACAGAGCCCGCTTCCGAGTCTTCTGCACGCCGATGTTGCGACGGGGCAACGCGCTGGCAGTGCTCCGGACGAGCGGCCGGTAAGCCCGCAAGTGCCCGGCCCACGCGCGAGCCGCCTTCCCCGCCCACCCAGTTGCTCCTGTGGCGCGCGCCGTCGTTCATGACTCCACCAGGATGCGCAGCATACGGCGCAGCGGCTCCGCCGCGCCCCAAAGCAGTTGGTCACCGATGGTAAACGCGCCGAGATATCGGGGGCCCATCGTCAGCTTTCGCAGCCGGCCGACCGGAATGCCGAGCCCGCCTGTCACGGCCACGGGCGTGAGGGCGTGAACCGACGCCTCACGCGTGTTCGGCACGACGCTCACCCATTCGTTGTCTGCGGCGATCATGGCCTCGATATCGGCCAGCGGCACGTCGCGCTTGAGCTTCATCGTCAGCGCCTGGCTGTGGCAGCGCATGGCACCGACGCGCACACAGATCGAGTCGATGGGAACCGGCGCTGGGCCGCCAGGCATGCCACGGCCGAGGATCTTGTTCGTTTCAGCGCCACCCTTCCATTCTTCCAGGCTCGTGCCATCGCCGCGGTCGGCATCGATCCAGGGGATGAGGCTGCCACCGAGCGGCACGCCGAAATTCGATGTTTCTGCAGCCGACATCGAGCGCTGACGCTCGGCGATCTTGCGGTCGATTTCGAGGATCGCCGACTTCGGATCGTCCAGCAGAGCACGCACCTCGGCGTTGAGTGTGCCGTATTGGGTAAGCAACTCACGCATGTGCTGGGCGCCACCGCCCGAAGCAGCCTGGTAGGTCGAGCAGGCCATCCACTCGAGCAGGTCGGCCTTGAACAGGGCGCCAACGCCCATGAGCATGCAACTCACGGTGCAATTGCCACCGATGTAGTTGCGAACACCCCGCTTCATGGCGGCGCGGATCACATCGAGGTTGACCGGATCGAGGATGATGACGGCGTCTTCCTGCATGCGCAGGGTTTTGGCCGCATCGATCCAGTAGCCGTTCCAGCCGGCAGCGCGAAGCCTCGGATACACGTCTTTCGTGTACTCGCCGCCTTGCGCTGTGACGATGATGCGGCAGCGCTTGAGCGCCTCGATGTCGTATGCATCCTGCAGCCGCGTTTCGTTCTGCGCCGGGGTCGGCGCCTGGCCGCCCTTGTCGCTGGTGCTGAAGAACAGCGGCTCGATAAGGCCGAAGTCGCCTTCGGCCTGCATGCGGTCGAGGAGCACAGAGCCCACCATGCCGCGCCATCCGATCAATCCTGTGAGTTCCATCGTCCTCGTCCCGTTCTTCGTTTCGCTGTGTTCAGCACTGGCCCGACCGGCCGTTCGCGCCGGAAGGGGCGAAACGAGCCGGCGCGATCTAGCGCGTGATGGTTTTCGCTTTGTCGCTCCTGAGCGCCGCGACGACCGCGTCGCCCATGGCCCGCGTGCCGGCCTTCGTCGTGCCCTCGGACCAGATGTCGGCGGTGCGCAGCCCGCCGGCCAGCACCGACTGCACGGCCCGCTCGATACGAGCGGCCGCATCCGGCTGGTTGAGAGAAAAGCGAAGCATCATGGCCACCGACAAGATTGTAGCCAGCGGGTTCGCCAGGTCCTTGCCGGCGATGTCAGGGGCGCTGCCGTGGCTGGGCTCGTAGAGGCCCTTGCCCGAAGCGTCGAGCGACGCCGAAGGCAGCATGCCGATCGAGCCGGTGAGCATCGCCGCCTCGTCGGAAAGGATGTCGCCGAACATGTTGCCTGTGACGACGACATCGAACTTCTTCGGCGCGCGCACGAGCTGCATCGCCGCGTTGTCGACGTACATGTGGTCGAGCGCGACGTCGGGGTACTGCGTGTGAACTTCGGTGACCACGTCTTTCCAGAACTGAAACGTTTCGAGCACGTTCGCCTTGTCGACGCTCGTCAACCGCTTGCTTCGCTTCCTCGCCGCCTTAAAGGCGACGTGGGCGATGCGCTCGATCTCGGGCCGCGAATAGCGCATCGTGTCGAACGCTTCTTCGGCGCCGGCGAAGGCGCCGTCGGGGGCGACGCGCTTGCCGCGCGGTTGGCCGAAGTAGATGTCGCCCGTGAGCTCGCGGATGATGAGGATGTCGAGCCCGGCGACGAGCTCTGGCTTGAGGCTCGACGCACCGGTGAGCTCGGCATAGCAGACAGCCGGACGGAAATTGGCGAACAGGCCGAGCGACTTGCGCAGGCCGAGGATGGCCTGCTCGGGCCGCAGGGCGCGCTCGAGCTTGTCGTACTTCCAGTCGCCGACGGCGCCGAACAGCACGGCGTCGGCGGCCTTGGCGAGCGCGAGCGTCGCCTCGGGCAGCGGATGGCCGTGCGCCTCGTAGGCAGCTCCGCCGACGAGTGCGCGCTCGGTCTCGAAACGCAAGTCGAGCGCACCCATCACGCGCTCGGCCTCGGTGACGATTTCGGTGCCGATTCCGTCGCCGGGCAATACAGCGATCTTCATCGGATCGTCGCCGCCAGCCAGGGATGCTTGAGGAGCCGTTCCGACTCGAATGCGCGGATGGCCTCGGCATGGCGCAAAGTCAGCGCGATGTCGTCGTAGCCCCCGAGCAGGCAGAACTTGCGAAACGCCTCGACATCGAACGCAAGCGCCGTGCCGTCGGGTTTGACGACGCACTGTCGCTCGAGGTCGATCGTCAGCTGATAGCCGACGAACGCCGCGACCTCGTCGAACAGCGTTGCCACCTGGTGCTCGGGCAAGGCAATCGGCAGCAGCCCGTTCTTGAAGCAGTTGTTGTAGAAGATATCGGCATAGCTCGGCGCGACGATGGCGCGAAAGCCAAATTGCTGCAGCGCCCAGGGCGCGTGCTCGCGCGACGAGCCGCAACCGAAGTTGCGGCGGGCCAGGAGTATCGAAGTGCCGGCATAGCGCTTCTGGTTGAGGACGAAATCCGGGTTGATGCGCCGCGTTGCCGGATCCTGGCCGGGCTCGCCGTGGTCGAGATAGCGCCACTCGTCGAACAGATTGGGGCCGAAGCCCGTGCGCTTGATCGACTTCAAGAATTGCTTCGGGATGATCGCGTCGGTGTCGACGTTTTCCCGGTCCATCGGCGCGACCAGGCCCTGGTGAACCCGAAACGGCGTCATGTGAACCGCCTGACGTCGACGAAGTGGCCTTCGATCGCCGCGGCCGCCGCCATCGCCGGGCTCACGAGATGCGTGCGGCCACCGGCGCCTTGCCGGCCTTCGAAGTTGCGGTTGCTCGTCGAAGCGCAGCGCTCGCCGGGGTCGAGGCGATCGGCGTTCATGGCCAGGCACATCGAGCAGCCCGGTTCGCGCCACTCGAAGCCGGCTGCCTTGAAGACCGCGTCGAGGCCCTCGCGCTCCGCCTGCTTCTTGACGAGTCCCGAACCCGGCACGACGAGCGCCAGCTTGACGCTGCCTGCTACGCGCCGGCCCAGGCGTCGCACGACCGCGGCGGCCTCGCGCAAGTCTTCGATGCGACCGTTGGTGCACGAGCCGATGAATACCTTGTCGATGCGGATGTTGTCGATGCGCTGGTTCGGCTCGAGTGCCATGTAGCGCAGCGCGCGCTCCATCGCATCGCGCTTGCCGGCGTCTTTTTCACGGTCGGGATCGGGAACGCGATCCTCGATTCCCGCCACCATCTCCGGCGAAGTTCCCCACGTCACCTGCGGCACGAGCTGGCTCGCGTCGATCTCCACCGAAGCGTCCCAGTGCGCCCCTGGGTCGGAGCGCAGCGTCTTCCAATCGCGCACCGCCGCCTCCCATTCGAGGCCGCGGGGAGAAAACGGTCGGCCCTTCACGTAGGCGATCGTCGTCTCGTCGACGGCGACGAGACCGGCACGGGCGCCGGCCTCGATGGCCATGTTGCAGACGGTCATGCGCCCTTCCATCGAGAGCGCGCGGATCGCCGAACCGGCGAACTCGATCGTGTAGCCCGTGCCCCCGGCCGTGCCGATCCGGCCGATCACGGCCAGGACGATGTCCTTTGCGCTACAGCCGCGTGGCAGTTGGCCTTCCACGCGCACGAGCATGTTCTTCGCCTTGCGTGCGAGCAGCGTCTGCGTCGCCAGCACGTGCTCGACCTCGCTCGTGCCGATGCCGTGGGCCAGCGCGCCGAAAGCGCCGTGCGTGGAGGTGTGCGAGTCGCCGCAGACGACCGTCATGCCTGGCAGCGTCGCGCCCTGCTCGGGGCCGATGATATGGACGATGCCCTGGCGCAGGTCGTTCATCTTGAACTGGGTCACGCCATGCCGGTCGCAGTTGGCGTCGAGGGTGTCGACCTGCAGCTTCGAAATCGGGTCGGTGATGCCCTGCGAACGGTCCGTCGTCGGCACGTTGTGATCGCTTACCGCGAGGTTGGCCGAGACGCGCCAGACCTTTCGGCCCGCCTGCTCGATGCCTTCGAACGCCTGCGGGCTCGTGACCTCGTGGACGAGATGCCTGTCGACATAGAGCAGCGCCGTGCCGTCGTCCTCGGTGCGGACGACGTGCTCGTCCCAGATCTTGTCGTACAGCGTGCGGAGCATCGGCGCCAGAAGTCCGGTTGGGCGAAAACGGGAATTTTAGGTCCTCGCCGAGCTTGCGGCCGGTACCCCTCGAATAGCGAAGGGGCACGGCGCAGCCGTGCCCCTTTTGCAGACCGCGCGACGGCCAAAGGCCTGCCAGCGCGATGGGCTGACGCGCGCGAGTGCGCCGAGGCCCTAATTCCAGCCGGTGTCTCGAAGCAGCGGGAACGTCAGATCAAACGGCAAGGTGACCTCGTGTGTCAGGTCTCCATTGATCGCCGGTTCCATCAGCAGGTTCGGGAATGCGATGGTGTCCCAATGCGAGACCGACGATCCGGACTGAAACGGATTCGGCGTGTACATCAAGGCGCGACCGAACAGATCCGCGCCCGCGTACTGGCTGCTGTTGACGCCGAGATTGGCAATCACGCCCGATGTCGTGCGCGATCGCTTCGCCAGTTTGGTCTTGAGCGTCACGCCATCGGCTTGCGAAATGCGCACCGACGGTATCGTGATCGTCGCATCGGTTCCGCCGAGCCCGGCTGGCGGCGTGCCGGCCGCGTTGTCGGCGACGATCATTGCGATGGCTCCTGCGGCCTGGACCATTTGAGCCTTCACGTTGAAGGTGCAGACGCCGCGATCGACCAGCGCGATCCGACCGTTGACTGCCAACGCGTTCAAGGCGCTCAGGGGCGTGCAGGCGAGCCCCGTGCCGTTGGCCTGATCGACCACCGGCATCAGTTGCGCGACGACCGGGGTCGTACCCAACTGCGGACCGAACGAGGCGGTGCCCACCAGATAGTCGCCGACGGCGCTACCTGCGGCCGGCCCGGTGATGTTCAGGCGCGGCGTGCCCGTCGAAAGCACTTGCGGTACCGACACCGTCACGTTGGCACCACTCCACACCAGGTTGCGGGAATTCAACGCCGAAGCCGCCCGCTCCGCGTCGGTCATGTCGACCCACAGCTTGTTGGTGGTTCCATCCAGCAGGAAGAAGTCCCAGATCGACGGGAACCCTGCCAACTGTGCGCCGGTGCTTCCGTTGGTGTAGGTCTGGAATCCGAGACCATGCGCAAACTCATGGGTCAACACGGTGACGAGATCGACGTTGGCACCGTGGTTGTTGTCCAGTCCGAGATAGAAGAACGTGCCCGTCAGGCAACCCGCCTGGCCCAGGTTCACGTTGAAATTCGCACTGATTTCAGGGGTCGTCGGATCCAGTGTGATGCCGCTGAGCTTGTTCGCCAACGCTGCGCCGTAAAGCGTCCCCGCGACCGGCGCGCCTGGGAAATCGGCGAAGACCTCGGTGGCGCCGGCCGAGCCCAAGACTGCAGAAGTTGCGCTGCATGACAGGGCGGTCCATCTGGCCCTGATGCGGACCGTCGGAACACTCGTCAGCGTCGCGCCCCATTTGTTCGCCGCGGCCTGAAATGCGGTCAGACGCTGGGCGCCGAGCGTCGTGGCCGCATTGCCGCCCACCGGTGCGACCGCGGTCGGGTCGTTGAAGCCGACGCCCGCCGGGTCGGCATTGACGATGGTGATCGTTGCTGCCGCATGCGCGACGCCGACCCAGCCGGCGATGCCGAGAACCAGGGCCAGCCGCACACGCCTCCAGACGTGCCCAGCGGGATTCATGAGTGCTCCTTGGCGGACTTGGCGGTCTTGGCCGCCTTCGACCTCTTGCCTGACACCAGCTTGCTCGCAGCGACCGCGCCGGTGACGCAATGTTCGGTGAGCGAGCCATCGCCATTGCGCGTCACCACCGCGTAACTCATCTGGCTCTCGTCCAGCATGATCTTCACCGAGCCGTCCGCATTGCGCACGGCGACCGGAGCCGCTGCCGGCGCTGCCGAACGGGACAACGCCCGCTCGCGCAGCTGCTGGTCCTGCATCGCCTTGAATTCTTCGTGCGTGGGAGCACGCAATTCGCCGGTGACAGGATCCTTGACGATGCGCATCCCCGGGGCTTCCGCCGCATGGCTCGCCGGGCTGGCGACGAAGGTCGCCGCGGCCAGCGCCAGCGCGAAGCGGGTCGTCTGGATTGAGAACGGTCTGACTGACATGGCTCGGTCCCTTTCGTTTCGAATGCGAGTGCAAACCGGCGAGACGTGCCGCACCCCGTCACCTCGCGCCGCGGGAAAGAAGCAGGGCTAGCTGGACGCGCGACGGCGGCGAAGAGACAGTGCCATGAGACCCAGGCCGATCAAGGCAAAGGTCTCGGGCTCCGGGACCGCGCTGACGGTCACGGTGTCGATGCCGATGTAGTCGGCGTTTTCTGCGTCGGCAACGGTGTAGCGAAATGCGAAGCGGCCGGTAGCCGCCGTCGGCAGCGCCACCGTGATCAACTGCCAGCCGGAGCTGGAATACGGTGTGGTGGCGTCGCCGACGGTGCGCAGCAAGGTCGAAAAGCTGCTCGTGCCCGACGCGGCGCTCGCATTGAAACGAACTTCGAGCACATCACCGAAACCCGGGTCGGCGGTGCGCGTGTAGAAGCTCAGCGTCCCGCCGCTGGACAGCGCCAGGATCGGGCTGATCAGCCAGGAATCGACCATGCCGGTGATCGACGACGTGGCGTTGAAGTTGTCGGCAATGTATGAATTGGCGGCACCCGCCTGGCTCGAGAAGGCGGCGAGGTTATCGCCCTGGAACCAGTCGTTTCCGACGGGCACGCTGTTGTTGGTGAGCACCCATCCGGAGGCCGCGAGTGTCGAGACGTTGTCGAAGCCTTCTGCGATGAGAGTGGCCGACTGCGCTGCAGTGGCTGCCAAGATGAGTCCGGCTGCGATCGCAGCAACGCGCATGTTCATGAAAACTCCTCCAGAGTGGCCGATTTTGATTCCAATGTCGGCCACCCTCGTGCGGTGGCTGACGGGTCCCGTCGACGCCGCGATCAGCGAAATGCGTCTGGAATTTTCGGCGAGTCTGCCCGATAGGTCTTGCCTGGACAAGACCCTCCGGCAATTCTTTTTCGAGCCCTCAGGCGCGCTTGGCGATCGGCACGATCGCTCGCGCCGTTGCGCCGGTGAAGAGCTGGCGCGGCCTGCCGATCTTGTATTCCGGGTCGCCGATCATCTCGTTGAGCTGGGCGATCCAGCCGACAGTGCGGGCAAGCGCGAAGACCGCCGTGAACAGGCTCACCGGGATGCCGATGGCACGCTGGACGATGCCGGAATAGAAGTCGACGTTCGGATAGAGCTTGCGGGCGACGAAGTATTCGTCTTCGAGCGCGATCTTCTCCAGCGCCATGGCGAGCTTGAAGATCGGGTCGTCGTGCAGGCCGAGCGCGTCGAGCACCTCGTGGCAGGTTTCGCGCATCAGCTTGGCCCGCGGGTCGTAGTTCTTGTAGACCCGGTGGCCGAATCCCATCAACTTGATGCCGGAATTCTTGTCTTTCACCTGCCTCACGAACTCGCCGATCTTTTCGACACCGCCGGCTTTCTGCATCTCTTCCAGCATGTTGAGTGCCGCTTCGTTGGCGCCGCCGTGGGCGGGACCCCAGAGGCAGGCCACGCCGGCCGCGATGGCCGCGAACGGGTTGGTGCCCGAGGAGCCGCAAAGTCTCACGGTCGAGGTCGACGCGTTCTGCTCATGATCGGCATGCAGGATGAAGATGCGGTCCATCGCCCGCACCAGCACGTCGTTCGGCACGTAGTCCTCGCAAGGCGTGGCGAACATCATGCGCATGAAGTTGCCGGCGTACGTGAGGTCGTTCTTCGGATAGACATAGGGCTGGCCGACCGTGTACTTGTAGGCCATCGATACCAGGGTCGGCATCTTGGCGATCAGGCGGATCGCCGAGATCTCGCGGTGCTCCGGGTTATGGATGTCGGTGGAGTCGTGATAGAAGGCCGAGAGGCCGCCGACGAGCCCCGTCATGATCGCCATCGGATGCGCGTCGCGACGAAACCCCCGCAGGAAGAACTGCATCTGCTCGTTGACCATCGTGTGATGCGTCACCAGCGTCGTGAAGGCGTTCTTTTGCGTCGCGTTGGGCAATTCGCCCTTGAGGAGCAGGTAACAGGTTTCGAGGAAGTCGCATTGCGTTGCCAGCTGCTCGATCGGGTAACCGCGGTAGAGCAACTCGCCCTTGTCGCCATCGATGTAGGTGATCGTGGAGTTGCAAGACGCGGTGGAAAGAAATCCCGGGTCGTACGTGAACTTTCCGGTTTGCGCGTAGAGCTTGCGGATGTCGATGACCTCGGGCCCGACCGAGCCCTTGTAGATCGGCAGCTCCATGTTCGGGCTGCCATCCGAAAAGGAGAGAGTCGCTTTCACGTCTGACGGTGTCATGGGGAAATCCTCGAAGTGGTGGCTGTGAACGAGTGCGCTTCGGCGTTGTCCGTGCGCTTTCGCGCCGTCCGAATGGCCTCGAGAACCTGACGAACCTCGGGCCGGTCGAGATTCGCGGTCGGCTTCTGGCGGCCGAGGAAAAGGTCGAGCAGGTCGTTGTCGGCGAGCTGCATGAGAACGTAGAGGCCGTTGGCCTCTCCTTGCGTGATCGGCTGCGCTCGAGTGAAGAGACGCTCGAGGAGCAGGTCGTTCTCCAGGAGTCCGCGGCGGCAGCGCCAGCGCAGCTTGCTCATCGCCCGCTCGTCGAGCGGCCGCTCGCTGCCGGCCTGCGCCTCGACAGCGTCAAAGCCTTGCGCGGCGATCGCTGGCGCTGCCGGCATCAGACGGCCCGCCTCACCATCAGCTCCTTGATCTTGCCGATCGCCCGCGTAGGATTGAGCCCCTTCGGGCACACATCGACGCAGTTCATGATCGTGCGGCAGCGAAACAGCCGGTACGGATCTTCGAGATTGTCGAGCCGCTCGCCCGTCGCTTGGTCGCGGCTGTCGGAGATGAAGCGGTACGCCTGCAGCAGCCCGGCGGGACCGACGAACTTGTCGGGATTCCACCAGAAGCTCGGACACGCCGTCGAACAACTGGCGCAAAGAATGCATTCGTAAAGACCGTTGAGCTCGTCACGCTCTTCGGGCGACTGCAAACGCTCTTTCTCGGGCAGCACCTCGTCGTTCACGAGATACGGCTTGATCGAGTCGTATTGCTTGAAGAACTGCGTCATGTCGACGATGAGGTCGCGCACCACCGGCAGGCCAGGCAAGGGCTTGAGGACGATCGGGTCCTTCAAGGTCCTCATGTTCGTGAGGCAGGCCAGGCCGTTCTTGCCGTTGATGTTCATCGCGTCAGAGCCGCACACGCCTTCGCGGCAGGAGCGGCGAAAGCTCAGGCTCGGGTCGTGCGCCTTCACCTTCATCAGGGCGTCGAGCAGCATGCGCTCGCTGCCGTCGAGCTCGACCTCGATCGTCTGCATCGCCGGGGCGACACCGCTTTCCGGGTCGTAGCGATAGATCTTGAAGATGCGGCGACCGCCCGCCTGGGCGGCCGGTACGGCCGGATCGGAACGTTCGGCGATCGCGACTTCTTTTTTCATGTTCAGAACGTCCGCACTTTCGGTGGTACCGACTCGACGCTGAGCGGCTTGAGGTTGACCGGTTTGTAGTCGAGCCGGTTACCCTCTTTGAACCACAGCGTGTGCTTCAACCAGTGCGCGTCGTTGCGGCCGTTGGGCGCCTCGACATCGTCGATCGGCCGCTCGTAGTCAGACACGGTGTGCGCACCGCGACACTCGTGGCGGGCCGCCGCCGAGATCATCGTCGCGAGCGCCGACTCCATCAGGTTGTCAACCTCGAGGGCTTCGACGCGCGCCGTGTTGAAGACGTTCGACTTGTCGGCGAGATGCATCGACCTTGCGCGTTCGGCGATCTCCTTGACGTTGACGACGCCTTCGTCCATCAGAGCCTGGGTTCTGAAAACGCCCGCGTGCATCTGCATCGTCTTTCGCAGGTCGCCGGCAATGGCCTGCGAATATTCTCCGCCCCTCGACGCGTCGAGCCGGGCCAGCCGAGCCGACGTGAAATCGGCGGCATGTGCCGGCAGGCTCCTGTGGCCGCGCGACGCGAGCTCGCTCTCGACCAGGTGATTGCCCGCCGACCGGCCGAAAACGAGCAGGTCGAGCAGCGAGTTGGTTCCGAGGCGATTGGCGCCGTGCACGCTGACACACGAGCACTCGCCCACGGCGTAGAGCCCCTCGACCACAGAATTCGGGTTGCCGTCCTTCGGCGCCACGACCTGGCCATGGATGTTGGTCGGCACACCGCCCATCTGGTAATGGATGGTCGGCACGACCGGGATCGGTTCGCGCGTGATGTCGACGTTGGCGAAGTTGTGGCCGATCTCGAGCATGCTCGGCAAGCGCTTGTGGATGGTGTCGGCGCCGAGGTGGGTCATGTCGAGGACGATGTAGTCCTTCTGCGGGCCGCAGCCGCGCCCTTCCTTGATCTCCTGGTCCATGCAGCGCGAGACGAAGTCGCGCGGCGCCAGATCCTTCAGCGTCGGCGCATAGCGCTCCATGAAGCGCTCGCCGGCGCTGTTGCGCAGGATCGCGCCTTCGCCGCGGCAGCCTTCGGTGAGCAGAATACCGGCGCCATAGACGCCGGTCGGATGGAACTGCCAGAACTCCATGTCTTCGAGCGGCAGCCCGGCCCGCGCTGCTATGCCGAGGCCGTCGCCGGTGTTGATGAACGCGTTGGTCGAGGCGGCGAAGATGCGCCCTGCACCGCCCGTGGCGAGCATCACGGCCTTGGCCTGCAGGACGTGCAGCGCGCCGGTCTCCATCTCGAGCGCCGTCACGCCGACGACAGCGCCTTCGGCATCGCGGATCAGGTCGAGCGCCATCCACTCGACGAAGAAGTTCGTGCGGGCCTTGACGTTCTGCTGGTACAGCGTGTGCAGCATCGCGTGGCCGGTGCGGTCGGCCGCGGCGCAGGCGCGCTGCACGGGCTTTTCGCCGTAGTTCGCGGTGTGGCCGCCGAATGGCCTCTGGTAGATCGTGCCGTCGGGGTTGCGGTCGAACGGCATGCCGAAGTGCTCGAGCTCGTAGACGACGTTCGCCGCCTCGCGGCACATGAACTCGATCGCGTTCTGGTCGCCGAGCCAGTCGGAACCCTTCACGGTGTCGTAGAAGTGGTAGTGCCAGTTGTCTTCGCTCATGTTGCCGAGCGAAGCACCGATGCCGCCCTGCGCCGCGACGGTGTGCGAGCGGGTCGGAAACACTTTCGTGAGCACCGCGACGTTGAGGCCGGCGCGCGCCAGTTGCAGCGAGGCCCGCATGCCCGAGCCGCCGGCGCCGACGATGACGACGTCGAAGCGGCGCGTCGGCACCGAGGAGGAAACCACCGCCGGGCTCTGCATCAAAGTCTCCAGAGAACCTGAACGGCCCAGCCGGCGCAGCCGACGAGCCAGGCGATGGTTGCGATGTCGAGCACCAGGCGCAGCCCGACCGGCTTGATGTAGTCCATCCAGATATCGCGCACGCCGACCCACACATGCCAGAGCATCGATACGATGACGACGAAGGTGAGCACCTTCATCCACTGGTGCGAAAAGATCGCCGACCACTTGTAGTAGTCGATCGGGCCGGGCATCAAGACCTGGACGACGACGACGATCGTGAAGATCGCCATGATGATCGAGGTGAAGCGCTGGGCCAGCCAGTCGCGCAGGCCGTAGTGGGCGCCGACGACGAGGCGATTCGAACCGAACGTGTTGGCCATCGTCGCGCCTCAGTAGAGCGAGAAGAGCTTGGCGCCGAGCGCCAACGCCGTGACGCCGCTCAGGCCGATGACGACGAGCGCCGACGCTCGGCCGAACTCGAGGCCGACCGCATGCGTCGCGTCCATCCACAAGTGGCGCAGGCCGGCGCAGAAGTGCAGCAGGTAGGCCCAGACGAGTGCGAACGCCACGAGCTTGATGAACCAAGCCGGCAGCCCGATGGCGCCATATGAAAACACGTTCGTGAACTGCTCGAACGAAACCTCTGACGTGAGGCTGGCATCGAACATCCAGATGACGAAGGGCAGCAGCAAGAACATCGACGCGCCGCTGATTCGGTGCAGGATCGACACCCAACCGGCCGATGGCAACCGGTAAGAGCTGATATCGGTGACGTGAATGTTGCGATAGACGGGCTGCCGCTTGAGAGGCTGTTCTTTGAGTGACATGACCATGTCGACCTTTTGTTCGAAAGCGCGCCGTCCAGCCGGCCAATCTTATTGCAACGCAACAGACTTTACCTTGCCCTATCTCAATGCTGCGGGCCGGCAGTAGAAGTAAGTTCGACGGCCGACACCCTGTCCTAAACTTCGGCGATGGCGGGCTCGTCGCCAAGCACGCCGACGTTTCCCTGTTCACCCCTTCCCGGAGAACCCATGATGAAGCCCCCCGTTCGCGTCGCAGTCACCGGCGCCGCCGGCCAGATCGGCTATGCCCTTCTCTTTCGCATTGCTTCAGGTGAAATGCTCGGCAAAGACCAGCCGGTGATCCTGCAGTTGCTCGAGATCCCGGACGAAAAGGCCCAGAAGGCGCTCAAGGGCGTGATGATGGAGGTCGACGACTGCGCCTTCGCGCTGCTTGCCGGCATGACTGCGCACGGCGACCCCATGACGGCGTTCAAGGATGTCGACTACGCCCTGCTCGTCGGCGCCCGCCCGCGCGGCCCGGGCATGGAGCGCAAGGACCTGCTGTCGGCCAACGCCCAGATCTTCACGGCGCAGGGCAAGGCGCTCAACGCCGTGGCCAGCCGCAACGTCAAGGTGCTGGTCGTCGGCAACCCGGCCAACACCAACGCCTGGATCGCCATGAAAAGCGCGCCCGACTTGCCGCGCCGCAATTTCACCGCCATGCTGCGGCTCGACCACAACCGGGCCGCCAGCCAGATCGCCGCCAAGACCGGCAAGCCGGTGGCCGCGATCGAGAAGCTCGCCGTCTGGGGCAACCACTCGCCGACCATGTATGCCGACTACCGCTTCGCGACGATCGAAGGCCGGCCGGTGAAGGCGCTCATCAACGACGACACCTGGAACCGCGACACCTTCCTGCCGACGGTCGGCAAGCGCGGCGCAGCGATCATCGAGGCGCGCGGGCTGTCGTCGGCGGCGTCGGCGGCCAACGCCGCCATCGACCACATGCACGACTGGGCCCTCGGCAGCCACGGCAAGTGGGTGACCATGGGCCTGCCGTCGGATGGCCAGTACGGCATTCCCAAAGACACGATGTTCGGGTTCCCCGTCATCACCTCGGGCGGCGACTACAAGATCGTCGAAGGGCTCGAGATCGATGCCTTCAGCCAGGAACGCATCAACGCCACGCTGAAGGAACTTCAGGAAGAGCAGGACGGCGTCAAGCACCTGCTCTGATCTCGCCGGGCGGCGCGAGCGGCGTCCGCCTCGCCATGTGATGAACACCGAAAGCTGGGTCCCCCCGGCACTCGCCCTGTTCGATGCCGGCGAGGCGGGTATCGAGCTGCCGGTGTGCGATCACTACGCGGGCATCGAGGCCCGAATGACGAAGAGCCTGGCCTTGCAGGCCGAGCTCGGCCCGGTGTTCGACGTGACGCTCGACTGCGAGGACGGCGCTCCCGTCGGCGGCGAAGCCGCGCACGCCAGGCTCGTCGCCGCGATCGTCATGTCGACTGCCAACGTGCATCGGCGTTGCGGCGTGCGCGTCCACCCGGTCGATCACGAGTCGTTCGAAGCCGATGTCGCCACCGTCGTCGGCGTGGCGGCATCGCGGCTGGCCTACGTCATGCTGCCGAAGATCGAAAGCGCTGCCGACATCGACCGGGCCGCAACGGCGATCGATTCCGCGGGTGGCAGCGCCCTGCCCCTGCACGCGCTCATCGAGACGCATGGCGCGTTGCGACACGTCGCGGCGATCGCCGCCCACCGGCGCATCGAGTCGCTGTCGTTCGGGCTCATGGACTTCGTCTCGGCGCATCGCGGCGCCATTCCCGCGTCGGCGATGTCGGCCGAGGGCCAGTTCACGCATCCTCTGGTCGTTCGCGCCAAGCTCGAGATCGCCGCGGCCTGCCACGCTTTCGCCAAGGCGCCGTCGCACTGCATCGTCACCGAGTTTGCCGACACCGCCGTCGTCGCCGCCGCAGCGCGCCGTGCGGCACGCGAGTTCGGCTGCACGCGCATGTGGAGCATCCACCCGAGCCAGATCCGGCCCATCGTCGCGGCGTTTGCACCCGACCGGTCGGAGGTCGACGAGGCCGCCTCGATCATCGACGCCGCGGCGGCGGCGCAATGGGCGCCGATTCGCCGCAACGATGTGCTGCACGACCGGGCGAGTTACCGGTATTTCTGGCGTCTTCTCACGCGGGCCCGGCGCACCGGCGTGGCGCTGCCCGCCGATTTCGAGCGCCGCTTCTTCGCGCCGGACGCCGGCCCCGGCTGAACCAGGCCCGGCGTCCGTGACGCATGTCCCGCCGCCCCGGTAACGGAGGGTAAGACGCGGCGCGAGCAGGCCATCGCTGAACCACAATCGTGGCCCGCGTGAATCCCACGAACAAAGGCTGCACCATGTCCACATCCCGTTCCCTCTCACGCGTCTTCGCCCTGCTGGGGCTGCTCGCCGCCGCGGCGATCACCGTGCCCGCCGCGGCGCAGACCGCGGCGCCGGCGAAGAAGGCTGGGCCCGCCGCGAAGGCGATGAAGAAGGCGCTGGCGGAGGCACCCCTCGCCGAAGCCGGGCCCGACCAGGTGAAGGCGGCCGAGCTGGTCTATTACGGCCGCTACGACTGCGAGTTCAACCAGACGGTCGACATCACGCAAAGCGCCAAGCACTCGGCCTACGTCGACGTCAAGCACGGCAAGGGCGACTGGCTGATGAAGCCCGTGCTGTCGACCACCGGCGCCGTTCGCCTGGAAGACGTCAAGGGCGAAACGCTGATGGTGCAGATCGCGAGCAAGTCGATGCTGCTCAACGTCAAGACAGCGCATCGCATCGTCGACGACTGCATCAGCCCGAAGCAGCACGAGCTGAACGAAGCCGCGAAAGCGGCCAAGGCCGCGCCCCCGCCCGCCTCCTGAAACGTCGCGGCCGGGCGCCGCGAATGGAGTTGCCAAAGACGCATGACGAAGCGCAAGGTTTGCGTCATGCGGCATCCCGATAATGGGCGGCGATGAGCCGCCCATTCAACTTCAGCCCCGGTCCCGCCGCGATTCCCGAGCCCGTCCTGCGCCAGGCCGCGGCGGAGATGCTCGACTGGAACGGCTCGGGCGTGTCGGTGATGGAGATGAGCCATCGCGGCAAGGACTTCATGTCGATCCAGGCCGAGGCCGAAGCGAACCTTCGCGAGCTCCTGGCGGTTCCGCCGAACTACAGGGTGCTCTTCCTGCAAGGCGGGGCGATCGGCCAGAACGCGATCGTGCCGATGAACCTG
>Ga0066790_10000381_pt1 | contig 16169 bp, 10 predicted proteins | sample OrgsoiDNA2013050_FD_70963 | JGI IMG/M metagenome (GOLD analysis project Ga0066790, IMG submission 70963) | Permafrost soil microbial communities from the Arctic, to analyse light accelerated degradation of dissolved organic matter (DOM) -... | ecosystem: Environmental > Terrestrial > Soil >...
CAATCCCTCGGCCACTCGCTGGCGGCTGGCGAGCGCGTCTTCGAGGTTGTGGATGCCGAGCCACAGGTCAGCGACTGCGCTACTCCTCTGCCGCTAGCCAGCGCGCAGGGGGTTGATAGAGGCTTGTTGGAGTTCGACCAGGTACACTTCAGTTATTCCGAAAACGACGAAGTTTTGCATGGTATTTCCTTTACGCTGCGACCTGGGAGTCGGGTTGCCATTGTTGGTCCGAGCGGATCGGGCAAGACGACTATTGCCAGGCTAATTCCGCGCTTCTGGGATACGACGCGGGGCACCATTCGCCTGGATGGACAGGATATTCGCCGCTACGCGCTCAATGACCTGCGCAACTACATGAGCGTTGTTGCCCAAGATACTTACCTTTTTAATAGCACAATACGCAGTAACCTGCTGCTGGCTAATACTCACGCCAGCGCTAGCGAGATCGAGCAGGCGTTGGAGCAGGCGCAGCTCAGCGAATTTATTGCTCAACTGCCCAAAGGGCTTGGGACGTGGATCGGTGAACAGGGGCTACGACTCTCAGGTGGAGAACGGCAGCGCCTCGCCATTGCCCGCGCCCTGCTCAAGAACGCCCCAGTGCTCATTCTGGATGAGGTAACAGCCAATCTGGACCCATTGACAGAGCGGGCACTGCTGGATACACTTGCTACGCTTATGCAGGGACGCGCGACACTCATGATTACCCATCGCCTGGTGGCGATGGAGCAGATGGATGAGATCCTGGTGCTCAACGCTGGTCGCATCAGCCAGCGCGGCACACATGCCCAACTCTTAGAGGAGGATGGGCTCTACCGGCAGATGTTTGATATACAGAATGCCATGCTACTTCAGTAGGGATGGGGCTGGCCCCCATCCGGCCCGGCAAGCGCGGTCATGCCTGGGAGTAGCGTCGTGGGGAAGCGGATGGGGGCCAGCCCCATCCCTACTGAAGCATTTGGGATACAACACAAATATGGATAGATATAAGGAGAGAGCAAAATATGGACGCGTCGACCATCTTATCGCGCTTACAATTTGCCTTCACGATTGCTTTTCACTATCTTTTTCCACAACTCACTATGGGGTTGGCTCTCCTGATTTTAGTGCTCAAGACGCTGTATCTTATTCGTAAGGACGAGCGCTACAACATCAGTGCCCACTTCTGGGCGCGCCTCTTCGCCGTCACCTTCGTGATAGGCGTCGTGACGGGTATTCCGATGGAATTTCAGTTCGGCACAAACTGGGCGCGCTTCTCCGTCTTTGCCGGAGACATCATCGCCCAGACGTTGGCGATGGAAGGAGCCTTTGCCTTCTTTATCGAATCGGCCTTTCTGGGCATCTTTTTGTTTGGCGAACACATTTTTGGGCAAAGGATGCACTGGTTCTCGGCCTTCATGGTCTGGCTGGGGACATGGGCCTCCGGTGGCTTTATCATTGCCTCGAATGCCTGGATGCAACATCCTGTCGGCTATGTCATGGCCTCCAATGGTCGCCTGCATATCGCTAACTACTGGGCGGTGCTCTTCAACCCCTGGATTATGCCGCAATACATGCATGTCATGAGCGGGGCCGTTCTCACCGGCTCCTTTGCGATGGCTGGCGTGGGCGCGTACTATCTGCTCATGAACCAGCATATCGAATATGGGAAACTCTTTGTCACCCTGGGTGTGATTGTCGGACTGCTCGCCAGTATCTTTCAGCTTTTCCCGAGTGGAGATCTGGAGGGGCGACAGGTTACGGCCTATCAACCAGCGAAGCTCGCGGCAATGGAGGGTCTCTTTCATACCGTACAGGGCGCGGGCATTGTGATTATTGGCCAGCCAGATCTCGCCACCCAGCAGATTGATAATCCCATCATTTTTCCTGATGTGCTCAGCTTCCTGACGTACCGGCACTGGAAGGCACAAGTGACGGGACTCGACGCCATTCCCGCCAATCAGCGGCCAGATCAGATCGAGCTTCTCTATTACAGCTATCATATTATGGTTGGCCTGGGAACCTTTTTCGTCGCCATTATGGGTCTCGCGGTTCTCTTGTTGCTCTGGCAGCGGCGGCTCTTCCGCTGGCGCTGGATGCTCTGGGTGCTGCTGCTGTCAATTCCCTTTCCCTTCATCGCCAACATAGCAGGCTGGTTCACAACTGAACTTGGTCGCCAGCCCTGGATCGTTTATGGACTGCTGCAGACCGCGCAGGGTTCATCGACAACGCTCTCGCCCGGCAATGTGCTCTTTACGCTGATCGGATTCGCTGGCATGTATGCCCTGCTGGGCCTGCTCTACGTTGTCCTGGTCGTCTTCGAAGCATTACGCGGCCCCGAGCCAGTCGTTGAGGAAGCGGCGACCGATGAGAACGAATCGCTCAGCACAGCCTAACCAGTAGGGACCGCATTTATGCCGTCCGGCGATTCATCGCCCGTGCGCCAAGATGTAGTCAGTCGGCAAGGGTATCGAGACCCTACACGGCGATGAATCGCCGGACGGCATAAATGCGGTCCCTACCCTGGTTGAGGGGTCCAATGATAATTGACACAAATGATAACGAGACGAGGAGTAAAAAAATGCCAACACTCTGGTTTATCCTGGTCGCTTTTATGATTATAATGTATGTGCTGCTGGACGGTTTTGATCTGGGGGCCGGTGTCATCCACCTGTTCGCGGCTAAAACCAATGCAGAGCGCCGTATGATACTACAGGCCATTGGCCCGGTGTGGGATGGAAACGAGGTCTGGCTGATTGCTGCCGGGGGCACGCTCTTTTTCACGTTTCCCGTGCTCTATGCCTCCAGCTTCAGTGGCTTCTACCTGCCCTTAATCATGGTGCTCTGGTTCTTGATGCTGCGCGGAATCGCCATAGAGCTGCGCGCGCACATCCACAATCCTGTGTGGATGGCCTTCTGGGATGGAACCTTCTTCTTCAGCAGTGCCCTGCTGGCGATCTTCTTTGGGGCCGCAATGGCGAACGTGATTCGTGGCGTGCCACTGAATGCAAGTGGCTTTTTCTTCGCCCCGTTATGGACGGATTTCAATCCATTTAGCGCGCATCCTGGCATCCTGGACTGGTACACCATTCTGGTAGGCGTATTTGCGCTCGCCGTCCTGACGGCTCACGGATCTAACTATATTGCCGTGAAGACCGAGGGCGAACTCAATGTCCGCTCCCGGCTCATTGCCAGGGGTTGCTGGCTGGCGACGATAGTGCTCGCCGTGCTGACAACGCTGGCGACCTTCTTTGTCCAGCCGCACCTGACAACGAGCTTCTTGGGTCAACCCTGGGGCTTCATCTTCCCGCTTATCGCTCTGCTCGGGCTGATCGGAATGGGCTACTTTAACATCAGGCAGAAAGACCTGTTCGCCTTTTTTTCTTCAGGCGCTTTCATTATAGGTATGCTGGCGAGCGCGGCCTTTGGCCTGTATCCCGATGTGCTGCCTGCCGTCAATCCGGCCTATAGCCTGACGATCGAGAATGCCTCGTCATCGCTGTACGGTCAGACGGTCGGTTTAGTCTGGTGGAGCATAGGCATGGTCCTTGCCATTGTGTACTTCGTTTTTACCTACCGCATCTTCTGGGGCAAGGTGCGCGTGACGGAGAAGAAGGGCTACTAGAAGGGAGGTTCGCTAGTAGTATGGTCTGTGCGGATGGGGGCGGCAGAAGAGCCTCATTCAGGTACGGTCTTGCCCCCAGCCTGCATCCCGCGCACGGATGATAGCTTGTGCGCGTGTAGCCACTTGCAATTTGCTGAAGATGTTCGAAACGTGATTGCGCACTGTCTTTGGACTGAGGACGAGACGTTCAGCAATCTCTATATTGGTCAAATGGTGCGCGATGAGTGCGAGGATTTCCTGTTCCCGCTCGGTAAGCTCAGGAAATGTTTGGACGGGCGGCGCAGGTGTCAGGGGACCCAGTGTTGCGAAGTAGGACATCAAGCGTCTGGCGATAGTGGGTCCAAAGATGGCTTCTCCATGACTGACTCCCCGAATGGCCCGCACGATCTCCGCCTTGAGCGCACCTTTGAGGAGATAGCCGCGCGCACCTGCTTGCAGGGCTGCGAAGACCGAGTCGTCATCTTCAAACATGGTCAGGACGAGGATACTGATGTGGGGACTGGTCGCTAGAATGGTTTGTGTCGCAGTAATGCCATTCACACCGGGCATGTGCAGGTCCATCAAAATCACATCAGGTTGAAGCGGAGCCGCCAGCCTGATGGCCTCCTCTCCCGTTGCAGCCTCACCGGCCATCTCCATATCGGCTTCAGAGCGGAGCAGCGCGCGCAGCCCCTCGCGAAAGGGAGCGTGGTCATCAGCAATCAATATACGAATTGTCTCCATATTGGCATCTCCGCTAGCATTTCACACGGTATTATGTGCTGCTGGCACGTCAGGTTCTGTCCCAGGCAGCACGCACGGCAAGAGTGCATACACGCGTGTGCCTCCACCAGGAATTGCCTCTACGCTGCAGGAGCCACCCAACTCTACGGCCCGCTCATGCATGGAGCGTAGCCCCACGCCAGCCAGGCGGGTGGCTGCTATGCCACGACCGTCATCCTTAATTTCTAGTTGGAGCGTCTCGCCGGGCGTCAGGCGAATAAGGCAAAAGTTCGCATTGGCGTGGCGGACGATGTTGGTCAGTGCCTCCTGGATGATGCGGTATACAGCCACCTCAACTGCGGCGGAAAGCTCCGGCAAACGATTCGGTGCATCGAAGGTGATACGGAGTCCCGCGTGTTCATACTGCGTCATCTGGGCACGCACGGCGGCGACGAGACCCAGGTCGTCGAGGGCTGGCGGGCGAAGGTTATAGACCAGGCGACGGATATCGCTGATCGCTGTCTGGGCCTGACCAATGAGACCCTCCAACAGGTCCATAGCCTCTGCAGGGTCCGTCGGGATGGTATCACGCGCCGCTTCGGCTTTGAGTGTGATGGTGGCAAGCGTTGGTCCCAGTCCGTCGTGCAGATCGCGCCGCAGCCTACGCCGTTCCTCCTCACGGGTAGTGACGAGTCGCTCCCGCGAGTGCTGCAAATCGGCGGTCAGGTGCTTGAGATCCGCTGTAAGGCCAACGGCATGCGCCGCACTTCCCGCCTGGCGTGCCAGATCACTCAGCAGCTCACGATCAGCGGATGAGAACGGTTCAGAAGGCCCACGGGGAGCGAGGACTAATTCACCAATATATTCGCTGCGATAGATGAGCGGGAGATGAACCAGCACACCCGTTGGAGCTTTACCATAAGAGGCCACGATAGGAAACTCGCTCCCCTGCTTCAAGGTCATGGCCGCGTAGGGGAGTTTGAGGGCCTGGGCCACGGTCTCGACAATAGTGGGCAGGACAGCATCGGGAGCGAGCGTCGCTTCCAGGCGCTGCCCCAGACGTGAGATGACCAGGTAAGGGTCGTCGCGTTCCCCATACATGAGGCGGTTGACAGCACGTTGGAGGCGGTCGCGTAAGGGAGAGAAAAGTACCGCAACGAGACCTGTAGCGAGCAGCGAAATAACTCCATTGCCCTGGCCCTGAAACAGGGTTCCAAGCCCACCAACCACCAGCGCATAGAGACCTATGATACAGGCAGTGAGCACGCCATAGACAAGAGTACGCCTGATAATGATATCGATATCCCAGAGCCGGTAGCGCAGGATGGCAATAGCTATCGAAAGAGGTATCAACAGGAACAGCAGGTAGACGCTCGTGACCAGGGAGATAGAGGAGAGCAGGGTCAGGTTCTGAAGAGGGAAGAACAATGGCAGCAATGCCAACGGCAAAAATGCCAGCAACAGAAATCCTATGAGCGCAACCGCTACGCCGAAGACAACCCATTTGGTCTGTTGTCGCTCCACGGGCGTCGAGACCCGGCGATAACGGTGGACCTGTGCGAGCACTATTGAGCCATAGACTCCGAGCGGCAGCGGAAGAGAGAGCAAGCGAGGCCAGCTTGTGAAATTGAGGATGGAGCCTGGGAAAAAGGTGCCAATGACAAACAAGGCGGCATATCCCACCGCTACCCAGCGCGTCCAGCGGGGGACAAAGTGGCCAGTGGGAAACAGGAATAAGAAGGCAATCAGGCATGGGAAGCCGAGCGCGTGTAGAAATTTCACTGGCAGCCACCAGCCAGGATAGATAGTCGCCAGGATATCAGGGATAGTTGGAAAGGAAGCCCCTAATGCGACAAGGGCGATGGAGGCAAACAAGGCCATGCGGTCAGCAGGCTTGCGCCAGTAGATAAGGGCCGCAACCACGAAATAGAGCAGTGCAAACAAGATATTGACCGCTACCCAATAGAGAGCATAGGTATTGAGCGATATGCCCAGTGCGTGTAGCGCCTGTAGCCTGGCTGGCGTCAGGCGTTCGTCATTGCAGTTTGTACAGATGGCATGAACCCAGGCGAAGTAGACCGGAGTCCCGACAATAGTGATGAGCAGAGCCAGGGCGCTGATGATGAATAACGAGATCTGCGCCGCAACAGGCCAGAGACGGTGTCTCGCTATTGCCTCTGAGTCCTCACCTGCCTGGACGAGCTGCTGTCCAGGTGGATGGGGACTGATCCTACCACTGTCCATAGGAGGTGGAGTAAGCCTGGTGGTCTCCGGCGTGTAGTGCTGTGCCATAGTGGCCTTCTGGTCCTGTTGCTCCAACTCAAGCAGCTCCTTGTAACCATATCCAGGCAACGCTCTATAGGTTCTCTTCAATTGTAATAGATGATGGTCTATCTGTACAGTGTACAAGAACGGACGTTGCGCAACTCTGCTGCAAAGAGGGAGCGCGAGCAGGCTGTGCTCCCCATTGCGTAACGCAGAGCGAGCCATGCGCGTGGCTCAAGCGCGAGCATTCGTTCCAGTGGAAGCAGGTGCTGGCCGGACCTCCACTTCCTGGCGAGACAGCAGGACAGAGCCGAACCAGACGAATGACAGGCAGAACAGCATTTCACCGAAGTAGTCGAGGTAGGGAATTGCGCGTACTTTCCCTCCGAGTACGAAGAGCACTGCACCTACAATAAGCAGGATTATAGAGCCTTTCGGGAGGGTACCAGTTCGTAGCGCCGCGATCCCGAAGACAAGAGAACCGACGAGTAAGAAGATTTTCACTATCAGAAAGAAGAGGATGAAACTCATTGGAAGATTGTTGAAGGCGTTGGCTTGCGTCAGCCAGGGAAGCGCGACAATATCAAACACACCACTGCTACCACCAAATTGCGCGCAGGCAATAAAGAAGAGGATGAAGGCGATTAATCCAGGCTTTCCTGTTCTCTTCATCTGCCAGGTGTAGACTGCCGGGAGACCTAAAAGAACGAAGAGCAGTCCGATGTAAAGAGAAGCAGACACGAGCGACCAGACGGGATTGGAAAGATCAGGGAAGAAGGCTTGACCTACAACCCCAATGGCAGCGAGCAGACCTCCAATGAGTAAAGATACTCCACTGAGCCGATAGACTGTTGAAGATAACATTGTCATAATCTCCTTGCAGGAAGTTCCTGCGCTCTCTAATGATGAGAGACAAGCTTTGTCTCTGCTTCAAGAATACTTGAGCGGGCCGGGGTCTGTCATGGGACAGTGGCCCAAATGCGTCGGGCATTTTGTCCCAGGAGGGCGGTACAGCGGGATGGATGTCCCTGTCTGAAACATCTATCAAAGCGAGGCCAGCTTGCAGATAAGCTGGCCTGGAATGGGTGGTCGGAAACGAGATTGGCGCGTGGGCAGTTGCGCAATGAGCGAAAACATCCGCACAGCCTGCTACCCGCGCAGAGCAGGCAGGCTGTCAGGGAGCATGTGTTCCGTCTCTTTTGCTGCTCGCTTTGCTGGTTCAGAGATCAGGGCGGGAACGCTCTGTGGCTCGGGCGCTTGTAGCACCTGTAAGAAAGCGTCGACCACGCATGGATCATACTGGCTGCCAGCACAGTGCTGGAGTTCTGCGCGTGCCTGCGCTGCCGAACACGCTTCCCGATAGGATCGTGTGCTCGTCATCGCATCATAGGAGTCGACCACCGAGAGAATACGCGCGCCCAGGGGGATCTCCTGCTGCGCCAATCCGTAGGGATAGCCCTGTCCATCCCAGCGCTCGTGGTGGACGACGACGATGTGCGAGATCAGATCCAGACGCCCGCCTGCCTGGGTCAGGATCTGCTGGCCCATGCGCGGATGCGACTGCATCACAGCCCATTCCTCGGGAGTCAGTGGACCGGGTTTGTGGAGAATGGCGTCGGGAATACCCATCTTGCCGATATCGTGCAACTGGGCGGCCAGGCGGATCAACTGTACCTCTTCTTCCGAGCGACCGAGCATACGGGCGGTGGCCTCCGCTAGATCCTGCATGCGCAGCGCGTGGGTATGGGTTCCCTGATCGTGCAGAGACGCCACCGTGGAGAGCACCTGCACCGTCCTGGTCTCAATGGTCAGTTGTTGGCTAACGTTCAGCTCCGACACGGCAACCTCTTCCTCGTCGTCGGGCAGGCAGACCCGATTGCGTCCGGCCTGTTTTGCCGCGTACATCGCCGCGTCGGCTCGCTCGATCAACTCCTTGCTCGTGGTGCCATCCAGGGGATAGGTCGCCACACCAAAGCTGGCTGTGATTGGGATTGCGACGAGCAGCGTCTCATCTTGCTTCCACATACAGGGTGAATCCACGAGCAAGCAACGTAGCCGTTCGGCCAGCTCTACCGCCTCTATTTGTTCAATGTCCGTGAGCAGGATGGCAAACTCTTCGCCACCATAGCGCCCAACCGTGTCGTCGTTGCGCACACCGTCGCGCAGGCGTTGTCCAACCATGCAGAGGACGGCATCGCCCGCCCCATGTCCCCAGGTATCATTAATCTGCTTGAAATGATCGACATCGACAAAGATGATGGCGCAATTGCGTTGCGAGTTCTGACAATGCAGCAGTTCGCGCTCAATCTCTGCGATGATGGTGCGGTGATTGGGCAGACCGATGAGCGAGTCGGTCTGTGCCTGCTTTTCGATGGTAGCGTAAGCTTCAGTCAATGCGCTATGGGCCTGTTCCACCTCGTAGGTACGATCCGCCTGAAGGACCGCTTTCTTTGTTGTGATAGCATAGTAGGCTCCGAGGAAGGCATTCCCATAAATGCACATGCAGAGATAGAGAAGAAAGTGCTGAAATTCCACGGGCGATAAAAGCTGGAGCATCTGCGTGCGATTTAAAAAGCACAAATACCAGAATAGCGCCAGATTTTCGAGCACAGCGAGTAGTAGGGTGATCCAGGGAGGGACAAGCAACCCAAGAACCACCAGGAAAAGAGTCAGCACAAAGCACGTCCATAAGAGGATGCTCGGATCGCTCAGGGCAGTCACCTGCGCCCCTAAAAACATGGTTGCTTCATCAACGAAAAAAAATGTCAGACTGGCACTTTTGAGATACCCCTGGCGATTGAGCCAGAGTGCGAGCAGAAGGGAACATATACTTAGCAAGCAAATAGGCATCTGGATCGTAAATGCAGCGATATACATATACACTAGATAGCCCAGCGTCAAAATCAAGCATGCGAGGAGCATGATACTTAAAAGGCGTCTTTTACGCATGTGTTCTCGTTGCATCAGTGTCGTCGGGGGAGTATGGACGGGCACCATGGTGGTAAACCACCAGGAGGTCAGCGGTTGAGCAAAATGTTTCATCTCTCTAACACCTCAACAAGAATTCTGGCTAGTACATTTTTTTGGTTCCTTTCTTTTGTTTATCGGCGTCTCTTGAGGATTCTTGAATTCGCTGCCTGACCATTCTTCACATCGTCTTCTTGTGATCGTCGTAGGGACCAGGCTTGCCGCGTCCGGATTTATCATGTTCCTCTCCGCTCACCAATGAGGAGGCCTATCAAATAGAGGAACGCGTGGCGGATGCATTTGAGGTTTTTTGTGTGAAGCGGGGAGGAAATGATAAATCCGGACGCGCTAGAAGCTGGTCCCTACCCCAAAAATGTGTCGGTGAGAGAAGCATCTGGTTCCCCAGAACGCGGCTACCGAGCCTGATCGCGCTTGCTGAGCCGGATGGGGGCAAGACCCAGCCTTACTAGAGGGTGTAGTGGGCTATCTTCGCCAATAATTCGTCTATTTCAAATGGCTTTGCCAGGAAAGCATCGGCCCCGGCTGCCAGCGCGGTTTCCTCAGCGCTGGGATGGGCTGAAAACATAAGCACCGGAATGTACCTGGTCTCCTGCTGGCCCTTGAGATGTTTGACAATCTCGCGGCCATCCTTGCCCGAGAGAAACACGTCCAGCAAAATAAGATCTGGCATTTCCCCATTGGAAAGCGTTTCGAGGTAGTCGCTCTTTTTTGTGGTAGTGACACTATAGCCTTCCAGTTCCAGGAGTTCTTGCAGAAATTCCAGGATATCCGGCTCGTCATCCACCACAAGGATTTTGCGTTGTCTGGTCTGCATCCTTACTTTACCTTTGCGTACCTGTACTACAGCGATGCAGGTCCCTTCTCTTCTTCAAGGAGAGGCAAGCTCATATGGAACGTCGCGCCTTTGCCTTTCTCGCTCTCCACCCACATCTGTCCGCCGTGTCGCCGGACAATCTCGTGGGAGATGTAGAGGCCGATGCCCAGGCCAGGAAAGGTCTTCTCTTCAGCATCGGTGACTTGATAAAAGCGTTCGAAGATCTTATGTTGATACTCGTCGGCAATGCCAATGCCAAAATCCTGGATGCTCACAAGAATCCTATTGTTGTCCCTTGCGACGCGTATCAGCACGCTATCGGCCTGGGGAGAATACTTGATGGCATTCGTGAGCAGATTAATGAGCACCTGCCCGATGCGATCGCGATCTCCGAGCACCTGTGCCGGGCAGAGCCCGGCAAACTGCAAATGATGCGTTTGTGTCGTTTCCTGGACGTTTTCCATAATTTCCTGCACCAGCTCATCCATCTCAAAGCGTTCTTCGCGATAGGCGAGTTGGCCCGTTTGCATCTTTGAAAGGTCGAGCAGATCGTTGATGAGCTTCGTTAGCTTATTGACCTGCGTATCCATGCGATGAAGGTAGTGCAGCGCTTTCTCATCTTCCTGCGCGGACATGCGGCGTTGCAAGAGGCTGAGGAAGCCTTTGAGGCTGGTTACGGGCGTTTTGAGTTCGTGACTTGCCATGCTAATGAACTCATCCTTGCGCTTATCCAACTCTTTGCGCTCGCTATTATCCAGGACAAAGCCAATGCAGGTCTCGCTCTGCCCAATGCGCGCCAGCGCTATCAGGACAGAGATGCGTTTGCCACTTTTATGCCGATACTCTTTTTCGTAGGTGCCTGATACGCCTGTCTCTTGCAATGCTGTGAGTGCTTGTTGACTCTGGGTGTGAAATTCAGGCGGTGTCAGGGCATCGCGCTGCAAGCTTCCAGCCTGCAATTCTGTGCGTGTGTAGCCAAGGAGATTGAGAAAGGCATCGTTGGCATCCAGGAAGGTGCCGCTAAAATCAGAGACAAAGACGCCGACCAGGTTGGAGTCAAGCAGGCGCTGGAATTTGGCCTCTAATTGTTTGTGCTCGGTGATATCGCGGGCAATCGTGGAGGCTCCTATGATGGTGCCACTGCTATTCTTGATTGGAGAAACGGTGACGGAGACGGTCAGATGCGCGCCATCCTTGCGTACACGCGTCGTCTCGTAGTGGTCAATGCGCTCCCCGTGCCGAATACGCGTCATGATCTGCGTAAATTCGTCTTGTTGATCCGGCAGAAAGATGCGCGTGACGGGCTGTCCCACGATCTCTTGCGCGCTATAGCCATAGATGCGTTCTGCCCCCGCATTCCAACTGGTAATGATGCCCTCTAGATCTTTACTCAGAATGGCGTCATCGGAAGACTCGACAATGGCTGCCAGGTGCAGAAGCCGCTCCTCTACCTTCTTCCGTTCTGCGATCTCGGCTTCGAGCGTATTAGCCTTTTGTTGCAGCAGGGTAATGGCTTTCAGCTGCTCGTCTGGATCAGGGAGCAAGGTGTAGCTCTCGTCGGGAAAGACCTGGGTGTGCTGCTGGCAAATTTCGGCGAGCTGTTCCTCGTAAACTTTCCCAACAAAGCTCTGCATGGGATAAGCGCAGAAGAGTGAAAATGGATGGGTTTTCTGGGGCAAAGCGTTCCAGAGTTCTTCCAGGGAGATGGCAGCGGCCTGTTTTCCCCGCGCCCAGAGCAGCGCGACCATTTCGCCATACAGTCGCAGGTGGGGCCGACCCTGAGCCGCGCGCGTGATGATGCCCCCCACGATCTCAACGAAGCGCTCCGGCTCCGGCAAATCATCGCCCATGAACTTCGCGAGTGTCTCGTCCGCGTCCAGCGCCAGGTATGTGCCCTCTTCGTGGGCCGGATCGATTCCCCTGGCTTTTAAGCATTCCTCAAGTTGTTCCCGATGCGCCTTCGTGACCATAACAATACAGGCATCGCCAGTGTCGAGGCCCGTCCCGATGAATTCACTCAACTCGTCCAGGAGGAATTCGTCGGTCTGGTAGAACTGGACAAAATGCTCATTTTGTTGCAACGCTTCTCCTGCCTGGGGACTTGTTTGAGTCCTCTTCAATGTAATTGCCATGGACCCTCCGCCTTGGTACACTGGATGCTTTTTCAAATACTATAGCATCTCTGTTCTATATAGGCAACACCTGGCAGGGAAGTCTCTCTACACTCCCAAAGTTTTGCTCATTCCTTCCCACCGGTGCTTTCCCGCACAACGAGGCGGAACGACACCTCGACCCGCTCGGCGGCATTTGTGCGCGAGCCATCAATGCGTCCGAGCAGAAACGCCACAGCCAGCTCGCCAATCTTCTCTTTGTCCGGCGCGATAGTAGTGAGAGAGGGCGTGGCGAAGCGTGCCTCTTCGATATCGTCGAATCCGATGACCGCTACATCGTCGGGAACGCGATATCCCGCTTCATGCAGAGCGCGCATCGCTCCCAGCGCCAGGAGATCATTGAAACAGAAAACAGCGTCGGGAGGATGATCCAGGGCTAACAGGCATCGCATTGCCAGCGCGCCCTCAGCTCGGCTGTAGGATGGAATCTGAATGACGAGTTGCGGGTCCAGGGGCACACCAGCATCGGCCAACGCTCTGGTGTAGCCGCGGAGACGACGCTGGCCGCCTGCTCCACCTATGATCGACACGGGTGCCTGGTTGCCGATAGTTGCAATGCGACGGCGGCCCTGGTCCAGGAGATGCTTCGTAGCCAGACGTGCCGCTCCCACGTTGTCAATAACAACGCGATCGTAAGGCACATCAACATCGAGAAGGTGTTCACCAAGCAGCACGAGAGGAGTCTTTCTTTTGCGCGCTTGCAGATCTTCTGCTTTCAGGGTGAGCGGACTCAGAATAACGCCGTCGATGAGGTGCGGCTGCAACCCATCCACAATAAGCATTTCATTGCTATACTCGCCTTGAGTGGAATCGATCAATACAGTGTATGAGCGGGCAGCGGCGGCGGCAATGATCGTGTTGCTCATAGCGGAAAAGTAGGGATTACTGAGATCGGGAACGGCAAAGGCCAGTATACCCACGCGTCCAGTGCGCAGGTAGCGCGCGGGCAAATTGGGCTGGTAGTTCAATTCCTCCAGGACCGCCTGTACGCGCTCGCGTACTTCCTCCGTTACATGTACATAGCCATGCACGACGTTGGAAACCGTCTTGATTGAGACACCAGCCCTTTGCGCTACGTCTTTCAGTGTGGCAGCCACGTCTAATTCTGTCCTTCTCCGCGAAAAAGCTTCATCTCTCCCTGATACTTTTTCACTAGGGTTAGGGACTACGTTTTGCGCTTTAACAAATTAAACGTAGGTGCTCAACCCGTAGGGACCCGATTATGCTGTTTAACTAGTAAATCTGGATATGAATCACGCGCTCTCTTGGTGATGTGCCAGCGATCGATATCCAGGTCAATTTGTTAAACAGCATTATGGCGTCCGGCGATTCATCGCAGTGTACGGTCTCAACGCACTTCCTGCCTGTCCTCATCCTGATGCAGGGCGATGAATCGCCGGACCGCATTTATGCGGTCCCTACTGAGAAAACCGCGCTTATTTTGTTAAACTCCATTACGGCGTCCGCGATAGCTCTAAAACCCGCTTCTATGATACCAGACGCAGCGATGTTCGCCAAGTGACGCGGGGGCGATCGGGCAAGCGCTTTCATTGACAAAGAGAAGTTCAGCATGTTACACTTTTTACAACGTTGTAAATAAAGCCCTACAGTGCTGTTACGACGATCTGGCGGAGTAAGCCGTTGTCAACCTATTTTTCATAGCCCATAGAAGTGCTGCTTACGATGTTATTTTAGCGTTTTCTCCCTACGCAGAAGTTGAAGGAGGAAGTCGTTCATGGCCCTTCCCTCGAAGTATGCCATCGGCGTTGATTTCGGCACAGAGTCGGGTCGCGCGGTGCTTGTGGATGTCACGAGCGGGTGCGAACTGGCGAGCAGCGTACATCAGTACGCGCATGGCGTTATCGACAGGACACTCCCCGGCACAACCATCACCCTTGGCCACGACTGGGCGCTGCAAGATCCCAACGATTATTTAGAAGTGTACAAACACGCCATTCCGGCTGTATTGGCCGAGAGCGGCGTGCATGCAGACGACGTGATCGGCATCGGCATCGACTTCACCGCCTGCACCATGCTTCCAACCACGGCTGATGGGACGCCGCTCTGCTTCTTGCCTGAGTGGCGCGCTAATCCACATGCCTGGGTGAAGTTGTGGAAGCATCACGCCGCGCAGCCCGAAGCGAACAGGCTGAATCAGATTGCCGAAGAGCAGAGCTATACCTTTCTGGAGCGCTATGGTGGCAAGATCAGTTCTGAATGGTTCTTCCCCAAAGCATGGCAGATTCTGGATGAAGCGCCGGAGGTCTATGCAGCCGCCGGGCGCTTGATCGAAGCGGCAGACTGGGCGGTGTGGCAACTTACGGGCGTGGAGACGCGCAACGAATGCACGGCAGGCTACAAGGCGATCTGGTCGAAGCACGAAGGCTTTCCCCCCAACGAGTTTTTCAAGGCGCTGGACCCGCGCATGGAGCATATCGTCGACGAGAAGATGTCGCGCACGCTCTCTCAGCTGGGAACGAAGGCGGGCGGACTGACCGAGGAGGCGGCGCGCTGGACCGGGCTGAACGCCGGTACGCCCGTGGCGGTGGCGAATGTAGACGCGCACGTGGCCGTTCCAGCGGCGACCGTGCTTGAGCCGGGACGCATGGTCATTATCATGGGCACCTCCAACTGCCACATGGTGCTGGGCGCGGAGGAGCGCAATGTGCCGGGCATCTGCGGCGTGGTGCAGGATGGTATCATCCCTGGCTTCTCAGGGTATGAAGCCGGACAGTCGTGCGTGGGCGATAGTTTCGCCTGGTTTGTGAAGCAGTGCGTGCCCGCTGCTTACACGAGCGAGGCCGAGGCGCGTGGCCTGAATATTCACCAACTGCTCGAAGAGAAGGTGGCGCGCTCAAAAGTGGGCGAGAGTGGACTGTTGGCTCTGGACTGGTGGAACGGCAATCGCACAATCCTCGTAGATGCCGATCTCAGTGGCGTCTTGCTCGGCATGACATTGGCAACGCGGCCCGAGGAGATCTACCGCGCGCTGATCGAATCGACCGCCTATGGCACGCGCATCATTATCGACGATCTCGAAGCCAACGGCATTCCAGTCAGGGAGGTTGTGGTCGCTGGCGGCCTGCCGGAGCATAACAAGATGCTGGTGCAGATCTACGCCGACGTGACTGGTCGGACCCTGCGTCTGACCGGAACAAGCCAGGGCGGCGCGTTCGGCTCCGCGATGCACGGCGCGGTGGCAGCTGGCAAGGCGGCGGGTGGCTACGATTCGATATTTGAAGCCGCCCGGCATATGGCCCGTCTGCGCGACGAAGCCTTTGCTCCCATTCCTCAGAACAAGGAGATCTACGATCAGCTGTATCGCGAGTACGTCACCTTGCACGATTACTTCGGGCGCGGCGACAACGATGTGATGAAACGGCTCAAACATCTAAAGGAAGAAGTTCGCCTGGACTCGCACTGAGGAGGAGATACAGTATGCTCGACCAGTTGAAAGAACAGGTATGGAAACTGCATATGGAACTGCCCAGGAACGGCCTGGTGGTCTGGACGGGCGGCAACGTCAGCGCCCGCGATCCCGAGAGCAATCTAGTAGTCATCAAGCCCAGCGGCGTGCTCTACGCTGATCTGCGACCGGAGGATCACGTCGTGCTGAACCTGGACGGCG
>Ga0066790_10000382_pt1 | contig 16163 bp, 10 predicted proteins | sample OrgsoiDNA2013050_FD_70963 | JGI IMG/M metagenome (GOLD analysis project Ga0066790, IMG submission 70963) | Permafrost soil microbial communities from the Arctic, to analyse light accelerated degradation of dissolved organic matter (DOM) -... | ecosystem: Environmental > Terrestrial > Soil >...
CCGCAGAAAAGGAAATAAAACTGTTGTTTTTTTTCGGATGTTTTTTTCTTCTGTCCTATCCCCTTGGCAGTTCCGACGGCGTATTCACTGCCGGCCGGTATTGCTTATGGATAGCATTACCCATTACCATAGATTATATATTAAAATTTCAATCTACAAAACTGACGATTGCCGTTTTCAGGGATAAAAAGGAATATGCAATAAAGCTTTGGTTTACGGTCAGACAGCTTACCGGGGCAAAAATCCTGGTTATTGGAACACTTGTCTTCGCGGGATTTTATTTTGTGTATTATTATCCTTTTTTTGACAGGAAAAACAGGACTCAGATGCGCTATACGTTGGTGAGCAGTAAATTAAGGGGCGTCTATACAACGAAGGGCCGTGCGAATATGTTTAACGAACTACTAAATGAAAGTGCAAAATATATCAAGCCAAATGATCACGTTATTGCCTATGATAATATCGCCATGTTTTATTATGCAACCCGTACGGTCCCGTCACTGACAAATCCATTGCCGGCGGTTTACAGTACGGGTATGTTTCAATCTGATTTAAATTCTATTCATGAAAGAAGTAAAATTCTGCCTCCGGTGATCATGCAGAAAATTGCTACTGTCGGGCCTGCAAGTAAATGGCCAGAAGAAGTATTACCCGGAGATTATTCAAAGTCTGAGAGGAATCTGGCAAGAAATAATATTTTGGATTCTTTTCTTGTAAAAAATAATTATAAAGAAGTGTGGTCTAACAAAGTTTTTAAGATCCTGCTTCCCGGTGGTACCCTTTTATCATCAAAATAAATGACAGGAAGTGATAGAATTTTTTATTTAAAACCTTACCCAAGTGTCAAATATTAATATCGGTGTAATCGGCTATGGCTACTGGGGCCCAAATATTGTCAGAAATTTCTTTGCTACCCCGGACTGCACAATTAAAATGGTAGCTGACGGGCGACCGGAAAGATTGCATTTATTGGCCAAATCCTTCCCTTCCATACAGGGTGTCAAGGACGCAGAAGATATTATCGCAAATAAGGATATTGACGCCATAGTCATTGCCACACCTGTATACACCCACTTCGCACTTGCAAAAAGGGCTCTGCTCCAGGGTAAACACGTGCTCATTGAAAAGCCCATGACTTCGTCCGTAAAGGAAGCAGACGAATTGATCGATCTGGCTACCCAAAAAGGACTCACTTTAATGGCGGACCATACATTCCTATATACGGGTGCCGTACAAAAGATAAAGGAGATGATTGAAAAGGAAGTAATCGGAACACCTTTATATTTTGATTCCTCCCGTATTAATCTGGGGCTGTTTCAGCCGGACATTAACGTGTTGTGGGACCTGGCTCCCCATGATATTTCCATCCTGACCTACCTGATCACCGAAGTGCCCGAAAGTATCAATGCGACCGGCATATCCCATACCCGGAATAAAATTGAAAATATTGCTTACCTCACGGTGAACTATAATTCCGATCTTATTGCTCATTTTACCTGTTCCTGGTCCTCCCCTGTAAAAGTGCGGCAAACACTGATCGGGGGCGACAAAAAAATGATTTTATACAATGACCTCGAACCATCAGAAAAAGTCAGGGTGTATGACACGGGTTATAATCACAAAACGGAAGAAGATAAAACCAGGATCATGGTGGATTACAGAACGGGTGATGTTCATATTCCTAAACTATCTACCCGCGAGGCTTTAGCCGGAGTTGCAGATGACTTTATTCAATCCGTGTTTCAAAAAAAATCTCCTTTATCGAATGCACTGCTCGGAAGAAGCGTGGTGCAAATTTTGGAAGCGTCCCAGGAATCCATAAAAAATAAAGGAAAAGAAATAAGAATTAAATAACGATGGAATTAACAACAGTCAACAACGACAAACAAAGCCTGAATAATGTAAAACTGGGCAAGAATACACGGATTTTTAATTTTGTGAATGCCTATGGCTGCAGTATCGACGATAATTCAAAAATCGGTGCGTTTGTAGAAATCCAGAAAGGTGCTTTCATAGGAAAAAACTGCAAAATATCAAGCCACAGTTTTATTTGTGAAGGCGTACATATTGAGGATAATGTTTTCGTCGGTCACGGGGTCATGTTTACAAACGACTTATTTCCAAAAGCAACCAATGCAGACGGGAGCCCGCAAACGGAAGCCGACTGGAAAGTTATCGAAACGAAAGTAAAGAAGGGGGCTTCTATCGGCTCAAATGCAACCATATTATGTGGTATTACCATCGGTGAAAATGCGCTCATCGGTGCCGGTTCCGTAGTTACGAGAGATGTCCCACCAAATACGGTTGTAGCCGGTGTTCCCGCGAAAATCATAAAATCAATTTAACCCGCATCCTTAGTACCATGGAAAAAAGAATTGCCTGTTTAGACCTGAAGGGTCAACACCAACAAATAAAAAAGGAGGTTTTTGAAGCTTTCGAAAAAGTGTATGAACAAACGGCGTTTTCCAGTGGGCCCTTTGTTGAAGACTTTGAAAAGGATTTTGCATCTTTCTGCGGGACCAAATATGCCATAGGTGTAAATAACGGAACCACGGCCCTGCACCTGGCCATGCTCGCCCTGGGTATCGGTGCCGGGGATGAAGTGATCATTCCCGCAAATACCTTTATTGCAACAGCCTGGGGGGTATCCTATACCGGTGCAAAACCCGTTTTTGTAGACTGTGACCCCGAAACCTGGGAAATAGACGCTTCCAAGCTGGAAGCTAAAATAAATTCAAAAACTAAAGCCGTCATCGGCGTCCATCTGTATGGACAGCCATTCGATATCCAGGCCGTACAGGCAATCTGCAAAAAACATAAACTGTTCCTTGTCGAGGACGCAGCGCAGGCCCAGGGTGCCTCCTATCTGGGTAAACCCGTCGGTGGATTCGGAGAAATGGCCTGTTTTAGTTTTTATCCCGGAAAAAACCTGGGGGCCTGCGGGGAAGCGGGCGGACTTACCACGAATAATCAAACGTATTATAAACACCTGCAGAGCCTGCGCAACCATGGTTCCGTGGAAAGATACTATCATGATGAGATCGGATATAATATGCGTATGGGTGGACTGGAAGGCGCCTCGCTAAAGATTAAACTAAAATATCTGCCGGAATGGAACCAGAAAAGAAGAAAAATTTCAGGGAAGTATCATGCTGAATTAAAAAATCCTAAAATCAGTATGCAGGTTCAACCGGAGGGGCACGATTCCATATTTCATCTTTTTGTAATCACAACTGAAAACCGGGATGAACTGATGAAGTATCTGAACGGGAAAAATATTTTTCCCGGACTACATTATCCCGTTCCCTGCCATCTTCAAAAAGCGTATGCTGACCTGGGTTATAGAAATGGTGACTTTCCGCATGCCGAGTATCTGGCAAATCATTGCCTGTCCTTGCCCATGTATGCCGAACTCACGGACGGTGAGGTTGATTATGTGATCAAAACTTTGAATAGTTACTAAAGATGCTCATCGATAAATTAATTCGACAGGTAAAGGCACTGCAGCTTGATTTAAAAGGTAAAACTGTTTTAACGGAGGCTGCCACCGGCGCTTATGTCGTTACACCTGTTATAGCCGCCATTGCCGGAGCTAAAGTCATTGCTTATTCAAAAACAACACGATTCGGAAAAGTGAGAGATGTGTTTGCAAATACAAAACAATTGGCGGACTCATTTAATGAATTCCCGCTGGATATCCATTATACCGAAAAACTCAGTCCTGAAATCATTGCAGAGGCTGATATGATCACGAATTCAGGTCACCTGAGACCCCTGAATAGAGCCATACTGGAGCATGCGAAGGATGAAATGGTTATTCCATTGATGTACGAAGCCTGGGAATGGCGGGACGCTGATATGGACATTGAATATATCAGAAAACGTGGATTCCGGATCGGAGCGACTAATGAAAGACATCCCGACGTTGATGTTTTTAGTTACCTCGGGGATATGGCAATAAAACTAATTTTTGATTCGGGCCTTTGTCCTTATAAAAATAAATTCATCCTGCTTTGCAATAATGATTTTGGACCCTTTATTGCAAAAGTCCTGGCAGGTATTTGCGACGGCCTGGCCGTTATAGATAAGGAAGAAAAAAAGAAATCGTATAATCTGAATCAGATAGACTGGATCGGCGGTTTTCCCGATATGAAGATTCCTGAATCCTACCGGGATGCTGAGGCCATTTTGTTTACGGCTTATCCCTTTGATCAGAATTGGATCGGGGAAAAAACCGCAATCAACATTCAACAGATCCAATCCCAGTTATCGGATCCCTATATTCTTCGATATGCGGGCGATGTGGATGAAGCTGTTTTATCAAAAAAGGGGGTCCGGTTTTTTCCGTCGCATGTTCATAGCGGGCATATGGGCATTCTTCCTTCCGCCATCGGATATGATCCGATCATCCGGCTTCAGTCTGGTGGCTTAAAGGTCGGCGAGGCACTCCTCAATGGAAAATATGAGCATAAGAATATCAAAATAATGGATTTCATATGAGTGAGATAAACAACATTATCGCCATTGGCCGTTCCCGATATTTATACGATGGCATTAAATATCTCGCATCCAAAGGATTTGCATTCAAGGCAATCGTTACTGAAGAAGCTTATGAAGAGTACGATATCAAAAACGGAGATTTTGAATTGCTTGCTACTCAAATCGGGGCCCCGTTTTTTATGATGAAGTCACTCCAAAATGAAGAACTTATTCAGATCGTAAAGGGAAATGGAATTCGGGCGGCGATTAGTGTAAACTGGAAATACACCATTCCAAAAAGTTTCCTGGACCTGTTTGAATGCGGTATACTCAATTTTCATCTGGGGAATCTACCGGATTATAAGGGAAATGCGACCGTTAACTGGTCGATTATAAATGGGGAAGATAAAATCTACGGGAACATTCACAAAATGGATCCTGTATTGGATGCAGGAGATGTAATTTCGCGCAAGGCCATCCCGATCACGGAACATACATATATTGCCGAGATATTAAAACAGGCCGTTGAAGATGTTCCCCTCCTTTACGAGGATGCATTGCGTAAAGTGTTCAAACAACCCAATGCTTTTGAGGTAAGGGGCTCAGTTCACGGATTACGCTGCTATCCCCGTTTACCAGAAGACAGTCAGGTGAATTGGAATGAAAGCGCAAGAAATATCTGCAGGCTGGTCCGGGCATCCTCAGCGCCTTACGGCGGGTCCTACAGTTTTCTGAACGGTGAAAAAATAATCATCTGGAAAGCCGGTGTTTTCGATCACAAAGAAAAATTCCTCGCGGGACCGGGTCATGTAATCGGAATACAGAAAGATAAAAAATCCATCCAGGTTGCCTGCAGGGAAGGTGTACTTGATATTCAGGAAATTGAATACAAGGGAGTTCGGATAGCCCCGGCTGAACATATAAAAAGCATTCGGGTAAGATTCAAACAAGATATTCATGCATGAAATGAACAATTCATATGTATCTGTGATCATACCGATTTATAATGAGTATGAAGGAATTCCGCTTCTGGTAGAAACGCTGAATGCATTTTTCGGTGAACACCAGTATCTCCGGCCTGAAATCGTTTTTGTAAATGACGGTTCCAAGGATGGTTCGGTAGAACGGCTGCTGGAAATGAATCATGTCAACTACAGGGCAAAGGTAATCAGCCTGTCCCGCAATTTTGGCTCACATGCTGCCTTGCGGGCGGGCATTTCAATCGCAAGCGGTGAACTCGTTTGTTTTAATTATGCCGATTTACAGGACCCTCTGGAACTGATCATACAAATGGAGGAAAAGACAAAAGAAGGCAATGAAATCATCTGGGCACACCGCGAAAGCACAAAAGTATCCCTGGGAGAGAAAACTTTTTCTTCTTTTTACGCCTACCTGATGAGGAAATTTGCCTTTAGCAATTTCCCCGAAAAGGGATTTGACATTGTTATGTTTAATAATAAGGTGGCTTCACAAGTCAAAAACAATGTGGAAGCAAACTCCTCCATATTTTTGCAAATACTGGGCATGGGATTCCGGCAGACTTCCATTTCATATAAAAAACGTGAAAGGAAAACAGGCGTTAGCAAATGGACGATTTCAAAAAAAATCAAATTATTCATTGATTCATTTGTCGCCTTTTCATACGCCCCGATCCGTTTGGTCACTATAATTGGCATCTCCATGTTCTTTATTGGATTTTTGTGGACGGCCTATATTATTACGCGTAAACTGGTATATCATGACCTGGCCAGTGGTTGGCCGGCATTAATGTCGATACTTATGATCGGTTTTGGAATCACGAACATATCCCTGGGTATCATTGCTGAGTACCTCTGGCGGACCTTAGATGCCAGCCGAAAAAGACCTGTTTTTATAATTGATAAGATCATTGAACTCTAAATTAATGGGTGCATTCATTCAAACTAAACATATTCATACATGTCCAATAAGATAAAAGACAGCATTATTCTTGTTACCGGAGGCGCCGGTTTTATCGGATCATATGTGATAGAGGAGCTTATTCCATTGCAGCCGAAAAAAATTATAGTCATTGATAATTTAATCCGGGGCAGCCTCGCAAACATGAAGAACTTTATTAAAAACCCGGTTGTCGAATTCCACAATGGGGATATCAGGGACCTGACATTGCTTGAAAAATGTATAGCCGGAACAGATTATGTTTTTCATATGGCAGCACTTCGCATAAATTCATGCGCCGCCAACCCAAGGGAAGGGTTTGACGTGATGCTCAAAGCAACTTTCGAAGTGGCATCTCTGTCTGCAAGGCATAAGGTGAAAAAAGTAATCTACAGTTCCAGTGCTTCGGTTTACGGTCTCGCCCAGCATTTCCCCACGCCGGAAACGGATAACCCATTTAACAACCAGACTTTTTACGGAGCTGCCAAAATGTGGGGGGAACAGCTTTTCCGAAGTTTTAAATTCATGTACGGACTGGATTATGTGGCATTGAGATACTTTAACGCCTATGGCCCCCGCATGGATACAGATGGCAAGTACACCGAAGTCATGATCAAATGGCTGGATTGCATCCGCGGCGGGAAAAACCCGTTGATTTTTGGAGACGGTTCAACCACAATGGATTTTGTATATGTAAAAGACATTGCCAAATCAAATATAGCCGCTTTGCAGGCATCGGTTTCCGATGAAGCATTCAATATTGGCAACTGCGAGGAAACGAGCCTTATAGAGCTGCTGGACGTCTTATTGAAAGTGAATGATTCATCCCTGACACCCGAATTCAGGAAAGAAAATTCCATCAATCCGGTCAGTCGTAGGCTCGCTGACATCAGCAAAGCGAAAGAGATGCTAAAATTCACACCGACCATTACCCTCGAACAGGGAATGAAAGAATTAAGCGAATGGTATTTTGAAAAAATAAAACTAACCGTAAACGAATGATCCCGATAGCAAAACCTTACCTGACGAAAAAAGAAGCAAAGGCAGCTTATAATACGATTCTAACCGGATGGATCACACAGGGTCCGCGGGTAGCGGAATTTGAACAAAAATTTGCTGCGTATACCGGCGCAAAGTATGCTGTGGCCGTGTCCAATTGTACGACGGCCCTGCACCTGGCAATGATCGTTGCGGGCGTTGGACCAGGAGATGAAGTGATCTGCCCGTCCATGAGTTATATAGCTACAGCCAATGCAATAAAATATGTAAATGCAGTTCCTGTATTTGCGGAAATTGACCCGAACAATTACAACCTGGATATATCTGACGTGGAGAAAAGAATAAATGCGAAAACAAAGGCCATTTTACTGGTTCACCAGATCGGTATGCCGGCTGATATTGATGCATTTAAGGAACTCGCTGCAAAACATAATCTGCATCTTATTGAAGATGCCGCCTGTGCCGCAGGTTCATCTTATAAAGGGGCAAAGATTGGAAGTCACTCAGACCTGGTTTGCTTTTCCTTTCATCCCAGAAAAGTGATTTCTACCGGCGATGGCGGCATGATCACAACCAATAACGAAGCCTATTATAACCGGTTGAAATTACTCCGGCAGCATGGCATGTCAGTGAATGACCGGACCAGGCATGAGTCCTCAAAAATAATATTTGAAGACCACCTGGAAGTTGGATATAATTACAGGCTTACGGATATTCAGGCATCCGTTGGAATTCAACAACTGGAAAAAATTGACTGGATAGTTGGAAAAAGAAGAAAGATTGCCTCAAAGTATCACAAAGCCTTTAAAAAAATCCCCGGTATTCAACTGCCCTTAGAAAAAAAAGGATACTTCAGTAATTATCAGTCGTACAGTATTTATCTTAAGGATGATTGCTCCCTCAACCGGAATGACATCATGCAGAAAATGCTGGACGCGGGAGTTTCAACAAGAAGGGGAATCATGACATCGCACAGGGAAACAGCTTATAAAACGGAATATGCCGGTCTGTCTTTGCCCGTTTCAGAAAAAGCCTGTGACAGGAGCATTATCCTGCCTCTGTATGTTCCGATGAAAGATGAAGACACAGAGAAAGTGATTGCAACTTTAAAGTCAATTCTGAAATAAACACACCGGGAACAGTATCTCCTTATATTTTATTTTATCAAGATCAGCTACCCACTGTAAGCGACAGTCATTAAATGAATAAGTCCTCATTTATTTTTTTTCGTACGTTATTGTGGTTATGGGATATTATTTCCCTGAACTCAATTCTGATATTTGCTAGTCTCGCCATCTTCAGAGCAGACGCAGTCAATCAGAAGGAATACCACTTATTTTTTGCCGTGTTCAACCTCTCCTGGATGACTTCCGTATATCTCACCCAGCTGTACATGAGCAAGAACTGGCTTGATTTTGAGAATTTTTTTAAACGGACCTTTAAATGTTATGTATTTACTACCGCGAGTCTTTTCCTCTTCATTTTTCTGTATCATTACCAATTCTCGCGCTTCTTTGTTCTGTTTTGTTTTACCGGATTTGCCACCATCTTACTTTTTAACAGAATAGTTTTTAACCTGCTGGTTATTTCCCTGCGAAGCAAATTCAGCCTTGCGAAAAATGTCATTGTTCTGGGTTATAATGATGTTTCGATGCGGCTCATTGATTATTTTCAAAAAGAAACAAAGCTGGTTAAACTGGCCGGCTGTTTCGATGATGCAGGAAATATTGAAGATTCACCCGCGCTAAGAGTTTTTAACAACCTTCAGGATTGCATGAACATCGCTAAGGAAAATGATGTTACTGAAATATATTCAACCTTGGCTCCCGAGCACTACCCCTATTTATTTGAATTGGTCAAAGAAGCAGAGAAACAATTCGTATATTTTAAATTTGTGCCTGATTATCACATTTTTGTTAACCGAAACATTTATGTCGATTTCCTAAATGACATACCCGTTTTATCCCTGAGGAAGGAGCCTTTGGAAGATACCGGCAACAGAATCAAAAAACGAGCCGTTGATATTATATTAAGTGGTTTTGTTATTATTTTTATTCTTTCCTGGCTGGTCCCTCTCCTTGCCATCCTGATCAAATTGGATTCCCGTGGCCCTGTATTCTTTATTCAGCTCAGGTCAGGGAAAAACAATCAGCCATTTCGCTGTTTAAAATTCAGGAGCCTCCGGGTTAATGATGAAGCCGATTCCAAACAGGTGAGCCGGAACGACAACCGGATTACCAAACTCGGTAGATTATTGCGTAAGACAAACATTGATGAACTTCCACAGTCCTTTAATATATTCCTGGGAGATATGTCCGTAGTGGGTCCCAGGCCGCATATGCTCAAGCATACAGAACATTTTGCCGAATTATATAAGGAATATATGATCAGACATTTTGTTAAACCCGGACTCACCGGCTGGGCGCAGGTAAACGGCTACCGGGGTGAGATCAGAGACAATGAATTCCTGAGAAAAAGAGTGGAGTACGATACATGGTACATGGAGAACTGGTCCCTGTATTTTGATTTAAAAATTATCCTGTTAACGATACTGGTAACCATCAAAGGCGACAAAAACGCGTTCTGACCTCATTTTAAAGCACCGGATTTTAAAACCACCTTATTGTACAATACGTACCAGGTGGCGATAAACAGTACGGCATATTCAAGTAGCAAAATTGTGTTTACTTTATAATCTCCAAAATGAGAATACAGATTCAGGATTGGGAACCGGTTGCTCATCAAACCAAAAAACGGTACTGGCGTGTGTAATTTTTCTTCGGTAAAATCGGGCAGGTTCCAAAAAAAACGAAAAGATATGGTTTGTAACACAAGTAAAATATATAGCCACCACCTCTGAGGGGAGTTAAAAATACTTCTGATTGAAATCCCGATTAACAATAAAATGACCGGGAAACCCGACATGAATACGATACGCTCAGTATCAGAGCCCCCGATAAACCCTAATAACAGGGATAATATCAATAATACCAATAACTCCTCTCTCTCCCACAACAGCGACTTGTACTGCTTATAAAAGAAAGGTACCAAAAGAATAAGCGGCCCAAACGCAATGCAAATTCCCAATACATATTCCGGTACAGATTTCGTATAGACCCAACCCACCACTGCCAATAAATAGGAATAGGCATTAGGATCGTTGATTACAATACTTTTTTTAATGAATGCGTTGGTCAGTAAGACAAAGATCACCGGAATAAATAGCAAAACAGTGCGCCGGGTAAAGAACAACGCCCATGTTTTCTTTAAGAAATTTATTCCGTGATATATTCTAGTTGTACTTGAAGAAATATTTAAATTTTTCAGCGGATTAAAAATAAAAAAAGGCAACAAACATAGAGCTGCATTGGACTCCCGGAAAAAATTACCGAAGGCAACGACAAGTGAAAAAGCGATGGCATAACCGGTGAATGCAGTATGACGCTTAATTTCATTTGATTTCCGCATAGCTTCTATCAATAGTAATCCGCCAACAAACCAGGGCGCTCCCCAGGCGTCCGAAGCCAAAGGACAATAAAATGAATACCGGCCAAGAACAAACCACACCATCATAAAAAGAAAACAAAGCAGGACCCGTATCCGAAAATCCTTGATGAATACGTTCAGCCAAAATAAAAGGAGTACCACCGTAAGCCATGTGCCCAGGAGGTTAATATGTAAAGCACTGTCGAGGATATTTAAACCCGTGAATTTCGAATAATAAGCTATTAAAAGAGGGGTGCCCAATCTTTTAATGAACGGGAGATCCCCGACGATCGGGCTGGCACCCTGTTGTATTTGTACCACCATCTGGTAATAGAATATACCATCCCAGGCCTTCCCTTCATGAAGTGAAATTCTCTGCTGTCCCCGGTAAACAAAACAAACAAGTAAAAAGATTATCGTAACGATCAATACTTCGTAGAATTTTTTCATAATATATAAGGGTCTTAAAATAATCTTCTATATCAGTATAAATAGGATATAATATTTAGCATTCGGAGTTCACCGAAAATAAAACAGGCTATCGGAAATGATAGCCTGTTTTATATATAGCCGTTTTATAATATTGTCATCTTCCTTACGATCGACTGACCCAGGGCATTCATTTTATAATAATAGATTCCCGAACTCAACCCATTCCGGTTCACCTGAATGCTGTAGGTTCCCGGTAATTTTTCTTCATCCATGAGTGTTTGGACCGGTCTTCCCATTTGATCGTATAACATGAGCTGCACCCGGCCGGATTTCGGAATCACAATATCTATTATCGTACTGTTATTGACCGGATTTGGACGGTTTTGCATCAGTTCAAGAGCCATGGAGCCACCAAATGTTATGTCCAAAACTTTACTGAGTGTCGAATGCCCGTTCAGGTCAACCTGTCGCAAGCGGTAATAATAAGTGCCTGCCGGAAGATTTTGATCCAGGTATTGATAATCCCTGCTTGTTTCGCTGTTTCCGGCGCCATTTACAAATCCGATGGCAGTCCATCCGAATTGGTCGGTGCTTCGTTGCACTTCAAAGCCCTTGTTATTCTGTTCCATGGTAGTGGTCCATTTCAGCAGCGCGTTATCACCCTGTTGGGTTACCGTAAAATTCAATAAAGTGATTGGCAGAGGTACGCTGTTGTAAATCGCAACATAACTGTTTGTGGCAGCTGCAAAGATTCCGTACTGAATTCCTTTTATCGTCTGAAGGGTAAAAGGAATCGGAAGTCCATTCTGCGTAACCTGAATGAGCTCGCCGGTAGCAGAATTAAATGGCACCATAGCCTGCAGATTATGCGCCGATGTTGTCAGTGTAAAACTTAACTGATTGTTTAGCCAGGTCATCGGGCCGAACACCGTATTGTTTCTATTGTCAACCCAATTCAGCATTTGTTTGGCAGAGACAACCGGAATCTGCCTTGCCTGGGCGGAAGCAATAATCGCGTCAGAACCGGTATGGATCGCCGTATCTGTATGCATGTTCATTGTAAAGACGCCATAATAACCCGCTGACCCGATAGCATTATCCAATAGAGTATTAATATTCTGCGCAATGTCTTGTCCGGACTCATCCGTTATTACGGTCGGTGACTGATAACAATCAATGATGGTACCATCAAGATCCGCAAAACGCATGGGCATTCCTGAACCCGTGAACATACCCGGTCTGTTCTGGATCCAGGATGCAGGCCAGTAATAATAGTTTACGTCATATCGTATCCTCAAACTGTTTTCGATTTTTGCCTGAGACGCCCAATCGCTCCATGGCAGGCAATGAGTCCTGTTTGAAACTGGTGCTGTCATGCTTGGCAATTGCTGGGCGATGAGATTCAATTCCAGAGTTAAAGCCGTATTGAGCGAAGTGGGAGTGAAATTCAAACAACTCGTTGTCGGATGCAGCGCGATCTCAAAACCCAGGTTTTGATAATAAACGACCGAATCATCCGGTACGGGTGTGTTATTATAAATATAAGAAGTACCCCGGACGGCCTTCCAGTCGGCTACGTCCTGTGGCGTATTCGGACCCAGTGTCAGGTATTCATTAAACCTTCCTTCCGTTCCCGTTGAACCGGGATAATTATTAAAATTATGATCATCCCCGGTCATAACCACGGCTGCCTTCAATCCATTCGGCAGGAACCACAAATGAGGCAGTGGTTTACGATGCAGATTACTCAGAAGAATAATATTTGTTAGCAAATGTTGCTGTTCATCCGCTTGTGGAATCTGTATTTTATTAAAATCAACCCAGTCAGGAAAAAATAAATTATCAGACCGGATCGGTCCTGCTTGTCCATCCCTGCTTGTACCTGCCCACACGGGGTTGCCCTGCCGGGTATAAACGATTGACTTGGCAAGATCATAGGTAAATGCGATCGCCTTACCACCATTTGTCCCTACACTGTTTGTCGTAATGGCCGGGAAAGTTGTCGCAGTACCGGCTGCTGAATAAAGGGTCGCGAGAGTGGTTGCTCCCGAGAGTGTATAGAGGTCCGCCGCACCATGAAACTGGATCGTTTGATTTACGATCCCGGCCCCCGGCGTTCCGGCAGTTGAGTTGACCAGTAAATATTTATCCGACAATGTACTTCCGGTTGACGTTAATCCCAATAAGTTCTTAAGGCCTGCATTGGTTGCATCCGGACGAAGGGTAATCAATGTTCCGCCGGCATTTACCCAGTTTGTCAGCATCGTCAAATCCGATGCGGTGAATGATGCGGTTCCTACCTGGCCTAGTATAATAACATCAAAGCTGTCCAGAATCGCAGGAGTTATTTCTGTAATATCCTTGGCTTCAAATTCATTATAACCTTGTGCCCGGAGTATTTCAACCGGAAAACGGCTGAAAGGATTCGTTATGCTGCTGATGATAAGTACAGGTCCGCCGGAACCATCATCGGGCGGCGCAGCCGGAGGTGCCGATGTGGTAAAAGTCCAGACAAAATCTGATGACAGTGCATTACCCGCCAGATCTTTTATACGCGGATCGGTCAGTCCTCCCTTCACGGTAGCCGTATAAACAGTCGAGTAGGCAAGCGGTTCGTTGGGTACCAGGCTTGCTGTTCTTGAACTCTTTGAATAACTGATCGTGGCGGTCACAACACTAGAGGAAGGATCGGTCAATATAAATGTCAAACCCGATACGGAGGTAGAATCTATATTCTTATTAAAGGTTACGGACACAAAAGTATTGGTGCTGATATTAGTGGATCCGTTGGGAGGTGAAACAGAAACGATCTGGGGAAGAGTCGTATCCGGTCCGCTGATCGGAATATACTTAACATCGACCCAGTAATTTGCGTCATGAAATCCCTGGTTTGGAAATGCACGAGGAGGTCCGTAAATGAAAACGCCGTTGATCCCGTCCCCTTCCAGATCATTACTGGCAAGTGATGTCAGCGGCCCCCGTACGATTGAATCTGTTAAGCCATGGTCCGTGTCCGAATAAAATCCGGTCGGACTATAATAGGTTGCCACATATACCGTATTGGCAGTAATTTCTATCGGGCTGATGAAAGAAACTTCGGTCCAGCCGGTATTGTTTGCCTGACTTAACGGCAACATGGCTTCGCCCAGCATATTTCCGTCGGCAGTCCATAATTGCACCGTATTCTGTGCATTGTCACCTACGGATTTATAAAAGCGGATGGCTGAAATAAAACCATCAAATGCTGCTTTGAATTTAATACCTGCCGTCAACGGGAATCCGTCATTCAGATGAGTGTCACCGGATCCAGGAACCTGAACCGGAGTAAATATGGTACAAGGACAATCAGTCGGGGGAATTGGAGCCGTTATCGTAACATTGATCGTATTGGACGATCCTTCACTTCCACCAGGGGATTCCGTATTTCCGGAGTCATCATATCCTCTGCTTTTTATAGTTATGTTTCCCTGCGTCGCCGGCACCCATGAAAAAGTCCAGCTATTCGTACCGGTAGCTACCAACCATGTATTTCCGCCATCGACTGAAACTTCAACGCCCGCCACCTGGCCACCGACGTCAGTGGCCGTTCCTGAAATGATTACAGTATCTCCCTGTGGAAATGATGCTCCGTTGGAAGGTGCGGTAATACTGGAAACCGGAGCCGTCACATCTGTTGATGCGGTGGCAGCTAACAATCCGGTTTGCAAGGTTGCAGGCTGCACACCCATGTCTGCAAACAGGTTGATTGTTGCCTGCTGCATATCCGTACTGGGCTGGTTAAATGGAATTACGTTTTTGTCATGATTTCCGTCGAGCCCCCATGCCCATTGTACGGTACCAGCACCAAATACCCAACCACCACTGGTAGATTTATAAAGTGATAATTTATGTGTGCGCGCGTCTAATAATGTATTTGATAATGTATTTCGTCCGTTCGGATAACTGTTCTGATACTGTTCCCAATCCCACTCATAACCCAAGGTACCTTGGGCCAGGGTGGCCGTCTGGCCGGTCGTTAAAGTGGCCACATTCGGTGTATTTCTCCAGAACCGGAAATTTTTATAGGCAAATGGCACGGTGATCGTACCGCCGGTTCCATCCCAGCTGATCTCCCCGCTCAATCCGTTTTCAGGTTTGCAGGCATCCGTAACACCCGGGTATCCGCATCCGTCACGCCATAATCCCGTCCAGGTGGTTGTGGATCCGTCGCATTTTCCACCACAGGCGTTTTCGGCTGGTGTGGCCAATGTCCCCTCCTTATAACAGACCATCGTCCGCATTGGCGTATTTGTTCCGTCCACACTGTTTTCCCATCTTGTCTTCCAGTAGGATTCATTCCCGCTGAAAAAGGCCAGGTTCTTACCCGCCGCACGAACGGATTCCACGTTGTCGCGTTCCTCTTTTGCCCAGTATTCATCATGGCCGACGGACATAAAAACTTTATGATTGAGCAGCAGATTACCGCTGCGTACAGCATCCACGTCGGTGGTATAGCTCATGTCATATCCATTTCTTTCCAGAAAGCGGATCATTGGATATTCAGAATTAAAAACCCAGTCTTCCATCACACCGCCGCCACCACCGCCATCGCGGGTAAGAAAAGGACGGTTATAGCTTACTTTGGAGGCATGATTATTCGCCTGGCCGGAGCCCACGTATAAACTCGTACCCCCATAAACGTTATAAGCCTGCCAAGTGGCGTCCGACGATTTAAATAAAAGTGCAGATGTGCTGGCGTCATCGCGTACAATAAATACGATATGACTTGAACCGCCCCCGCCTGCGGCCGATCTGGTGAGTCTGGCAAGATAAATACCCGAAACCGCCGTTGAAGGAACTGCCCAACTTGC
>Ga0066790_10000383_pt1 | contig 16157 bp, 9 predicted proteins | sample OrgsoiDNA2013050_FD_70963 | JGI IMG/M metagenome (GOLD analysis project Ga0066790, IMG submission 70963) | Permafrost soil microbial communities from the Arctic, to analyse light accelerated degradation of dissolved organic matter (DOM) -... | ecosystem: Environmental > Terrestrial > Soil >...
CCGACGTTGTGGGTGATCACGGCCCGGGCCGGCGGCGTGCTCGCGCTGGTGGCCGCGTGGCGACTCGCCTCGCGACTCGTGGGCGGGGGGCGCGCCGGCGTGTGTGCGGGGCTGATCGCCATCGCTGGCCTGCTGTTGACCCAGGACTGGTTCTATTACATGTTCCGCGGCACCTCGGAGCCGATGCTGGTCGCCGCGTCGCTGTGGGCGATCGACCGTCTGCTCGACGGGCGCCACGGCCAGGCGTTCGTGCTCGGCGTGGCCGGGGCGTTGATCCGACCGGAGTGGTGGCCGTTCCTCGGCCTGTACGGGTTGTGGCTGTGGTTCAAGCACCCCCGTCTGCGCTGGCTCGTGGTCGCGGGTCTGCTGTCGATCCCGCTGCTGTGGTTCGTCCCGCCGTGGATTGGCTCCGGGCAGCCGTTCCTGGCGGCCAGCCACGCCAAGGACTACAACGGTCATCTCGGCGCCCATCCGCTGCTCGAGGTGCTTCGCCGCGGCGTCGATCTTCAGGTGCTGCCGGCACTGCTGGCGGCCGTCGCCGCGGTCGCGATCGGGTGGTTCAAATATCGCGACCGGGTCACGCTCGCGCTGGGCGGCGCGGCGCTCGCCTGGTGGGTTCTGGTGGTTGGCATGACGCTCGACGGTTACCCCGGTCTGGAGCGGTTCTATCTGCCCGCCGCCGGCGTCACCTGCGTCCTGGCGGGGGTTGGGATCACGCGCGTGGCCCAGCTCGCCGGCGCCGCGATGCCGGGCCCCCGCGGCCGGGCGGTGGCGGTGGCGGTGGCGGTCGGCGCCGGGTTGATCGCGCTCTCGATCCCCCTCACGACCAACCGGATCTCCGATGCGCGGGCCACCAAGGCGGCGGCCGATCAGGCGGTCCGGACCCTCGACCAGCTCAGCGACGCGGTGCTCGCGGTCGGCGGGCACGCCGGGGTATTCCCGTGCCAGTCGAGCTTTGCCGCCGTCAACCACGGGGTCCAGACGGCCTTGGCGTGGAAGCTGCATGTCACGCTCAGCCGGGTCGGAACCTCGATGCGTGCGCCCGGCCTCGACTTCATCGGGCCGCACAACGCCACCGATGGCGCGCCCGCCCGAGTCGATCGGCGGTTGACCGAGCTGACGCAGATCGCGCAGACCGGTGAGTGGCGCGTGGTGCGCTCGACCGACCCGCGCGTCCCGGCCCTCGATTCGTGCGTCGGGCACCGAGTGGGCAACCACTGAGCCGCTGAACTCGGCGAACGTCATAGCTGCACGGGTTTTTGGGGCTTGGGCCCGTGCTTCTTCTTCTTTGGCTTGGGCTTGGGCTTGGGCTGGGGACGTGGGGCGATCGTCAGCCGGCGGGTCAGCGTGGTGGTGTTCCCTGCCCGGTCCTTGACGATCACGCTCAGCCGGTAGCGACCCCGGCGCCTATAGGCGTGGAACTTGCCGTGGGCGATCCGGTAGCTCGAGCCGTCACCCCACTTGACCAGCACCTGGGCGATCCCCGAGGCGGCGGCCGGAGGCTCGGGCGGTGGCGAATCGGTGTAGGTCACCTGGATGTGCAGGTAGGACCCGACCCGTCGCGCACCCCTGAGCGTTAGCGATGCGCTCGGTGCCACCGTGTCGACCCAGACGGTCGCCACCCGCGGCGTGTCGGTCAATCCGGCTTGGTTGATTGCCTGCACCTGCCACGTATGCGAGCCGTCCGCGACGACGCTCGGGATGCGGATCCGCGTCGAGGTGGTCTGCGCGACCTGTACCCCGTCAATGCTCACTAGGTAGCGCGCCGCGCCCCATGACTCCGCTGCCGGGGTCCACGCGATCAGCGGATGGGCACTCACCGCGTAGCGGAATCCGCTCACCGGGGCCACCGGCCCCGGCGCCTGATAGAGCTGCGCTGCGAGGATCTGGTTTGAGCTTGGGCTGCCCTGAACCCACGCGATCGCCGCGTCGCCGGCGACGTCGCCGGCTGCCGCCAGCCCGCTCGCGGCGTCGGTCGACCCCTGGCTCGGCGCGGATACGACCTGCTCGGGACCGAGGTGCGAGCCGTCCTGCGCGTAGCGCATCCGGATCTCCGGCGCCCCGGTGGTCCCCGGGTTCTGCTGCCAGGCGATCAGCGTCGAGACCAGGCCGGCCGTCGCCGGGACCGCGGGAGGCGGGGTCGAGTTCTGCAGGCTGTCCACGCGCACCAGCGGGCCGGTGCCCCCGTTGGTGCCGAGCACAGTGGCGAACAGCTGGTCTGACTGCTCGCGGGTCGAGGTCACGAACCCCCGGCCGTATTCGTTCACCGCCAGTCCCGGGAGATCGGCCCCTTCGGGCCCCGGGGTGGTGAGGCCGTCAGGCTGGGTCACGCCGTCGTACTGCGAGCCATGCAGCCGGTTCATCAGCACGCGCGACTCGGCGCTCGAGCCGCTGGTCAGCACCTCATGGAACACGACTTCGGCATAGGAGGAGTCACCGCCGGCTCCGACGGCCGGCTCGTCGGCCGACACCTCGCTCCATCCCGACAGTGAAGCGGCGTCGGCCTGCTCGTCGACGATGCTGGGCGCCGTCCCCCACACGCGGCGAGAGTAGATGTGACCGGCTTCGCCCCACACCACGATCCCGACGCCGTCGCCGGCTGCCACCACGGCCGGTCGCCCGGTGCCCGTGCCGGCGTCATCGGCGGCGACCGCGTCCAGCGGCGAGGTCTCGAGTCCCCACTGACCGTTGTAGTAGTAGGCGGCCCGCACATCGTGCCCGCCGGCCCCGTTGGCCGTGAACGCCAGGTACGCCTTGCCGAAATCACTGATCGAAATCGCCGGGTTGCTCGCTCCGGCGATCAGGGGCTGCGGGACGCCGAAGGGCGCCGCGGCGCCGACGGCGCTCACGACGTACAGCTGACCGCCGTTGATGAATGCGACCAGCGCCAGCCCGCCGCGGCCCGCCGCGATCACCGGTTGCGAGGAGGGTCCGCTGAGTCCCGAGTCGACTTGCACCGGCGCCTGGAACGCGCCTTGCAGCAGTCTCGAGACGAGCACGTGGGGCACGCCCAGGATGTCCTTGACGTACGCCAGGGCGCCGGTGCCGTCGCGCGCGATCGACAATCCGCTCAGCCCGACGACATCGGGGCTGGGGCCGTCGACGACGGTGTTGGTGGGAGCGAGCACGGGCTGGGCGAACGCCGCGCTCGCGATCATCGCCGCGGCGGCGAGCGCCACTGCCGCGGTGGCGAACGCCACGAGCAAGGCGCATCGGAGCCGTCTCAGCCCCCAGCGCCCGCTCCCGGCCCTCGGAGATTGGGTTATCAGAAGTCCGACACGTCTAGAACAGCAAAAACCGCGTGATGTTGCGGCAATGCTCCGATCATGCATGATCGCGCCCGCCCCGGCGCCGCGTGCAGGGAGCGTCTGGGCGGTGCCGCGCGCCGGGGGCGCGAGGGTCGACGAAGGTGTCCGCGCGCGGGCGCAGAATGTCGGTTCGCATGCTCGTACTCGGAATCGATCCCGGCACCGCGAGCACCGGCTACGGTCTCGTCCGCGGCGGCGGCTCGCGCCTGCAGGCGGTCGATCAGGGGGTAATCCGGACGATGCCAGGGGTGGCGCTCGAGCGTCGCCTGGCGGATATCCACGCACGCGTCGCGGAGTTGCTGGACGCGCACCGGCCCGACGCGGTCGCGATCGAGGAGCTGTACTTCGGGGCTAACGCGCGCACCGCGTTCGCGGTCGGTCAGGCGCGTGGGGTGGTGCTGCTCGCCGCGGGACAGCGCGGCGTTCCGTCTCGCGCTTACACGCCGCAGCAGGTCAAGGGAGCGGTGTGCGGGCACGGGCGCGCGGGCAAGGACCAGGTCGGGCGAATGGTCGCGAGGCTGCTCGGATTGGCGACGCCGCCGGCCCCCGACCACGCCGCCGATGCGCTCGCGGTGGCGATCTGCGATCTCAACCGTGCCCCGCTGGCGCGGGCGGTCGCGGCGGGGCGCCGATGATCGCCCTGATCTCCGGCTCGGTCGCGGTGCGCCGCGCTGACCATGTGGTCGTCGACTGCGGGGGCGTCGGGTACCGGCTGGCCGTGTCCGCCGAGACGCTCAAGCGCGTTCCGGCGGTCGGTCGGCAGGTGGTCCTGCACACCCATCTGGTGGTCCGCGATGACGCGTTGGCGCTCTACGGGTTCGCCACCGAGGGCGAGCGCGACCTGTTCCTGATGCTGCTCGGCGTCCAGTCGGTGGGGCCGAAGGTGGCGCTCGCGGTGCTCTCCGGCGCGCCGCCGCGCGAGTTGCTGGCCGCGATCGCGGCCGGCGACGTGGCCCGGCTGCAGGCGACCCCCGGGGTCGGCAAGCGGACCGCCGAACGAATGATCGTCGAGCTGCGCGAACAGGTCGGCGCGGCGCTCCCGGCGGTGGCGATCTCGGTTACCCGCGGCGAGACCCCGCGCGGGCTGGCGCGGGAGGCGTTGCTCGGGCTCGGGTACACCCCGGTCGAGGCGGACGAGCTGCTCGACGGGGCCGACGGCGAGCGCACCGAGGACCTGATCGCCCATGCGCTGAGGAGCGCGCGCCGATGAGCTCGGTGCGTCCGCGGGTTCAGACCCCGGCGCCGCTGCCCGAGGACGAGCTCGAGCTCGATCGCTCGCTGCGGCCCCGCCGGCTCGTGGACTTCGTCGGCCAGGAAGCCGTCAAGGAGCAGCTGGCGGTGTCGATCGCGGCCGCCGTGACCCGCGGCGAGGCGCTCGATCACGTCCTGCTCGCGGGCCCCCCGGGGCTGGGCAAGACTTCGCTGGCCCAGATCGTCGCCGCCGAGCTCGAGGTGGCGTTCGTCCAGACCGCGGGGCCGGCCCTGGAGCGCAAGGGCGATGTAGCCTCGTTCCTGACCGCGCTGGAACCGCGTGCGGTGTTCTTCGTCGACGAGATTCACCGGCTGCCGCGCGCGCTCGAGGAGACCTTCTATCCAGCGATGGAGGACGGGTGCCTGCCGATCACCGTCGGGCAGGGTGCCGGTGCGCGAATCGTGACGCTCGACCTGCCGCCGTTCACCCTGATCGGGGCCACGACGAGAACCGGCCTGTTGACCACGCCGCTACGAGACCGATTCGGGATTCAGCACCGGCTGGCGCACTACGGGCCCGCGGATCTCGCGCGGATCGTCAAGCGCTCCGCGCAGCTGCTCGGCGTGCAGATCGAGGACGGGGGGGCGGTCGCGATCGCCCAGCGCAGTCGCGGAACCCCGCGCGTCGCGAATCGGTTGCTCAAGCGGGTCCGCGACTACGCGGAGGTGCGCCACCGCGGCGTCGTGACCGGTGTGATCGCCTCGGCCGCGCTTGACCTGCTCGAGGTCGACGAGCAGGGTCTCGATCGGCTGGACCGCGAGATCCTGTTCGCGATCTGCGACAAGTTCGGCGGCGGCCCGGTGGGACTCTCGACGCTGGCCGTCGCCGTGGGGGAGGAGCAGGACACGATCGAGGACGTGTACGAGCCCTACCTGCTGCAACGCGGGCTGATCGAGCGAACCGCTCGCGGGCGAGCGGCGACCAAGCGGGCGTTCGAGCACCTTGGACTGCCGGCGCCCGGGCAACCTACACTGATGTAGTGCGGGTCCCATCGCGCGGGCCGTCTATCCTCAGGCGCCGATGAGTCACGAGCACTATTTCATTTGCCCTCACTGCGGCCACCGGTCGATGGGCACCGACCGCAACGCGGGCTTTCGCCGCGAGGCGCGGGGCTGCGAGCAATGCGGGTTCGCCTATCTATTCGAGCTGCTGGACGACTATTACCCGGCCCCTAATGCGGCGTTCTTCGCCTGCGACTCCGATGGTCGGATCGTGGACTGCGGCCGCGGCTCGTTCGAGCTGACCGGGCTGCGGACCGAGCACGCGATCGGGCAGTCGGTCAGCGACGCGCTGGGGCTGCGGTTCGATGACGGGACCGATCACGTTGGGACCGCGCTGGAGTGGGAGGTCCGCGTACAGCAGAAGCCGGTTCAGGTCAACGCCCAAGGCGAGCCACCGGCGAAGGCCGTGGCCGACATCTTCCCGGCCTACGACGACGACGACGGCGGCCTGCTCGTGGTGCTGACGCCAACCAACCACCACTAGCGTCGTGATCGCACCGGGGCGCGCTAGGGCCGACCACTAGCATCTGACGCGACCGATGTCTGATCGCCAGCGTCACGGCTTCGTCCTGCTGATCGTGCTGGGGCTCTTAGGGGCCTCGGTGCTCGCGATCGTCAGCTCGAAGACCCGGCTCGGCCTCGATCTGAAGGGTGGGGTCCAGCTGGTGTACCAGGGCGAGCCGACGCCGCAAACGCCAGTCGTGACCCAGGATGCTCTGAGTCGCGCGGTCGACATCATGCGCAACCGCGTCGACCAATTGGGCGTGTCCGAGCCGGAGATCCAGACCTCGGGCGGCAACCAGATCTCGGTCGGGCTACCGGACGTCAAGGACACCGCGCGCGCCGAGAAGGAGGTCGGGAACACCGCGCGGCTGGAGTTCTATGACTGGGAACAGAACGCGTTGACGCCGAACGGCAAGACCGTCGCGAGCCAGCTCCAGACCCAGGCCCAGTCGGCGCTCCAGATCAGCCAGGGATCGGGCTCGCTGGCCCCGGGTAATCCGGGTGCCGGAAGCATGCTGCTCTACGACGCGGTCAAGCTCGCCTCCAAGCAGCCCGAGAGCTCCAGTCCCGACAACGCTCGCGCCGGACCCGAGTACTACATGTTCGGAGCCCCGGGGAGCGCCGCGTGTGCGACTGCCGCGAAGGATCAGGGCAAGCAGCCGACCGCGGGCGTCCACTGCCTGCTGTCGGGGCCCGTGAGCGGCAATCAGGCCCAGCAGGAGCTGATCGACGGCCTGCCGACGGGGGTCAAAGCCTCGGAGGCCGAGCAGCTGGTCGTGCCGCAGGGCACGGTGGTGCTCCAGGCCTCCGACCAGAACGCCAACAATCAGGTGGCCTTCAATGATCCCAGCGCACAGTTCTACGTGCTCAACGACCACGTGTCGCTGTTCGGCAACGACATCACGAACCCGCAGCAGAGCACGGACCAGTCCGGCAGCCCCGACGTCCAGTTCGGCTTCAACTCCAAGGGCGGGAAGGCGTTCCAGAACGTCACCTCGAAGATCGCCCACCGCGGGGATCTGGTCAGCGGGCTCGGCCAGACGCTCAACCAGCACTTCGCGGTGGCGCTGGACAACAAGCTGATCACCGTCCCGTCGATCGATTACAAGACCTATCCGGACGGGATCACCGGCGGCAATGGCGCGGACATCACCGGCGGGTTCACGATCCAGTCCGCGCAGGACCTCGCGACCCAGCTACGCCTCGGTGCGCTGCCGATCAAGCTGAGGCTGATCTCCCAGTCCCAGGTCTCGGCCACGCTGGGCAAGCAGGCGCTGCACCAGGGTCTGATCGCCGGCGCGGTCGGGTTGCTCGTCGTCGCGCTGTTCCTGATCCTCTACTACCGCGTGCTGGGCGTGATCGCGACCGTCGCGCTGATCGTCTACGCGCTCTACTTCTACGCGCTGATCAAGCTGATCCCGATCACGCTGACGCTGCCTGGGATCGCCGGACTGATCCTCACGATCGGCGTCGCCGCGGACGCCAACATCGTCATCTTCGAGCGCGTCAAGGAGGAGATCCGAGCCGGCCGCTCGATCAAGCAGGGGATCGCGACCGGCTACCGCAAGGGCCTGACGGCGATCATCGACGCCAATGTGGTCACGATCATGACCGCGTTCATCCTGTTTGTCCTGGCCACCTCCGAGGTCAAGGGCTTCGCGTTCACACTCGGGATCGGGGTGATCGTGTCCCTGTTCACGGCGGTGCTGGCGACCCAGGCGATCCTGATGACGATGGGGGACTCGCGGACCATCTCGCGCCCCTCGGCGCTCGGCGCGGGCGGCAAGAAGCGCACCTGGGGATTCGATTTCATGGGCGCGTCCAGGTATTTCTTCTCGATGTCGGGGGTGATCCTGCTGATCGGCGCGCTGGCGGTAGGCGGCCGCGGCCTGAACCTGGGAATCGACTTCACTTCGGGCACGCGGATCACCGCCAGCCTGAAGGCGCCGGCGAGCGCGTCGCAGGTCAGCTCGGTGGTCAGCGCGGCCGGGGCGAGCAACCCCGAGGTCCAGAAGGTCTCCAACAAGGCGCTCGGCACCAGCGTCTTCCAGATCTCGGCCAAGCAGTTGCAGCCGGGGAGCGTCACGAAGGTACAGAGCGCGCTGAACGATCGCTTCGGCGTTCGCTCGTTCGACAACACGTCGGTTGGGCCGACGTTCGGCCGCACGGTGGCCAACAGCGCGCTGGTCGCGATCATCGCCTCGCTGCTCGTGATCTCCGCCTACGTGGCGTTACGGTTCGAGTGGAAGTTCGCGGTCCCGGTGCTGATCGCCTTGATGCACGACCTGTTGATCACCGCAGGCATCTACGCGCTGACCGGCCGGGAGGTGACGACGGCGACGGTGGCTGCGCTGTTGACGATCTTGGGCTACTCGATGTACGACACGATCATCGTGTTCGACCGCGTTCGCGAGAACGTGCCGCGCATGCCCCGAGCCGCCTTCTCCCAGATCGTCAATCGCTCAATGTCCGAGGTGCTGACGCGTTCGCTGGCCACGACCTTCTGCACGCTGATGCCGATCATCGCACTGCTGCTGTTCGCCCCCGCGCTACAGGACTTCGCTTTCGCGCTGCTGATCGGTGTCGCCTCGGGGGCGTACTCGTCGATTTTCATCGCGTCGCCGGTGCTGACCCACTGGAAGGAGCGCGAGTCTGCATATCGCAGCCGCAGACGCCGGATCGAGTCCGAGCTCGGCGTCGTTCCGCCGTACGCGTCGGACGGCGGGGACGTCGAGCCTGAGCGCGGTCGTGGGCGTCGCCGGACAGGGCGGCTGACCACCCCGGCGCCGGAGACCGTGTCGGCGACCGAGTTCGAGCAGATGAAGCGCGACTTGGAGCTCGAGTCCGGGCCACCCACCCGCCACACCTCGACGCTGACCAAGCGGCTCGCGCGCACCGACACGGACGTTGCGGCGCCCGCGGTCCCACGGAGTGCCGCCGGCGCGGCGGCGAAGGCGCCGAGCGCACCCACGGCGCCGAGCGCACCCAAGGCGCCGAGCGCACCCGTGAGCGCGCCGGCAGCGGTGCCCCCCGTCGTCGAGGGCGACGGGGAGGGCGGCAACGGCCACCAGCACGCTCCGGACACCGCCGAGAACGAGGGCGTCGCTCCGGTTCCCAAGCCCAAGCCGCCCGCGAAGCCCCGGTCACGCAATCGCCGTCACGGGAGGCCGCGCTGATGGCGATGCTCGCCTGGACGATGATGGGCCTCGCACTGTGGCACTTCTCGATCTGGCTCCCCGATCACTACTGGGGCGGGATCGTCGGAGCGTTCCTCGGTGCCCTCGTGGGCGCGATCCTGTGCGGCCTGATCATCAGCGGCTTCGAGATCCCTGGCCGCCACGATACGACGCTCGCGACGACCCTCGAGGCGGTTCCCGGCGCGCTGATCGGCATGGCGCTGGTGTACCTCGAGGGGATCCGGCGCGAGCGCGCCGGCGCGGCGGGCAGCATCGGTTTGCAGTAAGCGGGCCAGGCGCGGCGGGCGGCATCGGTTTGCAGTAAGCGCGGCCCGGCGCGGCGGGCGGCATCGGTCTGCAGTAAGCGCGGCCCTGCGCAGCGGCGACGATCCGTCGGGGGCGCCACCTACGCTGCTCTCATGCCCGAGGCAGCACTGCTAGCGACGACAGGGCCGTCTGCGCCTGGCGTCGCACTGCATGCGGTTCCCGGCGCGGGCCAGCCCGCCGGCGGCGCCCCCACGCCCAGGTTTGAGATCTCCTCCTACGACCTCGCGGCCGCGCTGACCCTCGAGCGGGAGCTGGGCATCAGTCATGTGCTGTCCCAGATCCTCGTCCGCCGAGGGCTCGAGCAGCCTCAGCTCGCGCGGGCGTTCCTCGACGCTCGGGAAGCCCACCGTCCGGACCAGTTTGCCCGGATCGACGAAGCGCTGGCGCTGATCGGTGCTCACATCGCCGCGGGGACGCGGATCACCGTCCACGGTGACTACGACGTCGACGGCGTGTGCGCCACCGCGATCATGGTCCGGGCGTTGCGTTCGCTCGGGGCCGACGTCGGCTGGTTCCTGCCGAGCCGGATCGACGATGGCTACGGGCTCTCACTGGCCACGCTGCAGCGCCTCGCCCAGCGCGGAACCGCGCTGGTGCTGACCGTCGACTGCGGGATCACCGCCGTGGCGGAGGTGGCAGCGGCACGCGCGTGCGGAGTCGAGGTGGTGATCACCGACCATCACGCTCCACGAGCCGACGGTGGCCTCCCTGACTGCCCGATCGTGCACCCCTCCGTCTGCGGCTACCCCTGCCCGGATCTGTGCGGCACCGCGGTCGCGGCCAAGCTCGCGCAAGCGCTCGGTGCCGATACGGTCGGGCAGGACATCGAGCTGGTTGCGCTGGCGACGGTCGCGGATCTGGTGGCGCTGCGGGGAGAGAACCGCCGGCTGGTGCGTGACGGGCTGATCGCGCTGGCGGGCACCGCCAAGCCCGGACTGCGCGCCCTGATGAACGTTTCGCTGGCCGACCCGAGCGCGCTCGACACGCATACGCTGGGCTACCGGCTGGCCCCCCGGATCAACGCCGCGGGGCGCCTGCGCAGGCCGGATGCGGGGCTCGAGCTGCTGCTCACCGATGATCAGGCGCGCGCCGATGAGATCGCGGCCGAGCTGGACGCGATCAACTTCGAACGCCGCGCGGTGGAGCAGCGGCTGGTGTGGGAGGCCGAGGCTCAGGTCGGCGAGCTCGGCGAGCGCAGCGCCTACGTGCTCGTCGGCGAGCAATGGCACCCTGGCGTGATCGGCATCGTCGCTTCGAGGATCGTCGAGCACCACCACCGCCCGACGATTCTGGTCGCGCTGGACGGCGAGCTGGGTACCGGCTCGGGGCGCAGCATTCCCGGCTTTGACCTGCTCGGCGCGCTGCACGCCGGAGCCGAGCACCTGGAGCGCTATGGCGGCCACCGCGCCGCCGCCGGCTTGACGATCCGACGCGCGTGCCTGGAGCAGTTCCGAGAGGCGGTTGAGCGTCATGCAGCGAAGCTGCTCACCGCAGAGCTGCTGGAGCCGGTGGAGCGGGTCGACGCGGTCGTATCGGGGGCGGAGCTGGGCCTGGCCCTGGTCGAGGAGCTGGGGACGCTCGAGCCATGCGGGATTGGCAATCCGTCGCCCCGCCTGCTCGTCCCGGGGGGACGCTTCGGCGATCTGCGGCCGATGGGACAGGGTCGGCACGCCCGGTTCTCGGTCACCGCGGGCGGGGTGCGCGTCCGCGCCGTCGCGTTCGGCTGCGAAGGCCGCCTGACCGCTGATCTCCAGCAGCCGCTCGACGCGACGTTCAAGCTCGAGCGCAATGTCTGGAACGGCGCTGTCGAGCCGCGGCTGGTGCTCCGCCACTCGCAGCGCTGCCGCGTGGGCACGATCGAGGTGCTGGGCGAGCCGCCCGACTACCTCGCCGCCGTGCTGGGGGAATTCGACGCGGGGTTGGCGCCGGCCGGCGCCGGCGCCGGCGGTAGCTCACGGGTCGAGCTGGACCGGCGGGGTGAGAGCCCGCTGGCGGTGCTGACCGACGCGATCGCATCCGGCGGAGCAGTGCTGGCGATCTGCGCCGACGTGCCGCGGCGGCTGCGCGGGCTCCGCGCTCGTGTCGGGGGTTTTGCGTTGGTCTCCTATCTCGGACTTGAGCACGAGCCCTCAGTTGCGGGCCGGTTCGCCCAGTTGGTGGCCCTCGATCCTCCCGCCGACGGCACCGCCGCGAGGCTCCTGGGAGCCGGACCCGGGTTCACCCACCTGGCTTGGGGCGAGGCTGAGCTACGCTTTGCGATGCAGATGCACGAGCTGGAGTACGGACTCCGTAGTTCGCTCGTCGCCCTCTACCGAGGTCTCAGGCAACGGGAGCGGGCGGCCGGTGAGGAGCTCGAGCGCCTGCTTCGCGGCGATGGTCCGCACGGTCGATCGGCGCGTCTGGCCGGGAGATTGGTGAGGGTGCTCGCGGAGCTGGAGCTCGTCAGCCTCGACCGGGATCTGCCGGCTCTGTCGATCGCGGGCCGGGCGCCCACAGCGCTCGAGCGCTCGCCGTCATACAGGGCATACGCACAGCGATACGAGGATGGAAAGCGATTTCTGGCCAGCGCAAATCTCCCGCCAAGCACCTGAGCGTTGCCTCCGGGCGCGCCGAGGCGGGCGCCCACGCGGGCGCCGAGCCGGGCGCGGCGAGCGGCGACGGCGAGGAGCTCCGACGCTTGGCCGCTGTGGCCGAAACGCGCATGCCGGACCCAGCGGCACGCAGTCTGATCGAGCGCGCCGAGCTCTCGCCGGCCGAACAGCTCCTGCTCGGAGACCTGTTCGCGATCGTCGAGGAGCACGCCGATCAGGCCGCGGTGAGGATCGACCGCGCTCGGGTCGAGGACGCGTTCGTCTATGCCTGCGTGCATCACGCCGACCAGCTGCGCAAATCAGGCGAGGACTTCATCATCCACCCGGTCGGCGTGGCGAAGATCTGTGCCGGGATGCGCCTCGACACCGAGACGCTGTGCGCGGCGCTGTTGCACGACACCGTCGAGGACACCAGCGCGTCGCTGCAGGAGGTATCCGCCGCGTTCGGCGAGGAGATCGCGGGACTGGTCGACGGCGTCACCAAGCTCACCGGCCTCACGTTCCAGTCACGCGACGAAGCCCAGGCCGAGAACTACCGCAAGATGATGGTCGCGATGGCGACGGACATCCGCGTGATCCTGATCAAGCTCGCCGATCGGTTGCACAACATGCGCACGATCTCGGCCCTGCCCAAGCAGAAGCAGATCGAGAAAGCGCGCGAGACGCTCGACATCTACGCCCCGATCGCCCACCGGCTCGGGATCCACGCGATCAAATGGGAGCTCGAGGACCTCGCCTTCCAGACCCTGCACCCGCGCAAGTACAGCGACATCAAGGGGCTCGTGGCCCAGCAACGCGCCGAGCGCGAGCAGTACGTGAACGAGGCCGGCGAGTATCTGGCCAAGGAACTGACCGAGGTTGGGATCCACGCCGAGATCGCCGGACGCGCCAAGCACTTCTACTCGATCTATTCGAAGATGACCAAGAAGGGGCGCGAGTTCAACGAGATCTACGACCTCACCGCGATGCGGGTGATCGTGGACTCGGTCAAGGACACCTACGGCGCGGTGGGCGTGATCCACTCGATCTGGAAGCCGTTGCCGGGGCGCTTCAAGGACTTCATCGCGATGCCCAAGTTCAACATGTACTCGTCGCTGCACACCACCGTGATCGGCCCGGAGGGTCGACCGCTGGAGATCCAGATCCGCACCCGGGAGATGCACGACCTGGCCGAGTTCGGGATCGCCGCGCACTGGATCTACAAGGACGGGGGCATCGGTGCGGACGGCGCCCGGCGCCTGCGCGACCCGGACGGCAAGATGAAGTGGCTGCGCTCGCTGCTCGATTGGCAGCAGGACCTCTCCGACCCGGGCGAGTTCATGGAGACGCTCAAGGTCGACCTGTTCGAGGACGAGGTGTTCGTGTTCACGCCCAAGGGTGAGGTCAAGTCGCTGGCCGCCGGGGCCACCCCGCTCGACTTCGCCTACGAGATCCACACCGACGTCGGGCACCGGTGCGTGGGGGCCAAGGTGAACGGCAAGATCGTCCCGCTCTCCTACCAGCTGCGCTCGGGCGACATCGTCGAGGTGCTCACCTCCAAGCGCGAACGAGGCCCCTCGCGCGACTGGCTGGCGCTGGTCAAGACGACTCGGGCGCGTAACAAGATCAAGGCGTGGTTCAAAGCCGAGTCGCGTAAGGACACCGAGCACACCGGGCGCGAACTGCTCCAGGAGCACCTCAAGAAGCAGGGCCTGCCGTCCCAGAAGCTGGTCGGATCGCCGCTGCTGGCGGACGTGATCAGGGAGATGGGCTTCCGCAAGGGGGACGATTTCTACATCGCCCTCGGCGCCGCGAAGATCTCGCCCAAGACCGTCGTCAACAAGGTGATGCAGCGCCTCAAGCAGGGGGAGGCGGCCGAATCCGAGCCCACCGCGACCGATGACCTGCTGCAGACCACCCGCCGGCGCACCCGGCCGACCGAGACCTCGACCCGGTACGGTATCTCGGTCCGGGGAATCGACGAGGTGATGCTGCGGCTGGCCAAGTGCTGCCGTCCGGTGCCCGGCGACCCGATCGTCGGCTACATCTCGCTCGGGCGCGGGATCACCATCCACCGCGACGATTGCCCGAACGTCGCCGTGCTGAAGAAGGATCCCGACCGGTTCACCGATGTCGCCTGGGAGGGCGATGCCGACACCTCGTTCCGAGTCGAGATCGAGGTCGACGGGTGGGACCGCCACCGACTGCTGGAGGACATGTCGCGCACGTTCGCCGAGGCCGGGATCAACATCCTCGACGCTCGCTGCACAGTCAACCACCCGATGGTCAAGAACCGGTTCGTGGTCGAGGTGGGGGACACCCGCACACTTGACCAGGCGATCAGCCGGTTGCGAAACATCGACGCCGTATTCGACGCCTACCGCGTCACTCCGGGCGCCGGCTGAGCACCGGCGACAGCGCCTCGACGGCTCGATCCGATGCCGCCGTGAAGCTAAGTGGTCTGTGGTCAGCCTCGCTCGGGCGCGTCTCTCCCCGGCCGGCTGGGCTCGAGTGGCGGCGATACGCGGATCGTGCCGGCCCGCGCCGTCGGCAGCTTGGTGATCAGCACCGCCTGCCCGGTCGGAAGCGTCTTGATCTCATTCGGGTGAATGATGAACTGCTCGACCTGCCGCCGCGTGCCCCTGCCGGTGTGGTGGGCGCCCAGCAGCCGGCCGCCGAGCTGTTGGGTCTCCTCCCAAACCTTCCGGGTGCCGGCCATCTGCGCGATCGTCTGCGCCGAGGCGGGCACGTCCTGCCGATGCGCGAGCTTGACAGCGGTGTTGCCAAGCACCTGATCGCGCAGCCCCCGCGCGGCACGGTCCAGGTCGGCCAGCTCCTGGGTCGCCAACAGCACGCTCGCGCCGGCCTCGCGCCCACGGGCGAGCAGCGCGATGAGGTTGTCGCTGCCCAGCGCCGAGAACTCGTCCACGGCGATCAGCGCCTGTGCGGGAGTCCCGTCCACCTCCCGGCGCCCCAGCCGATGGCCCACGGCGGTCACGAGGTCCTGGATTGCGAGCGTGCCGATCTGGGCTGAGAGCTTGCCGTAGGTGCTCGAGTTGAGACTGAACAGCACCACCTGCCGGCCCTCGAGCGCGGCCCGGAGATCGATCGCCTCGCCGCCTTGGCCAGCTGGGGCGGGACCGAGGTAGGGCCCGGTGTGAGATTCGGAGACGATCGCCAGCCGGGTCCCGAGACCGCGGATCGCGCTGAGCTGGTCGGGCGTCAACGCGGCGAGGTAGTCCTGCACCCGGTCGGCCGCCGGGCGTGGGACCCGGCGGAGCATCGCCGAGAGTTTGGGGGGGTCCATCAGGTCAACCACCGCCGCCAGCGTCGGCGGCCGGGCCGCATCGGCTCGCTGGAGCACCTGGAGCACGGTCTGCACGTAACGCTCGGCGGCGCGCTGGTAGTGTGGCTCGGTGAAGCGCTCGGTCGCGATCAGCTTGTCCTTGAGCTCGGTCGCGTTCCCGTGCTGAAGCGGGTTCCAGTGGGCTGAGCCGTCCGGAGTCCAGATCAGAAACGGCCGGCCAACCGCCGCGGCGGCGCTGGCCAGCTCGCGGGCGAACGTAGGCGAGCCCTTCATGTCGATCGCCACGACCGGCCGTCCGCGGCGCACATGGTCGGTGAGGATTCGCAGCATGCTCGTCGACTTACCCGCGCCGCTCGCGCCCAGGATCAGGGCGTGGGCTGAGAGCTGGCGATCGCTGAGCAGCACGCTGGCACCGGCCGGGTCGCGGCCGAGGACGACGGCGTCGCCGGCCTGCGGCGCGGGTTGCGCCCCGGCTCGGCGCGCGGCCCGCGCGCGGATCACCGCGACGATCGCGGCCCCGGAGGCCGCAAGCAGCAGCCCGATGCCCGCCACGGTGACCGGGACCATCAGCAGCACGGCGAGCGCCGCCAGCGTCCAGTATGCGCGACCGCGCCATGTAGCGCGATCGGCAAGCAGTCCGGCGGAGCTCGTCGGCTTCGGTCCGGCCAAGCGCGCCCGTTGAACGTGGACCAGCGGCGAGATGCCCAGGTTC
>Ga0066790_10000384_pt1 | contig 16156 bp, 12 predicted proteins | sample OrgsoiDNA2013050_FD_70963 | JGI IMG/M metagenome (GOLD analysis project Ga0066790, IMG submission 70963) | Permafrost soil microbial communities from the Arctic, to analyse light accelerated degradation of dissolved organic matter (DOM) -... | ecosystem: Environmental > Terrestrial > Soil >...
AGTCCGGGCCGGGCAAGTCCGGGCCGGGCAAGTCCGGGCCGGGCAAGTCCGGGCAGGCCTTCTCCTTCCAGCAGCAGCTTCCGTCCCCGGCTCTGCTCGTTAACGCGGCGGCGTACCCGCCGCTCGCCCGGACGTTTGCCATGGCCGGTTCGCGGCGGCTGGCGATGACGGCTACGGCCGTGGCCCTGCCGGGACGGGCGCTGACGGCCGTTCTCGATCGGCTGGCACGGGCCGGCCGGGGCAGCATCCGGGTCAGCTCGACCAGCACGCTTGGCTCGCTGCCGAGCTTGGCGGCGGCCAACCTGCTACGCGGGGGAAGGGCCGGGCCCTGGATCGCCGCGGGCCCGCACCCGGTGATCCAGCTGAGCTGGCATGGCAACCGCCGGATCGGCGAACTCGTCTTCACGCCCGATAGCGGGGTCGGCGCGGCGCCGCGAAGCGTCCGGCTGACCAGCCCGGCCGGCAGCCGGGTGGCCTCGGTCGGGTTCGGCGGCCTCGTCGCCCTGTCCCGGCCGCTGGTGACCGACCGGATCAGCATCAGCTTTCCGGACAGCCAGCCCGCCAGCGCGGCAGGCTCGGTCGCCGCCCGGCCGGCGCGCCTGGCCATCGCCCTGTCCGGTATCTCCATCCCCGGCCTGCGCGGCCTGCGTCCTGCCGTCCCCGACGCGGCCGCGTCGGTCAGCCTTCCGTGCGGCCAGGGACCCGGCGTCACCGTTGACGGCCACCGCTACGCCACTGCCGTGCGTGGCCAGACCGCCGCCCTGATCAATTTCCGGCCGGTGCAGGTCCGGCTCTGCGCCGCCGGGTCCGCGCTCGGCCTGGCCGCGGGCCGACACTGGCTCACTGCCGCCCGGCCCGCGCCGTTCGCCATCACCGGCGTCAGCCTGACCGCCGGGCCGGTCGCCAGCCCGCGACGGGCGGCCGTCGGCGCGGCCCGGGCTCTGAACGTCGTCAGCTGGGCAGCGGAGAGCCGCTCGCTGCGCGTCGGGCCTGGCCAGGAGTCCTACCTCGAGGTGCACCAGAACTCCGATCCAGGCTGGGTGGCCACGCTGGACGGCAGGCGGCTGACTCCCGTCCGGCTCGACGGCTGGCAGCAGGGCTATGTGCTGCCCGCGGGTCGCGGCGGCGTCGTCTCGCTGTCTTTCGCGCCGGCCAGGCTCTACCGCGGGTTGCTCGCGGCGGCGGCGCTGGGCGTGCTCGTCCTGCTGGCCGTGGCGCTGCCGCACCGGCGGCGGCGCAATGCTGGGCCGTCGGCGGGCTCGCTCGGGACCGGGTCGGCGGGCTCGGAGAGGGCTGGGCCAGCGGGGCTCGGTGCCCGGGCCGGGCTGGCGGGGCTCGGTGCCCGGGCCGGGATAACGGTCGTTTGCGCGCTGATCTTCGCCATCGGCGGACCGGTGGCTCTCGCAGTCCCCGTCCTGGCCGTTGTGGCGTGGCGGTGGCCGCACTGGCTGCCGGCCGTGGCGGCCACGGCAATCCTGGTCGCCGGCGTCATCACGGCGACCGCGGCGACGGCGGCGAACCCCGCGGCTATCGGCGTGGGCGCGTTCAGCGCCGCCGCCCAGGCCTGCGCCCTGATCGCCCTCGCAGCCGCGCTGATGCCGATCACTCTGGACGGCGGGACAGCGAGGCCATGACGATCGAGCCTGCACTCCTGCGCATCCTGGTCTGCCCGATCGACAAGCGGGAGTTGCTGTACTTCGCACCCGAGCAACTGCTCTATAACCCGCGGCTGCGCCGCCGATACCGGATCGCAGGCGGCATCCCGGTCCTGCTCGCCGTGCAGTCCGAGCCGGTGGACGAATGGGAGCACACCCGGCTGGTCAAGGCCGCGGCCCAGGGCGACGCCATCAGCACCGGGCCCGATCACCCGCCGCGCTAGCGGCGCAGCGTCTCCAGCGGCGCGGGCGCAGCCATCCAGGCCATGCCGGGCCCAGTGCTTTTCGGTCACGTCGGCGCTTTTCGGTCACGTCGGCGCAGCCGTTTCGGTCACTGGGTGCTCAGCGGTTCGGATCGCACTGACGATAACAGGTGCAATCCGAACCACTCACGAAAATGGGTGGCTGAGCTGCTGCGAAGCCAGAGCTGGTGGGGCTGGTGGGGCTGGTGGGGCTGCGAAGGGCTTGACGCAGGAATTTGGGGCAGGAGCCGCTCGGGGGCGGTCCAGCCGTGGCCCGCTATGGGCCGCCGCAAAGTGCCTGTTCGATGTTTGTGTCCCGATTACGTACAAAAACTGAATCGGGCTGAGTACGCTGTCGGTCACTCGCTCGCGAGGGTGCCCGGCCCGGGGGCCGGGGCCGCTGGCGAATTCGCCGTGGAGGATTCATGCGCCGTGTCGTCGGCCTCGTGGTCACCGGGCTCGGTGCCTTCCTGGTCGCGTTTGCGCTGCTCCTGCGGTTCTGGGTGCCGGGTTACGTCGTCACGTTCCCGCTCAATGAGTACTCGGTGACGACCATGACCGGCACCAACATCACCTACTTCAGCCCGTCCACCCTCAAGGAGTACTCGGGCGTTAAGGCCACCGCCATCAAGACGGTCGAGGGCGACGTCGAGTCCGGCTCATCGTCGGTCGCGGTCTGGGGCAGCTTCACGGCCCTGGAGGACACCACGAACCACGTCGCGATTCAGTACGCGAGCCAGCGGTCGGCCTTCAACCGCCGCTCGGGGGAACTGGTGAACTGCTGCGCTGCGGCGATCGGCTCGAATACCCGAGTGCGTCAGTCGGGCCAGGGGCTCAGGTGGCCGTTCGGCACCCAGCACCGGACCTACCAGGTCTTCGACGTCACCCTGCTGCGACCGGTCCCGGTCCAGTACGAGGGAACGGCCACCATCGACGGGATGACCGTCGACAAGTTCGTCGAGCATGTCGTCAACCGGCGGTTCGGCCAGCAGACTCTGCCAGGTCCGCTGGTCGGGTTGAAAGAACAGGCCACGGTCACTCTTCCCGAGTTCCTGACCGCGACGAATACGTACTGGGTCGACCCGGTCACCGGAACCCCCGTCGACGAGACGCAGGACCAGACGATCGCGCTGGAAGGGAGCCACGGTGCCAGCAAGCTCGTGCTGCTCGCGGGCCAGTTGGCGCAGACTCCGGCCAGCGTCAGGGCGGCCGTGGCCAGCGCGGGCCAGTCCCATCGGAAGATCGAGTGGATAGATAACACCGGCCCGCTCATCGGGCTCCTGGCTGGCATCGTGGCGCTGGTCGGCGGCATCGCGCTGATCTGGCGGGCGGAAGAGCCATGGGCCCCTGCCTACGACGACGACGAAGTCGTCGACTTCGTCGACTTATCCGGGCGAACCAGCCTGGCCTGAACCGGTCCTTGGTGATCTTGCCGCGCCTATCCCGGCATGCTCTACTCGGGTGGGGAAGCGAATCCCGCAGCTCGGTCGCACGCCTGAGAACCGGAGGTCAGCGGTGAGTTTCTGGAATCGCGGCGAGGATGACCCGACCTGGATCGCGGTCATCGAGGCCGACGGCACCCAGGTCCCGGCGGGCGAGCTGCTCGGCCGCGCGAACCAGATCACCAGCGGACTGCGCGCCGCCGGCCTGCGGCCCGGCGACGGGATCGCTGCCCTGCTGCCCAACGGGGCCGCAGCCCTGGAGGTCTACCTGGCGGCACTGCAGGCCGGCTGGTACCTGACGCCGATCAACTGGCATTTCACCGTGCCGGAGGCCGCCTATATCATCGCCGATTGCGCGGCCAAGGCGTTCTTCCTGCACGAGCGGTTCGCGCAACTCGGGATGGCAGCGGCGGATCAGGCCGGGCTCGCCGCCGGCCGGCGGTTCAGCTACGGGACGATCCCTGGCTGCACGGCGGTAACGGACCTGCGCAGCGGCCAGCCGACGGACAGGCCAGCCGACCGGACCGCGGGGACGACCATGCACTACACCTCGGGCACGACCGGGCGGCCTAAGGGCGTACGGCGGCCGCTGTCGGGCCTGAGCCCCGAGGACGCCGCCGATCTGGGATCGGCGCTGCCGCAGATGTTCGGCGTGACCACCGGGCAGCCCAACGTGCACCTGGTGACCTCGCCGATCTATCACACCGCGGTAACCGTCTTCGGTGGCGGCGCGCTGCACCTGGGCCACACGCTCGCGCTCATGGACTCGTGGGATGCGCAGCAGGCACTGACGCTGGTAGAGCGCTACCGGGTAACGAACTCGCACATGGTGCCCACCCACTTCAAGCGAATGCTGAGTCTGCCTGCCGAGACGCGGCGCCGCTATGACCTGTCCTCGATGCAATGGCTCATCCATGCGGCCGCGCCCTGTCCAGTCGGGATCAAGCGGGCGATGCTGGAGTGGTGGGGGCCTTGCGTCTATGAGTATTACGCGGCCACCGAGGGCGGCGGGACGATCGCCACGCCGCAGGACTGGCTGGAGCGGCCAGGCACGGTCGGGTCAGCGTGGCCGGTCAGCACGGTGATCGTGACCGACGATGATGGCGCGCCGTGCCCGCCCGGCATCCCGGGCACCATCTACATGCGGATGGGCGAGGCCACGACCTTCGAGTACAAAGACGATCCGGCCAAGACGGCCGCGAACCGGCTCGGGGACCTGTTTACCGTTGGTGACATCGGCTATCTGGACGAGGACGGATTTCTGTTCCTCTGCGACCGGAAGGCCGACCTGATCATCTCGGGCGGGGCCAACATCTACCCCGCGGAGATCGAGGCCGAGATCATCATGCATCCCAAGGTCGAGGATGTGGCCGTCTTCGGGATCCCGGACGCAGACTGGGGCGAGCAGGTCAAGGCCGTCGTTCAGCCGGTCCCGGGGGCGGAGCCGGGCGACGACCTGGCGGCCGAGATCCTCGCCTCGCTCGACGGCAGGCTGGCCCGAATGAAGTGGCCCAAGTCGATCGACTTCACCGGCGCCCTGCCTCGCGATCCCAGCGGCAAGCTGCTCAAGCGCAACCTTCGCCAGCCCTACTGGGAAGACCACAGCAGCGTGATCTAGGCGCGGTTAGCTGGCGCCCGCATCGGCCACCTGAGCGAGGACGTCGAGAAGGCGCGTGGTCGCGGGCGGATCCGGTGGGTCGCCGTAGGTGACGGCGAAAACATGTCGGCGAGCGCCCGGCAGCGGAGTGGCCGTGATCCCCGGGTGCCGGGCGGCACGCAGGCACAGGCCCGGCAGGGTGGTCACGCCGAGTCCCGCCGCGACGAGGGCCTGGACGGCCACATAGTCATCGGTGGTGAAGGCCACGTTCGGCGTGAAGCCGGCCAGCGCGCACTGTCGGATCAGGTAGCTACGGCAGCGCTCGCAGCCGGCAATCCAGCGGTGGTCTGCGAATGCGGCCAGATCTGCAGTGGGCCGGCCCTCCAGGAGGTCCCCGTGCTGGCCGGCCCCGTGCTGGCCGGCCCCGCGCGGTGCAGCCCCGCCGTGCCCGGCCCCGCCGTGCCCGGCCCCGCCGTGCCCCGCAGCCGTGACCAGGTGCACCGGCTCGTCGAGCAGCAGGCGCCCGCGGGTTCCGTCCTCCGCCGCGCTGGGCGGCGCCGGGTCAGTGTCCTGCTGGTAGTGCTGGAAAATCAGGGCTACGTCCACATAGCCGGCCCGGAGCATTCGCACCGCCTCGGGCGGCTCTGCCTCGGTGAGCATGAGGTCCATGCCCGGTGTCTCGGCTTCCAGCCGTGCCGCCGCAGCCGGCACGATCGTGCCGAGCGCGGAGGGAAAGGCGGCCAGCCTGACCCGGCCCTCCCGCAGTCCCACGTGCGCGGCAAGCTCAGCCTCCGCGGCATCCAGTCGGCCGATGATCTCCTCGGCGCGCTCGGCCAGCAGCCGGCCGGCGTCGGTCAGGCGCACGCCGCGGCCCGCCCGCTGCAGCAGCCGAGCCCCGGTCTCGGCCTCCAGCCGGGCAATGTGATGGCTGATCGAGGGCTGGGCGTAGTTCAGCGCGCGAGCGGCGGCGGTGACCGAGCCGTGCCGCGCCACGGCGACCAGCACCCGGAGCCTGATCACGTCCAGCATCTGACAACTATAGATCGCCTTGCTGTGTCAGCCCCATCGCATCGACCTGGGCGAGGGTAACCGGTTGCCAGTCAGTGCCCGCCGTACGCCTGCGGGCTACAGTCCAGCCTCGGCCTTGACCTGCTCCCAGGGGATACCGGGACCGGGTTCAGCACGTGAAGCCAGGACAGCGGAGCGGCCGGCCAGGTCTTCAAGCAGTTCGGCGACAGCGCCGAACCCGGCATTATCCGCTACTGCTGACAGTTCCTCCAGCTCATCTGCTGACAGCCGTTCCAGTTCGGCAGCGAGCCCGGCGGGGACGAGGCCGGCCAGGCGCTGACCATGCTCGGTGAGATAGACCACCTGGCCGCGTGCCGCATCGCGTGCCGCATCTGCGACGCCGGGCGTGTCTTCGAGCGCCAGATCACTCATGTGCCTAGCCCGACTGCGGGCGGACCGCCTGCAGCTCAGGCCTCAGCCGGTGGCTGCCGGCCCGCCAGCAGCGGCGAGTCCGGCCGGCGCGGCGCCGGCCCGCCCGTGGCCTGCGAGCGCAGCTGCCTGCGCCGCCAGGCGATGCCCGACAGCGCTTCCAGCACCACCCGGTTGGCCAGGTAGGCGGTGATCTCCGCATGGTCGTAGGGGGGCGCCACCTCGACGACGTCGATCCCGGCCACGGGCAGTTCCATCGCGATCCGCCGGACCGCGTCCAGCAACTGCCGCCCGGTCAGGCCGCCCGGCTCCGGCGTCCCCGTACCCGGCGCCATGCCCGGATCCACGACATCCACATCGACCGACAGGAACACCCCGTCGCACTCGTCGGTCGCGATGGCGAAGGCCTCGGTCAGGCAGGCATCCAGGCCCCGCGTCACGACCTCGGTCATCTCGAAACTGCGCATCTGCTGGCCGGCCATCCAGGCCAGCGTCTCGGGCTCCGGCCAGTAGCCGCGCAACCCGACCTGCAGGAACCTGTCGCCGCGCACCGCGCCAGACTCGATCAGCCGGCGCATCGGCGTGCCATGCCCGTGCAGCGCCCCGAACTGGGTGTCACCGGTATCGGCGTGCGCATCAAAGTGGATCATCGACAGGCGTCCCCAGCCGACGTGCCGCGCCACGCCGGTGGCGTCCGGGAGCGCAACCGTATGGTCCCCGCCCAGGATCACCGGAATGGCCCCGCCCTCGCTCGCCGTCTGCACCGCCGCCTCCAGCCGGCGCAGGGATAGCTCGGTGTCACCCGACGGCATCTCCACGTCACCCGCGTCCGCCACTCGCATCTCCATCAGCGCGTCCACGCCGAGGGCCAGATGCGGCCGGGATCCGTCGTGCGGCAGGTAGTCGCAGAACCGGATGGCCTGCGGGCCGAACCGCGCGCCCGGCCGGTGCGACGTCCCGCCGTCGAAGGGAGCGCCGATGATCATGATGTCGGTGCCCGCCCAGGACGGCGGATCCGCCAGGTCGGCCCTGGGCACGCCCAGGAACGTGGCGTCCGGCCCGTACATCCCGCCCAGCCGCGCCATCAGCTCACCCTTCGTCAGCTCAACCCTCCGGCGGCTCAGCCGCAGTCGCACGACGATAGCGCGCTCCGGCGCCGCCCGCCGGAGCGAGCGGCGCCGGGCGCCGCACCGGCAGATCCTTAGCGGGCACCGGCCGAGACGGCGTCGCTGTTCTTGGCCGGGGGCTCGATCCCGCGGTCCTGATCTGCCGGGCCGCCGGGCAGGATCCGGGCGAGCGGGCGGGGGAGCCACCAGTTCGCCTTGCCCAGCAGTTCCATCACGGCCGGCACGAGCACCAGCCGGACCAGCGTCGCGTCGATCAGTACCGCGACGGCCAGGCCGAGTCCGATCTGCTTGACCGACACATTCGCGCCGAGCACGAAGGACAGGAACACCGCCACCATGATCGCCGCGGCGGCGGAGATCACCCGCGCCGAACTGGCCAGCCCGGTCGCGACCGACGTCGTGTTGTCGCCCGTGGCGTCGTAGGCCTCCCGGATCCGCGAGAGCAGGAAGACCTCGTAGTCCATGGACAGGCCGAACAAGATCACGAACAGGAACACCGGCACCCAGGTCGTCACCGGCATCCGCTCGGGGAACCCGAAGAGCTGATGCAGCCAGCCGTGCTGAGTGACCATGACCAGGACCCCGTAGGCCGCGCTGATCGACAGCAGGTTCATGACGGCCGCCTTCACCGCGACGGTCACGGACCGGAATACCACCATGAGCAGCACCATGGACACCAGGACCACGACCGCGACGAGCCACGGCAGGCGCTGGCCGATGACGTTGGCGAAGGCGACGTTGCCCGCGTTCGGCCCGGTCAGGTAGGCGCGGATCCCGGTGCCCGCGGTGGCCCGGGGCAGGACGCTGTCGTTGAGCGTGTTCACGAGCGTGTTCGTGGCCGGGTCCTGCTCGCCGGTGGCCGGGTAGGCGATCAGCATGGCCGCCTTGCCGTCGGCGCTGGTCACTGCAGGGGTCACGGCGGCGACCCCGGGCGCGGCTCGGAGCGCGGCAGCCAGTTGGGCGGTGCTCGCGCCGCCGGCCGGCAGCCGGGCCGCGACGATCAGCGGCGCGTCGAACCCCGGCCCGAATCCGGCCGCCATCGTGGCGTAGCTGGCATAGCCCATGGTGCCGCGGGCCTGGGCCGACTCATCCGGCATGCTCAGCTTCATGCCGAGCACGGGCGCGGCGAGCAGGAGGATGACACCCGTGGCGATGACGGCGGCCAGCGCGGGCCGGCGCTGCACGACCGCCGCCCACCGCAGTGCCCAGCCAGACCCTGAGTCATAACGGGCCGCTTTCCGCTGGCCGTGTCCGCGACGTGGCAGCCGCAGGCGGGACGGCTTGGCCAGCCGGGTGCCGGTGAAGCCCAGCAGCGCCGGGAGCAGGGTCAGCGCGGCCAGGACCGTCATGGCTACGGTCACCGCGGCCGCGACCGCGACGCCGTTCAGCAGCGGCTGGCGCAGGACCAGCAGGCCCAGCATCCCGATCGCCACGGTCGTTCCGGCGGTCAGCACCGACCGGCCCGCCGTGCGCATGGTCGTGACCAGGGCGTCCTGCGCCGCATGGCCGGATAGCAGGGACTCCCGGAACCGGGTGACGATGAACAGCGCATAGTCCACGCCGACGCCCAGCCCGATCAGCGACGCCACGATCGGGCCGAACGACGGCGCCGGGATGATGTGCCCGATCAGCGCGATCAGCGACAAGCCGCTGCCGATGCCGAACAACGCGGTCACGATCGGCAGGCCCATCGCCAGCACCGAGCCGAACGCGATGAGCAGCACGATCGCGGCCGCCCCCGTTCCGATGCCGTCGCTCGGGCCGCCGTAGGGCGTCTCCGCCAGGTCGACGACATCGCCGCCGAGGCTGAGGGTGAGCCCGCGCCCGGACGCCGCGGTGGCGTCGTGGATCAGGGCCGCCGTCTCGCTGCCCGAGATGCCACTCGCGGGCACCGAGAACTGGACGCTGGCAAAGGCGATGCGTCCGTCGCGGGAGATCTGGTCCGGCGCCCCGTACGGGCTGGTGACCGAGGTGACGCTGGCCGCGTGGGAGAACGGGACGAGCGCGGCTGTTATCCGGCTCCGGACAGCAGGTGAGCTGATCGGCTGGTTTGACCGGATGGCCAGCGTGAGGGTGTCGCCGGACTGCCGGTGGAAGTGCGCGTTGATCAGGGCCTGGCCGGGATCGGCGGTGCCGAAGTTGTCATCGGCCGGGGCGCCGAACCGGGTCCAGAGCGTGATCAGGCAGACCAGCCCGGCCAGCCACGTCACCGTGGTGATCCAGCGGTGCCGGTAACAGGCAAGCCCGACCCGGCCCAATGGTCCTGGGCGGTCAAGTGAGTACGACATGGAGCTCATCTCCTGCAAGCCACGGGAGGGGTGTTGCCCTCTAGCCTCGCCAGCAGGGCCCGTCACCGCGTCGTACGGCGGGAGGCAGTTCGCGAGGCCGCTACTCGCTACGGCGTACTCCCGGCGGAGTAGCGCCTGCGGCCCCGGCCAGGGCGCCTGAGCCCGAGGCCCGCCATGAACCGAGGTTGCGGTCGGCCTACTACGGGACTTGCGGGCCGCCAAAACCTGTCCGTTCATGATCACCGGGATCTGCCAGCCACGGCGACCGGGGCGAATCGGCTGGGTTTCTTGATCACCACCGTTTTTTCGCACATAACGCTGAAAAACGGTGGTGATCACCGGCGACCCCGGTTCCGGCCCAGCCCTAAGCCGTGCCTGGGGGCGACCGCAAGTCCCCGGCGGCGCCCCGGCGGGCGCCCCCGAGGGCGGACGGGAAACCGCCGACCCTGGCCGCACCGCCGCCCGCCAACCCCGCCAACCCCGCCAGTAACGCGACAGCCCACGGCGACTGGCAGATCCCGGTGATCATGAACGGCCGGTGGCGGCAGCCGGGGCGCGGAACCTGACGGCCACGCCGCGGAGTCTGCCCACGCCGTCACGGTACGCGACCGGGCCGGGTCGCGGGAATGGCAGGATCAAGGGCCAGGCAGGATCAAGGGCCAGGCAGGATCAAGGGCCAGGCAGGATCAAGGGCCAGGCAGGATCAAGGGCCAGGCAGCGACCGCGCTGCCCGGCCAGGGGAGTGGCTGATGGCATTCGACGAGCTGGACCGGCGGATTATCGTCGCGCTCGTCGACGACGCCCGGGCGACCTACGCGGAAGTGGGGGCGCGGGTCGGGCTATCGGCACCCGCGGTCAAGCGGCGGGTCGACCGGCTGCGCGCGTCGGGTGCGATCACCGGGTTCTCCGCCCGCGTCGATCCGACCGCGCTGGGCTGGACCACCGAGGCCTACGTGGAACTGTTCTGCCGCGGCCGCACCTCCCCGGCCGACATCGCCGCGGCGGTGGGGAAGCACCCCGAGATCACCGATGCCTGCACGGTCACCGGCGAGGCCGACGCGCTGCTGCACATCAGGGCGGCCGACGTCCGGCACTTCGAGCGGGTGATGGAACGCATCGGCGCGGAGCCGTTCGTGGTCCGGACACGCAGCGTCATCGTTCTGTCCAGGCTGGTGAACAGGCCGGACATGCTGCCGCCGGAGGTCGGCCGGTAGCAGCCCGCTCATCTGGACGTTTTCGCCTGGATCTGCGCCGACCAGGCAGTTCCGGTGTGCACTTTCCGCTACAGTCGGGGCCATGGCAGAGCGTGACGTTGATCCCGCGGGCAGCACCGGGCGGCCGCTGACCACCGGCGAGTTCCGCGTCGCCCCCGATGCGTCGGCGAACACCTCGCAGTTTCAGGCATTCGCCAACCGGCAGGCGCCCGACACCGAGGCGCCCTGGGAGATGAAGGCGCCGGGCCGCAGCGTGGGGCGCCTGGCCGGGATCGTGGTGCTGGTCGCTATCGTCCTGGCCGTTATCGCGCTCCTCGTCGTGAAGCTTTAGGACCCGTCGGCGGAGCACCTCGCCGCGCGCCGGCCCGCCGGTGACGGGCGACTGTGCTTGTATTAGCGGTCATGAGCGCTGGACCGGGCGCGGACGAGGACGCGGCTGAGGAAAGTCACCGGCTCACAGCACTAGAAGGCCTGGCGGCGCTCTCCCTCGACGCGCTGTCCTCCGTGGCGTATGGCCCCGAGGCCATCGTCATCGTGCTGGTGGCGGCCGGTGCGGCTGGCCTGAACTACACCCTTCCCGTCACCGGGGCGATCGTGGTGCTCCTCGCCGTCCTGGTGATCTCCTACCGGCAGGTCATCGAGGCATTTCCCGGCGGCGGCGGCGCCTACGCGGTCGCGCGCACCCACCTGGGCACCATGCCAAGCCTGGTGGCGGCCGGTTCCCTGGTGGTCGACTACGTGCTGAACGCCGCCGTCGGCGTGTCAGCAGGAGTCGAGGCGCTGGTCGCGGCGTTCCCGGCGCTCTACGGCGGCCGGGTGCTGATCTGCCTGCTGATCCTCGCGGGGATCACGGCCGCCAACCTGTGGGGGGCCGCCGACTCCGCGCGGCTGTTCATCGCGCCGACGGTCATCTTCATCGTCGCTATCTACGCGGTCATCATCGGCGGGCTGGTGCGGTCGCAGCCGGCGGTGGCGCTGTCGCACAACGTGCCGTCGGCGACCGAGGCCGTCGGCGTCCTGCTGCTGCTGCGCGCCTTCGCCTCCGGCTGCTCGGCGCTGACCGGCGTGGAGGCGATCGCCAACGCCGTGCCCTCGTTCCGCCGACCGCGGGCCCGCCGGGCCCAGCACACCGAGATGTGGCTCGGGATCCTGCTCGGCTCGATGCTGATCGGCCTGGCCATCCTGATCCGCAAGTACCAGGTCGTCCCGACGCACACGCAGACGGTCCTCGCCGAGCTGACGGCGGCCTCGCTCGGGCACAACTTCGTGTTCTACGCCATTCAGATGATCACCACGGTGCTCCTGGCTCTCGCCGCGAACACCTCCTTCGGCGGTCTGCCCGTCCTGGCCTCCCTGCTCGCCACTGACAACTTCCTGCCGCACTTGTTCTTCCTCAAAGCCGACCGGCAGGTGCACAGGTACGGCATCGGGGTGCTGGCCGCGGCGGCCGCCGTCCTGCTCGTGGTGTCGAGGGGCGACACCCAGGCGCTGGTCCCGCTGTTCGCCATCGGCGTCTTCGTCGGGTTCACGCTGTCGCAGATCGGGATGGTGCGGCACTGGCACCAGCAGCACGGCCCGGGCTGGCGGCGGCGCGCCGTCATCAACGGCGTCGGTGCCGTGTTCACCACGGTCGCGCTGGCGATCGAGCTGTTCAGCAAGTTCCTCGAGGGCGCGTGGCTGGTGGTCATCGTGGTGCCGCTGCTGGTGCTGATGTTCAGCCGGATCAACGTCACCTACCGGCGGATCGGCGGCGCCCTGCGGCTGGGCCGCACGCCGCCGCTGCCGCACCGGCAGCGGTCGCTGGTCATAGTGCCGGTCCGCGGCATGTCACGGCTTATCGAGGAGGGCATCTCGGCGGCGCTCTCACTCGGTGATGAGGTCCGGGCCATCACCGTCTGCTACTCCGATCAGGCGGATGAGCAAGCCGATGTGGACTTCCGCGCCCAGTGGGAGCAGTGGCATCCCGACGTGCCGCTGATCACGCTGCCCAGCCGGCACCGCGCGCTGGGGCCGCCGATCGTGGACTATCTGCTCGAACTGGAGCGAGCTGACCAGTCCCGCCGGCTCGTCGTCTTGATCCCGGAGGTCCAGCCCACGCGACCGTGGCTGCGGCTGCTGTTCAACCAGCGCGGCACGGTCCTGGACCGGGCGATCCGGCGCGGCACCGCCGACGTGGTGATCTGCCGGCTGCGATTCCGGCTCTCCGCCCTCGCCGAGCAGCCGGGCGATCGGTCATCATTGGACCCAGATTGATGGCGGCGGCAATGACCTGGGATGAGCTGCTCGGCTACTGCCTGGCTAAGCCCGGCGCCTGGCGGGATGAGCCCTGGGACGGCGATGTCGTGGTCAAGGTCGGCAGCAAGATCTTCGCGTTCGTCGGCTCGGAGTCCGGGTCGTCGGTCGGGCTGCAATGCGGTGCGACGCGAGAAGCGGCCGATGAGTGGCTCGCGCGTTACCCGCAGGACGCCACGGTCATGGCCTATATCGGCCGCTCGGGGTGGAACAGCCTGCGGCTCGGCGGCGCCATCCCCGACGACGAGGTGCTGGAGGCGATCGACGCCTCCTACGACACGGTAGTCAGCAAGCTGCCTAAGAAGGACCGGCCGGCCTGATCGCCGCAGGGCCGGCCGGCCCTCGCAAGTCGCGCCGCCTGGGTCAGTAACCGCCGCCCAGCCGCGTCCAGGCGCTCCACCCGTCGGCCGAGTAGGTCGACACGGCCAGGTGCAGCCGCTTGTTCAAGATGGCCACCTCCGGATCGCCGTTGGTATTGGCCCAGGCGGCCGGGCTGCCTAGCGCATGGCTGCTCATCAGCGTCCAGCCGCCCCAGGCCGCCGAGCCGCCAGCCCGCTGGACCGCGTAACCGAGTCGGCCGTTGGACTGCTGCGCGAGCACCCCGACCCCGTGACCTGGCCAGGCGACGGCCGCGGGCGAGTTTTTGACCTTCGCGGCGCCGGCGGGCGAACTGCCCCAGGTCCAGCCGCCGCCCGGGACCTGCCACGCATAGGCGAGAGCGCCCGACTTGGCCGCCGCGAACACCTCCGTCTGACCGCCGCCGCCCGTGACCGCGGCCGGCGTCCCGGTCAGGCCGCCCGGCCCGCCCGGTACTGTCTGCCAGCCATCCCAGCCGCTGGGCCCGAGTGCGTTGACCGCCAGCGCGCCCGCTCCCGTCCGGCAGAACACCTCGAGCGTCCTGCGGCTGTCCACGAAGGCAACGGGCGAACTCGCGCAGTCGCCGCCGATGGCCGCCCACGGGGTCCAGCCCGTGTCGTCGCTGGGCGCGTCCTGGCCGGTGACATCCACGGCGCCGCTGGCGGTCGCGGTGAACACGACGACATCGCCGTCCGGCGCCCGGATCGCGGCCGGGTCCGCCACGGCGGTACCCGGCGGCCGCCCGCCGCCCGCCGGGGCGCCCCAGTTCCAGTCGTTGGGCGCGCCGGCCTGCTGCCAGGCGTGCACGATCTGGCCTCCGGTGGTCCGCGCGAAGAGGGTCAGGTGGCCGTTGGCATCGGCGGCTACCGCCGGATTGCTAACGACGTCACCGGGCGAATCCCCGACCGCCCTGGTCGCCGACCAGTCCGCGGATCCGATCGGATGCTGGTAGTTGTGCCGCAGCGTGCCATTGGCCGCCCTGGCGAACCACTCGGCCGACCCGTTGCTGTTGATCGCCGTGGCGATCCGGAAGGCCGGACGGCGCTGGCCCTGGGCCGGGGTGCCGCTGAGGCTGACGTTGAGCTGGTCGTCGTCGATGTTGACCGTGGTGCCGTCGTAGGTCTCGTTGTGGCCGCCCGCGTACTGGTGAATGCGCTGGTCGCTGATCCACATGTTCGCTGGCATGTAGGGACTGCCGGTCGTCGCCTGCCCATCCCAGTCGGCGTAGTGGATGACGTCGGGCTCGGTCATCTGGCCCGCCGCGCCGACGAGGTCGGAGACGTTGGAGAACGACTCGTAGATCCCGGCGACGTACCCCCGGGCGTGCAGCTCACCGTCCCAGGCCGACAGGAACGTGGTGACCTCCGATCCGCACCCCCCGCGGTAGGCCTCCATGTCGTAGATGATCGGCGTGCCGGCGGGTATGGCGAGGTCGCCGGCCTGCGTCACGGCGTCGTCGGCTGCCGCCTTGCCCTCCGCGGCCGCGCTCGCGGCGTTGATCGTGGCGTCGCCGAAGGCGGCGACGCACGAGGCCTGCAGCCCGACGTAGAGCGGGAAGTAGTGCCAGCCCTGAGCCTGGATGGTCTTGATCCAGGCCGGGGTCAGGCTCGACTGAGCACAGGCCCGGTTGATGCCGCCGATGTAGATGCCGATGGCGCGGTAGGGAGACGCCAGCCAGTTCTTCATCGTTCCTGCCGACGGCGCCGCGCAGGTGTCGAAGCCCGGGCCCTGCACGACGCCTTGCGCCGTCGCGGGCGCGATGACGGCGGGCGCGGCGAGCCGCATCGACCGGGCGCGCCTGCTGATCCTGATCGTGGCCTGAATAGAACGAGCGAGTCCCTGGCCGGCGCCATACGACAGGCTGACCTCGACTCCGGCCGACGGCAGCACGTCGATGATCGCGTGCGTCACCGCGGCGTCGGAATTCGTGCGCGCCGCCCGGCCGCCGATGACCGCGGCGCGGGTCGCCTGCCGCAGGTCCGGGCCGGCCTCGTTGACGGGCTGGAGCATCACCGCCGTCGTCTTGCCCTGCAGGTTTGCCGGGCACGCCGGGTCCGGCCCCGGTGTGCCCAGGTAGACCGCGTGCACATTCAGCCGCGGGCACGCGCGCGGCTGCCGGGACAGGTTCACCACCGGCCAGGACGCGGGGACCTGGAGGCTGACGCCATCGAAGGCCACGGTCCGCCACGCCCGGCCCGCGGGGACCGCCCACGCCGCGGGGCACGCCGCTATCCAGAGACCGGCCACGAGGGCGAGCACGGTCCCTTTCCCCAGCACGGTCCCTTTCCCCAGCACGGGGCTCCCCAGCACGGGGCGCGGGCCCCGGAGACGCGATACGATAGTGACTTTAAGTAGTGATACGATCACTAAGAGTAACTGCATTCGAGCGAGACTAGCGCAGACCTGCCGCTAGCTCCCCGCCGGGGGCCGGCGGTCGCGGCTTAGCGCTTGTAGATAAAGGACATCAGGCCACCTGCGGGTCTTGCCGGGGGCTGGCTGCCCGGG
>Ga0066790_10000385_pt1 | contig 16152 bp, 15 predicted proteins | sample OrgsoiDNA2013050_FD_70963 | JGI IMG/M metagenome (GOLD analysis project Ga0066790, IMG submission 70963) | Permafrost soil microbial communities from the Arctic, to analyse light accelerated degradation of dissolved organic matter (DOM) -... | ecosystem: Environmental > Terrestrial > Soil >...
GCGGCACCTCTGGGTAGTTCTATCGGTGAGCTTGCCAGCACGGCCTCATGTCCGGCGTCGTACAGCTCGACCGGGCTCGCCGCGATTCCCTCGCCGCGGAAGTGACCAAGGCCTTGGGCGGCGCAAGCCCCGGCGTTCAGGCCGGGGATAGCCGCTCGCCCTCAATCGGGCCTGCGCTGGCTCTCGACATAGGCGCGGACGATGCTCAGCGGCGCTCCGCCGCACGACGCGGCGAAGTAGGACGGCGACCACAGGTGCTCCCGGTGGGTGCGGACCCGGTACCGCTGCCGGAGCCGCCGCGCGGAGACGCCCTTGAGGGAATTCACCAGCGCGGCGACGGGCACCTTCGGCGGGTACTCGACCAGCAGGTGCACGTGGTCGTCTTCCCCGTTGCACTCCGCGAGCACCGCGCCGAAGTCCTCGCAGACCTTCCCGAAGACTTCGGCGAGGTAGCCGATCATCTCCCCGGTGAGAACACCACGCCGGTACTTTGTCACGAAGACCAAGTGAACATGCAGCGCCGAAACAACGTGCCTGCCACGCCGGTAATCATCGGTGCTAACCATAGACCAACATGGTACAGTGCGGGTGTGCTCGCGAGATACCGCTACCGCATCTACCCGTCACCGGGCCAGGAAACAATGCTGGCCCGGACGTTCGGGTGCGCTCGCGTGGTGTTCAACGACTCGCTGCGGCTGCGGGAAGAGGCGCACGCGGCCGGGGAGAAGATCTCCGACACCGAGGTGCAGCGTCGGGTCGTCACCCTGGCGAAGGGCACCCCGGAGCGGGCATGGCTCGGCGAGGTCGCGTCGGTGGCGCTGGTGCAGGCCTGCCAGGATGCGCGGCGCGCTTACCGGAACTGGTTCGACTCCCTGTCCGGGAAGCGGAAAGGCCGCAAGGTCGGCCACCCTAGGTTCCGGTCCCGGAAGGATCACCGGCAGTCGGTCCGGCTCACCCGTAACGGCTTCGCGCTGCACGGGGACAAGCTCTACGTTGCGAAGGCCGGCGACTTCAAGGTCCGCTGGTCCAGGCCGCTGCCGTCCGAGCCGTCCAGCGTCACGGTAATCCGCGAGGCGGACGGACGCTACTACGCATCGTTCGTCGTAGAGGTAGCAGCCACGTCGCTCCCTGTCACTGCCGCCGACGTCGGCCTGGACCTCGGGCTAAGCGTGCTCGCCGCCACCTCCGACGGTGAGAAGATCGTCAACCCGCGTCACCTGCGTCGCCGTGAGCGCAAGCTTGCCCGTGCGCAGCGGGCGCTGTCCCGCAAGCAGAAAGGATCCGAGAACCGGGCTAAGGCCCGTCTCCGCGTAGCTGTGCAGCACCGGAAGGTCCGTGAGACGCGGGCCGACCACCTGCACAAGACAGCACTTCGCCTAGTCCGCGACAACCAAGCGGTCTACGTCGAAGACCTCGCAGTATCCGGCCTGGCCAGGACCAGGCTGGCGAAGTCGGTGCACGACGCCGGGTGGGCGACGCTCGTCCGGCTGCTTGAGGAGAAGGCGGATCGGTACGGCCGGTCGGTGTTCAAGGTGGACCGGTGGTTTCCGTCCAGCCAGATCTGCTCAGTGTGCGGAGTGAAGGACGGCCCGAAACCGCTGAACATCCGTCAGTGGACCTGCGCCAACTGCGGGACCGAGCACGACCGCGATATAAACGCCGCGCGGAACATCCGTCTTGAGGGAAGGAAAGTGGCGGCAGGGCAGGCCGACACTCTAAACGCCCGTGGAGGGACTGTAAGACCGGGGCGCGCCCCGGCTAGACCCGGTGAAACAGGAACCCGCCGGAGCGCGGCATGAGCCGCGCAGGAGGAATCCCCGTCGTTCACGGCGGGGAGGATGTCAAGCATGATGACCTCCAAGCTGCCGGCACCTGCCGGTCAGCAGCAGTGGTACACGGCCAAGCATCACACGGGCGTCACATCCAGATGCGGTCAGCGCCCGGCGGGCGGAAGATAACAGCAGGCCGGCCGCGACGCCGGCCAGACCATTCGGGGCGCGCTTGTGACCCTGGTGTGATCCCGGCTAGGGCACGATGACCACATGCGGGTGCTCCGCCGGGATCGAGAAGGCGATGCTGAACCGGTACGACGTTGTCGTCCTGGACCGGGACCTGCCCCGTATCCACGGCGACGCGGTCTGCGCCACCCTGGTCAGCTCGTCGTCGCAGGCCCGGATCCTGATGCTGACCGCGGCGGGCACGGTGGACGACCGGGTGAACGGCCCTCAACCTGGGTGCCGATGACTACCTGACCAAGCCCTTCGCGTTCGCCGAACTCCTGGCCCGGGTGCGCTCGCTGGCCCGGCGCAGCCCGGCCGCCGCCCCGGTGATCGCCCGCGGTGATCTCGTCCTCGATCGCGCCAGGCGCCGGGTCAGCCGGGCCGGGCACCCGATCCCGCTCAACCGCAAGGAACTGGGTGTCCTGGAGGAATTGCTGATCGCCGACGGGGCGTGATCAGCGCCGAGGATCTGCTGGAGCGGGTGTGGGACGAAACACCGACCTGTTCTCGCGGACCGTGACGGTCACCATCGGCCGGCTTCGGCGCAAGCTCGGTGAACCCGACCTGATCGAGACCGTAATCGGGATCGGGTACCGGCTGCGATGAGCCGAGACTGGTCCCTCTCTCTCCGACGGCTAAGGTCGCTCGGGCCGCAGCGGATCAGGACCAGGCTCGCCCTGCTGTACGCGGGGCTGTTCCTGATATCGAGCTCAGCCCTGCTCGGGCTGACCTACGGGCTGGTCGCCGCGAGCCTGCCCACGCAGCCTACATCGCCCTCGGCCACGTCAGGCTCCGGCTCGGATCAGCAGCTGGCCAAGCTGAAAATCGCCTGCCAGCAGCCGGCTCCCGACCCTGGGACCGTCATCTCGTGCAAGCAGGCCTTCACCGCCGGCGAAGGTGCGGCCACGGTCAGCGTCCGGCAGCGCGCACTGCACAGCCTGCTGCTGTACTCCCTGCTCGGCCTCGGGGTGATGACCGTGGCCTCCGGCGCGCTGGGCTGGTTCGTCTCCGGCCGCGTGCTGCGGCCAGTCCGGGTGATCACCGAGACCGCCCGCCGGGCGTCGGACCAGCACCTGGGGGAACGGCTGGCACTGACCGGCGCCAGGGACGAGCTCAAGGAACTGGCGGATACCTTCGACGAGATGCTGGAACGGCTGGACCACGCGTTCGCCGCCCAGCGCCGGTTCGTCGCGAACGCCTCGCATGAGCTGCGCACCCCGCTGACCGTCATGCGGACCGCCATCGATGTCACGCTGGCCAAGCCCACCCGGACGATGCAGCAGCTGGAAGACATGGCGGTTCGCGTCGGCCGTTCCATCGACCGGGCCGAGAACATGATTGAGGCGCTCCTGGTGCTCGCCGTCAGCGACCGGGGCGTGGCCGGCAGCGAGCTCCTCGACCTCGCCTCCGTGACCGAGGACGTGCTCGACCTCGCTGCGCCCGGCATCACCCAGCTCGGGCTACGGGTAGAGGCTGCGCTCGCGCCCGCCGAGATGACCGGTGATCAGCAGCTCATCGAGCGGATGGTCTGGAACCTGGTCGACAACGCCGTCCGGCACAACGAAGCAGGCGGCTGGATCCGGGTGTCGACCGGCTCGTGCGAACGGGGTGCCTTTCTCCGGATCGCCAACAGCGGAGCCCGGGTGCCCGCCGATGTGGTGCCTACGCTGGTCGAGCCCTTCCGGCGGATCGAAGGCCGGGACGGGCCGGGCGCAGGCGTGGGGCTCGGTTTGTCGATTGCCCAGTCCGTCAGTACCGCCCACGGGGCCGAGCTGGAGGTGCGCGGTCATCTGCGACCTCACGAGATAGGCAACGGTTTCGTGTCCTGCTATACCACATCGGACCACAGATCCTCCGGTTCACCTCCGCGGGTCTCGGGGAGCAGCCAGAACAGCACCATGACCAGTGCGGCCGGCAAGAAGGTGACCAGCCCGGCTACGGCGTACCGGTGGACGGCCTGGGCTACCGCGCCGAAGATGACCAGGCCAGTCACCGCGCCCAGCACGCCCGACGCGAGAGACCAGCCCGCCACCGAGGCCCGGACGGACGTGGGGAACAACTCGTTGATCAACGACCCGGCGGCCGGGGCAAAGACCGAGCCGGCGAAGACCCCGAGGATGTAGCCGGCCAGCAGCGCCGGAGCGGAGCCAGAGTAGGTCACGGTAGCGAGCAGGGCCACCGTCACCATCGCCAGCGCGCCGGTCAGGCGCCGGCCCACCCGGTCCGCCAGCCACCGTCCGGCCAGCAGCCCGGCCAGGCCGGCGACGCCTGCCCCGACGACCATGGCGGCGGTCACGATGCCGCGCTGGTGCAGGAAGTTCTGCGCGAACAGGAAGACGAAGCTGTTGGCCGGCCCGGTAATCACCGAGACGGCAAAAGCTAGCACCACGATCACCGCAAGGCGCCGCCGGAACGGCGGGGCCACGGCACCAAACACCGGGGTCGGATGCTCGGATCCGACCGCGGCCACGGCGAACCGGTCAGGTTCCTCGATCCAGCGCCACAGGAGGGGCAGCAGAGCCAACGGGACCAGCGCCAAGACGAATACGCCGCGGAATCCAAGCGCACGTTCGGCCAGGCTGTGCACGATGGCGACAACCCCGGCGCCGGCGCCGTACCCGGCGGCGATGAGCGCGACGGCCTTAGCCCGGTCCGCCGAACCGGTCTGCTCGGCCGCGGTGACCTGCGCCAGCGCATTCGTCGCGCTGAGCAGGGGACGCCCGCTGGCGAAGATCGCCACGAACCACCAGTAGCTGGGGCTGGCCGCGGCGACCCCCGTCATGGCCAACCCGAGGCCGACAGTCACCAGCAGCATCGTCCGGCGGCCGTAGCGGTCGGCCAGGCCGGTGATGGGCAGGGCGCCCAGCGACGCCAGGCGCATGATGGCCAGCCCGATGCCCAGGTCGGTGCCTGATAGTCCGGCCTGGTCGGCGAGGGTTGCGCCGACGTTCACCTGACCGAACCCCTTGGCCACGTCGCCGAGGGAGGCGACCACGCCGTTTTGCGCGAACCCCGAGGCGAAGGCGGCGATGGCTATCGCGACTACGGCCCGGTCATTCCAGCGATGCAGGCGGAGCCCCGTCGGCCGAGGTACGGGGACCGTCCCCGGATCAGTACTCACCGTCGCCGCCTTTGCTGACCGCTGCGCTACGGGGCCTAGGCGCGCGCCATGACGGTCGAATTCTGATCGCTCAGGTACCCGGTAGCGGCAAGAGCGGTTCGCAGCTTACCCCGGTGTTCTCCTGGCTGAGGGAGGATCTCCGAGCGGTAGACTCCCCTCCAGCAGGGCACGGACGGCGGCGGCGTGCTCCACCCCGGCTTCGGGTGAGGCCGCGGCGGGAATCAGCGTGATGTGCTCGGCTCCGGCCTCCAGGTAGGGCACCAGCTCCTCGGCCACCTGGGCCGGGGTGCCGGCCGGGGCCAGCCGCTCGAATTTTCCGAACGGCAGATGGTACAAGCTCTCCATCTGCCGGGCCAGCAGCAGCCGGGCCTGCGCGGCGTCGGCGTCAAGCCCGCACCACACGTTGATGCGTACCAGGGCGGAACCGGCCGTCCGAGCTCGGCCGCCGCCTCGGCGATCTGCTCCCTGGTCTGGGCGAACCGCCGGGCCGAGCAGAAGATCGCCAGCCAGCCGTCGCCGTAGCGGGCCGCCCGCCGGACGGCCGCGTCGCCCTTCCCTCCGATGACGAGCGGCACCGGCGGGTCCGGCGCCGGCTTGATGCGCGCGGACGTGAGCTCGAAGAACTCCCCCTGGTGGTCGACGGCATCCCCGCTGGCCAGCGCACGCAGCACCTGCAGGCACTCGTCCAGGCGGCGGCCGCGGGTGGCCGGGTCGACCCCGCTGTTGCTGACCTCGCTGCGGTCCTCGCCGCCGACCCCGGCGCCGAGCACCAGGCGGCCGGGAGCCAGCTGGCTGACCGAGGCGAGCTGGCGTGCCGTCAGCAGCGGATGCCGCAGGGCCAGCAGGTACACGCCGACCAGCACCGGGAGCCGGTCGCTGCCCGACAGCGCGGCCGTCGCGGCGGTGAGCCCGTCGAAGCCGGTGCCGTCGTGAAAGCTGACGTGATCGCCGACGCACACGTAGTCGAGGCCGGCCGTCTCGACCATGCTCAGCAGCGCTCGCCGCCGGGCGGGATCGGCGACCATCAGGCTGTCGTGCACGGAGATGCCGACCTTGCTCATGATGACTCCCTGGTAGTCCCTTCCCGGCACCTGCATAATGTTTTACACTCTTGGTAACTCGTTTTCCAGATCCGTAGAGTATTTGAGGCAGGGGAACTGATGCCGGACGCGACGGCGCCACTGGCCCGACTGGGCGAGGCGGCCCGTGACCCGCGGGGGTACATCGAGCGCTGGCGGTCGGCCCATCCCGGCCAGCCGGTCGTCGGCGTGCTGCCGATGAACTTCCCGCGCGAGATCGCCTATGCCGCCGGCACCTTGCCCGTGGTCGTCCAGGACGACCAGCAGCCGGTGACCGAAGGCCGCTCGCTGCTGGCCGAGTTCTACTGCGGATACACCCGCAACCTCGCCGACCAGGCCGCGACCGGCCGCTTCAGCGGATACGACGCGCTGTTCCTGGCGGATCACTGCATCCAGCTGATCGGCGCGGCCGACGTCATGCGCGCGGTACTGCCGGACATCCCGGTGTTTTTCGGGATGCTCATCAGCTCGATGAGCGACAGCTGGGCCCCCGGCAAGACCGCAGAGATGATGGGTGAGTTCAGGGCGGAGTTCGGGTCCTTCACCGGGCGCCCGGTCACCGACGAGGCCCTGGCCGCGAGCATCGCCGCGCACAACCGGGACCGGCAGCTGATCCGCGGGCTCTTCGACGAGCGCAGCTCGGGCAACGCGGCCTTCAGCCCCGGCCAGCTGCAGGACATCGTAGGTTCCAGCATGGTCATGGACCCGGCGGAGCACTGCGAGCTGCTCGCGAAGGCGGTCCGTGTCGCGCGGGACGCGCCGCGAGACGACCGGGTCCGGGTCCACCTATCGGCCCATCTGTGCCACGCCCCGAAGCGCGAGCTGCTCGACCTCATCGAGGACAGCGGAGTCATCGTGGTGGACGACGACCTGTTCCACGGCCGGCGCTACGTCTCGACGGACGTCGAGGAGACCGGCGACCCGATCGAGGCCATCGCCCGCTGGTACGCGCGGCGCAACGTCAACATCCCGTGTCCCACCCGGGTCCAGCAGGACGTCGACTGGGACGCTTACCTGGTCAGCGCGGTGCGCAGCAGCGGGGCGGAGGCGGTCATCCACCTGCTGCCCAAGTTCTGCGAACCGCACATGCTCTACTACCCCGAGCTGCGCAAGGGCCTGGACGCGGCCGGCATCCCCCAGCTGCTGCTGGAGACCGAGCATGAGGGCCTGCCCGCCGAGTCGTTCCGGACCCGGGTGGAAGCGCTGGTCGAACGCGTCCGGCGCAAGCGGCCGGTACCCGCCTGACCCTCGCCCCTAGGAAGGAACCCGACCCATGGACGCCACGCAGGACCGGTCCAACCGGCTGTCCGTCACCCGCTCGGGCGGGCAGCTGATCACGGACTACTGGGACAATCTGTTCCGGGCCAGGGAGCAGGGCAAGCAGATCGTCTGGTACAACGGCGGGGCCCTGAACCCGATCTTCCAGGCGGCCGGCCTGGCCTGGTGCCACGGCGAGGCGTTCGCGGCCCGGCTGGCGGCCCAGCGGCTCGAGGGCCCGGCTCAGCTGGCCGGCGCCGAGTACGGCTACAACGCCGAGCTGTGCTCCTACGCCCGCACGCACCTGGGCTGTTCGGTCCTGACGTTGCAGTCGACGGAGGGCGAGCACAGCGGCGTCGTCGGGATCAACGACTCCCAGGAGCTGGCGGCCCGGCTGCCGTCGCCGGACTTCTTCGTCAACAACTACGCGGGTTGCAGCACCGGGCAGCAGTGGGACGGGATCTCGTTCCGGGTGTTCGGCAAGCAGCTGCCGATCTTCAACATCTCGCACCCCTTCCTGTGGGGCAACAAGCCGGACGCGGGCTACCTGCGGGGCGAGGAGTGGGAGTCGGCCTCCCGCTACGTGGCCGGCCAGCTGCGCGAGCTCATCTCGTTCCTGGAGGCCCAGACGGGACGGCCGTTCGACTACGACGCGCTGATCGAGGCCATGACCTACATCAAGCGCGCCGCGGAGCTGCGCCGCGAGGGCCTGGACCTGTGCCAGGCCAAGCCCGCGCCGGCCACCTTCTGGGACTGGATCGCCTGCGTCGCGCCGATCAACTTCCTGCCCGGCGACCAGGCCCTGGTCGACTACTTCGCCGGCGTCAGGGACGAGATCAGCGACCGCCTGGCGGCCGGCGTCTCCGGGGTGCGGGACGAGAAGTACCGGCTGTACTTCGACGGCATCATGAACTGGAACAAGCTCGGGTTCTTGTCCAGGAAATTCGCCGAGCACGGCGCCGCCGTGCTGTGCGGCCGCTACATCCACAACGCGTTCTGGCAGGAGCCGCAGCTCATCGACACCGCTGACCCGATCCTCGGGATGGCTCAGCACTACCTGCTCTGCCCGACCAACCACGGCGCCAAGACCCTGGACTACCTCACCCTGCGCGACTGCCGCGAGTACGGCGTCGACGGCATTGTGTTCCACTCCACCCGGACGTGCCGCGCGTTCACCGGACCGCAGCGGCTGCTGGCCAAGTCCGCGCAGGACAAGCTCGGCATCCCGTCGATCTTCTTCGAGGGAGACGTCGCCGACGCCTCCTTCTACAAGGAGGAGATCCTGGAGAGCCGACTCGCCGCGATGCTGGAGGCCATCGACGTCCGCCGGGCCCGCGGCGGCCAGCTGGCCGGAGCCCTCTCCTCATGACGGGGCGTTACCTGGGTGTCGACCTCGGCTCGACCACCGCGAAGGCGGTGGTCACCGACGCCGGCGGGGTGATCCTGGCCGCCAGCACGGTGCAGATGGGGGCGGTCAGCCAGCGGGGCATGCAGCGGGCGGTCGACGCCGCGCTGGCTGAGGCGGGGGTTACGGCTGACGACCTGGACGGCACGGTGGCGACCGGCTACGGGCGCCGGCTGGTGCCCGGCGTGGCGCGAACCTACACCGAGATCACCTGCCACGCCCGCGGCACCGCCGCGATGTGCCCCGGCGTCCGCCTCGTGATCGACATCGGCGGGCAGGACAGCAAGGCCATCACCGTCGACGAAAGCGGCCTGGTCGAGGACTTCGCGATGAACGACCGGTGCGCCAGCGGCACCGGCCGGTTCTACGAGGTGCTGGCCCGCGCCCTGGAGTGCGATCTCGGCGAGCTCGCGGACCTGGCCCGGCAAGGCGGCCGCGACCTGGAAGTCAGCAGCATGTGCGCGACGTTCGCGGAGACCGAGATCGTCTCGCTGCTCGCCCAGGGCCTGCCCGCGGCCGACATCGCCGCCTCGGTCCACCGGGCCATCGCGGCCCGCACCCTCGCGCTGGTCGCCCAGGTCGGCAAGCGGACCCCGGTCGTGCTGACCGGCGGCGTCGCGCGCAACCGCGCGGCGGTGCACTTCCTGGCCGAGGCCCTGGGCACCGAGGTCCGGGTGCCGGCCCGCCCGCAGATCACCGGGGCGTACGGCGCGGCGCTGCTGGCCATGGAGTCCGCCGGGCGGCCACCGGCCGGGCGGGCTCCGGGTCAAGGTGACGCGGACACGTCGGTGCCGTTGTTTCCCGGTCCCGCCGGTGCCGACCGGTCCTGCACCAACTGCGACGGCACTGTCGCGGCCTTGTCCATGCCCGTGGTCGTGATCAGGGACCGCTGACCCCCACCGCGGCGTTGAGCGCATCCAGCGCCGATCCCTGCCTGGCCGCGTCGGCCCGGTCGAACGGCCCGGTCCAGGGCAGACCGACCTGGTTCTGCCGGTTCCTGCTGTTCCGCCACAGCGAGGTCGCGTTGGCCAGGATGAAGTCGCGGTATTCGGCGCGCGGACTGTGCCGGTGGAGCTCGTACAGGTTCCTGACGAAGATGCCCTTGAACTGCGCCTGGTCGGCATGGCGGCCGACGGCCCGCCGCTCGTCCGGCTCGGCCAGGATGCCCGGTGGCACCGTCAGGTCGCGCAGCGCCGCCACCGCGATAGCTTCCGCCTGCCCGAGGTAGGCGCCATCGCCGGTGATCTCGTGCAGCACCACCAGCCCTCCGATGATCACGCCCTGGTTGTAGGTCCAGGTGATGCCGCCGTTGTTCGCGCAGTCGGCGGTCAGCCCGTCGTTGACCAGGCCGGCCGGGCCGATCAGCCCGCTGGCCCTGAACCACTGCCACTCGCGCAGCGCCCAGTCGAGATAGCCGCTGCCGGGACTGGCCGTGCGCTGATGCAGGCGGCCCGCGATGAGCAGGAACAGCTCGTTCGGTATCGCGTTCTTGTATTTTTTCCTGCGCGTCCACCACACGCCGCCGCCGCACACGTCGTCCCAGCTGGCCGCCATCCCCGCGAACAGCTGGCGCGCCAGGTCCAGGTACTTCACCTCGCCGGTCAGGTCGAACGCCGCGATCCAGGCCAGCGCCCACCAGCCGTCATCGTCGTAATACTCGTTGCTGAAGCCCGGGTTGGCCCGCCGGGCCCGGCGATAAGTCGTCTCGATGACGTCCACGTGCCCGCGCTCGCCGGTCCGCTGGCTGTGCCCTATCACCGCGGTCAGCGCGTTCGCGGAGTTCCACCAGCCGGCGGTCTTCCACAGCCCGGTCCTGGGCTTGTACCAGCGCTGCAGCGCTTCGACGGCCTGGCCGGCCCAGACCTGGTACTGCCCCGGCTGCTCCGGCTCCGGCCCCATGGCTACGGGGTCGGGTGGTTGTCCGGATGCCCGGCGTTGAAGTGCGCCAGCGCGAGCACGCCGGTCACCAGCGTGAGCCAGCGGGTCAGCGAGTTGCGCGGCAGCAGGGCGAGCGTGACCCACGCCAGCGCGGTATACCAGGCCAGCGTCCACGGGGCCATCAGCACCCAGGCAAAGGTCAGCGCGCAGGTGGCCGCGAGCACGGCGGGCACGTCGCGGGACAGCCGGTTGTACAGGTACCAGGCCACCGCGAGCAGCAGTGGCGGCCACAGCACGCCGATCAGCGTCGATGTCGCCGCCGGGTCCAGCTGGTCGCCGACCATCTGGAACAGCCGCCAGAACGACTGCGAGATCACCCGCGATGACGCCGCCGGCAGCGCTCTGAGCGCAGTCGTGCCGTAGCTGAAGAAGTACAGCCCGGACGTGACCACCGCCGCGACGGCGCCGGTGCGGAGCAGGCGTGCCCACGCGCGTTCGCGGATCAGCGGCACGGCGATGCCCAGCCCGACGAACACCGCGTTCACCTTGATCCCGCAGGCGACGCCGATCACCACGCCGACCGCGAGATCATGCCAGACGGTCGCGTCGCGGCGGGAGATCAGGATCGCCGTAATGCCGGCCAGCGCGATGAAGGTATCGAGCTGCGCCCCCATCACCAGCAGGTAGATCAGCAGCGGGTTCGCGGCCCAGATCAGGCCGGCCCGCACCGGGTTGGCCGCCGTGCGCAGCAGCAGGTACCCGGCGGCGAGGAACGCGATCCCGGTAATAATCATCAGGACCCAGATGGCCAGCCACGGCCTGCTTCCGCCGCCGACGAGCGCCGCGGCCAGGTGCATCCAGGTGGCCACCGGGCCGTACACAGAAGGAGTTGACCGCCACCGGGGGTCGACCAGCGCGGTATACGGATTGTGGCTGCCGCCGGGCAGGTCGGCGGCGGTGTACAGGTACGGGTTGTGACCGAGCGCGGCGATGCGCCCGTACGTGGCGTAGCTGGCCGGGTCCGAGGTGCCGACCGGCGTGATGTTCACCACCACCGCGACCACCGCCGCCGCGGACCAGAAGACCCGCCGCGGGTCCGGGCTCCAGCCGCCGCTGTTCGCCCACAGCATCCCGGCCAGGCCCAGGCAGCACAGCGTGATGCCGGCGTACATGATGACGTTGGTGACGTCGGGATAAAGCACCGGCGCGCCCAGCCGGCGCGCCAGCGCGGTGAGCGGCAGCAGCACCGGCAGCGTCGCAGCGCTCGCGCCAGGCGCGGTCGCGCACAGCCCGGTGAACGCCACTAGCCCGAAGCCGAGCGCGGACAGCGATACCGCGGGCAGCGGCCGGCCCAGCGGGCTGAACGCGAGCACCCGGATGAGCACGCCCATCATCGCCTCGACCCGGCCGCCGGGAATCGGCGGCTCGGCGAGCTTCGCGGCCTGGGCTTCGTGAGGATCTTGCGCCATGGCGACGTCTTGCGCCCTGGCGGCGGTGCCCCGGGTCATCACGTCACCCCTTATGAGAGCATCCGAGCCTGCGAGCCGACGGTCAGCCGCGTCGCCTCATCGTTACCTATGCCCATGGTCAGGCCCCGTCGTTACCCAATACTTATAGTTAAGGAGAGTACGCGGTCACCTATCGCCCAGGTGCGCAATTCACGCGCCAGTTTGCCGGGCACCGGCACACCAGGTGATGAGGATGCGGTTAGCTGGGGAACATGTTTCCGCCGCCCTGGTCCCGCGTCGCCATGTCGGCTCTGGCCAGACGCGGCCGGGACGCGGTGCGCCGGCACTGGCTGTTCACCGTCGTCGCGGGATGCGCTACCGCGCTGCGCGCCGTGGTGCAGCTGGCCTACCAGCCGGCCTTGATCTTCCCGGACAGCGAGCGGTACCTGCAGTACGCCCACTCCTTCGTCACCGGAACCTGGTCTCCGGACTGGCTGCGCACCAGCGGCTACTCGCTGCTGCTCATCCCGGCGGTGCTGACCCACAACCTGACGGGGGTCGCGGCCATACAGCACCTGCTCGGGCTGGCCACAGCCGTGCCGGTCTACGCGGTTCTGGTGCACTTCGGCGCCCGCCGGTGGCTGGCCGCTCTGGCGACCGTCCCCGTGCTGTTCGACCCCCTCCAGCTCGACATCGAGCAATACGTCCTCACCGACGTCAGCGCGACGTTTCTGCTCGTCGTGGCGCTGGCCGTGCTGGTGTGGAAACGTGACGCGATCGGCAAGGCGGCGCCCGCCGTGGCCGGGCTGCTGATCGCCGCCGCCACGATCATCAGGGAATCCGACCTGCTCGTCATGATCCCTGCCCTGCTCTACCTGGTGACTGTCATCCGGCCCTGGCGGCGCCTGGCGGCCGTGGCGGCGCTGCTGCTCGCCGGCTTCCTCCCCTTGGTGCTCGGCTACCTCGGCTGGTCCCAGGTGTGGTACGGACGGTTCGACTTCGTCAGCTACGACAGCCAGTTCATGTACGGCCGGATCGCGCAGTTCGCCGACTGCACAGGCGTGCCGCTGCCCCGGTACGAGCGGTCGCTGTGCATCCAGCAACCCCCGGCGCAGCGCAACCCGGACTTCTACATGTGGGCGCCACAGTCGCCGCAAGTGACCTTCCGGGCGCCGCCCGGTATGACCAAGGGCCACATCGTCCTCGACTTCGACCAGCGGATCATCGAGCATCAGCCGCTGGCCTACCTGAAGGTGGTGGCAGACGACATCCTCTACAGCTTCTCCCCGGTGCGCGGCGACGGCCCTGAGCACTACCCGACCTCGTACCACCAGTTCCACCTGTACTTCCCGGGCGATAAGGGCGAGCTGGCTACGGTCCGTACCTACACCGGCCGCGGCCCGCACGTCCAGCCTGCGCTGGCCGGTTTCCTGACCGGCTACGGCCGGGACTTCTACGTGCCTGGCCCGCTTCTCGCGGCCGGTCTCGCGCTGGGCGTGGCCGGCACGGCCGGGATCGGCCGGGCGCGGCGCAGCGGACTGCGCGCGCCATGCCTGCTTTTTACGATCGGGGTCATCGCGGCGGTCGAACCCCCGTTCATCATCGCCACCTTCGACTGGCGGTACGAACTGCCGCAATTGTCCCTGATCCCGATCGCCGCGGTCCTCGGCGTGCTGGCACTGGCCGGCCGGGCCAGTGACCAGGCCCCGGCCAAACGGCCGGCGAGCACCGATCGGCTGGTCCGCACCGGCCAGTCAGCACAAGCCGACCAGCCGGCCGTGCCGACGACACCGGACCCAGGCTAGAGCTGGGAGGCGGATTTTGAGGGCCGGATCTCGTCGAAGGTCAGGGTGCCGTCGGTGACCTGCTGGCGCAGGACGAACTTCTGGGTCTTGCCGGTCGGGGTCATGGGGAGCCCGTCGACGAAGGACCAGAACACCGGGATCTTGTGCGGGGCGATCTGGTCCCGGAGGAACTGGGTCAGCTCAGCGGCCGTCGGCCGGGCGAAATCAGCCCGCACGCGCAGGACCGCGGCCACCTGCTCTCCCCATTTCTCGTCAGGCACCCCGATGACGGCCGCCGTCTCGACGGCCGGGTGATCCTGCAGGACCGCCTCGATCTCGGCGGGATACAGGTTCATCCCACCCCGGATGATCATGTCTTTGACCCGGCTGGTCATCCGGAGGAAGCCGCGCTCGTCCATCGACCCGATGTCGCCCATGTGCAGCCAGCCGCCGACGTCGATGGTGGCGGCCGTCTCGGCTGGCATGTCGTAGTAGCCCCGCATGTTCTGGTAGCCCCGGCAGCAGATCTCACCCTGCTCGTTCACCGGGACCAGCTCGCCGGTCATCATGTCGGCGATCTTGACCTCGAGCCGGGGCAGCGGCTGACCGACGGTGCCGGCCTGATCCTCGGGCGTGTCGGTGACCCGGGTCTGGCTGATCACGCCGTGCGTCTCGGTCTGGCCGAATAGGATGCTGAACTGGCAGCCGAGCAGGCCGATGGTCTTGCGGACCAGCGAGGCCGGCACGGACGCTGCCCCGCTCATGATCGTCTGGAGGCTGGACAGGTCACGCTTGGCCAGGTCAGGATGGTCGAGCATGGCGATCAGCATCGTCGGGACCACCAGGGGTGTGCGTCCCTGAGTAGGCTTCGAAGGCTTCGAGCAGCAGGCCAGGCTCGAAGCCGGGCAGGATGACGAGCGTCCCGCGCTTGGCCCAGGTTCCGAAGGACGTCACCGCCCCGCCGCCGATGTGGTACATCGGCATGGCGTTGACGCAGACCCCGCCGTCGTTCATGCCGGCCCGCTCGGCGACGAACGTGGCCTCGTTAACCAGGCCCATGTGATGCAGCACCGCGCCCTTGGGGAAACCCGTGGTGCCGGAGGTGTACTGAACCTGGATCATGTCCGTGGGCGCGACCTGCGGCAGCACCTGCCCGGGGTCGGCGCTGGCCAGGAACGTGTCCCAGTTCGCCAGGGACACGATCTCCCGCAGTCCCGGGAGGCTGGGCCCGATGGCCTCCGCCATGCCCAGCATGTCGAAGCCCCGGTAGCTGCCGGCGCAGAAGAGCCCGGCGGCTCCGGACTGCTTGAGCACGAACTGCACCTCGCGGGTCCGGTAGGCGGGGTTGATCGCCACGAGCACCATGCCGGCCAGGCTGATGCCCTGCTGCAGGATCACCCACTCGGCACTGTTCGGTGCCCAGATCGCGATCCGGTCGCCAGGCGAGAACCTGGCCAGCAGGGCCTGCGCCGTCTGCTCGGCGACCGTCACGAACTCGGCGTACGTCCACCCACGGCGGGCCCCGGCCTCCGGCACGCAGTCGACCAGGGCCAGCCGGGCGGGTACCGTGGCCGCCGCGTGGTAGAGCAGCTCGCACACGGTGATGTCGCGGACCTCGCCGGCTTCGGCCGGCCAGTACGAGGCTTCCAGAACCGCCCTGCCGACCATGGCTGCTCCCTACCGACCGGGACGGTCTACCGACCGGGACCGGTGAAGATACTCAAACGCTCAAAGATTATGGTCTGGATCAGACCTTTGTAAACGGTCTGGCCGATCAATTCACCGCACCAAACATGCGACACTGTCATCAACTGAATTTCAGATCACGTAGACCGTCAGCCGGCGTACACCGGAGGTGCCATGCCCTCGCCCGCTCCCCTGGTCCGGGGCTACCCAGAATCGGCCGTGCTCATCGCCGGGGGAACATCGGGGGTGGGCCTGGCCAGCGCCCTGGCGTTCGCTGACGCCGGGGTCCGGCGGCTGGCCCTGCTGGCCCGCGACCAGGACCGCGGGGAGGCCGCCCGGCAGGCGGTCGCCCGGCATTGCCCGGATGCGCACGTGGTGTTCGTCGCGGCCGACGCCTGCGACGCCGGGCAGGTACAAGCCGCCATCGCCGAAGCTCACCAGGCGCTCGGCACCATCGATGTCCTGGTCAGCTCCGTGACCGGGACCTACAGGCC
>Ga0066790_10000386_pt1 | contig 16151 bp, 11 predicted proteins | sample OrgsoiDNA2013050_FD_70963 | JGI IMG/M metagenome (GOLD analysis project Ga0066790, IMG submission 70963) | Permafrost soil microbial communities from the Arctic, to analyse light accelerated degradation of dissolved organic matter (DOM) -... | ecosystem: Environmental > Terrestrial > Soil >...
ACAAAAACAACCCGGGCCTACCTGGATATACGGAGAAAGATCCTCGGTGGGGAGTATGAAGTTGATCAGATTATCACTCCAAAGTCCATTGACGACGAGTACAAAACGAGCAATACCAGCACACAAATTATTCTCTTGCGCCTTGCCGGTGAGGGATTGATCGAAATAAGGCCGATAACGGAGCGTACTGGCAACAACAATGCTGCGATTAATGAATACAGGGTAGCGGATTTAAATAGTCGGAATCGCGTGTTTTCGAGTAGGCATGGTGGTTTCATATCCGATATAGGACGAGAGAATAAAAATGCCCATGTGGTAGTGAAGGAACTTAAAATCCAGTACGCAGATGCGGAAATAGCTTCCCTCCTCGGTATAGGAGAAGGAGATAATATCATTTTCCTTCGTTCGTATCAGTATCAGAATACAAGAAATCTCGTGGCGATTTCAGATACCTACCTTCCTTTCTGGTTTGCAAAAATTACTCCAGAGCTTGAGAAGCCAGATGCGGACTTATATCAACTCATGTTCAAATCAGGAAAGAAACCCTTCTGGTGTACGGAAACAGTTGATGTGGTACGGTCTACTGTCTTGGAGCGCGAGATTTTTGGCATGTCCACTGACGACCCCTCTGCATTGCTGAAAATAATACGGACTGCATACGATGAAGAAGGCACTCCTCTCAGTGTTGATTTCCTTACGGATCGAGGTGATACGTATAGGTTGCACTACTCTTTCCCTTTGTTCGCTGACGGCATACCCGAATCGGTGAGAGACAAATGAAAGGGGTGGGAAGATCTCAGTACATTCAGCGTTGTACTGTTAAACGGCTAGTGGTAGGATGGTAAATGATTAATAACTACAATTGTGTAAGATCGAGAAAATTGGCCTTATACCAATTCGCAGTCAGCGACAGAAGAAAGTCACAATTGAGCATGCGAACCGGCTCAATGCACGTGCTTCCGATCATGACCGCCTCCGATCCAGGACCTGATATCCTCATTTTCGCACGCGATCTTAGCACGCCTCGAGTATGAGATTGTAACAACTCTCGATCATGGCAGCAAGGCGATCGGGTGAAAGTCGGAAGAGGCCCGAGCCCGAATTTGGAATTGCGATGATAGAGCCACCTCCGGGAATGAGAAGGCCGGAGGTTATTTAGAATAGGTAGAAAGATTGGACTAACCATACCGTTTCCTCAATTGACATTGTAGAGCACGCTAATTTGAATGATTTGAAAGCTAGAGATGGAATTGCATGAGATTAAGCTAAAGGACAGAAGTCTCCAATGAACGACCAACAAAACGCTCGTTTGACTCAGTCTATACAAGCTATCGACGAAGATTCAGTTAGTACTCTGTCTTCTACAGGGGGACTCAAACACGAGTCAGCAGAGCGTATCTTTCATCTGTTACAATTTTTGATGGCTAACGAATGTACACGCAAAGACGTTTTTGAGCGATTGGCATTTTATTACAAATTCGATACAGTTGCCCCCACTGAGCGCAATCGCTCCCGAAGAGCAGATAGGATGTTTGAACGGGATATAAAATTCCTGGAAGATCAGGGCTTTGAGATTAAGAAGGTACGATCAAGAGGCCAACTAGCCCGCTATAGCTTGGTAAAGGGCTCTGGGCCCCGAACAGCCTTTCTCTTTACGCAAACCGATGTCGATAATCTCGCACTCCTGTATAATTTGTTTGCCGATCCAACACGGTATACTCAAATTGATCCGACACAACCTTTACCTCTCCAACCAGCACGTAACCCTTTTGCCGAAGAGATATTATCCTTAATCGAAAAACTCGTCATGACGCTCCCTGCAGAACAGAAAAAGAACTTTGACCGCTGGATTCGTAAGCCATACGTTTATTTCAATCTTTCTCCGGTTGCTGATTATCTTCCGTATCGCCCTACCATCGATACTATCGTCCATGCAATCTCCAATCGTCAGCAAATTCAGTTCGAGTATATGCCTACCCACCGTAAGCAAGAAACCATTCTACACGAAAACATCGACCCCTACTACATTATTTACCTGGAAGGCCATTTTTATCTCATCGGCTTTAGTCATAAAATGAACCAGTTTTTAGAGTATCGTGTGGATCGCATCAAATTAGAAACACTCAAAATGCAGCCAGATATGATTGACGTAGAACGAAGGCGACGCCCTATCGAATTCACTTTTTGGATAGACAGTAAGCTTGCTAAACGTGGCCTCAGTCAGCGATGGCTCACACAAACATTAGAGCGTGAAGAGGTTGACCTGGATGAATATGGCAATGAAAGGCGACGAGTGCTCGTACGCGCGAGCGCATACAACGAATGGCGTGTGATCCAGCAAATATTGAAATACGGCGATAAGGCTGAAATTGTAGAACCATTACGTTTACGAGAAAAGATGAAAGAAACGGTGAAACGCATGTACCATTCTTATGAGTAGTTTTATGCGACTCTATATGTCGCATCTTGCTTTTATGAAAATGTTCTATTTAGCAGCCTGCTAGACCTATTGCATTTTTCTCAAGGATAGTCTATAATACCTTCAACAGTAAAAAAGTGTGAGGAGTATGTTCTTTAGAGAAGTTGACTCCTCAATTACGAAGTATTTCTGTTCTTTCATAGAATTATAATTTTCTCGTCATGTTGGTTTTCATCTTTATTTCTCGCTTTTCTTGTTTCTACATATCCAAGTGAAAGATTTTCTTCTTTTGCAGTTATCGAGGTATTTATGAACCAGTCAGCGTTTGCATTGCAATAATTTACCTCCTCTATTTCTGATATGGTAGGCTCAATGACTAACGATTGGCGCACTACAAATTTCAGGAGATTCAAAAACTCGTGAAAAAACTTGTTTGATGCGACACCAGCCGTCGCTCCCATCTTTTACACTGTATTTAACATCAGGCATCAGAAGGGATGTTATATCCATCGTCTTCTTCATGCATTGATGCTACAATATTATGTCCAGTCAGGAGGTTGTCGATGCCTATAAACACTGATGTACTTGACTTCTTCTATCACAATGCTGATGGGTCCGATGTATTAGAAGAGTACATCAAGTATATCGCGAACAAAAAGCTTCTTCGTTACAAACACATTATTCACACTAGCGGAAAAACGGGAGAAAGCCTCTGGTCGCATATCCTAAATCTGGTTACGGCCATTGAAAAACTACGCCCGCTCTTCAACTTGGAAGCCAATGAGATGCGCTGTCTGTTGCTTGCACTTACCATTCACGACCTCAACAAAGTTGAGCGTTATCAAATCCTTCCAGGCGGTAAGAAAGCAAATTATGCTAATGCGGCCTCTCGCGAAAACATCCCCGAGGAACTGGAAGACCTGGAGGTTAGCAACTTCTTCCCTGAATGGGAGGATTACCTACACGATATTATCTATCTTGCTCATGCTCACCAGGAGGGATCAACGATAGAAACGGTCTTTAATCAACAACATATCGATCAGTGTCTCCTGGATATGGGTCGCCTGGAAGGGCCTCTCAAGTTCTTGATGAAAGTAGCGGATGTCTCAGATAACTCCCATTCTGGAGATCATACGACATGGCACGAAAAACATATCCGGGATAAGCTACTCAATCACGTGAACGCTGCTTTGAATGAAGATGGCTCTCCCCGACGGTATCGTTTCGTTGGTCATCGTCTCGCTGAGCAACGGGGGCTCCTGACGAACATTATGCATAACGAGATTGTGGCCTATCTGCTCGAAACGTACGGCAAAGACGCCTGTATAGATCTGCTCTATCACCCCGAGGGAGTGGATTACTTACTCGATAAACGGATTCTATTGCAGTGGACCGCAGCAACGCAACGCGTGGTTGCTGAGCGCATAGGGCAACAGTTTGCAAAGCTACAATTCGAGCAACTTGCACAGTTTATCAAAGCATCTCCTTCAGGCATTGGAGTTGATGATGCAGCGATGCAGAGCGGCGCTTCTCTCGAAGGTATCTTTTTTGTCATTGCAAATATTGTGGAGCGTAAGCAGTACCGCCTGGAGTGGCGTGAGCAACGTAATACGTTTACGCACCAGGATCTGGAAAAAGCGTTCGCAGATGACTCACGCGCTCTCGATTTGAAACAACAGATCGCGCCTCTTTTGCAAGAGACTGACCTTGTACCAACAAATGAAAATGCACTCAAACGAGGCGAATTTGCGATGGCGTATCGCAATTTCTTAAAAGATCACCGTGCAGACCAATTAAAGGCACTCAAACAAGATGCCTGGAGCCGCGTTGCGCGCCTGTTTCAACTCCCGAAAGAGGTTGATGCCTTATACGCTCTAGTTGATCCTTATCGACGCGCATACTTTATGGCACGTGATTTACCAGAGCAGTCCATTGATCAGATGAAAGATGCAGTTCTGGAAGATCTGGCGCAACTGAAAACTCACGCCAGGCAGGTTCTTGCCGAACGGAAAGCAAAGAAGCACCAACGAGAGGAGACCGCTACGCCAGAGGAAGAGGGTATCCAGGCAATATCCTTCAATTCTGCATATATCGCGGATTACCTGGAACGTCATTTGGAGGTATGGGATAGCACTCTGAATAGTCCTGCCGACCTCCGTCCCGTACAGGACATCAACTTCGGCGAGAGTCTTCTTCGTTATGCTGATCCTAAGCGACAACATACACAATGTTGTTATTGCGGCAGTGCGCTTCAAGCAGAAGAATGGATGGCCATTCAGGTTCCACCGAACATCGGCGTGCAGAGCTTTTCTAATCGTCTGGAAGCTGGCAGTGCACGTGATCCGAAACGGAATGTTTGTGATGTCTGCCGCACCCAATTTATTCTGGAAAAACTGGCCTGGCGCTCTCATCGCGATAAACAGGGAAGCGAGCACGTAACATTTTACCTGCACTTCTTCCCTTATTCCTATTACACACAACCCCTATTGCAAGCCTGGTGGCAAAGCATCGAAAAGGTGCGCGACGGAGATCACACGGCCCTCTTCCTGGAGACACGAGACTACTTTCGCCAATGGGAGCCTCTGCAAGCAGGAGTTCCAACACGCTATTACCGCACAAATATAGAAGGGATCGGTATTCCAACCCTTTCTGAAGCTCTCAGCAATACCCCTATCTTGCCCCTCATCGTTCCTGGAGGCAATTACAGCATGCAATTTTTGAAGGCATTGGAGCAGACAGCGTTGATTGCCCAATGGTTCGATAGCCGGGTCATCCTTTCGCGTATGCCTGTCCCATCGCTTAACCTAGCAAATGAGTCTATCGACAAGGAACCTGTCGCGCTTCTAGTAGAAAATGCCCCTCGTTCTATGAACTGGCTGGTACCAGAAGCAACACTGAGCCGTAAAAACGTGGATCTCCTTTGCCAAAAACTCAGCAAAATGTATCAACTTGCCGACAAGCTTACCGGCAGGGATGAGACATTTGAGGCCACAATCTACGATCTGGTCGTCGCTGCCGCTGGTGATCCCTTCGCTCTGCACTATGAAGTAGACCGACTCATTGAGCAGAACGCGACACGCCAGAAAGGCAAAAAACCTGAATATCAAGCCATTCAATTGAGTTCTGTTCTCGCACCTCTTTTAAAAGAACTCGCACAACTGTAAAGGAGATTCCCTATGGAAGCATTACAAGACCTGGCGACGTACGCAGCCTCTCACCGTATTCGAGGAAGGTCGTACAAACGCAACTCGCTACTCAAACCGTTGGACATCATTCTGAATGAGTTAGATCGTTGCCCAGATACCAAGAATGAGGATGAGATAAACTTGATAAAAGCTGGCACGAAAGGTCTCATTCTCGAACATATACAACGGGTCACAAAAGGTGTGCATGAGGATACCGTCTATCAATACGTCGAGATTTTCTTTGAGCAGGTCCTCAAAGAAGCTCATCACGATAACGCGAACAGACTGCTGCAACGTGAGCGCTTACTACGTAGCGCCTACCTGGTCTATATGCGTGAAGCTCTCGCACAGGTTTTTATCGCCAGGGGAAAAGCAAAGACCTCGGATGAAGCGATGCAAGCACTACAAGCCGCTGAGTCTCAAGATCGCGATGAGGAAGAGACCGATCAAGAACGCTAGATTTTTGGCAGTCGAATATCACCATACACCAAATGTTTCAATATAAAAAGGAGACTAAACAATGAGCGTTACCAGTAACCTGACCATACTCAACCAGTACCGTGATCATCTGCAACCTGCGTACAGTAATTTCCCACGAGGCCGCTATGTCAGCCTACTCATAATTCGTAAAACGGAATCCGAAACCATTTTCCGCACGGAGGGGAGCGGAGAGGGTCTAGTGAAAGAGATTGTGATCGCAGGCATCAATAATGACAAACCAATGCGGCGTGTTGTGATAAGTAAAAGGAAGCAGACTGCCGTTGAGCGTCGCACCGGACGTGAGCTGCTACGCGAGCATGATCTGCTCAAAAAAGCCGTCGTGAACAAAGTTGAACAACTATGCGCCCTCAATACTAACGCGCCCTGTGGGAAATGTATTGATTGCATGTTATATGGTTTTGCCGTCGGTGGCGGTGGTGCTCAAAAAAGCCGTGTAATGACCGATGATGCCTATTCGATAGGTCCTGTGGCTCAAGTTACAGGAAGGCGTACTTTTAATGCAACCTTTGATAACGGGACGATGCGCAATCCTTTTACAGGAGCACCATCAACATCAATTAACGAAGATGAGTATGTCCTCCCAGAAACACACTTCCTTGATATTGAGACACTCAAGGATGTTACTCTCGGTGAATTGCAGTATGTCATCGGCAACATTTTGAGGAGTAGTCGCTATGGAGCAATCAGCAGCCGTCTGGGACGTATACAAAACACACTTACGGCTCTCATCTTTAGCGATACCGAAATCTTCTCGAATCTTGAACTGACACAACAGGTCTATGACATTTTGAAGGACTCAGCAAAAGAGCAAGACGAACTGGATTTTCCACTATCTGATAAGAAGGTTCTCATGGCAGTACATGAGGCAACTAATACCTTGCTCAAACGCGTTGTCGGACGGATGCCAGTTATCATACGCGATGATATGCTCCTACGCGTATATAATGAGACCATCTCGCTCTATCGCAATGTGGATGATGTTAAGACCTTCCTGACAGAGATTGACCAGGGTTATACAGTGAGCGGAAAGTAACAGAGGAGATCGACGCTATGGCAATACATTTTTATCGCGCCGATCTCACCTTCATGGAGCATACCTACTTTGCCAGCCGCGAAGTAGGGACGCTTTATGAGAGTGAACCTCTCGTCGGCAACTACGCGCTAACCTACGCAATGTCCTTCTGTGCTGCTCCCTACAATTGGAGTGGACCACCACGATATAAGCAGGACCTTAGTCCCTTAAATGAACGAGGTATCTATGTGACACCAGCGACGTTTAAGCCAGGTAAATTACGTTATGCTTTCAGCCAGTTTAATGCGCAAACAGATAGTTATTACTTCCGCTTCGATCAAAATGCTATTAGTACAGATCCCGGCAAGAGAGCAAAGGCCACGAATTTTCCCCAGAACGGGAAAATACGGATGCTAGGATTAGGCAGTCAGGCCATATTCTACCTTCTTTCAACACAGGAGCTTTCTGCTCGTCTTCCCAGTTACATACGGCTCGGCAAGTTTCAGAGTAAAGCACGTCTTGAGTGGGAACGGCTCTCAGTCGTAAACGAGCACCCAGTAGAAGACGAACGTACAATCGAGTTTCTCTTGAATGCGGTGGACCTTCCGCAGTCGCTTATAGCAAACTTACATGCCTTCTCTGTCTACAATATCTACCCTGCGCCATTACTCAGCCGCTGTCGTCTCCGCGCCCCGTTCTGGCAGGGTCTTACAAAAGATGGGCAGAAGGTGTTTCTTCCGGCTGGTATGCGTTATGGAGTTGACATACTTCCATAAAAAAGGAGTCGCAGAATGTTCTCAATCGATCTCGCTGCACAGGATGAATACCAATGGATGGGAGATAACCCTTCGCCAGCTACCTTTCCTCCTGAAAAAGGTTGGTATCCTCTCTATCATCAGTGGCGAACCTACAATGCAGAGGCACCTATTATCGTGAACACGTATAATACGGGCACGGGAAAAACAAAGGCAGGGTTGCTTCGGTTGCTGAAACGAGCACAGATGGTTGGGGTTGAGAAACTGAGGCCCAGCCAGCATAACGCACTGCTCATTGCTCCCACCAACGAGCTATTAGCTCAACATGTCGATGATGCGCGCACATTCTGTAACGACAATAACCTTCCCTACCGAGTCCTGGCACTCACCAAGACAGATCTAGACAATTGTCTAGATCTGCCAGGCTTCAGCGAAGAGCGACTGCGTAGAGGTGCAGTACTTCACTCGGAACTCAATGATGCGAGCAAGGTAGATAATGATACCAGCAAGCGAGCCACCCTGTATGTGGTGAATCCTGATATCTTCTATTACGCGTTGCTCTTCTGTTACAGTCAGTTCGACCGTGCAGCTTTGTTCACCAACTTCTTTACCCTGTTCAATTACATCATCATCGACGAGTTCCACTACTACGATCCTAAACAGTTAACGGCCTTTCTTTTCTTCATGAAGCTCTCGCAGCATAAAGGCTATCTTGATAGCTCTGCAAAAAAGCGACAATTTTGTATTCTGACAGCAACACCCCGTCCCCAGGTTGCAGACTATCTAAAGAGTCTGAACATCCCTATCGAGTGGATCTCACCCGACGATGACATACCTACGGCAGATCTGCCCTTTGTCAAGAAAGTGCGGGCACTCGCGCCAGTACAATTGCAGACCTACAATACAGAGGAACTACAAACCGGCGATGCCCAGGGAAGCTTGCAGTCATTAGCCGAACGGCAGCAACATGTTATTCGAGCATGGCTTGTTGGCGGATTGGATGGAGCAATCATCTCTAGTTCTTTAGGTACTGTCAATCGTATCCATCAATCGCTCACAACCCTCATTTCACCAGATGAGATGGGACGTATCACTGGAGCAGAAAAGCGAGTTGCACGTAACATTGCTAAGAAGAAAGCGTTGATACTGGCAACTCCTACGGTGGATATTGGCTACAACTTTGAACGCTTCAAGCCTCAGCGCCAGAACATTGATTTTTTATTGTTTGATGCCTATTCAGGGGATGAATTCATACAGCGGCTCGGGCGCGCTGGGCGTGTGCTGTCAAAAGAAGAGCAAGATCACAAGAGCATCGTACTTGCAGTCGTTGATCCCTCTGTCTCTACCCTTTTGCAAAAAAATGATAACGGACAAACAATGGAGCGTACTGAGTTAGGGCGTCTCGCAGCACATGAGATGCCAAAACGCAATGATCTGTACGCCTATATCAAGACAGGGGCAATACTGGAGATTTTTCGTCCTATCACGTTCATCGGCGCAGGAACATCTGTAACAGGGATGCCCGCACTAGAAACATTTCTGCAAGATATCCAGAGCCTCTTTCAAGTAAAGAGACCATTCACGTACAAAGAAGCACAAAGAAAAGTAAGAGCATTTGATGATCGTAAGAAGCATTTTAGTGCACTTACAACGATTCCCCAAGAAGCATTTGACATACTCCATCTGCTCCTTGAGAAGAAACCTGTACAGGTACCACCATCACTTGAGAGGTGTGTACAGGCGCTCTTAAATAGGATCGGTGATGTCCAAAAACGGGGAGAAAAGATCGGCAGAAATGGGCGTGAGGTAGTCCAATGGATGCACCAGGATCTCCGCTGCTACTTTGTTGACAAGGCTCGCTTCAGTTTCCGGGAGAGCTTTCAACCTCCATTGGCCCTGCTGTATGATCCTGAGAAACTTCACTCAAGCGAGTCAGTGGCGCTCTACAACGCCTTACACATAGCGAAGTATTACGAAGCACGTTTTTACGCCACGATAGAAGAATGGGCACAAAAAACACAGGCAAAGGTGCCGCTTGAGGTAAAGGATACACTGGCATTTTGCTCGTTACATCGCTTCCGCGACACAGCGCTTCAAATAGGATTGAAGCTGAACGCGAATGAACACACACAGGATGAATGGGAAGAGCAATATGCGTATCAAGTCACTGCGTTCTACGGGTTAGAAGTCTTTCCTCTGAAAGATCATCATGGCCTGGATAGTACCTTACAAGCCCTCGTGAGCACACAATTTGTCCCAACCTTTGCAGCCCTTTGTGCCGATACCAGTGCAACAGCGCGAGAATTACGGAAATTACAGAAACGCGCACGTTTCTTCCCTTTACAACTTGATGTGACCTTCTGCGATGGCAAAACACGCACCTATCTCGCCATCCTGGGAACGATGGCCTTTCAGGTCTGCGCGGAAATACCATATCGTGCGATAGCCATTGATCGGCGCAAAACGCAGCTTGAGGATGATGCACCATTCATCTGTTAATATCAGAAAGGATTTGCTCTTGTTAAAACCACTTCTCTCTCCAGATGTATCATCGACGGACCGGGGAGAACTCTTCTCTCTTCTCCTCCGTTTGCACCCTGTCGAACCAGGGCAAATCGCGCTGGGAGCCGGGAATCAGGTGCAGGCAGCGTTCCTGGATATGATCCGCCAGGGCGATCCTGCGCTCTCTGATTGGTTGCATAGGCCAAACCAGCGACGGCCCTACACCGTCGGACTGCTCCAGGGCTTTAATCATTTGACGCGCGCACAGTTGGAGGAGTGCAGAACAAAGCAGCAGACCATTCCAGTGCTTCCCGAACAAACCTACTGGTTACGTATCACGATGCTTGATGCCATGGTTTTTAGCACGTTTGCCCATTCCCTTATCACGAAGCCTCGCGCGCTCACGGTACGTATCGGCACGGCTCGCTTTGAGATCAGCCGCCTGTTAACCACACCCGAAACTGATGTGAACACACCGACGTGGATTGCGCACTCCTCGTTTGCCGAACTCCATGAAGTGCGACGCATCCAACCGCGCTACACCTTCGAGTTCACGACCCCCACGGCCTTCAGCATGGGGCAGAAGTCCTGGGGACGATTGCTGAGAGTTTTTCCTGAGCCGCATTACGTCTTTGAAAGCCTAGCACGACAATGGAACCTCTTTGCCCCTGCACATCTGCGTATGGAGACGGCGCAGATGACATCCCGCGCGCTGGCCGCCTGGTGTGAGGAACAATTGGTGGTGTCTCGCTATGACCTGGAAAGCAGCTACCTGCCATCCAGCAAATTTGGGCAGGCAGGCTTTCAGGGGACGATTACCTATGAGGTCAAAGGCATACCAACCGCCCCGGAAGCGCAATGGCTCTCGCCACTTGCTCGTTTCGCTCTCTTTAGTGGTATCGGGTATAAAACGACGATGGGCATGGGTCAGGCACGCTGCATAAATATCTCCGAACCGCCTGGACAGATGCACATAGAGAAAGAGGAGGAAGCATGAAGCGACCCGCTCCCGAGACGATCGGGCTTTCCTATCTCAATGCCGTCGAGTATTGTCCGCGCCGCTTCCACTACGAGTTCGTCCAGGGCGATATGCTCAGGAACGAGTTTGTCTTAGAAGGAACGCTGTTGCATCAACGGACAGACGAACCGGGACAACACATCAATCAAGAGGGCGAACGCCAGATCAATCACCTCTACCTGTACAGTGAAACGCTCCGGCTCTCTGGCTTTGCCGATCTTGTTGAAGAGGAGCAGGGGATACTCATTCCAGTCGAATATAAGCACGGAAAAGAAGGCAAATGGCTCAACGACCATGTACAGCTTTGTGCGCAGGCCATGTGCTTAGAAGAAAGGCTTTCAGTCCCTCAACGCATTCCCTACGGCTACATTTTCTACTTCGGCTCTCGCAAGCGTATCCAGGTTCACTTCACGCCAGATCTGCGCACGAAAACCCAGGCGGCCATTGATCTTGCCTTTCAGGTCGCCACGCTTGAGAGTCCTCCACCACCACTTGACGGGAAAATAGCCGTTCGTTGTCGTGATTGTAGTTTACAGAGCATCTGTCTGCCAGATGAAGTGAGAATGCTGGCAAGCCGGAAAGGAACGAAACATGCCCACACTCTACCTGACTGAAGATCGTGCACTGGTGCGCCGTGATACGGAAGATTGCCTGTTGATCCAGATCCCCGAGCAACGTGGAGAGTCCGGGACCGTCCTGGCAGCCGCCTCCAAAAGACGCATTCCGCTGGTGAAGATACACGATGTCGTCGTGATGGGCGAGGTGACGATGACGGCTTCAGCGCTCCATCTCTTGCTGGAGAAGAATATTGAAATCCATTTTATGACACACTTTGGTAAGTTCAAAGGGCATCTCTCCCCTGAACTTTCCAAAAACTCGCTCTTACGGATGGCACAGCATCGCGTCCACAATGACCTCTCAAAACGAGGCGAGCTGGCGCGACGCTTCGTGATTGGAAAGCTCTCCAACCAGCGCACCATGTTGCAGCGTTCGGATCGCCGCCGCAGTACGCCGCTCTTCAGCGCCGAGATCGAGCAAATGGCCATCTTGCTTCGCCAGCTTCATGAACTTTCGACGGATGCCGTCGTGACACGCACACTGATCAATGGGGATCATGCTATAGAGGGAACGCCGCTAGAAACCGTGCTCGGTCTGGAAGGGGCCGGAAGCGCGCTCTACTTCTCCTGTTTTGGGAAGATGCTCACGGACCAGCAACAATGGCCGTTTGCAGGTAGGATCAGACGCCCACCAACTGATCCAGTCAATGCGCTCCTCAGTTTCGGCTACGCCTTGCTCACCAGTCAAGTCGCCAGTGCCATACAGGTCGTTGGTTTTGATCAATACATTGGCTATCTGCACAGTTCCGTCTATGGTCGCCCGGCCTTAGCACTCGATCTGATGGAAGAATTCCGCCCCATCATCGTCGATTCCGTGATCTTCACCTTGCTGAACAATCGAATGTTCACCCCAGAGGATTTCCATGTTGAACTGGGAGCATATCGTTTAAAGAAAGAGCCTCGTAAGCTCTTTCTCACGAGATTTGAGGAACGGCTCAATGAGGAAGTAACCCATCCGACGTTTGGATATAAAACGAAGTATCGACGATGTATAGAGTTACAAGCTCGGCTGGTCGCAAAGTATCTCACCGGCGAGATTGAAGAGTACCCACCGCTCATCGTCAGATAGGGGTGGCGGATATGACAACAAAAACGACGCCATCAAGCCAGACCATGTGTTATGTCATTGCATATGATATCCCTGACGATCGAAGGCGTACGAAAATCCATAAGATCCTGTCAGGCTTCGGCACCTGGACGCAGTACTCCCTTTTCGAATGTTTTCTCTCTAAGAAAGAGCTCGTACTGCTCAAATCGAAGTTGGCAAAACACATTAAAGAGACACAGGACAGTGTGCGTTTTTATCCCCTGTGTGCCGCATGTCTCGACAAAGTGGAAACGGTGGGTGGACAACCTCCCACCGAGGATATCGTCTTCATTGTCTAATTGCTCGCGAGAGGTTGGTGTACGAACGATGCTGAGCAGAGCCTCTCGCATGGCTTGAGAAGGGGCGTGAGTCGAAAACATCTCCTTCTGACCCTCTTTTCGCGGAAAAAAAGCACAGTATCGAAGAGGTTCTCGCAACTACTAGTTTTCTCAGGCTTCCCATGCTACAATACAGCCACGCAGTCAGAATAGGCCAGAGCCCGAGTGAGGGATTGCAATATCGCGGAGTACTGCGACGATGATTTCCCGGCCATGGTCAGAATAGGCCAGAGCCCGAGTGAGGGATTGCAATAGCACAATGTTGTCACCGGTAGTAGCCGCCTGAGAGGTCAGAATAGGCCAGAGCCCGAGTGAGGGATTGCAATGATAGACACGGACATGCTGGTACACGCGACACCGGAGTCAGAATAGGCCAGAGCCCGAGTGAGGGATTGCAATGATAGCTTCATCGGGGAGGGCGGGAAACTCTTTCTGGGGGGTCAGAATAGGCCAGAGCCCGAGTGAGGGATTGCAATAGTTGCTGAATCATTCCGGCAGCTTTCATCCGGCTCAGGTCAGAATAGGCCAGAGCCCGAGTGAGGGATTGCAATTAGTGAGATCCCAGTTCTCTCCATTGTAGCGCCATGCCTGTCAGAATAGGCCAGAGCCCGAGTGAGGGATTGCAATCCTTCAGGATATTCTCTATGGATAGTGCCCAGGATGAGTCAGAATAGGCCAGAGCCCGAGTGAGGGATTGCAATCTTCAAGAAAGTGACCAATGGGTTGCGCGAGCTGCTGTCAGAATAGGCCAGAGCCCGAGTGAGGGATTGCAATCACAACTTTTGCCAATTAAAGACTTGCGCGGCAATGTCAGAATAGGCCAGAGCCCGAGTGAGGGATTGCAATCTAGCACCATGGGCAACTCACTTGTACTTTACGTTTCGTCAGAAGAGCCCGAGTGAGGAAATTGCAATAATTAGTGGCTAAGTGGTAAGTGATAGACTCAAATTTTACTGAAATGTCGAATATCATTATTTATTGAATCAAGCACTCTATCATAAATCATCGCTTACTATCTAACCTCTATCGGTAATCAAACAGCCTACTTAATAGAAATTGTACACACATGAACCTCGTTGGAGTTTCAGGAGAGTGGGGCCATCGTCGATTGATGTTGCCTTGAACGAGCATCGAATGCACTGGTGGTGTTTTAACTCTCTGGAGAGAGTCACATTGCTCCTTCGCGGTTTCAGGGATCTCCACTATCTACACCAGCAGGATAATATACTTTTTGCTACACAGTCAAGCGAAGACTACAGCAGGTCAAATAGCTCACGCCGTGGCACGCACGATACCATGGGCAGTGCCCGTCCAGAGTAACTCCATCCGTATCTTTCTGTATGAGCTTATGGTAGTTAACAAAAAGTATGTTTCTTCTCTCTTTTAGGAGGACTACTATGTGGTATTCTCGTTTCTCTCTAACAAATACTGATCCTTCAAATCCGCAGCGATTGCGATCTGGCAGGAAATTGATCCTCGTTTTCTGTTGTTTTTTTATAGCCTGTCTGCTTGTTGCCTGCGGTAACGCTACAACGGCGAGCAATCAGTCGGCGCATCCTGTTACACCTACCTTCACCTCGACGCCTACAAACACCCCTACCCCCACTCCAACGCCGAAGCCGACTGTTACGCCGAAGCCACGACCACCCACACCCGCGCCACAGCCAGTAGCGCCAACACAGCCACCACTAGCAGCACCCGCCCCTATCCTCGATGTGGCTCCCTCATCCATGAGCATTGTTGGGCACCTGGACTGTAGCAGGGCTACTTCCGTTTTTGTCTGCCAGGCGGGAGTACTCTCCAGAGCGAGCAATCAGGCTACACTCCATTGGGTGGCTTTTGCCAACGTTGGGGGCGTGGGTTTCACTCCTTCCCAAGGAAACCTGGCTCCTGGTACACATATAATCTTGACGATTAGAATACCGGTCAACATGTGTTCAGCCACCTTCTTCTTTCAGGGGCCAGCCAACACGCACACCATCATCTGGCAATGTTGAGCATTTAGTTCCATCTCATCTTTACGTTGCATCAGGACGAGAGGTAGTCGTGCCGCTCTTTAGCATCTCAATCGCTCCGAGCAGGGCACTGAGATAGACCAGACATGGCATCAGTCGGTTATGCCCATAAAGAGCGGGATGAGCCACAGCTCCAATGGCAGCGATGGCGAGGTCGCCTTAACAGGAAGTGAATAGCTGTTCCGCTAGACCCCTCTATGTGGAGAGGCGTGTAGTGGTTCTAGAGACGCGCGATCTCCTTGCCTGGGCGGGCCTGGTCACCTGGTTCGCGCAAACGCCAGATGATCCATGCCTTAGTGAAAAATCAGGGTGCAAAGTTATCTATTCGGCACGCACTTACCCCCTGGCGAGATGCGGACCGGAGACGCGTCGGTACAGATCGCTATAGGCGAGGGCGCTGGCCGACCAGCGTGAGTCGTAGGCCATCGCTCGCCTGATAAGATCGGGCCAGCGGTCGCGTTCGGCATAGACGCGCAGCGCGCGTTGGAGCGCGTCGAGCAGCGCGGATGCCGTGTATTGCGGAAAGCTGAACCCGTTCCCAGACTCAGCATCGGCGTCCAGATCGGTCACGGTATCGGCCAGCCCTCCGGTCGCGTGGACGATGGGGAGCGTGCCGTAGCGCAGCGCGATCAACTGGCCCAGCCCACCCGGCTCGAAGGCGCTCGGCATCAAGAAAAAGTCTGCACCCGCGTAGATGCGATG